>SDBU01001689.1_pt1 | contig 30752 bp, 54 predicted proteins | sample 2277071 | NCBI WGS metagenome assembly SDBU01 (sample SAMN10397929, study PRJNA504765) | marine sediment metagenome | isolation source: marine sediment core GS08_GC12, 126 cmbsf | place: Arctic Ocean: Gakkel Ridge, Loki's castle | collected 2008 | reverse complement strand
GCTGTATCATTTGTAACAGTAAAAGTACCTTGCTGTACATAGACAGTCCCTCCTCCCGCCGCATTAGCCGCATTGAGACCGGCTTGAACAGTAGAATATCCGGCTTCTCCAGCTATTCCGACTACATATGGGGTAATAGGATAACCTCCTGCGGTAGGGGTTATAGTAAGAGTATTTGTTCCAGGGTTCCCAACCACGGTAGTAGTATCGGTCCCCACCACATCAATATTACCCGCCCCATCAGGACCTACGGCCCCTCCACTATTTCCTGTGAGAGTCTCTAAATTTGTCTCAACATCAACTAGTCTTCCTTGCTGGGACATTACTTTCCGCCTTCAGCAAAAATTACCGAAAACCAGAATGCTCCGGATGTGACAGAGGCCGAGACTTCTCTCACAGAGACTTGAGTACCAGAAGCAATAAACAACCCATCGTCTCGAACTTTATTGGAGGACAGATCATATAGCTGAAAAGAATTCGCTGCCATTCTCAAATTATCCGTAGAGCCATCAAAGGAAATATAAACTTCTTGATCAGTGGAATTATTGAGAGAAATTATTCGGACGTTGTCACTTGTAGGAGTCCCAACAGTAGCATAAGACCCGGAAATACTCCCGAAGGCCAGCTCTCTAACTGCATCAAATCCAACTCTAGTTCCATAGGCCATGGTTACCTCCCATAAAGAGCCGTGATAAAGAGATCTCCGGAAGTAGGAGCTCCATCAGGGCCTTGTTTCATATAAAATTGAGTGCCCAGAGGCAATCCCAACTTTCCTGTTCCTTGTTTATTTCCTGATATATCCAAAGTGACCGTCGAATCTGCATCCACAAATATATGATCATCCGTTCCATCTATAGATAGGAATACCGAATTATCAAACGAAGATGATATGCTCAATGATTGAACTGTTTGCGTAGTAGGGTTCCCGAGAGCTGCATAAGAGCCTCCGGCGTCTCCATGAGCCCCTCCAATGAGGGGCAAGAAGGCGGCTCTAACTAGTGGAGCTAGTGTCATCTTTTTCTCCTTCCTTACCGCTCACTTCTTTAGTTTGCACGGCTGCGCTTTCATTAATGAGGCGCACAATTTCTCTCATGAATAATTGACACGATTCAAAAACATCTCCTAATGGAGCATCCGAGTTAAATGCCAGCTCGAATTTGCGTTCTTCTTTTTCTACTTCTAAAATTACTTTACTTGTTCCTTTCATCTCTTCCCTTCCTTTATATTTTATTGAAAACCAATTTGCATTGAAACTAAGTTTATAGCTCCTGGTGCTGCTGCATTAAACAAATGATGAATGTAAGGCACTACGACGTCCGCATTATCAAAAGTAAAAGCTTGGGTTGCGGTAGGTGCTGACCCATCAAATGTAAAGGTTACTACACCCGCTGCAGAAACAAGTACTTTCAAGGTATGGGTACCTGCATCAGCCCAGGCATCATTCGTATCAGTATCGATTAAGCCGCCGCCGTTCAACTGAGTCTGAATGGTTGCATCTCCAGGAGAAACACCATCGTTAGTGCCATATCCAACCAAGTCAGTATAATTCACAAATGCAGCGTCGTTGGCTTGTACTATTCTAAAACCAAATAAGAAAGGTTCGCATCCGCTTACATCTGCAATAGTGGCTTCGAGTTCAAAGAAAAATGCAGGGCTTGTACCTATTGTAAATGCATGTTGACTATTCGATCTGACCGCACCAAAGTTGTACTCCGCACCTTCTGCATTTGTTAAATCTAAGGAAGTGAGTAGGCCTGTTGCCGTCATTCTTGGAGCAATAATAGTTTGAGTACCAATAATGAATTGTTCCATCTGAACACCTTCTTGAAGCGTCATAAGGTTAATATCTCCAGCAGCTCCAGTTGGAACTCCACCTGTATTCACATTAGTTTCCATAACCGGGGACTGATTAAAGTTTATATTAATTCCTGTTGGAACTACGAACTTAGCATCAACGTTTTCAATTGTGCCTGTCATTGTAATACCGCCTGTACCAGCTAGTATTGTTGTTGTGGCCGTACTAGAAATTGTACCAATTGTGGTTGTGTTTGCCACCGCGCCTGTACCTATATTCACAGTTTTGGCATTAGTGGCTCCGTCCGCTATATTCACTGTAGTTGCACCTTCACCGGACCCAATTTGAACAATGTTAGTCCCAGAGCTATCGCCCAAAGTCATGGTCCCTGTCTGAGCAGTTCCTCCGATATCAATCGTTCCACTAGTTGTGGTCGCTGCCATAGTGTATGTTGTAGTAGCTGCGCCGTCTAAACTGAAGTTTCCGGTACCCATAAGAAGACGTAAAGAAGCGGTCCCTGTGACTGTACCAATAATCACGTCATTATCAATTGCGCCAGTGGCTATATTAACAGTTTTTACTCCTGTTCCACCAGTCGCCAGATTCATTGTTTGAGCGCCTGTTCCTGTTCCAATATCAATTTGTCCTGTATTAGCACCAGTCGCACTGATTTGATAAGTGGACGCTACGTCGCCTTCTAATGTGAAGTCTCCAGTACCGCATAGTAAATCTAGAGAAGCTGCGGCAGTCACGCTGCCGATTGTTACGATATTCCCGATGGCCCCTGTGGCGATATTTACAGTCTTAATTCCTGTGCCACCAGTTGCTAGGTTCATGGTTTGAGCTCCAGTACCTGTGCCGATATCAATCTGTCCTGTATTTGCTCCAGTTGCCGAAATACCATAGGTAGTTCCGGTTGCTCCTTCCAAGGTGAAGTTTCCTGTTCCAGCTAAGAGATCCAATGAAGCAGCTGCTGTGACAGTTCCGATTGTAACAATGTTGCCGATGGCCCCAGTTCCAATATTTACTGTTTTAGCTCCAGTTCCTCCTGTGGCGATATCAATAGCTTGGATTCCTGTTCCGCCCGCAATGGTAATGGTCCCTGTGTTTGCTCCTGTTGCTGAGATATCGTATGTAGTAGCTACGTCTCCTTCTAAAGTGAAGTTTCCTGTACCGGCTTTAAGATCTAGGGAAGCTGCTCCTGTTACGGAACCAATAGCAATCGTATGAGCGGCTGCAGAACTTCCGAAAGTTATTGCTCTAGCTGTTGTACCGTTAGCAATTCCTACAGCGTTAGCTGAGTTGTCTTCTGAAATGGAAACTACTCCACCTGTTTGAGTAAAAGCTCCGACGATCGAAAATGTAACGAGGGTTAAACCACCGTTAGAATCAATTGCGAAAACTTCTGAATCGTCACTATCGGTAAAGGATACTTTATTAGCGCCTGCATTGTCGCCCATTTTCATGATGGTGTCTTGGCCTGTTACTGAAGAAAGAAGTAAATCGGTTCCTGCAGCTGTAGTATATAAGGCTGAAGTAACTGAAGTCGCTAGAGTAATGGCAGCGTCTAAGTTAAAAGTAATGGTGTTAGCTGTGCCAACTGTAGTGACATTAGTGCCTCCGGCCATTGTGATGGTTCCGCCTGTGGGACTGACTGCCCCTCCACTGTCTCCTGTTAGAGTGTCAACGTCTGAAGCTCCCGGACCTAACAATGACCAGTTCGCTGAATTCGCTGCAACACTCACTAAAGAATAAACAGCGGTGGTTGAGGTATCGAGCCATAAAGTTCCTAGTTTAAAGCGTCGGTCTGTGGTTTGGGGAGACCCCGCGCTTGATGTAAAAAGAACAGTAGCTGGTTGATTCGAGTTTAAATAGGAAAGTGGTTGTAATGCGGATACTGCATCTGAAGTGGTATTTTGTGCTTGTGCCATAGGAAAACCTCCGACTATGGTTATATTTGAGCCCAGGGAAATCTGCACCTGGGTGTTAACTTATTTTTTTGTTAACCGATAACATCAATACTTTCAATTTATTTCTTAGGATTGTGCTAAATAGGTCGGAATGGGATAATATTAGGAGAAAATAAGGAGAGAAAATTATGAGTGAATATCTTGCAGCTGTAGTCTCAGTGGTAGCTATCCTGTTGGCTAATTGGGGGTTTTGGAGGAATCTAAAAACAGATAATGAAAATATTACTAAAACTCTTAATGAAATAAATATGAGATTGGGTCGGTTAGAAGCTAAATTTGAAGAGAGAGGGTATTGGGAATCGCGCATTGTTCAATTTGCTCCTGAGCCTAAAAAGAAGAAAGCTAAAGGAGAATGAAAATGATGTGGATAATAATATGTATATTAGGTCCTATTCTGCTTGTGTCCTGGATATGGTCGGTCCCAAAGGATAGCAGTGAAGATACCTGGGAAGATGAGAGTTATTCGGCCGAGTAATCTTCCTCTTCATCCAAATCTTTGTCATACTTCTTTTTCACCAGCTTCTTAAAAGAAGCAATTAGCTTAACAGCTCCTTCTTTGTCATTAACTTTAAGAGCATGGATGAATTTATTTGGAAGATTTTGTAACCATGGTTCTGTAAGAAAAGCTTGCCCTAAAGAACGGATCCCTTCTTTGCCTAGAGCCGCAGCTAATATCCATGGCTTTCCCATCGCAACTCCCACTAACCCAGCGGGGATCCCCCAGACACCAGCTTTATCCAAAAGTTTATCCCATTCGTTAGGTTTTATTTTTGCTAGACGCCGCGAAAAGTTGCTATAAAGCTTGTTTACATTCTCAAAATCTTGACCTAATTCAGGGGATTTTCTTTTTAATTCGGAAGTGAAGGCTTTTTTAGTACCTTCCAAAAATTTCCTCACCTGGTGCGGTTGTTGATTTATATCTTGATAAGAAGAGACTAATTTTTCATAAGTAGACCCTTTCAGATGTATATCTCTTATAGTATCATCTAAAATTTCCATAGCTTTCTTTTTAGCATCAGAAGGGTGATGAGTTTTAGAAAGTTCTTTTAACTGAGCACTTAAAGTTTTATCGAGATTTTTAGCATCTTTAAAAGGAAGTCTTCCCTCAGCAGCCGCTTCCTTTTTAACAAAATTATAAGAATCTCCTAATTTCTTTTTGATATTCTGCTGAATCTTTTCCATTTTAGCAGCTTTTCTTGTAAATGCCTTACCAATTGCAAATCCTTTGGGTCCCTTCACAAGGGGAGTAATTTCCTTTTCGCTGAGGCCAAATTTTCTTCCTGCTTCGACTAATTTCTTAGCTTCTTTGCCTCTAGGAAGTAATTTTTGTTTGATTGCGCCCTTGCCAAATGTGGTTCCTACATCGATAAGAGAGCTGAGCCATTCCGGGGCTCCGGCTTCTCGCGCTGTTTGACCTGCGACAGCACCACCGACTAATGCACCTGTTCCAGTTCCTCCAAAAGCTAATCCGGTTCCGGCAGCTTGACCGGCTTTTTTAGCAAATCTTTCCCCAACATTTTGGGGTTCTGTTTCTATTCCTAAACGTTGCATTAGATTTTCTATTTCTTCCGATGTAGGAATAGGAATGACCGGAATGTTACGAATAGCACGAGGAATCTCCTCTCCAGGACCCAGCGCCTGGATAATATCCCCATAAGTTCCCCCTAGTGCTTCTCCGACACCGACTGCCCCTTTTTTTATGGCGCCTTTTGCATATTCTCGACCGGTTTGAATAGCGCTGCGGATAGCCTTGGGAACGCCACGCATCTTTTGGAACACTGAACTAGACGGTTCTTCAATGACTTCTCCGAACTCTTCAACACCATCACGAGGCCCAGGACCGGAATGAAAGTTTTCTTCTCCTTCGATGATTTCGCCGAATTCTACCATTTTATTTTTCTAACCTATATCCGGCAGCTTGGGCTTTTTGAACTTCTTCTTTTTTCACTCTTCGAATTTTACCTTGGGTATCAATCATTCGTACCCCTCCGCTTGTGGTTTTTTTGCCGCCAAATTTACTTTTAATCCCCCGTAGCTCTACTTCTAATTCTTTTTGTCTTTTTTTAGCATACGGGAGAAGTTGTTGGGATACTTCATGTCCCAGCGATCGAGGGAGATAGCCATATTTTTCTTCCTGTTCGTCCGCTATTTCACGCGTAAGGTCGAGCCCTTTCTTTTCTACGTCCAGATCCGCCCGTAGTGCAGCTGTTACGGTAAGGTTGGCTTCTTTAGATCTTCCAATTTTAGCTAACATATCTTGAATCTGTTTCTCAATCCATTGGTTAGGGCGAGCTCCTGCTCTTTTTAAAGAACCTAAGAAATATTCTTTAGATGCAGTTTTAAATAAAGCCCCTTCAGGAGAACGGAGGCCTTCTATTCCAGAAATCTCGGCAAGATTATCTGGAGAAAAGAAACCCAAATTACCTTCCTTTAATGCTAGTTCCATACTGTCCAAGGAAGCTTCTTTTTGAGGGATTTCGGCGGCTCTTTCATCAGCTTTTATAATCACTTTTTCAGCAATTCTAGAATGTCTTTCACCTTTTTTTTCTTCTCTTCTTTCTTCGACTTTTTGGACATCTCCACGGCGTTTTAATTCAGCCTCTGCTACCAAGCCCACACGGCCGCCCTTTCCTCGAGCTATAACTAACTGCTCATCTGAAAGACGCTCTAATCCTTGAGGCCCTCTCTCTGTGTCTCTCACGTCTTCGGTAATTTTATCGGGCGTTTCTTTTATATCAACATCTTGGGTTACGCTTCCCGGGGCCGAGCCTCCCCTCAAAAACTCCGCCAGGCCTTGTTGAGCAAGTTGTTCCTTTGCGATTGGACCGGCAATTCTAGGATCAATACCCGAGAGTGCAGGAGAAAGTCCTAAAGCTTCAAATTTTTGTCCTTGTCGTGCCTTAATTTTCTCATTGATGAGCATCTGAAGCCCTGCAGATAAACCTTCTCCGGTGGCTTGGCCGAGTGATGCTAAAGGATCATTTTGTTCAAATATTTGTACCATCTTATCCTCCCATCCCCAGTGAAAAGATGTTACTCAATCCTCCCCTCAGAGCTTGTTCTCCAAACCCCGGTTGACGAGGTCTTGCTAAGTTTTCAAATTGAGGAGTAGAAGCTAGCTGCATCATTTGCATTAACTGTGTCATCGCATTTTGTCCCATCTCTCCCCGTTGCGCTGCTAAATTTTCCGATAATCCAGCACCGGCTTGCCCTAATTGTTGACCAAAGGCCGATGAGCGTTGAGAACCTTCCCCAAACTGGCCAGTGAATCTTTCTGCAATAGAAGGAACTATTTCTTCTTGAAACTGTCGTTTAGCCGGAGCTTCGAAAGCTTCCATAGCCTTAGGATCCTGACTCATTATTGAGAATAATCTTTGAAAGGCCTCAGGTAGCCCTTGAGAAACTCCTTGCTGCGCTTGAGAAAATAAGTCTTGCTGCCCTTCAGTGAATCGGGGAACCTGCTGGATTGACTCAGGGCTTCCCATAAAAAATTTCTGCATCATTTGTAAAAATTCATTCATATATTACCTCTTTTTTTTACCTATACCTCTTTGATATATTCTATGACAACAAAAGTTCGGGTATAGGCAGTCCGATCAATTCCTGTAGTTATATTAATATTTGTAGCATCCATTTCTAACTGCACATTATCTGCTCCCACACTGGAAGCACTTGGAATAGGGATAGCTGAAGTTAGAGTGGAAGCGCCGGGGTTAGTAGCAGTGCCATAAAGGTGCACTATAGAATAATTCTCATCCGTTGTAATACCATGAGCCACTGATTTAGTGGCATTATTTGGAAGAGCGCCGAAATCAATGACGAGCCGATATACGGGTCTAAAGGAAAAATTGGTACTTGCCGAGATTAAACTACCTTCTCCCGTAAACCGAGGAATAAACAAGCGCCCAGTTGGGACCTCATTATCGAAATAGAAACCGTTTTCTTTGGCATTCAGGGCTATAGCTAGATTATTTAAGTTCTGGGTGAGACGAATCCGAAAACTATCATTAAAATCCTCAGGAAATGAATACTGTTCGGGTTGGAAATTTAAAGGATTGCTGCTAAAATTCTCGGTTGACATTACCCGACCAACCTTGCATCTTTTTCGACATAGAGCATCATCGCTTGAAGTTCAAATCCCTGATTCGCAATATCCCAACTACTCATTTGTTCAGCACTTAAAGTTAATTGAAGTTGGATAAACTGACCGTGGGCCTGCACGAAGAATCGATGCCAATTATACACTGAACCTTTTTGTTCAGGAAATAATTCTTCAGGCTTCGTGAAAAGTATATCATTGCCTAATAAAACCCCTACATTCGTTTCGGCGGAGACAGACGTACCTTTCCGGGAATCTAAGAAATAATTAACAGTTAATTCTCCTTGTTCCGTAGTCGATAGAAGAAAATCAAGATGAGGCATTCTAAATTGAGAACCCACTCGAGTCCCTGGATTAAATTCTTTTGTTAAAATATTAAAATTACTTACTCGGCGTATTTTTCCCCCACCTGTATAGGTTCCCACCGGAACAAGAGGATTAGGAGTGGAAATCGTAATAAAATCAGGATCGGTAACAGCTTGAACAACAAAAATTATATCATTAAGATTGGTTACACCAACCACCTCTTCAATGCGTATGGATTCACCCCCTTCAAAATTATGATTAATGATGTCAAGTTGGGTAGTAGTTCCCGGAGTAATATCATTTATATATAGAAGTTGATCATTGGTCGCATCACCCGTGCTAATGTTGACAACAAATCCTTGTTGATTTCCGGCTACGACTGCTGGGAAAGAAGATTGTAATTCTCCCGATTTCCAAGGAGCATTCCAGGCTGCCCAAGTTGGATATTGTTGTCCTATCGTTGCCCATGTTATATCGTTTTCTTTTTGAAAATATCCAAAACAAGTAAAAGAATCTTTGAAAATAGCCCATGTTTGGTTCCGATAGTTATAAATCAAAACACGGTTAGGATAGGTAGGGTCCCCAGATTCGGACGGAAATGTCCAATAGACTAATTCGGGAAAGTAATCCCTTATTCCGTAAACTCTTTGAGGGCCTTGATTTCCATTATGGATTTTATAAACTTCATCGGGGATTTTTTGATCTATGCGGGTTACATTTATTCCATTGGTGGAATGGATTCCAACATTACCCACCCCCAGAATGGATTCATCAAAACCCACAACCGAGAATGTACTTTCACATCCTAGCTCATTATTGAGTTGCTGCCAACGGAAGGGTAGATCGGGATACCCCGTATATTGTAATTCCCAAGTGCTACGTTCAAAATAAACGACCAGGCGACCTTTCACAATATCTGCCGTAACTATTTGCTGAGAGGTAGGAGCATCAATATATCCTCCTCTTCCCCGCACAGTATCTAACCATGAGGTGGCATCTGCAGTGGGATCTCCATTCTGGGAAAATCTACATCTCATAGGAAAGACTCTTTCATTAACCCCTTCTAGCTCTAAAGTATTTAAAACGATTAACCTATCTTGAAATCCTAATATAATCTTTGCAGACTGCAATTTCCTAGTTCCTCCCGCATCCAGCTGAGGAAAGATTTCTTTCCATGTGCTACTCTGTTCTTCCAAATACCGTATGTGGTCAGCGCGAGTATAATTTACAGTGTAGAAGGCTTGAATATACGGACTTGCGGCCCGGAAATTAGCTCCCCAAAAGAATGAGGAATCGGTGCCTGTCCATACGGTAAATGATCCAGTACTAAATTGTTCCCAAGCTCCCCCACTCCTGAAATAAGAAAATTGGGTATCGAAGCCAATAATATTTTCTCTATTGACAGCTGCACTTTCTCGGACTAACAAGCCCATTACAGGTTGCGCAGGATAAAAATAGACGGCGGTTGAGGGATTCTCCGTATTCCCTGTAATAATAAGACTTCCGGTGGTGGTATCATAGGTTCCCGTGGCCGTTCCGGTGGTTAATAAGGTGGCTGCTGTTCCCAAAACATTGACAGTGAAAACAGTGGTTCCTATGGAAAACATTTGTCCTACTTCAAATACGGTTCCTGGCATTGTAGTTGCTGGTAAATTTCCCGTTACAGCAGCCGTGGTCCCGATATTGATACGTAAACGCGAATCTAAATCGGTAGCTCCTAATAAAGAATAACCAAACCGTTTCTTAACCCTTCCGCGCCAGACATACGCATTTTCCAATGTTTCAAACGCATCCTCAGGAAGAATCCAGGGTTCTAAATTGCGTTGAAGACCAGCTTCTATAGGACCGACGAGATAGGGTTTTAAAGCCATTAGTTACCTACAGCAAAATACATGAAATTTATCTTAGCGGTGGTTTCATCACTATAAAATTTAAAACCATTTTTAGTGATATCCGGGGAGGTCCCGGTGCGACTAATCTGGGTGGTTCGATTGGCATTACTGACATTCATGGTTGTAAGCTGAACATTAAAACATGCATTAGCAAAGGGCACAGGAGTGGCCGAAGGTTCGTCAAAGGTAACCGTCGAGCCGGAAGCTATCGCTGTTATTCTTCCCCATTTAAAGGTTAAACCTCCAGGAAGGGTGGCATGCCCAAAAGCCGCCGCAGTAAATGCATTAGTAAATTGAGTTACAACCGACGATTCATCTATCATATAGAGATTTTGAGTTCCGGAGTCATCTTTTATAAACAGAGAAGCATAGGTCGAAATGGGTGTAGGATTTCCAGTTTGTTCTTTCATCTCTATGACAACATGTCGCCCTGAATTCCCGGCATCTAATAACGAAATATGATTTCTATTTTGAGCATCGAAAAGCGCTACAGAATTGGATTGGAGTTTTGGTTGCGAAACCGACGGATCCTCTGTCGATGCAGGAATATTGGTAAAATAAACGGCCATTAAAATCTCCCTTGAAAGTTGCCATAAGGAAAAGACGTCATCTCGGTGTAGATAGTTGATGTCCTCTCATTGGTTTGTTGTACTATTGTTCTTCGTAAAACTAATCGTTCTTGTTCTTTGAACCCCGGCATTATCTGAGCGAGCCCATCAGAATCCCCACTGTCTTCTAGAATCTTTTTAGCCGAGCCGTAGGCTAGGAACTGCCACCATTGTCTAATTTCAGGTTCATTACCACTGGCAATAAGCTCAGTAGGCATAATATATGAGTCTAATTGAACTAGATACTCTCTATCGGGCACTGGTCGCAAAGTTAGTATATTGTCATAGAATAGGATGGCTTGAGGTCGGTTTGGCTCGTAGGGCACGGCTGTGATGGTGATTGTTTCCGTATTGGGAATGGCATTCGTAAAGGTGATGGTACCCACCCCAGTAGTATAGGTAATGGTTCCTGTAACGGCAGTTTCGGTATTAATGAGCTCCCAGTTTCCAGTGGTTCGGTTTTGAGGGACATCGATGACATTGACTGTCGCCCCGGTATTATCAATGACTCCTACTGTGACTTGAAATTGAAGGATGGGTGAATTGGATAATGTAAAGGTATAAGGTCCGGATCCCCCATTTCCTTGAATACTGGTATTAATTTCAGCAAGTTGTGGATAAGTTCTAAAGAACTGCTCCCGATCCTGAGAATAAAAGCTCTGATATCCCGCGATATAGGCCGGAGGGGAAATGTTGTAATAATAATCAGCAGCAAAATAGGTGATACCATTAATAATGATAGGCATCGTTTTCATATTGTATTGATCTACATTTTGTGTCGTCATGAACTCAAATGTAGAATGGAGAGAAAAAAGCCGGAGGGTTTCCGGCATATCATATAAATAGAAAGTATTGACATACTCATCGATTTGATCATCAGTAATTTGATTGGTTGAAGGTCTAGCTGTTAGCCTTCTAACTTTTGTCCGAATCGTTGCGAGGGTACTGAGTACCATGTCTATTCCTTTATTTTATCTTCACTAACAGGCTCTTCTTCGTCTGTTTGAAATTCTAAACTTTCGAATGAGCATCTGTTTATTTTCTGTCCTACATCGACTGAAGCCTTCCCATTCGCATCGAGGACATGTGTATGTTTTGGATACCAACAATTTTGATTCAAATGCTTAGCTACCATCAACGGGATAGTAAGTACCTCTCCATCGGTCATTGTGTATTTCAAAACATCATCCCCTGCATATTTCTTAAATGAAAAAGTCATAGATCCTCCACGAGGCTCAAAACAGCGATAGATTCCCTTCACCATTTTATGATCTTTTTCTTTCATGCTCCGCATTTCATCTTTGCTGATTTTGTGAGCATTTCTCGGTTTATTTATGTGTAAAGCCATTATTTCTCCTTTTTAAAAAAGGGGGATTTCTCCCCCATTTATTAACTGTTTGAGACACTGAAAGATTTTCCAGCTCTCCAGTAAATTACATCCGCATTAGCTCCAGCAGGACTCGCTGTTCCGCTAGCAAGACGCATTCCAAGAACCGATTGGTTATCAGTAGCATCATCTAATAGGTTTGCATTCGTTGCATCTGCAGTTTCTCCGACAGGTACAACCTGAGCGAAAGTTAAAGGTGCAGCTGTAGACGCAGGCCAAGCAAAAGCAGTGAAAGCTGACGAATCAATATTCACTGTTATTGTGTTGGTAAATCCGCTTGCATCAGCAGTTCCAATTGCAGTGATACCTCCTAAGAGAGTATCCATTTGTGTCATTCCCCAGATCGTAGGAACGTTTAATCTAACTTCTTGACCAACAGTCAAACCATGAGTAACAGCCAGAGTGATAATCGCAGAACCAGCTGCAGATATATCAGTAATGACTCTATTTCTTGGGTAAAACTGAGGGTTAAAAGGTATCCTTCTAGCAATAAATTCTGTAGCTGCTGTGAAGTTAGAAATGTTGGTATCTAGGTTAGTCAATGTGAAATCATTGGCATTAGATCGGGTAACTGAAAATTCCAGTCCATCTAACTGAGCCATTGTATCTGTACTATAGATTCTCACAATGTCACCTGTTACATAACCATGACTCGTCGCTGTACATACAGCAGGGGTAGCCTTAGTTATGTCAGTGCCTGTGACGGCTGCTTCAGGTGTTTGCACTGAAGAATCAATCAAAGTAAATCCACCAGAAGCCATTGCATCTGTTAGATTCGCAGCATTAGCTGCGTTTGATTTCAGGTATTGAATGCCGGTATCTGCCGCCATGCCACGTTGCCAGTAGAATTCAACTCCAATTGCAGTGGTTTGGTCAGCATCAGCTATGGTATAGTTGATAATGCTCATCCAATCTACATCAGAGCGAATGTCTAAAGTTACAGCGACACCGGTCGAAGTAAAACGACCTTGTTGTATAATTGTATTGTCCATGTTTTATCTCCTTACACGCTCAGTGTTGTTCTTAAATTAATTACCCAAGCATCGTTTGTGATTCTTGGAACCTGAGCAAATTTGTAGCCGACGCTAGCATTTAGTGCTAAAGGCCCATCATAGATCGGTGGTCGATAGATAAATTGAGAGCTGTAGCCATCTTGCTCGACGACTGCATAAGCTTCCATGCCCACACAAAAAACGTTATAAACGTTGTTTCCGTTTGCAGAAGAAGTAGGAGTTACACTTCCGATTGAAGAAAGTAGTACACGAATATTTGAAACGCTGCCCCATTCTTGGCGCAATGCTTGCATTGGAGAAGGATACTGAGCTTTAGCAATGAATCCTTGAACTTGTTCAAGATCGCCAATAAGCTGAGTGTTTCCTAATGCAAAGTAAGCATCCCTCACAGGAGCTGTTCCAAATTTGTCTTCCCCTTCAATGTTGTCCGCAATGGTATAAGCATTATTGTCCGCTAAAGTACGGATAATAACATCGATATCAGTACGAGTCATTTCAGTTGGGTTGTCTCCGTTAGTTCCACCGACACAGTTGATGAAAGAGGCTGTTCCCGCAAGCATGTTACGAGTGAGCTCATCTTCTGTTTGACGAAGAGAAACGCCTAAACGTTGTGCTGCTTCATTCAAAACTGGATCTTGGTTTTGGAGTGTTACTTGTTCGTTCAAAATAATGTATGTACCGTAGAAATCAATTTCAGCATCAATGTTGATAGCTGTTAATTGTTGTGGAGGAGGTGTAACTCCTGAATTTCCTAAAGGTACAGTCGCAGTATTTAACGGGTTATATCTGCGCATTCTCAATGTAGTACCACCATTACGGGGCATGTGTTTGAGCATTGCAGGTATGTTATGAATCATGTATGGCACAGGGACCGACAGCAATTTATAAGAAAAGGATTGCTGGACCGGAGCTGGCAATACTGTGGAAGTAGTAGTCATACGATTGCCTTGAGTTTAATTAGTGAGATTTCGCCGCTTCCACCATTTCTTGCTGAAGTTGTTTTTTCAGTTCCGGTGTTAATCCTCCTGCGAAAATATTCTTTTCCGACAGGGCTCCCTGACCTTTAATAGCCTGGGTGCTTAGAGGACGGTTATGATTACTCTGAACCTGATCTTTTTGATTGGTGTAATTTTCTTCTACAATTCCTAATCCTTTTAAGGTTTTATAGGCAGAAACACCAATCGCATAAACATCAGATGTTGAAGTAATCGAAGCGTATAGTTCTGGCTCACTTTGTTTTAATTTGTCTATATTCTTTTTAGAAACAACTTCTTCAAAGTCTGAAAATTTACTCTTAAGACGCTCATATTTAACCGCATTTCTTTGTTCGGTTACCTGTTTGTCAAGGTCTTGAATTTTTTGAGTTAACTTATTAATATGTTTTCCTTCAGCTAAGTCATCTTCCCCTAATTCAAATTGTTGTTGCGTATTAGACGCAGGGGGTGCTTGTTGCTGGGGTTGCTTCAGATTATTAAGTTCTTCTTTCAATTCTTCGATTTCATTTGCCTGTTGTTTCTCGTTCTTTCTCATTTGGGAAAAGTTATATTCCTTATCCGATTGAGTCTCGGGAGCTTCCGGGGTAGAAACTATTTCTTCAGCAGGTGCTTCTGTGGCCTGAACGGGGGCCTGAGCTTGAATTTCTTCAACTACGTTCTCAGTTTGATTTTCCATAATAACTCCTATGCGAAGGCGAATCGCGGGTTACGCCTAAATTATTCGTACACCTCTTACGCAGGCAGTTCGTTAGTACGTTTCTTTACCAATACTTAAAGTAAAAATTTTACGCAACTTTTTCTCCATTTAACTTCGCACAAAGTTTATCGAGAGCGCCGCTATTGAAATCCTTAGCATATTGCAGGAGGATCTGTTGGTCCTCAGGTAGGAGTGGACCGTAGAGCGGTAGATTGGTGCAGCTTTCTTTATCCGGAACAACCCAGAGGAATTTTAGTTCTTCCCCTTTTCGTTTATAGTGGTATACGACCTGATCCCATTCAGGGGTGGGACAGCTTATTCTGGGTAAAAAATATTGGCGCACCACATTCCCTATAAGGCGTTCTTTTTTAAACAGAACTACGAGAAAGAAATCTCCATCAAACATTTTTTGTCCCCTTTCCAGACATATCAGGATTTGATTCTCGAAAGAATCTTCTTCTGTATTACCCTTATGAATAGCTTGCTGCAGTTCAATAGGGTTTATTTTCTCATCACCTTTTCTTTGAAGATCATGGGCATGCCACCCTACCGATTTTTCAGCTTTGATCGATGTCTTCTTTCTGTTTTCTTTGCTCATATTTTTCCTCTAACAAGTTAATTTTTTGTTCAACGTAACGATAAAAGTGTCTCAACACTTTGGGAAAATGTTTGGGAAGGATGTCTTCGATATGATCCATTTGCCAATTCAATAATTCTTTTTGCGTATGGGTCATTGAACAAAAAATACACAACGGATGGCATAGTTGTTCTAACGGTTTAGTACTATCTTCCCAAAACATAAAACAAGATGGACACTCAAATTTCATTACTTCTCCTCCTTTGCAAATAAATGTTACAAGGAAAAAATGCAAAACTTTATTTAAAAATAACTTCCTTATATAGAAAGAAGAAGAACTCAAACCCGAGAGGAAAAATGAAAAACGAAATATTACTTACCGTTTCAGAAGTGGCCCGTATCCTGTTAACTTCCACGCAAACCGTAAGGAATTATATCAAAAATAGACTTCTCAAAGCGAAGCAAAAAGGGCCTCGCAATTCCTTTTTAATAAAAGAAAAACACTTAGATAAATTCATAGCTAAGGGTTATGCGCCGCTAATCAAGGAGGAGAAAAAAAAGAAAGAAGTTGAGAAAGCTTCTCCAAAGAAAAAACCTAAAGTTCGAGAAACAATTAAAGGAAAATTTTATACTCCATTATCAAAATAAGATTAATATTGATTTAATAATGTAGTTTTATTATTATACCTCTAACTAACAAATGAGGTTATTATGTTATTAAGTCATCTTTCACATCAAACTCCTACGTATGGATTCGGATATCTCCATTTTCCGGTGCCCAAACCGAAGTCCCATGCTCTTCCTCAGTTCAAATATAAGGACTTAATAAAAAGTCTTCCTTATATCCTAGTTGTGGTGGGTACTTTTTTCCTTCCCAGCATCGCGGCTAAATATGTACCAGAGTGCATGAAGGATACAGGATTTAAAGACTTTGACCGAAAGAAGGATTCGATGACGGGATATTCATTTCGTTGGTGGAAACAGCTTGTTTTACCTTTCCCCACAGGAAAGGAAGTTAAGTTTGAACCTTTGCATTCCAAAGGAAAAGCTATCGTGAAGATAGTTAAAGTTATCGGAGTGTTTTTAATAAACGCTTTTGCAGGCGAGAAACTATCAATCTTTTTAGGAGGAAAAGGAGGTAAAGATGGAAAAGGGGAAGTTCCACCTGAAAAACCACCTGAAAAGCCTCCCGAAACCCCTCCCGAAAAACCTCCAGAGGCCCCTACAACCCCTCCTACGCCCCCAACCGCTCCTGATCCAGGAGGAATGATCTAATGAATTTTAGACATATAATAATAACCGCTATTCTCATAGCATTAACTATCTTGGGAGACTATATGATAAAACGCTTCTTTCGATATTTAAAGCCCCACTGGAATGAAACCCTACGAGATATCGTAGCATGGGTAACCACGGTGACTTTGGTAGTGACGGGAGTTTTATTCCTGTTGAAATATGCCCTCTAAAGATTTATAATAAGGAGAACCTATATGCGACAAGTTACGGTTTCTGTCCCCACCCCTGGAGGGTTTAACGCCTATCAATGGCAGACTAAGTGGCAGCCGTGGGGCGGATATATTCCTATACAAACATCCCCTACACCAACTTCTTCCTCCCCTTATCAATATGAAAAAGATCTGAGCCAAAGGACCTGGCTCATTCACTTTATTATTGGCTTCGCTTCCGCCATTATTGGGACAACCTTTGGGATAGTGGCGTTAGCTACACCTGCTACTGCGAAACCGTTAATAGCCTGGATTGTTATAAGCGGAGCAGCTACAGGAATCGGGTTTATCAATTCCAGCTATATATTATGTAGAGGAAGTGTGTTTGATCGTAAGAATCTGATTATGGGAGCTAGTGGTCTAATCTTATCGATAGGAACAGCCATAGGCCTATTTAGTGCCATTCTAAAATATTCAGGTCCCACGAGTTGATAAATACAACCCTCCTTCCCCATAGAAAGAAAGGCTCTTAATCTTAAGAAGCTTTTTTCTTCTTTAACTGAGGATATTTTTTGTACACCGCTGAACGTATTCCAGAAGGGTTAGGCGCATTACGAGCATAGCTAAGCGCCGCTCTAGCACGTTTTAAAGTATTTATCGGATATGAGCCAGCAGGAGCCCCACCTTTTTTTCCAGCGAAACTACCTTTAGATACATTCTTATATTTACCCACATTAGACCCACCGGGCTTCTTTTGAAGCTTAGATTCTTTCCCGCGAGAAATCTTCATTCCTTTTCCAATGGTTATTTTTTTATTTTTCGCAGCCATTTGTCTTTTTTCCCTTTTTTTTACGAGCGACTTTTTGAATCTTTGTTTGTTCTAATTTTATAATATTTAAAGTAATAATTCTCAATAAGAGTGTACCTATAAATTTTAAAATACTTATCATTTTTTCCTTCTTGTTTTTGGTTTGACTACCTTTTTCTTCACTTTGGTAGGTAGCTTCTTTTTTGGTGTATGAGCCTCCCATTCATCAGCTAGATGAGGGAGCTTGGCTCTGAAAAATTTTCTTTGTTGTTTCGATTTAAATGGCATATTTCTCCTTTAAAAAACCAAGCCAGTACACGGGGAAGAGAATACCGGCCCAGCCAATGTAAATGGCTTCACATTGTTATCTTTTGCGGCCTCTAGAGCCTTTATCCATTGTACTAACTGATCCATAGACGTGTCCTGAGGATTTCTTTGACATCCCTTTGGACTCATCGCGACGGTCTTTTAGTGTTTGTTTAAATTTTCTTTCCGCTCCTCTACGAGCTCCCAAGGACTCGTCCAATTTGTCCGAGTATCCTTGTCTTTCGCGCTTTCTCATGCGTATCCTCTTTTTTCATTAATATTTACAATTTTCATTTCCACAGCATCGTTAGGAACTTCCTTACGGGCACGAGACGACGCTTTAGCATCTTTGTTTCGATCAAATCCAGGAATTACTTCCTTGGCTATCTTTAAGGCTTTTCCTTTGGGTCTTAACATAGTCATTTTAGTACATGCTCTTAGATGGGTGTGCGTCCATTTTTCTAACGCCTGAACTCAAATTGTCATCAACACCTTTAATGGTGTCATCAAGCTCATATCTGCTAGTAAAGGCTGTTTTAGGATATGTTTTTTGAACTACGTTTTGAGGCATATTAGCCACTGCCGAATGATCCTCTGAGATCATTCCCATATATCCTGAATCCATTCCTCTTTTAGGGTATTTTTTATCCATTTGTTTCTCCTTCGGCCATCACGGCCAATTCTTCTGTGTTTGGGGTTGTTACCTGGGCTGCTTCTTGTATTTCTTCGGGGGATTGCATAGCTTTCAAAGACTGTGCAAGACCGAGAAGTTGTTCCAATTGTCCCAAGTCCATAGTTTCTAACTCCTTCATGGCTTTTACCAAATTTAAAGTAGCTATTTGTTTGTCCTTTTCGGACTCTGAGAGACGCTCTATGGCAAGCGCCCGATTTTCTTGAACACGAGAACTTCTTTCTAATCCGAGCCCTGTGTTCGCTTCTGCACGAGACAGAAGATCTTTTATTTCAGCTTCTCTTTTTTGAAGCTCTAATTTCAATTCCATTTGCTGCATTTGAGTAGTTTGTTGCTCTTCTTTCTGAATAGCCTCGACAAGTTCTTTTTTATTTTGTAAGGTAGATGCTTCTAAAAGAAGATTAATAGGGATAGGGATTCCTGTGTCTCGAAGTTGCAAGAGCTGAGCAAATTGCATTTGTTTTTGTGAAGTTGTATTCAACCCTTCTTCTATAGCTGCATCGTAAGTCCCAAAAGCTTTCGAATAAAATTGAGCCGTAGGTTTCTCATTAACGATTCTTTGGATCTTTCCCGGTGAAAAATTAGCTTGAATCAGATCTAGCCAGATTCTACCTAATAATTTCTGTGAGTGATCCAGTTGATCAAATAGAATTTGAAGCGTAGTGAGGCCTGCTCCTTGTCGTAGCATGGAAAGAATGCCCGCTTTATCGTCTGTTGCACTTCCTAGAAGTTCTTCATTAACTCCTGATATTTGTTGAATCTCTTCGCCTAAGATTTTAGAAAGCTCAATCATGGAGCTGGGTACGCCGGGAGGAGGAATGACCTCAACATCCGTCATTTGAGCTTCTTCTTTCAGAGCTAATCCTCTTCCCTGGCCTTGTAAGAAAACATCTTTAGGATTAACGAGAGCATTTTCTTTGTATTTGAAACCCGAATTGATTTGAGACTCAAGGATATCCAGTTCGATAACTTTTCTGCGATTATAAAGATATTGTGCATCACGAAGTCCTCGCACTACTCCTTGAATTCTCCAAGGAAAGTAGGGAATCTGAGGCTCATAATAGCCTAACACGGCTACAAAGGGATACCGATCGATACCCATTGGATTCGGCCCATTATACATGACAACCCCTTGTACAACAATTGCCAGTTTGCAGGTTTGGATCTCATTCTGAATTACAGTAAGTTCTGGAAACTTCCCAACAAACATTTCAAGCTCGTCATCTTTTCCTTTCCATTCCATGGTTTCGCCGGTCTTAATATCTACGATCAGATTTTGTTTGCGGTAATCGCGATACCAGTATTCATCATAAGTGAGTAGGTCATCCATTCCATAGTTGTAAGCTTCTGGCATAAACTGGAATTTACCATCCCTATTTCCGCCGGGACTTAACTTGGCTATATCTCCTCGCCTATCAGGAAGCAAAGAACCTACCTGAGCTTTGGTTAACCACTTACGAGTCCAAATAAAGTTACAGTCCGAAAGATCATGTTTCTTGAAAAAAGGATCGATGAGATAGCCGTTATAGGAGACATTATCTACTCTTATATTTCCGTTGATAGGATCTTCTCGATAGTCCATCCATGTTGATAAGAGGTTCATTCCTGTTGTGACCGCGCCATCGAAAGCTTCCGAAATAGTTTCTAAAGCTTGATCTTTTTCCATGGCCCATAACATAATTTTTGAGAATTGATCAGCAGTCTGTTCATCGGAATTTTCAATAGGAATTACTATGGTTGAATTTCTGTTACGTCTCTGGTGTCCTGTGATAAGATTGCAGACTCTCCTAATTCTATTGAAATTGAAGACTCGGCGTCTAAAGGCGGGAAGATTACCGTAGATATCATTCCAAAGCGTCTGATCACCTGCTTTAAACCTGGTATCGATATCAGCTTCCGACCAGAAGCTCTGGTTAATCGTTATACTCTGGGCATAAGTCTTCTCCATCATTTCCTTGATATTCTTGTCGTGCTCTGTCTGATAGGAATAAAAGCTATTGTCGAGTGGTGGAAATAGGCTCATTAGTAAGCTCCAAGTTGATGATTATCATTATAAAATGCGGGCAAGTTTCCTTTGACCCCATGGAAGGCTTCTTGATATCTATGTTCTAATTCATCGGCGGAGAGGCCATCTCGAGTCTTAGGAAGTGAAACCGCTAGATATCGAAAACTATCTGCGAAATGACTAGACCAATCATGTAATGGTCGGGGCTTATACACTTTACGTTTGTGGTCGTACTCTTGCCGATAGTTCTCCAAGGAATTAAGTAGGGGCTCACATTTCTTTTTGTCTATCCATAATTTGCTGAATAAACTCCTTGCAGCTTCGATGCCGTCGGGAATACTGATTTCATCAGCCACGGTGAATTTAATACCGAGCTGTCTTGCTTTTTCAAAGCGTGTAATGCCAGTACCCCACTCTTTCACCCGTATATCGTGCGGTGCAATGTGAGTCCCATAAAGATAAGGTTTCGTTGCAAGAACTTCCGCATAGTGTTCGACACCATGCTTAGAGTTTTCATAGCAATCGATGATGCGGACAGTCTGTCCAATCATTTGGAAGAAGATAATCGAAGTCTTGTCTCTGACGCCGATATCCCAAGCCGTATGGACTTTGAACCCAACTTCCCATGGTACATCGCCCACTTTTTGTTCCCTCTTGCACACATCTAAGTATCGGGAGTAATAAGAACCCTCCACACCCATCTCGAAAGACGTATAGTATTCTTGTTGGATCATGTCTTCAGACATCAAACCTTCGCGTCTTTCTTTTTCTATCTCTTCCATAGGAATATGCTGCGTCTCATCGATTGAGAGCTTGAGGTAAAACCAGTCCGGGGATGCCTGCGCTAACTGGGCTAATTGCCACAGATGGTTCTTCCCGCGAGGGGTTGATATAAAAAGCGCCCACCCTCCGTTTGCAGTTAGGATAGGTCGTAGATATTGGTAGGCGAGGGGGTCTTGAAGAGCATATTCGGAGAATACACATCCTCTAGGATTGGTTCCCATAAGGGAATCATAGTTGTCAGAACCGATGAGCTGGAAGAGAGAGTCTGTCCCGTTCCTGCTTTTCATTCGTATCTTCATTTCTTGAGAATTCATTTGGGTAACGATTTCTTTTGGGAAGTAGTCAAGAATTCTTTTCCCCTCGTTGGTGATGGAGTCCCATATAACTTTCTTAGCCTGAGAGTAAGTAGGAAAGATGTAATAATAGACACCTGGTTTCTCCCACATTTGTCGAATGACATAATTTAGAGCGGTTATATCCTTACCCGCTCGTCGAGGCAATACAGCTAATACTCGCTTGAACCCTGTGTCCAGCGCTTTTAAAATCGGTAATTGGTAGGGACGGGGCTTAAACTCGTTAAGACGCAGGTCCACTTCGCCCTTTGTTAACGTTGAGTTCATAGATACGTTTATAAACTCCTTCAAGTTCTCTGTTGGCATAGTCTTCTTTAACATATTCCAGACCGGATATTGTTTCTTCTCGCGCTAATTCTTTTTTCGCTTCAATGTCTACGGAATAAGCGTGGTTGTCGTAGACGCGAAGATATTTCATTACAACCTTTTGCATATGCGCAGGCATATCCTTTTTCTTCATTGCATAAAAAAGCCATTTTTCACAAAGCCCTGAAATAGTTGTTTCGAAGATGTTTTCAAGTTTGGGAGAAAGGCTTAAGAAGTGTTGAAAGTAAGACCATCCAATGCCATGCTTCTTGAGGAACTGAGCAATGATCCACGACTCGGATTCTTCCGACCAGTCAGTTAGCCACTTACAAACCGTTTCTAAATATTCATCGCTTACATTGACGAAATGTTTTTTCTTATACATATTTTCACATGTAGTAGAAAAATTATTTTAGTGCAGCATTTTTTTCTTTTTAGGTATGAAACTCGAAATGAGTTTGCAATAAATACCATCTGAGTTATCAAGAAAGGTAAATATGCACGGAGGTATTATGAATGAGAACGATAGAGAGCAATTAAAGGCAATCATAAGCAAATTGAAACAAAAACTGACTAAAGATGAACTTTATTTTTTAAATGATATTCGTCAGGATTTTTTCCAGCAAATCGATGTAATAAAAGATCGGGTCAAACAAGAGGGAGACCCCTATGTGATAGAACCCATGGAAAACCTCTATAAGATGATTGTTGAAGTTGGAGAGGCTGTGAATGGGGAATAAAGCTAAAATATACAGCCTTGTTCGCGACCTTAAGAAAGTAGAACTCAAAGAAATCCGAAAGAAACTTTATGAGGATTATACCCTAAATGATCAAGAATGCATTAAGCTAGCTCAGCAATATGATAAGTTGAAAAAAGAACTCGAGTGATGCGTCACAGCTCTGCCTCTATCAAGAAATAATCCCAGTCGTTGAAGCAAGCGCAGATCGATTCTTCCCCACTATCGGGATGGCGTAGATAGATATAAAAGGCGTCCTCTTTAATCTCGAAGACATAGCGGGAAAAGATTCCTTCGAACTTGTGATACGAATCATGGTGATGGAGAATTAAGGTCTTCATAGCTTTACTCTCTAAAGTTTTTCTTTTAATATAAAGTTTTATTTTGCATATTGAGGATTATGAATATCTACTGTCACTATGTCTTAAAGATTTGAGAGACGTAGGTAGTGTAGGGGAAGCCCGTAGACGACTTCCCCTATTTTTATGGAGGAAAAATGGAATATTTAAGATTATTTAATTTATGTTTATTGCTCTGTGCGAGCATGACCAGTTGCTATAACATGCATGATAGTGAATTTGCTGCGATCCCTTCGGTGGTCATACCTGCGAAGATTACTTTTCCTTAGTTACTACCAAACTGGTAGATAGTGGTAGGAAGTTTTCTTTTCCTTTTGGGTACGAGATGATACCATTTCGTTTACAAAGGAGTTTTTATGTCCACAGATACGGTTTTTCCACACTTTTACTCTTCCACTTACATATATAAACATAGGAGATCCCCTAGCAATCTGGATCCAATTTCCGAAGAACCATCAAAGGAAGTAAGTACAGCTATCCGATCTTTAAAAATCCAAGAACGTGATATAATAGAAAAAGAAAAAAATTTAGTGGAACGCGAAGAAGGGATGCCAAAGAAAGAAGTCAGGAGTCACCCTATTCATCGCACCAGCCGATACTATACATTGCCCGTATGGAACCCAACAAATATCCATAGGAGATAAAGACCATTAGCTCACTTTATTCCTTCCAAAAATTATTAAATCTAGTGGGAATATTAGGCATAATAGAACTGTAGGTTTTTTTGAACTGAACGGTAAAACTCTCCCAACTCCTTACAGCCCAGCTCTGTTAAAGCCTCCAACAGAAGTTTATCTAATCCCTCATGAATATCCCCCATCATGTTCTCCTCTTTCCCCCAGAGTTCCTGCATTTTCTTTAAATACTTTTCTTCTATCTTTTCACTCTTCATTTCTCACTCCCTTCCAACTTTTTTTAAAATTCCGTTAAGGGTCGCTCCAATAGTAAACTCATATAAAATAATTATGCCCAAGATAAATTTAAACTCTTCCCATGTAAAGATCTTATAAGAAATGAAGCACATCAATACCAACACCACAATACAAATAATATCCTCTGCTGCTTTTCCCACTGATCACTCCTTCCTTTTTTTTGGAGGACGATAAACAAGTTCTGCCTCTGACTCAGGCCCAAACGCACACTCATGACAAAGAAAAAGAACCGCGCTGGCACCCCAAATGGAGGTTCCACCAGCTGCATCTTTTCCACAGGCGCATTTACCTGGGTCTATTTCTTTGCCATCTTTATCTCTGGCAGTTACTTTCATCCGAGAGGGAACCGGAGAAGACATCTCAATTTCACCTCTGAGATCTAAGGTCCACGCGTCTTTAATTGGTTCTTCATTCATCTATCACTCCTTCTTCCGTAGGGACTGACGCTGGTGCGGTCATCCTGTCGAAATGGGAAAACTTCCACACATTTCCTTGTTTATAATATACGGGACATCCTTGGGGTTCTCTCTTGGTACACACCCAAATTGCCCCGTCTTGGAAACGTTTACCTTTATCTGAAACTGGTAAATCCTTCATCTCTCATTCCTTCCAAAAGTCATTGAATCTATTCGGCGCCATCTCTGTGTAGATCACCGTCTTCTTAATATCTACATGTCCCATATAGGCCTGGATCGCTCTCGTATCTACGCCATTATTCGCTAGATAAAAGCCACACGCATGTCGAAACATGTGGGGATGCACACGGTAGGGGATATCACTCTGGGCAGCAATACGATTAATAATGTGTTTAATGCCTCCAGTCGAAAGTGGAGCTCCTTCGCGAGTTGCGAAAACATAAACGTGGGATGGTGCTGTTTTTTTATGCTCATTAATCATTCTAAGCTCGCGCTCAGGAATAGGATGAATACACATCTTTCCATTCTTTAATCGATAGACAGTGAGTTGGGCGTCGGGGATATTTATTTGACTCCAGCTTAAATCAAGGAGTTCTCCTCTTCTAAGACCATGACGAAACAACATCATTAGCATTAGTGCATTTCTTTTGCGCTGCCAAGGTTGGCCTAGCTTAAAAGCGATCTTGATTAAACTTTCCACTTGACCTTCCGTTAAAAACTTGGGAGCTCGACGCTCTATTTGTTTTGGTTTTCGAAACTTAGGATTCATAGGCATTCCAGTGTAGGAATTGATCCTCATCTTGTGTTGGGCGTAATTAGACTGTTGGGGGGGTGAAGCGATAATCATAGTTCTCCTCGTGTGATCTTTTTGAGTTTTACTTCTGGAGCCGTAATTGGCTCGTTTTAGGACTTAACATACCCCTCCCGAGAATATAATACCAGGTTCACAAGAAGAGGGAGGAGCATTAAGAAGTTCAGTTCCAAAACTTGAGGAATTGAAAAGAACAGGTTTAAAATAATTTATTCGTTTTTAATATGCAACAAAAAAAAGGAAGCTGGTTGTTCAAGCCAGCTCCCAGGATGTGAAGTTTATGATGCTATTGAATATAGCAAGATATTATTTTATATATCAATTGGGATATTTTTTGTCTTCTCTTATTCGGACGAATTCTTCGCGCAGGTACTCAGTTTCTACCCAAACAAACTTCTCCCACCATTCGAAGGCTTCATGGGTTGATCGCGAGCTAACCTCGTAATTATCCAGAACAGCTTCGGCGGCCTCATGAAGCAAGAAGAATATTCTTTGGGGAATCGGTAAGTGCGCACGATCTAGTAGTTTTTTCAGCTTCTGACTGGTAGCTTCCCAGTCGCACTCCTTCGCTGGTTTTTCTTCCATTAACTTATCAAAATCTCAATATCATCTTCAGGGAATGCGAGCTTCAGACGCTTAGCTATGTCGGAGTTGTCAAGGACTTGATCTTCCTGGGGTGGGAAATAGATTTCGACATGACTATCACAGCCAAAAAGCTGACTTACTAGGGGGTGGTATTTCATTGAGTTTCCATTAGGTTGAGGTTAATTGGGGGAATTCATGAGTCTTCTCTTCTTGCTTTTGGAATTCTTCATCCACGAATTGTTTGGTAATTTCGTTAGCGGCCTTCCCTAAGATATCTTTAATTTTGACGTTTTTCTTAATACATAAGTACTTCAGCGTAGCAAACTCCTCTCGGGGCATTTCAAACACGACTTTAACTATATCCTTCATATTACTCCCTCTACACAATGAAGATATGGAACTTTATAGTTTATGTCAAATAAGATTTAATCGTTATATGGTTTGTTTCAAATATAGGAAAAGGATTATATAGTTTCAATATGAAGAATTGTCGAGGGCGACTCACTGTATTGCTTGGAGGCAACTAATTGAATAATCTGCTTATCATCCTCGAACAACACTCCATTCGCACAATCTAGAATAAACTTTATTAGATTGTCAATGTCAGGTTTCTTGGTTGGGACGATGGTATGCGCTAACATCGCAGCTCTATTTTTTTTAGACGTGCTTTTAGGGATAGGTAAAGAAAAGATTAAGGTGGCCTTTAAAGGCTCTGTAAGCCTCTTAAATTTATGAGATGAAAGTAGGGATGCTATATTCTTTTTTTCTTTATGGCGAGGGTTATAAGTACCGTGGCGAGTAACACGAGGGCGTGCATAAGGGACTGGATTTCCATCAATCTGTACTCTCATTTGCTTTTCCTTTGATGGATGTTTTCTTTTTCCCTTTGAATCGTTCTAAGAATGGAACCATAGTGTGGGTCGAGTTAAATTTCTTTTTGGTAATGCACGTTCTTCCATCATGATAATATTTTTGAGGGAACCAATCTATTTTTTTTCTTGGTTCGATGGGCCACGCTTTTACTTCAGCCACTATTTCCGCTGTGTGTTTATCGGATTCCTTCCTTCTCACAAATGACTGAATCAATTCTTGTTTTATTTCCTCGAACATAAGCTCAAGTTTCTGTAACAGGGCTTTCTCTGACACGTCAAAACTCCGTATCCAAGCAAAGATATTAAATATTCTGACCGCTTCCTGTTCTAGCATTTCCTCGGGACGAAACTCATGAAGCGTCCAGTTGCGTGTCAACTTAGCCACTACCTTATCCCACTCTTTTTCATTATTTAGTTCGGGCATTCTCTTCTCCTGTTTCCATTTCATTTAAGGCGTCTGTTACTGTCCATAACAGCTCTTCAGTTATTTGATGCAGTTTCTCTAGAACTGTATCTTTAGGAACTCCTAAGGCACGGACCCTAAAGAAAACAGTGCATAGGCCTCTACATAGAGCTTGAACCACCTCATCAGGATGCATGGAATGCTTCGACCAAACAGCTCCCATTTCGCCTAAGATGCTTGTCCATTCTTTTTCTTTAATTGGAGCTTTCATTTTTCTTTCTTTCGGTACTAAGTTTTACCATCACCTTTTGATTCAACATATCCAGAAATGAGTCAGCGTTTTTCAAAAGGACTTGGGAGATAGGTATACAATCAGTTCTAATCCTTCGCATTAGGAGCTCACCTTCTTCTAATTTATCAATAAGTTTCTCAACTATTCCGAGCGGATTTAGCTCATAACGAGCCCATAAAAGGCGCATATAAAGGATAAGCTGTTCTAATTTATTTTCAATTGGTGCTTTCATATTCTTTCACTACCTTGTCAAATTCATATCTAGTTTCCAAGTCGTCATGCACCTTATCTTGCAAAGCGTTGAAGCACTCATCGAAGAGGTAGCAGATGTCGGCATCAGAAGCACGCGCGGTCATTAGCCCATAAAAAGTGGAGGATAAAGCGGAACAAAGAAAAGTAATGCGTTCTTGAATACTGAAGTCATAATCGTTAAACATTTCCATAAGGACACATCCCGCTTCATTGTAATCCTCACCCCGATTGTGATCCCAGATCCTTCGCATCTTTTACCTATCTATGTTTTTTTTCGCCACGTAGCCAATGTTAGTGTATAGCTCTTGGAGAAGCAGCTCGAACTCATCGGGAGGCATTCCTTCATTTTTAATCGCCGTTAAAAGGGAACCCATGATAATGGTGCTCATCCCCAAAGCCTCCTCCGCCTGAATATTATATTTTCCAAATAAAACAAATACTTTCTGGATAATTTCTTCTACTTCTTCTAACCTATCGGGAGATACTTCTCGAGTCTTAGGCATTTTTTACCTCTTTTACCTTCCTATGCTTCTTATCTTCTTCCCATAATTCCGTCAAGGATTCATGAAGATCTTGGATAGCCGCTGTCCCTATCTGGTCCAACGCTACAGCTGGAACTTTAATAAAAGATAAGGCTTTAAACTCAATTTTTAAAAGGTCTTTGAGGATATGGATTCTTTCCAGGTTAGAGTTTGGAAACTCGTTTTGAAGGTATTTCACTACCCAAACAGCTGCTTTTTGTGTCTTGCTTAGTTCTTGGTTTTCTATCTCACTCATTGGTTTCCCCTTTGGTTTTTAATGCTTTTCTCCTATTGGCTTCACGTGTCTTCAGAGCCAGGATACAAAATGTGTTCCTCCCGAAGACCGGTTTACACTTGGTCTTTAAGGCCCGTTCCATCCACTCTGCCCACTCTGGAAGAGGCTTTGAAAGCATGTCTTTGCTAAATTGCCAGTTTTCTGGGGGCATTTTCTCTTTTTTTTCCTCACTCATTGGTTTCTCCTGTGTTCTTAAATAGCTCTGCTCTTTTTTCGATCTGCTCAATACAATAAAACTCAGCCTCTTCAAAGAATTCGTAACAATAATTCTTTTTCTTAGGTGTATCCTTCCCCTCATCTGGAAACTTTAACATAATCTGCATGCTTATCATCGCATCAATGGCTTGGAAGGCATACCTTTGTAGATCTTTAATTGCTTTTTCTTTAGTCATTGGTTTCCCCTTATTGTTTGGTTCGCTATTAGCAACAGGTCGTTGATGTAGGTATCTACAGCATCTAAAACAACGATAGCGTCTTGCTGGGAATATTTCCTTTCTTCAAAAAGGTTTACGATAGTGGTATACATTTCTGCTCGTGCCTTCCTGGCAGTTTGTTCTTCACTCATTGCTTTCCCCTTCATAATCCTTCTTCAGATCAATTAAATAATCTATTTGAATTTGTAATAACTTTTCCATCCCCTTTCGAGTAAATCTTTCTTCTTTTTCTATCTCTTCCATTAGTAGGCTAATTATTGTCGTCCCGATTGTAATGCCTTCCGAGGGTCTCAGATGATGTTGAGTAAGGAGTTCACAAAAGGATGCATAGATGGCATAATAGTGAGGTGGAAGATTATACATAGAATCTTCTTCACTCATTGGTTTCTCCATTGGTTATATTTATATTTTCTTTCCGAATCCATCTCTCAAGCTGTTCGACTGAGTCTTTCTCACATGCCCAGCCCATTGGTCTAGTGCTCCCTCCAGCCCGATAATTTGCATACCAGTAGATATCATCGAAGATTAACGAAATATCTGTTCTGCCGCTTTGCTCCAAGGAATATCTAGCTTTTTTACATAATCGGATTCCCATTTTCTTGCGCTTGGCTTTCGCTTCTTTAGCTTTACCAACTTCTCGTTCCTTTCTTCTAGCTTCTCTTTTTCGAGTAATTCGTTCATGGATAACCTCGTTTGTAAAAAGTTTATTAATATACGCCCCGGGATTCTTTCTGCTTAAGATGAACTTCTCATCAACCTCCAGCAACTCAGTTACTGTGTTCGCACAAAACCCAGAATTTTTAAGATCTTTTATTATTTCCTCTTTTTTGAAAAGGGGGGACGCGCTATCCCTATTGCTCTCTCTATTATTTAATAATACTTTAGTATTATTTAAACGACGGACCAGTTTGGTCCTTACATGCATCGATGGACCAGATTGGTCCTTACATAGGGTCGCTATTTTTTTTGGGGCGGTTTGTTGTTTGGAAACCTCAGAAGTAATATTCCAATATGCGTAATAGCGAGCTCGAACCTTGTCTGGTATTTTAGGTTTGTCTATATTATTTTCCTTGTATTCCAGAAACGCGGTTTTGGGAACTAAATGACGTACCTTACCGGCTGGGGTTTGCCAAGTATTTCGGTAAAGATAACCCCGATGTTCGAGTTCGGCGAGAAGGTTTTTTATAGTGTTTTCTGGAATCATGATAAAGTCACTAAGTTGCTTCGAGGAAGCCCAGCAAAATCCCCGCTTAAGAGCTAACTGACAGATAAGATTGTACAAAGGAGCCAGCCTCCAGCCTAATTCTTTTACATAATTTTTAGGAGTAATGAAAGGATAGGTATCAAGCATATCCTGGTGAAATTCTGGATTTGGTGCATGGTCTTGTATGTTATTTGAAATTTCTGTATTTAAAAGAGTGGACATAATGTTACCTCAGTTGGTAAGATGTCCTTAGCGTCTAAGCTCACGAACATCAAGTTTGTAATCCTCACTGAAAAGGGTGAGGATTTTTTTTAGTTACTTATGCTCAGTAAGTTGATGCTTACTGAGATATCTCTTGTTTATATTATATAAGTTTTTTTAGGAAGGTTTAATTTTTTTGGGTGAGGATTTTTTAACGTTTTCGTTCTCTTTTTTCCATCCTAGCTGCTGTTTTATTTTCACTGGAAACTCATCTAAGAAGTCTTGGAGATCAAAATTGCCCGCCCTAACACACCGACATTCCTCCCAAAAGGCATATCTGGTTTATCCATTGGGTCAAGTAAAAGCTCTGAATCACCATCGCCCCATTTATAGACTCTTGAG
>SDBU01001688.1_pt1 | contig 30756 bp, 30 predicted proteins | sample 2277071 | NCBI WGS metagenome assembly SDBU01 (sample SAMN10397929, study PRJNA504765) | marine sediment metagenome | isolation source: marine sediment core GS08_GC12, 126 cmbsf | place: Arctic Ocean: Gakkel Ridge, Loki's castle | collected 2008 | reverse complement strand
CCTGAATACACTGCGGCTGGAAGCCGACCGGCTCAGCCACCTGGTGGAAAACGTGTTGGCTTACGCCAGTCTGGAAAAAGGACGGTACAGAGGGAAGGCTGAAGCTTTGCCTGTGGAGGACCTGCTGGATAGGGTAAAGGGAGGGCTTGAAGAGCGCACCAGTCAGGCAGGTATGAAGCTGGAGATAAGAGCCTGTCGAGGTGCTTCGGGTATGAAGGTGCGGGCAGACGTGTCGGCGGTCGAGCGCATCCTGGTGAACCTGGTGGACAATGCCTGCAAGTTCGCCTCCCGCGCCGCAAACCCCTACATCGTGCTGGAACTGGACCGCCGGGATAGGCTTGCCGTGCTTCGGGTGCGGGATTACGGCCCGGGCATCTCAAAAAGAGAGGAGCGCCGTCTTTTCAAACCGTTCCGAAAGTCAGCCCGCGAGGCAGCCAACTCGGCACCGGGGGTGGGGCTGGGATTGGCGCTCAGTCGGCGCCTGGCGCGACAAATGGGCGGCAGGCTTCGCCTGGACCGGCGCATAAAGGAAGGCGCCTGTTTCGAGCTTATCCTTCCCCTGGCTTGAGGTGTTTCTACCAGGCGCTATTCGCCGATAATTTTGACCAGCACCCGCTTGCGCCTTTTGCCGTCGAACTCCCCGTAAAAAATCTGCTCCCAGGGCCCGAAGTCCAGCTTGCCTTTGGTGACGGCCACCAGCACTTCCCGGCCCATGATGGTGCGCTTGAGGTGGGCATCCGCATTATCCTCGAATCCGTTGTGCGCATACTGGGAGTAGGGTTTCTCAGGCGCCAGCTTTTCCAGCCACTTCTCAAAGTCCGTATGTAGCCCGCTCTCATCGTCATTGATGAAGACGCTGGCGGTGATGTGCATGGCATTGACCAGAGCCAGGCCCTCTGTGATGCCACTTTCCGCCAGACACTGTTGGACCTCAGGAGTGATGTTGGCGAAGGCGCGTCTGGTCTTAATCTCGAACCACAGTTCTTTCCGGTACGATTTCATAGTCGTCTCCTCGCTAATAGATTGGTCGGATGGGCAGGCCAGGTCTTACTGGTCTTTAGTTTCAGCGCTCAGCCATTCCAAATACTCACTGCTCCCGCCAACAATGGGCAGCGCAATGACCTCCGGGGTCTCGTAAGGGTGGATGGCTTTGATGGCTTTCTCAATCCGGGGGTAAAGGCTCCTCCTGGTCTTGATAAGGCACTGCCATTCATCCGCTCTCAGCAAACGACCTTTCCACCAGTAGTGACTGACGATGGGACCCACGATTTGCACGCAAGCAGCCAATCGCCCCTCAAGCAAAGCCTTTGCAACCTTGTCAGCATCCTCCCTTTTCTCCACTGTCGTACAAACCTGGATATATTCCTGCATGATAGACTCCCTCTCTCAACCAGGCGGTCTGCCCATCTGAACCAAAACATTTCATTGGAGACTTTCCCAAGAAATTTTGGCAAAGCTCAGCGCATTATGCTAAAGTATAATGTGCAAGCCTGGATTTCCCAGATGAAAGCTACGCTTCTGGTACAATAATGCAGCGTGCGACCACATGAATAAAGGCTTTTCTCGATGCCGAGAACAGGGAGTCCGGAGGACCCAATCGGTGAAGCAAGCGAGGACCCGGTGAAAGTGAATTTCAATAGCAGCTTGAGGCTCGAATTTTGCGGTTCCAAGGTCACCAGTGATGCCAGATTGCTAGGTTATGGGAAACTCGATCAGACTCTCGGATTGAGGCCAGTGTTCGCAACGTTCCTTCGGCGAATCGGGCGGCTCAGGCTTTCGGTACCGGTGCCAGGATGAACAAGACAGCCACCAGCGTCATGGGAAGTGTTGGAGACAAGCAGGGCAATCCGTCTTGATCTGGCTTCAAAGGCAACGGGAACGCTCAAGACCCGGCAGCCTACGCTGTCGGAGGGCACAAGACGTGAGTCTTCAGCGTGGAGGAAAGGGGTAAGAGATGCTGAAAGGGATAAGACGGGTTGGGTCATTGGCTTTCGTGTTGGGTTTCTTTGGCGTTATTTTCGTGGTGATACCCTGGTACGTCACCGTTCTCGATGACTCCGAAGTAGGCGGGCCGCTGCCGTGGTGGGTCAAGGGAGCAGTCTACCTGCTTTTGGGCGGCATCGCCGTTGTGCTTATTTCGGTGGCCATCGAGCAGCGCCTGCGTGCACCGGAGACAGCCGAACCGGACTTGGCAGCCATGCCCACTGGTATCCGGATGGAAAACACCGACTATGTTCCCGGACGGGAGGTGACCGAGGCTTTGGGGCTGGTGAAGGGGCATACCATCTATGCCATCTGGCTGGGCAAAGACATCTCCGCCTTTGTAAGGCTGCTCCTTGGCGGGGAGCTGACCGAGTACACGGAGATGATGGGCAAGGCCCGAGAGGTCGCATTGCAGAGAATGCTTCAGCAGGCCGCCGAGCTGGGGGCTGACGCCGTTATTAATGTCCGTTTCATGACCACCAGCGTGATTGCCAGCGCCGCTGAACTACTGGCTTATGGGACCGCCGTCAAACTGGCTCCGTCATCAACATGAGGCGCTGGCAAGTACCCAGTGGCTACGTCAAGGCTTCGGTGAGTAGTGGTTCAGTGGTGGTATTCCAGCGCTATTTGTGCTTGGAATATGGTGGAAGAGCGCTATATGGGAAATCCGGGCTAAGGTTGAGTGGATGAAGAGATGTTTGAAGGCAATCGGTGTGGAAGGGAATCCTGGATTATGAGGAGGAGAGGTATGCGGAAGGTAGTGAGCGTTGGTTTGGCTGTTCTGCTTATGGGTCTGACGGCTTCATTATTTGCAGGCGATTGGCCGCGCTGGCGGGGGCCTAATGCGGATGGCATGTCACCGGAAACGGGCATCAACAAAGACTGGGCGCAAAAGCCACCTAAACTTCTCTGGCAAATACCGATGGGTGACGATGGATATGCAGGCCCTTCGGTGGCTAACGGGAAGGTCTTTGTCATCGACCACCAGGGGGAAACCGAAATCGTGCGCGCTCTGGATATTGCGGATGGCAGCGATGTTTGGCGGTTTCCTTATCCCGACAACAGCAAGAATAATCGTGGATTTGGCCGCACCACCCCGGTGGTCGATGGGAATAAAGTCTATACGCTCGGCCGCCTGGGGTGGCTGCACTGCCTGGACGTGAAAACTGGTACCCGGGTCTGGGCGCGCAACATCATAGCCGACTTCAAGGGTAAACGCCCTCAGTGGGCCCTGGCCATGTCGCCCCTGATCGACGGGGATAGGTTGATTACCTGCCCGGGTGGTCCTGATGCAGCCGTGGTCGCTCTTGACAAGCATACGGGAAGGACAATCTGGCAGGGCGGCGGCAGCGACAAGCCTGGCTATGCTACTCCCGTGGTTGCCACCCTCGGTGGTAAGAAGCAATACGTGGTATTCAGCGCAGTTAACCTCATCGGTGTCGATGCAGACAACGGCAGTCTCTTGTGGCAGGTGCCCTGGAAAACCAGTTACGACGTGAACGCTGCTACTCCTATCGTCTCCGGGAATAGCATCTTCATCACCAGTGGCTACAAACATGGATGTGCGCTGGTGAAGATTTCTGGAAGCAATGCTCGCATCGTGTGGGAAAACAAGGAGATTCAGTCTCAGTTCAGCACTCCCATTCTGGTGGACGGGTATCTATACGGCACCACTGACCCCGGCAGGCTGGTCTGTCTGGAACTGGCGACCGGCAAGGTGCGCTGGGCTCAGAAGGGATTCGAGAAGGGAGGCATCATCGGTATCGATGGTACCATCATTGCTGTCGATGGTAAGAAGGGCGATGTGGTGATGGTGAACCTGACTCCTGAGAGCTATCAGGAGTTGGGTAGAATCAAGCCCCTTGGTGGACAGAGCTGGACTGCCCCCATTGTTGCCGATGGCAAGCTCTTCGTGAGGAACAAGGCTGCATTGGCCTGCCTGGATTTGAAGTAGGTGGTCTCTTCAAGCAGGTGCCTTTGTCAGGCTAACGTCTCCTCAATTACCTGGCGTCCGACGAGCCTGAGGTGCTCGAACCTGGCACGCGCCTCCGCAATTGAGGGTGAGCCGTCTTCCTTTAGAAAGCCCGGCTTGCCCTGCGCCACCAGTTGCTGATGGCCGAGGAGCACCGCTGAACTCGCCTCGAACCAGGGCGCGAACTCAGGGTCCAGGGAGAGGGGAAAGAGCAAAGGCATGGGTTCGGGCGTGTTGTGCTCCGTGCCATTGAACACCGGCCAAGAGCGGGCCTTCGCGGTACCGACGATTTCCGTCAGACGTTCCCTGGTATTGCGGTGAGGGATGACTTCAAGGGCAAAGATGCCTGTGGCTTCGAGACGGTCGAGCAGAGACTCAATATCTTCCTCGAAGGGTGTAACCGGGTTGCCCAGCACCGGGTAGGTGGGGATGGCGCCGAAGGCCAGAAACAGGTCGCGCATCTCTGCGATGGACAGGAAGGCAGTCCGGGCTTCCTCAACGTAGCAGGCACCACCGGCTTTCAGTAGCCTGGCGCGGAGAAAGCCTTGCAGTTGGGTATTGTCAGTGCTGGCTGGTGTATCCTCGCAGCACTGCTCGATGGCATCCAGCAGTGCCGCCTCACGCGCTTCGGCCCAGGTGCGCAGCCGAAACAAGATAGCCTGTGCCACGTGTCTTTCGGTGACGTTGCCTCGGGGTGTTAGCTTGACGACATCCTCCCACGTCGGCCCTTCATCGTTCAACCTGACTCTGAACAACGCGCGCACCTTTTCAGTCATCTGTCGGTTACGTCTCAAGAGCGCCGCCCGCATCTTCGTGAGCTTCTTTATGGCAGGGGACGACTCCGACGGTACCCGCGTGACACCTTTGCCACAGAGATAGACACGTCCCGGGTTGTCTGAGTCATTAAGGAGTGTCGAGCTTGCTTCAGCCTGACGGTCCATCGCTACCGCTTCCAGGGAGAAGGTTGCGGGAATGTGCGCAAGCTGGCAAGCCAGGCGGAACTCTTCGTGTCCGGCGACGGTATAATGGTCGTTGATGCCGAATACCAGGAGGCCCTCACAGACAGCTTGCCAAACCGCTTCCGTGGGTGAGCGAAAGACGCTGAAGGATTCGTTGGTGTGGATGTGGAGATTGGTGCCGATGCGCTCTCTTTTCTCGGCGGTAGCACAGAGATTACGCAGTGCGCTCAAGCGGCGCTTCACGCTGCCACCGAAGAGCTCGGATTCCAGTTGCTCGACATTGGCAGGGGTCATCGCACCATGACCTGTCCGCTGTCGATAACGAGTGTCTGACCGGTGATGCAGCGCGCGGCTTCGGAGCACAGGAAAATTACTGCCGAGGCAACGTCGGTACGCTTGACCTGGCGGCCGAGCGCTGTCAAGGAGGTGTAATAGGGGATCACCTCTTCCGGCTTGATGCCTCTCTTCTCAGCACAGACCTTGATGTACTCGGGATTCCAGATTTTGGAGCCCTCGAAGACGTTGCCCGGGGCGACGGCATTGACCCGGATGCCATCCGGGCCCAGTTCCAGTGCCCATCCACGCATGAGGTGCAATTCGCCCGCTTTGGTGGCATTGTAGGCCGAGTTCGCTTTCGAGGCTTCCAGACCTGACTTGGAGGACACCATCACCATGGAGCCGCCCTGTCTCTGCGCGCGCATAATCCGCGCTGCCTCCCGCGCCACCAGAAAATACCCCGTCAGATTGACCTCCAGCGCTGCCCGCCATCTTTCCACAGGCATGTCAACCAGTTCGTAAGCCGGTGCAATGCCGGCAGCGCAGACCACGATGTCAACGCCTCCCCAGTGACGCAGGATGCGGTCAAATGCAGAGATGACCTCCTCCTCATCGGTGACATCCATTCTCACCGCCAGCGCACGCGCCGGCTCAACGCACTCTGAGGCGGCAGCCATCGTCCCAGGCTCGTCGATGTCGCAAAATGCCACCGCGGCGCCGGCCTCTGCCAGCCCCTGCGCAATGCCTCGACCCAGCCCGGAGGCGGCGCCGGTTACCACCGCGACCTTCCCGTTCAAGGGCGCCTCAGGCGTATCCAGCAACTTTTGACGATAGTGTTCCACCTCCCACTTGAGGATGAAGTCGGCGGCAGGTTCTTTCAGATTGTGGGTGCCACCACGACCCTGGGCAAGGCGCATAATCTTGGCGCCGCTCGAAGCAACCTCTCCAATGGCCTCCAGCTTGACGGCGTCGTCGGTGATGAGCAGCACACCAACATCCTTTACCAACATTACTCGTGGAGACGAAGGGCCGTTCCAAGCCGCTTGCAGTGCCGCGGTTACCTCTTCAAGTGATTCGGCCAGGAGAGCCTGGGCGCCGGTATAGACGATGTGGTCAGGCGTCAGCGCACCTTTAGTCAGGGATTCGCGAATGTCGTCGGTACATGCCGCATTGATGAGTTCGGCATCGTCCGAGAAGCGCAGGAAAAGGGCTCCCTTTCCTGCTTCCTGCCAGCGGTGTCGAACGGATGCCAAGGTGCGGCGCAGCGCGGCTGAGTCGATGGTGGGCGCGGGACACACTACGCCTGCTGTCTTCCCGAAGTATCTGTTGCATCGGTCCACCCACTCGTTGTGCAGCGCGATACATTCGTCACCGTGCTCCGTTGATACCAGCAAGCCGTGGTTTTCAAGAAACAGGACAGCAGGCGGTTTGGCGTGTTCCTTTAGATGCTTTTTGGAGGCTTCCCTGATGGCAACGGCGAGCCGCCAACCCGGGTCGGTGTAGGGTATCCATAAGGGCGGGAGTTCGTCCGGGCGGGTTAACTCCCGCAGGGCTTTCTCGCCTGGCCCGCAGGTCAGCGCATTCACAGCGATGGGATGGGTATGGGTGACGACGGTCCCGAGCAGCGCATGCAGCGCGCTTTCGACTGAAGGCCGCTCTCCAGGACCGCCGATGGCAGTGGACATCAGATGTGCAAGGACGCGCTCCTCCCGCTCCCGCACGTCCAGCGCTTCCAACTCCGACTGGTCCAGGATGGAGAGCAGCGAGTTGAGGTCAAGCTCAACCCAGCCTGTCGACTCAGTCATGTCAGCCAGTGCGGTTCCACTGGCCTTGACCAGCATGGTCTTGCGGGTGGTTGATTTGACAGAGGTGTTCCCGCCTCCCGCCTGGACATGTTGGGACTCTTTGCCCAGAGTACGCGAGATTCTTAAGAGCTGGGCCAACGCCCGTGCGTCCATCTTCCTGCCTTCTTGCTCATGCGCCTGATTCGGTTGCCGATAACCGGGTGCAAGTGGTTATGCCTCAGGCGCCGATGTCCATCATTTCCACCGCCAGCGCATAGGCACCGCCTGAGCCGAAACAGATGGCCGCCATACCACGACGATGATGGTAGCGTTTCAGCGCATAGAGAAGCGTGGTGAGTATGCGTGCACCCGTAGCTCCCAGCGGCTGCCTGAGCGCCACAGTCCCTCCGTGAATGTTCTGCCTGGCAATGGGAATCTTCTCCTTGAATAACGGTATCTGAAGCCCAAAGGATTCGTTGGCCTCCAGCAAGTCGAAGGGCGCGTCGTCGGCAAGGGCATTCATGATGAGCCTGGTTGCCGCCACCGGGGCTTCAATGAAATCTGCCGGGGCGGTATCCACCCGTGAAAATGCCAGAATCCGCGCCAGGGGGGAGAGTCCCAGTTGCCTGGCAATGGAAGCTTCCGCCAGGAGCACTGCCGCCGCCCCATCGCCCAGGGAGGGGGCATTGTAAGAAGAACAGAAGCCATGAGATTTGGCTCGCAGCGCCTGCTGTATCTTCTTGGAAGCAACCTCGTCCTGAGCAACTTCCTCTACCGGCGCAATCTCGTCGTCGAAAAGGCCCTCGTCCCGAGCCTTTTCGGCGCGGCGGTAGCTTTCAGCCGCAGAAGCATTTACGTATTCTACTGTCCAGTCCTGGGCTTTGCCGTAGGCTTCCGCGTAGTCCTTCATAGACCTTCCCGCATTGAATGGGCAGACGAGTGATTCGAAAGTGTTTGGTTCCTTGACCCCGGCAGCACGAATACTCCTGACGAATCTCTTATAGACTTCGACCGGCGCATCTCGGGGCGGGACCTCGAGCATAAATACACTGCCCTTGACTTGTCCCCGAAGTCTCACTCCCCGACGGCTGCGCGGACCCAATAGGTAGGGCGCATTGGTGCGGGACTCCATCCCACCAGCAGCAACGATGCCTGCCGTCCCTGACAGGATGGCGCGAGCTCCTTCTACCACTGCCGCCAATCCGCCTGAGCAGACGGTATTCACGGTCATGGAAGATGCGCTATGCGGTATGCCGGCAGCGACGGCAGCTTGTTTGGCCGGGTTCTGGCCCAGCCCACCTCCCACCACGTTGCCCAGGATGACTTCGTCAATCTGGTCGGGTGTGATTCCGCTTCGTTCAATGGCAGCGTGTAGCGCCACTGAGGCAAGGTCGGTGGCGCGAAAATCCTTCAGGCTGCCATCGTAGGCGCCGATGGGCGTGCGCGCCGCCCCCAGAATAAGAACCTCGCCCTTGAGCACTTTCAACATGCGCCTCACTCCTCGACCAGGTCCAAAATAGCCTGCTCGATACGCGCCGCACTGGGGATGAAGGCGAACTCCAGGTTGGTGGCCATAGGCATCACCCCATCCGGCGCGGTGACGGTGGCACACGTCAGTTTGCCACCCAGTTCCCGCAAGAGGCGACTGACAATCGTGTGCACGATGTTGCCTTTGTCCGTGCCCTGACTCACGCATACGAGCCTGCCGGTCTTTCTCACGGAGGCAACGACCGTGTCAATATCGAGAGGTGAAATAGTCTGCGGGTCAATAACCTCGCAGGAAATACCTCTCCGTTCCAGCCGCTGGGCCGCATTGTGAGCGGAGTGCAGCACCCGGGAGTAAGCCCAGATGGTGACATCCGTCCCTTCTCTCACGATGGCTGCCTTACCAAATGGTATGCGATAGAGCTCCTCGGGGACGATGGCACCTAAGGTGGCAGTGCCGTAGAGCAGTTGGTGCTCGAAGAAGAGCACCGGCGCATCGATACAGACGGCTTCCACTAACAGACCCTTGGCATCGAAGGGTGTGGAAGGGACGGCAATGCGCAGGCCCGGGATGGTGGCATACTTGGAAACCAGTTCCTGCCCGTGTTGACAACTGTAGCCCCGGCCTCCACCGATGGTGGTGCGAATCACCACGCGAGGCAGCGCCTTACCGCCATACATGTAGTGGGCCTTGGCAGTCTGATTCTGGAGTTGGTCCTCAGCCTGAGCCAGGAAGTCGTTATACATGATTTCCACCACCGGCCGCAGAAGTCCGCTCAAGCCCGCCCCCAGCCCGAAGCCCACGATGGCGTTTTCCGAGATGGGCGCGTTCCAGATACGACCCTTACCAAAGCGTTCGTAGAGACCCTTGGTGGAGCCAAAGGCCCCGCCGTAGGCGGCCACATCCTCGCCGAAGACCACCACGCGCTCATCCGCTTCCATCAGTTGTGCCAGGGCCTCGATAATGGCCTCGCGGGTGGTGAGCTTGCGCTCAGTGCCAGCGGAAGGGCTGGTCAGCACAGGGATGGCTTCCAGGCGTGCATCGTAGCTAGCCGGATAGACATCGTTGGTGAGGGTTGATAGTTCCGGCTCTTCTGCCTGCCAGGCATGCTGTACGGCCTCGTCGATTCTGACTTCGACTTTCTCTCGCAGTGCATTTATCTCTTCCTCGGTCATCACCCCGGCTTCCAGGAGCCTGGCTTCGTAAGAGCGGATAGCATCGCGTGCTGTCCATTCCGCCTCCTCCGCCTGGGAACGGTAGGTAGCACAGTCATCTGATAGGGAATGTCCCTTATAGCGGAATGTTTTGAGGACGAAGAGCAGTGGACCCTCACCGGCGCGCAGGCGTGCGGCGGCGCGGCAGTAGGCATCGAGACACGCCAACACGTCCATCCCATCCACCACTTCTCCCGGAATCCCGTAGGCCCACGCTCTGCGCACCAGCTCGTCGAGGTTGGTGACCTCGTCCACGCGCCCGGTCATGCCGGCGCCGTTGTCTTCGATAGCGTAAAGCACCGGCACGTGCAGTTGGCTGGCCATGTTGAGGGATTCGTGGAAGCTGCCGGTGTTCATGGCGCCGTCGCCGGCAAAGCAGAAGACAATCTGACCGGTCCCTGCCAGTTTAGCCGCCAGCCCGGCACCACCAGCGATGGGGAAGCTGCCTCCGACCACGCCGTTGGCACCCAGATGGTTCTTGTCGAACTCGGCGATGTGCATGGAGCCGCCCTTGCCCCTGCACACGCCGCAAGCCCGCCCGAACATCTCGGCCATCATGGCCTTGAGGTCGGTGCCCTTGGCAATGGAATGTCCGTGCCCGCGGTGGTTGGAGGCAATGAAATCGGTCTTCTTGAGCACCAGCGCAATGGGCGCTTCGCAGGCCTCCTGACCCATACAGAGGTGGGAGGCACCGCGATACTTGACCTCAGGGTCTTTGTAGGTCTCGGCCTTGATCTCTACGATGGTCTCTTCGAAGCGACGGATGGTGAGCATGGTTTCCAGCAGGCGAACCGCATCCTCTCGGGTAAGGTCTCCCGCATCCAGCATCTCCGTAAGCGTGCGGTTGAAGACATATTTAGGCAGTGCCGGCGCCGTGACCTCCCCCGGCGTGTTGTCGAAGCGACGAAGAGGAATGTCTGAATTGGAGGTGTCGTTTGTGTCTTGAATCACGGTTCCACTTTCATGTATTTGGGCCCACTATCCGGCTCACCGATGCGCTCCAAGAGTGTATTCAGGACACATGGCGCCGCGCACCAGCGACAGCGAGTAGTAATTGTAATCCAATCGTATATTAGTTTCTATATTGTAGCCTTCTTCAGACTCACGTCAAGGTGGTGCTGTCAGTCATGAGATTGGGTTCACATTAAGCTTGTCCAGGAAAGAAGAGTTGGTAAGATATTCAGCTAGCGGTTCCCGGCATTGATGTCGTCTGAGGAGATGTGCCAGTGCGCTGGAACTGACAGCCTTTGTAATGAGGAGTCTCATATGCGATTGGAGGACAGGATAGCATTGGTGACGGGTGCCACTGGCGCGATCGGCGCCGCTATTGCCAGGAGGTTGGCGGGGGAGGGCGCCGCGGTGGTGCTGTGTGACCTGAGAGATGATGATAAAGCTTCCGAGCTTACCAGAGAGCTCGAAGATTTGGGTGTGAAGGTGATGTTTGTGGCTGCGGATGTCAGGCAGTTTGAGGATGCACAGCGGGTCGTGACAGCGACGCTGGAGACTTTCGAGAGCCTGGGCATTCTCGTCAACAGTGCCGGTATCGTCCGCGACAAGCTGCTTTTGGCCATGCGCCCGGAGGAATGGGAGGCGGTGCTCAGCACCAATCTGGGCGGAACTTTCAACTTTACCAAAGCAGCACTTAAGCCCATGCTCTCACAGCGGAGCGGGCGCATCGTCAACATCTCCTCAATTGCTGCGGTTATAGCCGGCCGCGGACAGGTTAACTATGCCGCCAGCAAGGGCGCCGTCAACAGCTTCACCCGGGCGCTAGCACTGGAAGTGGCTTCCAGAAATATCACCGTCAATGCGGTGGCGCCGGGCATGGTCGAGGCGGGCTTAAGTGATAAGGTGCGAGAGGCCAGCAAAGATGCTATCAAGGATGCCATTCCACTGGGCCGATACGCGACCCCTGAGGACGTGGCCAACCTGGTGGCATTTCTCGCATCTGATGAGGCAGCCTACATTACCGGGCAGGTCATCGCGGTGGACGGGGGGTTGTCGGCGGGGCCCCTGTGGTAATGACAGGTGCTTCGTTCTGTGCGGAAGTAGCAGTGTGCAGATTCTGTTTGACGAAGCAGAAACGCCACTGTAGAATTACGATACTGTGGTATGATACAGTTGTGAGGTCGCCATTAACAGAAAGGTGAGGCAATGGACAAGGGCAAGTTATTAGCAATCTCGGTCGTGGCCAATGTGGTGCTGGTGATTTTGCTTCTGGTTGCCAGAGGCGGTGCCGGCAATGTGGAGCAAAGGGTTTCTGATGAGCAGTTGACGGAACTGCTTAGCTTCGAGAGGGAGGTCTTGGTCGTGCTCGAGAGCGGCGACCGTGACCGGCTGGAAATACTGAAGGAAAGAGTTGCAGAGGCTGCTGCCGTGCATGAAGAGGAACTTCGCGAGAGCGGGGTAGATATTGGGCCGGCCCCGTAGTTCCCGACGGGCGAATAGCAGATTCAGTACGCATAAGAGCAGAATCGCGCGCGCCTAACAAGACCAACCCGTGTTGTCGTGAATGTGGTCAGTGCGTGGTTTTGCATGAAGCTTGCACTTCGTAGATGTTAGTCTGCTCAACCTGATGCTGAGCTCTATTAGCTTGCGCCCACACTCATGGTGTTGCTAGTGTTGTCCCTCAGGACTACTGGAAGCGGCTTCAGGGCAAGCCGTCGCCATCCTCGGAGCCGGTAGCTGCTTCCTCGGCAATCTACCAGGCCATAGCCGTAGTACTCATCCCAGCCTGGCTCTCCCAGGTCGTCAGCAGTATTCACCAGATCGCCCGCCAGATTAAGAGCCAAGGTGCCAGCTACATGTGGGCAGGCCATGCTGGTTCCACTTAGAGTCTCGTAGCCGCCTTGCTGACCCGAATCGCGGAGGAAAACTGGGGATGAGTCAAGGCAAAAAGTTCTTGACAAATCGGAGATGGGTATATTATAGAAGAGCGATGAGGATGTCTGGCATGGGGCCGGGCGTTGCTTGTTGGTATTTCGGAGACGAAAGAAGGAAAGGAGCACGATGATGGCGAAACAACATCTGCGTTGGACGCTGGCAGTAGCGGTGGTGGTGTGTGCTGTCCTGGTCACGTTGAACCTCGTTTCCACCTCGTGGGCCGGGGGACCGGACACAAGAGGCCTGGAGAGGGCCCTCGAAGTCCAGAACCGGAATACTGTTCGCCTGCTGTCCATTAAGGGCGTGGTGGGCACGGCTACCGGACGCAAAGCGGACGGACGCCCCGTGATTCAGATTTATACCGAGGTCCCGGGAATCGCAGGGCTGCCCAGGAGTCTGGAAGGTGTGCCTGTCGTGGTTAAGGTCAGCGGTCCGCTTTTTGCCCTGGCTGAAGAGCCCAGCACCACCGATAGATGGCCACGGCCGGTACCTATTGGCGTTTCCACCGGCAACGAGGGGGAGATCTCAGCCGGCACGATTGGGGCACGGGTTAAAGACAGCGACGGAAATGTCTATGCGCTCAGCAACAATCACGTGTATGCGCTCGAAAACGAGGCCCCTCTGGATAGTCTGGTGCTGCAGCCCGGCGTTTACGACGGCGGAACCGCAGACGACGTGATCGGCACACTCCACGATTTCGAGCCTATTAAGTTCTCTCCGTCGCGCCGCACAAGAAACATGATCGATGCGGCGATTGCGCTTTCCTCGACGGCGGAGCTGGGCAATGCTACCCCCTCGGATGGATATGGCACACCCGATTCGGTCTGGGTGGATGCCGCGCTTGGCGAGCAAGTACAAAAGTACGGGCGAACGAGCCAGTTAACCAGAGGAAAAATCACAGGCATCAATGCCACCGTCAATGTTGGCTACGGCTCTGGCACAGCAAGATTTGTGGACCAGATCATTGTGGAAAGCGCCGATGTGTTCATCCAGGGCGGGGATTCAGGCTCGCTCCTGGTGACCGATCCCGGCAAGAATCCGGTTGGGTTGCTCTTTGCGGGCAATGGCGATGGCACATTGGCGGTTGCTAACCATATTGACCTGGTACTTGCCCGGTTCGACGTGACCATTGACGGAGAGGAACCTCCGCCAGTAACAGTAACTGACATTGCCGTAACCGACGTCAGCGCGCCGGTCTCGGTGGTGGGCGATGAGGCGAAGGTTGACGTTACCGTGGGGAATGTGGGGAATCAGGATGTCACCAGCGATATCAATGTCACCCTCACGGATGACACTGATGATGCTACCATTGGCACCCAGAAGAAGATTAGCGGCGGCCTGGCGGCAGGTGCTTCCACCACTTTGACATTCTCCTGGGATACCACTGATGCCTCTCTTGGTGAGCATACCTTGATAGCCAGCCAGGACTTCGCTGACGACGATGCCAGCAACGATTCTGGCAGCACCCTGGTCACCGTGACGGAGGAGGGGGTGGGGCCAACCATGCATGTAGCCAGCATCGAGATGTCCACTGGCAGCAGACGCGCCGGCCGCAACACATTCGTGTGGGCTGTAGCCGTGGTGACCATTGTCGATGCATCTGGTGTTGTTCCGGTTGAGGTTGAGGGCGCAACAGTAAACGGACACTGGGAGGACGCCACTGGCGACAGCGACTATGGGACCACTGATGTCAGTGGTGAAGTATCTCTGGAATCTAACTCGGTAAAGAATCCTGCTGCGGGAACACCATTCACCTTTGTTGTGGACGGTGTTGCTAAGGCTGGCTGCACCTACGATTCAGATGCAAACGTCGAGACCCGCGCTTCAATAACCCTTTGATCCTGCAAAGACAAAGGGAGGCTGGCTTCGACTGATCTGAGCTTCTGGCACCATGTGGTCATAAATGTCCTCTCGGCGGCGAGTGACCGAACTCGTAGCGCACCCGTCGGGCCCTATCCCTGTGTCCGGCATAACCGCGGCACACGACCCTGGGATAATGCGGAGAGCCTGAGGGAGCTTATGATTAATGTAGTCAAGGCCGCTGCGTCGTGTAGGGTGCTGATATGCGGCATCGCCATGGTGGTTCTGAGTATTCAAATGGCAGGCTGTGCGAAGGCCGTCAAGGCCGGCAACGAGGAAGAGGGAATGGCGGCAAAGACGATTCAAGAGGTGCTCAAAGAACATACCGATGAATGGATGTCGATTCCCGGGGTGGTGGGCACCGCTATTGGCGAAAGTGAAGGCAAGCCCTGCATCAAAATCTTGGCAGTCGAAAAAACGAAGGGGTTAGTCAACAAGATTCCTTCCCAGGTTGAAGGCTTCCCCGTGGTCATTCAGGAGACTGGCGAGATTCGAGCGTTAGAGTCCGACTAGCTTCCCTGAAATCGTGCTTTTCAATGCCTCTTATGCGAGGCATTATTCCGTCAGCACTTGCCAATACCAAATGCGCGGGCACTGCCAACAATGGTGTCTCGGTACGCTTCCCGGTGTTCAGGCTGAACGGGCGACCAGATGGTGGCCACTAAACCTGAGCCGCCATTCTCCCGGATGGCAGTGGCCCAGGCGCCTGCTATCTCGACGTAGCGCCCGCTGGCGCCCCAGACTGGAAATCCCAGACCAACGAAGTGCTTCACCAGGTCGGGGCAGGCCTTGCGATAGTCCCACAACATCTGCACGATGTCACGTGGTATGCGCCCCCACGCTGCCTCCAGGACGCTCTTGCGCGGCTCGGGCCACTCGTGGGTGGCATCGTTCCACATCACCGTCTCATACCCGCGCTGGCTAAGGCTTGCGTGGAGTGTTTCAATGACGTGACAATAGGCTTGAGCTTCGCGCAGGCGGTCCTCGTCCATGCCGATGTGAAAACGTTTGCTGGGCTTGACAGCGTCGAGCACCTCGTGGATGACCTGCCCAGTGTGCTCGAAGTACTCATCGTTGTCCGGAAGGTCACGGTGGGGACGGAACCACCAGTTGTGCCTATCGCGGTCACCCTTGGCAAAATTGAGCTTGCCGATGACCTCCATGCCCTTCGCCCGGATGCGGTTCGCCAGTTCGGTCAACTCCTGCATGGGTACCGAGTACGGACGTTTGAGTTCGGGGTGGGTGGCGTACTCGACAGCATCAGCGATGTCGAGAATCACCGTGTTGTAACCAGAAGCGGCGGACAAATCGATCAGTTCTTCCATGAGTGCGCGGTCGTAGCGCACCTCCGTGTTCTTGCGCTCCACCCAGCGTGGGTCATAATGGGTCAGGTGCAATAGAACGCCATAAACAAAGGATTTTGCAGACGATTCCGGCATCAGGCATTCTCCCTCAAGGACTGAAAATCAGGACTGACAACTGCGACCTGGCTCAACTATGTCCGCGGCAGAAGGCGATGTCAAGCGGAATTTCGCGAGGGACAGCACCGCAATCCGCATTGACATATGTCCGTCGCTGAAGTAAAATACCCACAGTCCCGGGCTGGAGGTCGGATACTGTGTATGCGCCCGCCCACAGGCGGGTTTCCTATTGGCAAGACCTGGTATGGATGAGTGCGCTTACAAGAAAGTGGAGGCGAGCATCATCACCCGGCTCAAGGAGCTGGTGAGTCCCGCACACGTGTTCTCTGGACCTGAGATGCTGGTCGCTTACAGTTACGATGCCACCAAGCACGAAGCCCTTCCCGAGGTGGTAGTCCGCGCGACAGCGACGGAAGAGGTCGCTGCCGTGCTGACGCTTGCGAACCAGGAACGGATACCGGTCTATCCCCGGGGAGCGGGAAGTGGCATGACAGGTGGGGCGCTACCTCTCAGCGGAGGCCTGGTGCTCGACCTTACCTTGATGAAGCGCATTCTCGATATCAATGAGCACAATCTCACCGCTGAGGTAGAGCCGGGGGTGGTGGTCTTCCATTTGCAGGAAGCAGTGGAAAAGCGCGGTTTGTTTTATCCTCCTGACCCTGCCTCCAACAAGTTTGCCACCCTGGGGGGTACGGTGGCCGAGTGTGCCGGCGGCTTGCGGGGCTTGAAGTATGGCGTCACCCGCGACTACGTGCTGGCTCTGGAAACAGTGCTTGCTGACGGCTCAATCATCCACACGGGCAGGGGCACGCTGAAGTCGGTGACGGGCTACGATGTTACCCGCTTCCTGATTGGCTCGGAAGGCACATTGGGGGTCTTCACCCGTATCACGGTCAGATTGGTCCCCTTGCCTCACGCACTCCTGACCATGGTTTTGGTGTTTGCTTCCGTCCAGCAGTCGGCCGAGTTCATCTCGGAGGTGGCGCGGGCCAAGATTATCCCCAGAGCGCTGGAGTTTGTGGATACGGCAACGTTCGCGCGGATACGAGAGCATAAGGACTTCGGCTTCCCTCAAGATGCTGGAGCGCTGGTGTTGGCGGAATTGGATGGACATGAGTCGGGAGTGCTGCAGGATAAGGAATGCCTCCGGATACTGGCGCAACGGGTAGGCGCCCTGGAGGTGCGAGAAGCCGTTAACTCCAGGGAGCGTGAGCGTCTCTGGGACATGAGACGGGCAGCGTCGTCGGCACTATTGGCGGAAAGTCCCCGACGCATCAACGAGGACATCTGTGTCCCCCGCGACAAGCTTGCGGAAATGCTTTCTTTTTTGGAGAAGATGAGCAAGGATTACGATATTCCGGTGGCAAACTTCGGACATGCGGGTGATGGCAACATTCACGTGAATATACTGGTCAACGAAAGGGAGCCAGAGCAGTTCACCCGCGCCCACCGCATGGTGGAGGAGATCTTCCGACAGACGGTGGCACTGGGGGGGACACTTTCGGGGGAGCATGGCATCGGGATTACCAAGAGTGAGTTTCTCCGGATGGAAGTCGGGGAAAGGGAACTGAAGCTGATGCGCGACCTGAAGCGGCTTTTTGACCCCAAAGGCATCCTCAACCCGGGCAAGATATTTCCCACCAGGGGGATGACGAGCCCCCACTTTCGGACTCGACCGTCATAGCCGGGGCTTTCAGCCTTCGTAACCGAAGCTACTTCGGCGAAGTAGGCGCTAAGGCGAAGTCGGCTTGATTGAATCAGATGAGCACTCAAACTGAGCGCACTTGGAGAACGGAAATCGAGCGCTGCTCGCGCTGTGGGAAGTGCCGCGCCGTCTGTCCGGTCTTCGCAGAGGACGGTACCGAACCCATGGTAGCTCGAGGTCGCATTGCACTTATGAGTGCGTTTGTGGAAGGCCGGCTCAAGCGCTCCCCAGAGCTCACCCATTATTTGAATTGTTGCCTCAGGTGCTACCAGTGCGTGGAGATATGCTCGTCAGGCGTCAGGTATGACCTGGTGCAGACTGAGATTCGCCGACGCTTCACCTGCCGAATGCTTGTTCCTGGGCTGGCGAAATTAGCTTGTCGCCTCCTGCTACCCCGGCAACGACTCCTTGACCTCGTGCAGAAACTTCGCCCTGGCTTTCTTATCGGACGCAGGACATCTCCCCGGCCGGACAAGACAAGCGCCCTCAAGCAACTCGAATCTCTGGCACCATTGCCGAATCCCCGCCTGCGGGTGGCGTTTTTCCTGGGGTGTCGTATCAATTACGTTTATCCGGAAATCGCGCGAGCGGTGGTGAAGGTGCTCAACTGGGCGAACATAGACGTTGTGGCTCCTGAAGAACAGTGCTGCTGCGGCGCGCCCGCGCTGGCGCTGGGCGATACTGCCACCGCCCGACGATTGGCGGAGAAGAACCTCAAGGCATTCGAGGACAGCGGCACAGAGGTAACCATCATGGCCTGTGCGCTGGGTGCCAGCACCATCAAGAATGAGTATCCCCGATTGCTGGGAAGTGAAGGTGAGGCGTTTGCCGACCGGCTTTACGAGTTCTTCCAGTTTGTGTCCGAGTTCATCGGTCTGGATGAGTTGGAGCAGACTGACACTGCCTGCACCTATCACGACCCCTGTCACCGGCGCGGGATGCTGGGCGTCGAGGACCCTCCCCGAGACATCCTGAAGCGCGTGAGCCTCTATGAGGAAATGGAGGGCGCGGACTTGTGCTGTGGCCGGGGAAACTTGCTTGACCTTTTCAGCGCTGAGCTTTCCACGCAAATCGCAGCCCGGAAGGTCGAGGCCATCCAGAAAACGTCGGCACAGGTGGTGGTCACAAGCTGTCCCAATTGTATGGTCGGGTTGGAGGCGGGAATGGCGCGCGCAGGTAGCGCCAAGGAAGTCCGCCACCTGGCGCAAATCATGGCAGAAGCAGTTCCCTCCGACCAAGCGAACAGCAGCGAGCAGAGGACCACGCTCATTGTCAGCAGAGAGACAATTCGATGAATGCGTTGTCAGGCACCAGTGCGTTCCTGGGCATCATCTGTGTGTTCTTACTCATAGTGCTGTTATTGAGGTTCAAGGTCAACATCGCCTACGTGCTCTTGTTGGCGGCTGCCGCGGTGCCTCCTATTTTTTGGATGGACAAGTTCCGCAGGGCCCCCTTCCAGGCGGCCGGCGATGTACTGAGGGCGCTGGTCGATGTGCGCTTCCTGGTAGCCACGGTGAACCTCACCGGCATGGTCTTGCTGATTACGACTCTGGGAAATTTCCTGAAGCATTCGGGGTGGCTTCAGAGGATGATTGCGGGACTTACGGATATGTTCCGCGACGACCGCATGGTGATGGCGGTCACGCCCGCAGCGATTGGACTTCTGCCCATGCCCGGAGGAGCGATGCTCAGCGCCCCGATGGTGGGGGAAATTGCTAAAAACGCACGCATGTCTCCGGAACGGAAGTCAGCGGTCAACTACTGGTTCCGCCACATCTGGGAATACTGCTGGCCGCTTTATCCGGGCCTGCTGTTTATCAAGATTCAGCTTAATAAACCCCTGTCTGCCATTGTGAAAGTCCAGTACCCCTTGACCATAGCAGCCATTCTGGGCGGGCTGCTATTCATTTTGAGAAAAATCCGCCACGCGCCGGGTGACCATCCTCGCCGCCGAAGTCTGCTCAAGGACCTGGGTGGCATTCTGGGAGCGCTCTGGCCGGTAGCGCTGGTGGCAGCTTTCGCTTACCGCTTCGAAAGGGGCATCCGTCTTCCGGGCGGACATCTAGTGCCCACCATGTTTGCGGGCCAGTCGCTGACCATGCTCTTCACGCTCATAGTTATGGTCGGTGGGTTGCTCCTGGTGCACAAGAGGCTGAATCGCAAGCGAATCATTGCTGAGAGCATGACATTGAAGCTGATTCTTCTGGTGGTGGGCATGAAGTGTCTGGGCCAGATGATTACCGTCTGTGGTGCCGCCCGGGGCATCCAGGTTTTCTTCCAGGAGCAGAACCTTCCCGAACTGCCTGTAATCTTCATATTACCCTTTATTGTCGGCGCCATAACCGGGTACACGGCTGCCTTCGTCAGTATTACCTTTCCACTTTTTTCCCTGTTACTGGTGCCTGACGCCAGATTGGCCTTTGCCTTTGCCGGTGGCTTCCTGGGAGTGCTGCTATCGCCCGTGCACCTGTGTCTCATCCTTACCCGGGAGTATTTCCAGGCTAACTTGGGCAAGATATACCGCTTGCTTATGCTGCCTGCCCTGACTGTAGCGCTGGTGGCCCTGGTCATACTCGTTACCGGTGGGGGATTATAATTCGGGCAAGGCCTTGAGCGCGGCGACAATTTCTTGAATAATTGTGTCGTCTGGCCGTCTAGATTTAAGGACAGGCGCGGTGTCTGGGAGTTCAGCACAGACCGATGCGGACCTGGTCGAGCAGGCGAAGTCCGGAAGCTCCGTGGGTAGTGAGCAGCTTTACCGGAAGTATCGCCATCTGGTGTTCGGCTTGACTTACCGGTACCTGCACAACCGGGAAGATGCACTTGACGCCACTCAGGAGACTTTCATCAAGTGCTTCCGAGGTCTGGAGGGCTTTCGCAAAGGCGCCAATTTCAAAACCTGGCTGCTGCGCATAGCATACAATACGGCTATCGACCGTTTGCGGGCGCGGGCACGGAGGGTTAAGGAAGCCTCTTTGGAGGACATGATGCCTGGGGAGCCGGTGGCGCCGCCCGGGCAACTCCCGGAGGGCACACCACTTGAGAAACTGGAAGCGCGTGAGCTGGAGACAGAGATTGGGAAGGCCATCAGCCAGCTTGGTGAGAAACACCGCCAGGTGGTAATCTTAAGTGCACTGGAGCAGATGACCTATCAGGACATTGCCGAAACCCTGGGAATCTCCCCAGGCACGGTGATGTCCCGACTTTATCACGCTCGGAAGAAGTTGCGGGGGCTGCTTTCCCGTAAGGGGTATCTGTAGATGGGCAGGTGAGAAGTCATGACAGCATGCAAGGCTTGCGAGAGGCGCATTAGTGCTTACGTGGATAACGAGCTTTCCCCGGCGCTGAGCAAAGAACTGGAGACGCACCTGGCTACCTGCGCGCATTGTCGGCGGCTCCGGGACGAAGTTGCCACGCTGGCTTCAGCAGCGAGGGGCGCGCTCCCTGCGGTCAGTGACGAGGAATGGGGGACCCGTTGGCGTGCCATCAGCAGCGAGTTGCCCAGCACTTCCCCGGAGGTCATCCCTTTCCGGCGAAGCATCTCGCTCTGGATAGCCGAGCCCCGCAGGCAGTGGGTACCCATGGCGGCGGCAGCCGTCTTGCTCCTGGCGCTGGTGCTGGGCTTCCGGGCGCTGCTGCTCTACGGTGCTGCCGACCGCAGTGACTTGTCGCTGACTTTTGCGAGTGGGAATCCCCCTGAGCTTCTGGATAGCTTCTGTCCTGATTACACTCCCCTCTATCTGGGTAGCCCCGACCGCAACGTAGCCATCGTCTGGCTGGTGGAGCAAGAAGAAGCGCCAGTAGGTGAACCGCTATAATTCCTTGACTGTGGGGCCGGGCGGAGTTATCCTGGTTCTGACATAACATTGGTGAACCGTGCAATGGGGAGAAAACCGGGAACCATGCGATTGAGACTGTTTGGGATATGTATTGCTCTGGTTGTCTCGGTCGCTCTTACACTTGCTGAAGACCAAGATGAACCCGCTCCCGTACCTGCACCAGCTCTGGGCAGAGTAACCATCACCGTCCAGCAAGTTCGGGTCTCAGACAATAAAGCCCGTTTAGACCGACGCTTAAAAAAACTGGCGCAGGAGTTGAAGCGGGCGAGAATTAAGTTCGGGAGCCTCCAACTTCTTTCTCAATCCCGCGTGTCAGCCACACTCAAGAAAGAGAAGCAGGTCAACCTCAGCAGCAACCTGGTTCTCAAGCTGACCATGCTGGCGCTCAGCGACACCCAGCTTACGTTAAAGACCGTCATTTGTAAGCGGGAGTTAATAAAAGACGCTCGGGGGAAGACCAAGGAGAAGTTGATACCCTGTCATACCTCAAGCTGGAGAATCAAGCGCGGACAATATGTCTTTCTGGGCGGGTTCCCTATCCAAAAGGACAGGCTCCTTATTGTTATTACTGCTGACTGGGCCCAGGCTAAGACACCTCCCAAAGAGCCTGAGTCCAGGTAGCCTACTTCGACATCAGATACCATCGCCCCCTGCTTCTTGTCCAGGTAAATTGAACCGTGCGTTGCTCCTCGTCCCTCTCCCGCCAGATGGGTTCGACGGTGATGGGCACGTTGACCTGAGCAAGGTTGGCGGCGAGGGCGATTTTCATATCCTCCTTTTTCCACTTCAAGGTGACGGTGCCGAAGCCGTGACCGAACTTCCGTCTGAAATACTCCTGTAGGCTGACGCCACTGATGGGCAGAAAATAGCGTCTCAAGGGCACCAGGTTGTCCGCTGTGGTGAGGTCTGTTAAGAAGGCGTCGGTGAGTGACAGGATGTATTTCTTGTGCGCTTCACGGTAATCCGGAGGGATTAGCGCCTGCTCCTCTTCCGTCACACAAGCCAGTGGAAACGAAAGCAATAGCAGGACAAACAACCTGAGTGCTTTCATTCTCTACATCCCTGCAAGTCCAGTGTCTACCAACCTGCCTCGCCCGTAGCATACGCCTAATTGGAATTGCCGTCAAGAGGGGGGTGCACAGGTGGGCAGGTGAAATCCACAATCTGTCGGGCAACTTCCTTAGGAGACTTTGTTCCCGCGAACATAACCGGTGAGGCATGAGCACCATGTCTCATTGTCCAGGAGTTATGTGTGTGCGGCGCTTAAGATTTGGGGAAGAGCTTTTTGACCAGGCGGGCGACACGCTGACCCAAGTCCACACAGAGCTTCTGACTGCGCTCATCAGGAGCGCCGATAGCCACCGGTCCGTAGTGGTCGCCGCGCGCATCACCCGGAACCACCATGCCATGAATCAAGAGGGCTTTGAGGATATCGAGCACGGTGGTCTCGTTGCCTCCACCCACGTTGGCTGAGCTGCTAAAAGCCCCACCTACCTTGCCTGCCAGCTTGCCATGGAACTTGACACTTTCGTCGAAAAGCTCTTTGATGGGCGCCGCCATGCTCCCGTAATAGGTGGGGGAGCCCACGATAATGCCCTCGCAGTCGAGCATCTCTTCAAGTCTAGCCTGTCCCACGGGCTTGCACTTGACCTGGACGCCTTCCGCCTCCACGCCCTTCTTCACGTGCTCTGCCATGGCGGCAGTGTTTCCCGACCTGGAGTAATAGACAATCAGTACCGTTGCCATGACCTTCTCCTTAGTGTTCAGCGCTTTGCCAACAGATTCCTTCCCGGGCATATCGGTCGAATCCCGAGTGTCGGGAATGTGAGCTTTTTCCCACGACCGGGCGCGCAGTGCTAGCCGACCTTAGGTCTTCTGAAATAGAAGTTGACCTGACCGGTGACGGCAGGGTCAGGCTGCACCGCTACCAGCTCCCAGCCCTGCTCGCCCAGCTTGTTGAGCTCATCCAGTGTGACCCGGTGCATACGGCCGCGGTCCTGCAGGAGATTATACTCCCACTTAGGGGCACCTTTCTGCGCTTTCTCTTCCGACATGGGTTACCTCCTTGTCCCTGGCGACTTTCCACATCCATAAACGAAGTTTACGTTCCGCGCGACGAGAGCGGTCGAACGATAGAGAAATCAAATCATTCCTGCATACATAATCTACGTCTGGTTACGATTTATGTCAATAAGGAAAAGCAACCTATCGAGAGCGCCCTTGACGAGGGGCGAAGGATGCTTATACTGGTAGGTTACCATCCGCCACGGCGGGCTGAGTCCGGGGAGAATTGGGGCTAACGGAGGTTACCCGAATGGAAGATAAAATTGTCGGTCACGGCATTACCTTTGACGATGTGCTGCTGGTACCGGCGCGTTCCGACGTGGTACCGGCGGAAGTGGATACGGCTACGCACTTCAGCCGTGGTATCACCCTTTCCATTCCTGTCTGCTCGGCTGCTATGGATACCATTACCGAGGCGGAGTTAGCCATTGCGCTGGCTCAGGAAGGGGGTATAGGCATCATCCATCGCAACCTTTCGATTGAGGCACAGATGCGGGAGGTGCATAGGGTCAAGCGCTCGGAACACGGGGTGATACGCAATCCCATCACGCTTCCCCCCAGCGAAACGGTGGCTACCGCCAAGCGGATGATGGCGGAGTATAACGTCAGCGGCTTTCCCATCCTGGAAGGGGACAAGCTGGTGGGCATACTTACCAGCCGCGACCTGCGCTTTCAGGAATCCGTGGAGCTGCCCATCTCGGAGGTTATGACTAAAGAGCTAGTCACAGCTCCCAATAACACTAGCTTGGAAGAAGCCAAGCAGATACTCCAGGAGCGGAAGATTGAGAAGCTTCCTCTGGTGGACGGCAGCGGCAGGCTGTGCGGGTTAATCACCAAGAAGGATATCGACAAGACCATGCAGTACCCCAGGGCCTCTAAGGATGAGAGGGGGAGGCTGCGGGTGGGGGCGGCAGTGGGCGTGTACGATTACGAGCGGGTGGAGAAGCTGATTGACAAAGATGTAGATGTGGTGGTGGTCGATTCCGCCCACGGACACTCCCACAACGTTATCGAGACCGTAAGAACCATCAAGCGGAAACATGACATCGACGTGGTCGCCGGCAACGTGGTGACGGCTGAGGGCGTGCGGGAGCTCATCGATGCGGGGGCTGATGCCATCAAGGTAGGTGTGGGACCGGGCGCCATGTGCACCACCCGCGTCATCTCCGGTGCCGGCGTGCCTCAGATAACGGCGATTCTCGATTGTGTCAGTGAGGCAGCGGGTAGTGACGTCTTCATCATCGCGGACGGGGGTATCAGGCGGAGCGGGGACATCACCAAGGCCATTGCTGCCGGCGCGCACAGCGTGATGATGGGCAGTCTCTTTGCCGGCCTGGAGGAAAGCCCGGGGCAGATCGTGCTCTACAAGGGCCGCACTTTCAAGGTCTGTCGAGGCATGGGGTCCATCGGCGCCATGGTCGATGGCTCCGCCAGTCGCTACGGTCAGGCGGGGATAAAGTCACAGGACAAGCTGGTGCCTGAGGGAATCGAAGGCAGGGTTCCTTACAAGGGCAAGTTGTCCGATTTCGTTTATCAGTTGGTAGGGGGGTTGAAGGCGGGCATGGGTTACTGTGGTGCGGCCAACATTGAAGAGCTGCGCAGCAAGGCGCGCTTTATGGTTATCAGCACCGCCGGATTGGCGGAAAGCCATCCCCACGATGTGGCCATCACCCAGGAATCACCCAACTATCATCTGGAGGGCGAACCTGACTGAGTGTCCAGCGAACTCCGTGACTGGAGGAAATGTTCGTTCCCGAAGGACGTCACCTGTGCGCGGAAAGGATAATCCATGGATTGGAACGATTTCGCCAACAAACAGATTGCCCAGCTCAGGGAAGCCGTGGGAGAGGGTGTGGCGGTCAGCGCGCTTTCCGGAGGCGTGGATAGCTCTACAGCTACTGTGCTGGGCAGCCGGGCATTGGGAGACAGGTTAAAGAGCTTTTTCATTGACACCGGCGTGATGCGCCAGGGGGAAGGGCAGGCAGTGGTGAAGGACTTCGCCCAGCTTGGCATCAAGGTTGAGCTGGTGAATGCCGCCCGTGAGTTCTTCGACAACTTCAAGGGCCTCACTGACCCGGAAGAAAAGCGCAAGGCTTTCCGGAACACCTTCTATACGGCGCTGGGCAGGTTGGTGAAGGAGGCAGGCGCAGTCTTCCTCTTGCAGGGCACCATTGCGGCGGATATCAAGGAGACTAAAGCCGGGGTCAAAACCCAGCACAACGTCCTGGAACAGATAGGCATAGACCCGGGAACCTTCGGCTTCCAGATGCTCGAACCCCTGCGCGAACTCTATAAGCACCAGGTCAGGGAGGTTGCCAAGGTGGTAGGGCTGCCCGAAAGGTGGTACCAGCGCATGCCTTTCCCGGGACCTGGGCTGGCTACTCGGATTGTGGGTGAGGTGACGCCTGAGCGGGTGGCACTGGTCAGGCAGGCAACCACCATCGTCGAGGAGGAGCTTGTGGAATTGGCGCCCTTTCAGTGCTTTGCCGTGCTTCTCCTCGACCATGCCACGGGTTTGAGTGAGGGCGGGCGCGACTTCGGGAGCATCATCGCCGTCCGCAGCGTGGAAAGCCGCGATGCGCTGACCGCCGAGGTCACGGAAATCCCCTGGCCCAAACTCAGGAGACTCGCACAGCGTATAGCTGCTGAGGTGCCTACCGTGGTGAAGGTGCTCTACGACCTGTCCCCGAAGCCGCCCAGCACCATCGAGTGGATTTAGACGACCACTGTCTTGGGAGGAAGTTTGTTGAAGAAACTACGATGCTCTTGCCTGCTCGTGGGATTGCTCTTTGTGGGCTGCGCCAAAGGCACCGTCGAACGACCCATCATCAGATTGCTGGCCCTGGAATACAGCACCCAGACCCGCCTCTATTGGCAGGAGGTCGTCAAGGCTTTCAATACCACGAGCAGCGATGTGGTGGTGGAGCTCACTGCCGTGCCCTGGGACCAGGGTGAGCAGCACCTCTGGGACGCTATCGCCCAGAAGGAGCCCTTCGACCTGGCCTGCGTTGCCAGTCCCTGGCTGAACCGCTTGATTGCCGAGGACCAGGCGGAGTCGTTGGATATCTATGCCAAGTCGGAGTTCAAGGAGCGCTTCCTTCCCCAATTGCTGGAAACTACGAGCTACCGTGGACACCTCTATGGCGTGCCCTTTGCAGCGTCGGCAAGACTCCTCTACATTCGGTCGGACCTGGTCGCCAGCGGAAGTGAAGATGCTGAGGTTCCGCCTTTGGAGACCTGGGAGGACCTGCAAGCTGTTGCCCAGAGTATGAGAGATCAGGTGCAGGCGGACCTCACTGCCGTCGGCGACACTACCACCGACCCGCTGGAGGTGCTCTTCCCGGTGGGGCTGGCGTTCGGGGGTGAGGATGCACCGCTGCTATTCAGTTGTTTTCTCTATGCCGCTGGAGGGCGATTCTTCGATGGAGATGGTCGTTGTGTGCTCGACAGCCCTGAGGCCAAGCGCGCGCTCAAGTTTCTGGTCTCCTTGCGGGAGAAGGGGCTTTGTAATCCCGATGCCGACGAACTGCAAGGGAACGTCCTGGAAAAGCTCTTCCAGAACGAGCGGGTGGGTCTTGCGGTTGGTGGTTCTTGGCTGGCTCACACCTTGCGCGCAGAGTCACCAGCGCTGGAATTCGGGTTGGCACCTCTTCTCAGCTTGAGCGACAAGGCTGGGGTATCCGCATTGCTGACCGCCGATGCGCTGGTCATGCTCAACACCTGCTCGAACAAACACGGGGCCTGGCAGTTCGTGGAGTATGTTTACCAGTTTGAACAGCGCCGCAGCTTCGTGGCCCGGGAGCTGACCCTTCCAGTCCTGGTGGAAGTCAGTGCCGACATCGAAAAGCTCGCCGACCAGCCCGAAGCTGCCAGGCATTCCCTCTACCTGACGCTCATGGAGCAACAGAACCTGCACGACTTGGCCCAAGTGGTCAAGCTCGTCCGCGAGGGCCGCGCCCTGCCTCTTCATCCTCAAAGGGAGGCAGTCTTTACCCGGCTCATTCCCTATCTCAGACAAGCCTTGCGCAAAGAACTGACTCCTGAAGAAGCGCTGAACCAAGCCACCAGCGAAATCAGTGCGCTGCTCTCCGGGTCATAGACAGACGGAATATTCAGTGTCAGCACTATGAGAATGGTCGGATAGATGGGGAGGAGGTCAAATGAAGATGCTCACGTCCAAAAGCTGGTCCCCCTACCTGGCAGGGGCGCTGATAGGGGTCTTGAGCTGGATTGCTTTCCTGATAGCTGACAAGCCCCTGGGGGTCTCGACAACCTATGTGCGCCTGACCCATGCGCTGGCAAGGCAGCTCCTTCCGCAGCGTACTGCCATGAGCCTCTATTTCGGGAAGTATGAGGTCACGGTGGATTGGCAGATGATGCTGGTGCTGGGCATCTTCTTGGGCGCCATGCTGAGCGCCGCAACCTCCCACGACCTGAAGGCGGAAGTGGTTCCCGACCTCTGGAAACGGCACTTCGGCCGGGGCATCGCCATCCGCTGGCTCTGGGCTTTCGTAGGAGGGGTACTGTTGCTTTTCGGCGCTCGACTTGCCGGCGGATGTACCAGCGGGCACGGCATCAGTGGCGGGCTGCAACTGGCACTCAGCAGTTGGATTGTCTTCATCAGTATGATGGTGGGAGGCATAGCCGCTGCGAATCTTATTTTCCGAAAGGAGGTGGACTGATGCCTCTTGCGATTACAGGCGCGCTCAGATTACTCCTGGGCCTGGGGATGGGATTGGTGTTTGGCGTCCTCTTGCATAAGGCGCGGGTAGCCCGCTATGAGGTCATTGTCAACTTCTTCCGCCTGAAAGATGCGCGCCTCCTCAAGGTGATGCTCTCCGCCATCGTGGTCGGCGCCGCAGGCATCTATTTCTTTCACGACCTGGGATGGGTGAATCTGCACCTGAAGAGTACTCATCTGGTGGCCAATATAGTTGGTGGCATGGTCATGGGAGTGGGCATGGTCATGCTGGGTTATTGCCCGGGCACTGCAGTGGCCGCCTTCGGTGCCGGAAGCTTTCATGCGCTGGTCGGCATCCTGGGCGGCCTGGTGGGTGTGGCGCTCTATGCGGAAAGCTATGACATCCTGTCGCTGTACGTCCTGGGCATAGGCGACCTGGGGAAGAAGACGCTGCTTCAGGTGCTCGAGGTGAGCCACTGGGAGGTCATTGGCTTCCTGGCTGTTTTCACTGTGATGCTCTTTATCATCCTGGAGCTGGCCGGTCGCTTGAGGGCTCTCAAGTCTTCCCGGCGTCAACCCACTTCGGAGGAATGAAGTCTGTGGGATTGCAGCAATTCCTGCTCGACCTCTACCAGCTCCATCCTGGCATCTATGCGCTGACCACCGTCCTCACCATGCTGCTCGCAGGCGGCATTCTGACGCTTATCATCCAGGGCGTCTCCTACCTCTTCACCCACAAACCACCATCAACTGACTTCTCCCCACGCAACTCTAGCCTTGAGGCGCAAGACTGATGCACTTTCCTTTATCCGGCGCCGAGGTGCTGGTTCCCGTCTGGTATCTGCTGCTTATTGGTTTCACTGTAGGTGCCACGAGCGGTTTCTGGGGTGTGGGAGGCGGCTGGATGATTGTGCCCGCACTCTGGATGGTAGGCGTGCCCAAGGAGGTTGCCATCGGCTCCAGCCTCGCCTTCCTGGTGGCCAACGCCTTGATGGCTGGTACTGCTCACTACAAGCTAGGCAACGTCGCTCGCAATCTGGGACTGGTGCTGGCTGCCAGCATGGTGGTGGGTGTAGAGGTGGGTGTGCGCCTTATCGAATATCTCAAGGGGATTGGACAGATTGACCTTGCTATCCGCCTGGCCTACCTCGTCATGCTCGGGGGCATCGGTTTCTTTGTCCTCTTCGAGGCCCTCGCTGCTCAGCGCAAGCTGAAAGCACACACGACGGCAGGCGGCAAGGTTCGGGACTTGGCAGCAGATGGTTTTGCCCGCGTCCTGCACCAATTCAGGTTGCCGCCACACCTCCACCTGGCGGGACAGGGGGAGGCGCAAATTTCCGTGTGGATTATATTGGGCCTGGGACTGGTAACGGGCGCCGTCGTCGGCTTCCTGGGTGTGGGTGGAGGGTTCATGGCGCTGCCTGCACTCATCTATATTGTGGGCACCACCACGCACGTTGCCATAGGCACCACCCTCTTTGCCATCATCATCACCGCGAGCTTCGGCACCTATCGGCATGCGCTCCAGGGTAACGTAGATATCATCCTGGCGCTGATGATGCTGCCCACCGCGGCAGTGGGCGCGCAGTTGGGAAGCCTCGCCACCCGCGCCGCGCACGGCCCCAAGATTCGCCTTACCTTCGCGCTGGGGTTATTGGCTACCTTTGCCTCGGTGCTGATAGACTTAGCGGGTCTCGTGACCTTGGGAAAGGTCATCATTGTTGCCGCTGCCTGCGGCTTAAGCCTCTTCGTCCTCTACTACTTCGCCCGCAGCCTCTCGCCGCTGCATCGCCAAGAACCTTCCCAGGACTAAGCTGGCGGTGATAATTCTTGCGGCGACAAGCTCGGCTTGACGCCCGTAGGACAAGCCTGCGACGAACTCAGTCGAGTCGGGCTTGACCCTTGCCGCTTCCCTTCACTTCACCGGCTGCCACTTGCCTCCGTCGCCTGCTTTCTGTCCCTTGTCGGCATTGGCGAACTCGCCTTTGAGGTTCCTGGTTCCCTTGACAAAGGCTTCATTCCCCGTCTTGGGCCCACCACCGGCGCCGCTGTAGCGCTGCAAGCTATTGTCGGTTTCGAAGACCTGTCCCTTCTGAGTAATGACGAAGGCGCGCTTGCCTGTCTCACTAACCTTTTCCGGCCAGGCATAGCAGCACCAGCGCACCTCCTGCGCATCCGCATGGCGCTTATCCCCAGCAGGAAGTTTCTTCGTCTCAGGGAGCGCATCACCCTTTGCCTTATCACCAGAAGGCAGGAACATGTGATAGACGTAGCCGGTCTTAGTGGCTTCGCCCTTGGCGTTCAGCGTGCCCATGACCTGCAAGAACCGCTGGCGAAGTGTCGCCTCCTGGCGATACTGTCGCGCTCGGTCTGCAATGTTGTGGAGGCCATCGGCCAATGAAATGATGCGAGTCCGTCGTTGACGATATGCCATTTGTAGCTCCAACTAGCAGCGCTGCCTTACCGGGACGAAAGGACAATTGCTATGAATGAAAAAGTCGGAATCAGCAACGGGCTATTTATAGCGCTGGGCAGCGGGCTTTGCAAAGGAAATCGGGCAGAGCGGACGCCCGATTGCGGAATGCGGATTGGGGATTGCGGGATGGGGGATTTGCTCAGGCAAGGGGGC
>SDBU01001687.1_pt1 | contig 30757 bp, 26 predicted proteins | sample 2277071 | NCBI WGS metagenome assembly SDBU01 (sample SAMN10397929, study PRJNA504765) | marine sediment metagenome | isolation source: marine sediment core GS08_GC12, 126 cmbsf | place: Arctic Ocean: Gakkel Ridge, Loki's castle | collected 2008 | reverse complement strand
CTTTGCCTGTTTCACTGCAAAACACCCGATGGCCCTGGTCGTCATCATTCCTGGCGTTAATGCCTAATCGATGGATTACAGCCTCATAGGTTGTGCCCTGGGTAAAGACCGTCTTTTTTGACTTATCCATCACGACTGACTTGATACAAAGAATCATCATCTTCGCACCATCCTTTCAAAAGCAAAAGTCATCTGTGAACGGTTTGTAAGTATCCCAGTAAGGAGTGTAGGATGTGCGGAGTCGAACCGCTTCTCTTGGTTAGGCCTGTTGATCTAGCAGGCAGACCAAGATGATCAGAATGACTAGATCACGTACCCACTTTACTCTGTTAGCCATTTCACTCCCTTCTGTCGTTGTCAGATCACCTGTGCGTTCCAGGCAGCCAGCTTCCTCAGGTCCTTAGCCTGTCGTTGCTCTCGTAATGTACCAGGCGCTGGCAGCTTCTCTGGCTTCGGCCTCCGCTTGTTTTCGCAGTGCCAACATAGATTCTCGCAATGTCCCGCGATGGCCACCTCTTGCACTTCCCACTCGTCGCCGGGCTTGAGCCAAGATTGGCACAAGGCAGAGTCAGTGGCTTCGTTGTAGACGTGGATCGCCGCTTGGTTCTTCTTGCGCCCCCTCACCTTGACCAGAACTCGCATGTCTCTTCTCACCCCAACTTCGGCCTATCAATGGCCTTCACAAAGCAGGCCCCAATCCAACGAGCAGTGCCTTGCCAGTCAGGGCAACAAATCCGGTAGCAAACGCCGTTGCTCCCGAGTCCACCTGAAACTTCATGCCAAGTTGAAATCTTTTCAACTACGCCGATGGCTGGAGGTCGTTGGTCAGTCACTTTCACTTCTTGCCCTACCTTAAACATTTCGCCCTCTCTTCCTCTCTCTTGTGCCGCCTCTGGTGGCTGTTCAAGCCGGCAGAGGTCTTGCACGGCTCGCCGCATATCAGGCACTCCCAGTTATCCTCTACCTCTATCTCGTCCGTCCTCCCCCACTCCTCAAGGACCCGCAAGGCCGCAGCACGGATATACTCGACGTTTCCCAACCGTCTCCGCACTACCGAGTAACCCGGCAGCTTCCCCTTGAAGTCATTGTACCGCGGCGGGCGTACCGTCTCCAGCCACACGCGGGCTGCGTGCTCTGCGCAGTCCCTCGTACTGTAAGCCTTCCGATAAGAACGCTTAGGCTCTCGCGGCAACTGTCCGCCCCATCTCGTCTTATTGTGCGCCGTTGGCCGATGCGGGCATGGCTTCTCCCGATAAGCGAAGGTGCATCCGCCGCAAAACGCCTCCTCCTTGGTCGCTCTGCGCTGGAGACCGTTGTCCTCGATGATGGGACTTGCTTTCCCCGCAAAGGTTCCGTCCTCTCGGCAGTTGAAGGGAACCCGTACTGCTGATTCGCCCACAAGACACCTCTCAAATCATGGTTCTGCAGCAGCAAAGTTTTCAGGCTAAAGGGGTTGGGGAGTCTCACTCTTCGCAAAAATCGGCAGGGGGGCTGAACGCTTGCCCGCCCTGACCCGGGCGATAAGTTCCTCACCAGCCCTGGGCTTGGAATATGCCATAGCACCGACACGATGCGTTGGTGACGTATACCCTGCCCGCCTCGCAGCCTGCCACACGGACTCGCTATGCCTACACTCTACGAGCAACATCCCCTTAAACATAGCCCTTCCCCTTGCACGCGGGGCAGCAGACGTACATGCGCCCACTGCGTATCCTGCCCGTACCGTTACATACTTGGCACTTTTGCTTTTTCGCCATCGTTCAGACTCCTTCCTTTATTGACTTGGTTTCCTGCGCCCGCACCAGTTCGGAAATCTGCGGCGTCCAGCGCACGGCCTCCTTGAGGTCGCGGAGCAGGCGGTCGGAGGGGATACTGATACCGTTCTCAATCGCGCTCAGGTAAGGCACAGTAATACCCACAGCCGCCGTGACTTCCTTCTGGCTTAGCTTGGCTACGACCCTAGCGATCTTGAGTTCGTGGCCGATGGTGCTGTTTTCAGTCATAATTAAGCCTCCTATCCCAAAACCACCCAAACCATCTCTTCAACCTTTCCTTATATATTATATCACATTTTCTTAAGAATGTCAAGACCCAATTTCAGGCACAACAACAAAGCGCCGCCTCAGAAGCTTCCAGGGCGGCGCTAAGCGGCTTCTTTAGGCGTGCATAGGATGGCTATTTGGGCAGTTTCGGCAGTGAAGGTATGAGGGTATGGTCGGTGCATCAGTGGGTCTGCAACCCTAAATGCACTCGAGGGCGGTGCGTGGGTCACTGCTGAGTGGGGAGCCGAGCACAGAGAAGCGCTGAAGGCCATCGAGGGTGGGGGACTTGCCCAAGAAATTTACGGGGATTGACGTTAGGCGTGCTTAGAACAAGCCCTTGAAACGAAAAAGAGCGGTAAAACACACCCTGCCACACAAAGCGCGCCCAACTCAACGGGCGCGGAGGGTCCCTCAGGCGGCCAAACAGCACCACCTGGAGCTGAGCGCGCTTTGTGTGACCAAGTCTAAGCCGACTTCCCCGTGGCCTTGGCCAGACCCATCTGCCATTTGACTTTTCCAGACAAAGCTGGTATAATCATTGATGCTGGAGATAGGGGAGCGAGTTTTTATTTCGGGCACAGCAGCCAGCTTCTCACCATCACCGCTTCCCGCTCCAGCAAGTGGATAAGCCGAAAGGGTGGGCGGCTGGCTTCTGTGGTATAAGTAGGGAAGGAAAGAATGTTGATCATCACGATTGCCTATGACGTTGAGAAAAGAACGGTGGCATGGGGGCCTATGACTACAGACGGCAAGTCCCAAGCCGACCTGCTGGACGTAGCCCGCGCACTCAATAAGGTTCAGCAGGAAGTGTTCGGCAGATTGGAATCTACTGCCAGTAATGAACAGGAGGATAACGATGAAAAACCTTGATTTAAGAACCATGCTCGTAGCTCTGGCGATCTTCAGCCTGGGCTTCGCCGCCTGCTTCGTGGTGTTCGGTGCCCCCGCGGTGACGGCGGAGGTCGGTGATCCTGTGATCATTGACCGCTTGGTGGTGACTGGGTACATTGAGTTCTTAGATGGCCCACAATTTGTAGGGCGCAACGGGGCTATTATGACTAACGGTCAGCTTGAAGCAATTGAGGATCTGGTAGCTGGCGATCAGCTTAAAAGCCTTAATGGGTTGATGGTTAATGGAACGACAGTTATTGATAGTTCTCGCAATCTCCGATACGTCACAATTGATCCTAGCGTGACCGGTGGTAGCGGCCTCGACGTAGGGAAGCTGGGCGGACATTCCATAGAGGATTTTGTCCTGAAGGATACGTCGCCTCAATGCCCCGAACCTAAACTAGAAAAGGCGTTGCCCCCACCCAAACAATAACACGGGTTCTAATCTATCACTTCCCCCATGCAGTCCGTATGAGCCGGTATCGCCCGGGTCCCTTCATCTCCGACGGCGATAACCAGATAATCAACCTTTTGCCCCATCTCCAGGGGCTGCTCGCAAACTGCGCAGGTACGCTCCAAAAAGACGTGGTCCCCTTCGTGCACGACAGTAGCATACATATGTGACCATCGCCCCCCCGCCTCGCCGCTCTGTACAGCATTGTCAGAGGTGGGAATAATATCCCCGCTTGCACGTATCCCCGCTACCCGGATCTCACTATCAGCATCGCGGGCAACTACAGTGCTTGCCGTCTCAGCCTCTGCAGCATGATACCCATCCAGCCGATCAGCATTCAGGTTCGTCACCAGCGTCGTAGACGCTATGGTCAGCGGCGGCGTCCCCGTCGCCACATCGGCCTCCAAAGTCCGCGCCCGCAGTTCGTAGTTGCCTATGTCCCAATTGCCATCAACTGTAATCGTAGAGACGTCCATGGTGACAAATTTGAGGATACGAGAGCCATCTATCACCGTCGTTCCATTAACCATTAACCCATTGAGACATTTGATTTGATCACCAGTTACTAAGTCGCCTATTGCCTCAAGTTGTCCATTACACGCAATCGCTCCACCGCTCCCTACAAATTGTGCGCCATCTACAAACCCAATTGTCCCGGCAGAACTTAGGCTAACAGTAGCCGAAATTGTTCCTGCTGTAATCTTGCCGGCTGCGAGGTCATTTATCTTCGCGTCGCTTACTGCCAGGTTGTCAATCTTCGCCGTAGTTACCGCCAGGTTGCCAATCTTCGCCGTCTCTACTGCTAAGTTCGTGATGTCCGCAGTATCAACCGTCCCCGGCCCGATGTCCCCATCCCCGCCTGCACCCTCAATCTTCTCCGGCGTGGCCGAGAGGACACCGGCCCAATCTGAATCATTGCCAGCCTCATCAGTATGCCTGACTGTACATTCGTGCGAAACATAATTGTCGCTTTTGAGTACAAACGTCGAAGTTTTGCCTTCGTGGACTACAGCATAAGCTCCAGCCCCTCCTGTTCTAAAAGCAAAGGTTGAAAAAGCCCAATCCTGTTCAGTGGGTCGGTCAACCTCCATCTTGACACCCTGCTTCACTGCCGTCACAGCAAAGTTGGCGGGGTTGCCCGGAGCCGTCGTGTCAGAGGGCATGGTGATGGCGCCCCCAAAACTGAGGTAGGCGGATTCATTCCCAGCGCTATCGCGGGCCTTCACCCTCGCCGTGACTGAACTCCCTAGAGGGAATCCCTCAAAGACGGCCTCAGACTCGGTGACTCTTTGCGTTTTCCACTTTGTCTCCCCAGTCCTCAGAACCTCAACTTGATAGCCACTCAGATCAAGTTCGGAGTTATCGTCCCAGTTCAATTGCAGCGAGCCGGTTTGGTTGCCACGATCGTCCGTTACGGTGGCGGTGGAGCTGCTGGGGTTGGCGGGTGTACCAGGATTACTATCATTGTCGAAACTCGAAAATTTCCCCATCCCCGCCTGCAGAAGTTGCCACTGCGAAGGAACTGGTTCCCCCACCAACACGGTGATGGTTTCTTGACCGTCTTCGTCAACCGCGAGATTGATTTCCTTGATCTCGGCCGCTTTGTCAACAGAAAATTCCGGGTCAAAGACAGTAACAACGTCACCCTGATCAAAGTCGTCCGGCCACCTTTTCGCTTCCTCGGCCGTCAATGTAAAGCGTACGCCCTCAAGCACATCTCCGAATGAATCAAGCCACGCATCCCCCGCAGCTTTCAACTCATCGGAATATTCGGCCTGTGCCATTGCCACCCACTTCTCGCGCCGATCCCAACCCGTTGGCTCAGCAGCAGGACGGATATGTACGACTTGGGTAGCACCTGAGCCTGGTCCCCCGACATAAACCAAACTGCCAGTGTCCAAGTCATCCTCGTAATACTCCAAAGCCACCAGGTTGTGACGCCCAACCGTGAACACCACGGAAGCCGACTTGTCCGTGCCCCGTCGCGGCACCCTGGTTCTGAGCACGAACGTAGCGTTGGGGCAATCAGCCTCGACCCACCAATCCAGATCGTACGCCGCCGCCCATTTCGCCAGCAGTTCCCCCAGGTTGTCCTCGTACCTGGCCGCTAGAGTCTTGGTGTCGGCGTGCTCCGTGTCGTCGGCCTCCACCGAGAAGCCAGTCAGAGCACGGTCAGCGTCGTCCACCTCCCCCGTCTCCATCTGCTCCCTCACCATAAATTTGACCGCGTCGTCAACTTTGGCTCCGGCCTTCACAAGATAATCGTTGCCCGACACAGGCACGATCACCCGCCAATATGGAAGCCACTCAAAGCTCCGCGCCAACACCTCGTAGAATCGCGTCGGATCCCCCGCCTCGTCAAAACTCTTGCGCATGTGGCAGATGACACCGCTCCATACAGTATTGCCGTTGCGGTAGACCTCGATCCAGTAGCGCTTGATAAGCTGATCGCGCCCCGTAGCGTCCTGGTGGATTCTGAACTTGAGGATGCCGAAGGTGTTGGAGCGGGTGGAGCACTCGTCAATGCGGTACTCGAAGATGCGCGCTTTGAAATTGCCGCTGTCGTCGTAGACGTTGATCCAGGTCTGAGGGGGGGCTATCGCCCACTCAAGGAGGAGAGCGGAGCCGCTCTCCAGGAGTAATGTGTCCGCACTTTCCAGAAGATAAGAATAGGTCATTTTGGTTAACTGCCAGTCATCACTACATCGCGTCCCACAACTGCGCCATTGAGTAGCCCAACGCCGACACAATCCCGCGCATCTGTGCGTCCTCGGTCGTCGCCTCCATCAATTCCGTCGTGTCCTTGCCCAGCCCGTCCAGGTAGCCCGCCACTCGGTTTCTCCGCGCCAGAGATTGCTGTACAGTCATGTCGGTAGCCCGTCGAACCCGATGGTCATAAAAATCGGTACCGCGTGTCTGCACCACCGCCAGCAAGCCTAGCGTCTCCGTCGGCGACATCCCCCACAGCGTCTCGTGCAGATCCAGCAGCACCTCGGCCTCGGCCCAGGCCGCCCATATTGCGTAATCCCCGACATTGACCAGCTTCTTGAACTCACCAGGTGGCCTCTCAATTCCGCTCAGGTCTTGCGGAGCTAATAGCAACGTGATGAATCTCTCCGCCATCCAGTCAGGCATCAACTGTGGCACGTACTCCTCGTACTCGGCATCTTCCTCACCGACAGGACACACGAACGTCCCCGCGTCTTCGTCAAACTCGCAGCCCGCTTTCAGACCATACAACGTCATGCCCGTCGGCTCCTCGACAGTAACAGCAGTAGCGACGACAGTTGACACCTCCACCACTTCCCCCGTCTCCGCGTTTAGTTCGTAGGTAGTCACGGTGTCAGTGACGTACTCGCCCGTCTCGACAGTCATAGTCTCGCTGTAAGCCTCCACTGCGTCCACTCGCAGCGTCGGTGTCATCACCGTAGCAGCTTCGGCCAATCGTCTGTCGTTCTCGGTGATGGCATAGGCGGCCTGCTGGTCGTCCCAGGACAGGACTTCACTCTCGTCCATGTCCGTGTAGTAGATGAACTGCTCGCCAGACTGTTCCTCTACCCATCGCATTGCGCCCATCACATCAAGGTTAACGCACTTCCCCAGATAGTGGTTACAGTACCATTCGCCCATCGGATAGGGCTCGTCAGTCTCAAAGCCGATGTGGTGTGCAGTCTGCTGCGTGACGTTTCCAGCCGCGTCAATAGTGAACAGCTCTGCCGTGCCGCCTATATCCATGGCGAAAATCCCCGCTGTGTCCGCGGCCATGGTCGGGGTCACGGTTTCCCCGAAGTATAGAATTTTGGCAGCAGGGGTGATAGTGGCCGTTGTCCCGATACCAATGTTGCCCTCCGCATCAAAGTATAATCTATCTGCGGTAGCCCTGCTATCATAAATTGAGAATGTATTTGTATTCGCTGCTGCTCTGTCAACCACGAGCTTGTAATTTTCCACACCGCTTGTTTGGAATGCAAGTGCCGCTGTCCTTGCTGCGCCGGAGGTAGAATTGAGCCGCCAGAAAGCCAGAGAGGCATTAGTTCTGAAGTCGCCAGCCACATCTAATCCTGTGAGGGCCGGCGCTTGCCTAATCCCCACATTCCCGCTCGCATCGACGTATACCCCCGTGCTAGTATCCCCACCACGTAACAGGACCGGCCCCAATACATCCAACTTGAACGTGGCATTGGCTGCTGTTTGTATCCCAGTATTACCCGAAAGGTTAATGAATCCAGATTCAGCGGGTGCAATGGTTAAATCGCTGTCTGAGGCTACCGTGAACGAAGTGTAGCTGTCAATATCGTAGGACAGGCGCAACTGCTCAGTGATGCTCGTAGCATTGAGTTTTCTAATGGCTATATCACCAAGTTTGTCCCATCCGTACTCCGTCACAGCGGAGATCTGCACCTTATCCTCGATGGGTACAACGGATAGCGAGTTCTGTGTCCGTGCGATCCTTATTAGATATTCGCCACCCGCCCCCTGTGCCCAGGTCGGTACATCTGCGTCGTCCCAAACGACAATGCCTGTATTTCTGAATCCATTCGTCCCATCCACGGGCGTGAATGCCGTCCACGCCCCAACCCCTGTCGAGAACTCAAAGGTTGGCTTGGTGCCAGGATTGCTAGCAGTCGTGCCTAAAATAAACTCTACCTCTTCAAACTTAGCCGCGCTCCCTATGACCACAGTGTAGTTATCACTCGCGAACAGTGTCACATCGGTTAGCACGCTGGTAAATGCCACCAGCACATCACCGTCCGCGGTGGTCGAGGCAGAATCCATATTCCCGAAAGTTCCAGACAGTTGGAGTATTGGATCCACTAAGATGCCTGATTCGACGGCAACTATGTCATCCAGGCCACCCTCTGTAGCAAGCACTTCGAGGCCAGCAAAATGCCCTCCAGTAGCAGCAAACCCGTCTATATTCACCAGTATGGCCTCAGCATCCTGGCCCGTACTGATTGCTCCTGTCGTGTAGTTGATGTCGATGCCCTTTATGTCTCCCCGGGCATTGGCATCCACATCCAGTTCCAGCGCATGCTCGTCCGCCGCCGTTGCAGTATGCGCGATGTTTACGCCCCCGACCACTTCCAGCTCGTGAAACGGATCAGCCACCCCGATACCAACGTTCGTAAATCTACCGGTGCTGGCCGATGCCCCGCCGATGGCCGTACCGTCTACAGTTCCAGCGTTGATGTCCACCGTCGTCACCGTGCCCAGATCAGCCACGGTGTTACCCGCGCTCGTCCAGTCGTCTGATATGGCAAAGCTGCTGCCATCGTCAGCGGAGATCGTATCTAAGCTGATGTCACTGACGTTAGTTATAGGGCCGTCAGAAACATCAAGCGACGTGACGCGGCTGAGTCCCTGCGCTGTGGCCGCCACCTGCGAGTAATTGTACGTTCCCATGCCCACACCGAGCAGGGCGATGAGCAAGGTCACGACTACCAAGATGTTCCAAAATCGTTTGCTGTTCATTGTTGCCTCCTTGCCCTTGAGTTCTTCGACTCAAGGGCTTAAATCCAGATTGCGTTCAAAACTATATCGTAAGTAAGAGCACCCGCTGTCCGTTGGACTTCCAGCGAGCCGTCTGCATTACACGTCAACGTCAAGACGTTAGTTCCCCCATCGTTGTATAGATCCCAGCTGTCGTTGTTGCGAATGAAAAAAGGTCCCGCTTCCGCCAGTCCCGCACTGGGCTTGATTGTTGCCTGCGCGTGCAAAATAGACGTCACGTCGCGTGCACCGTTTGCAATGAGGGTGATCACACCCCCCGCCACGGCCTTCGCCCCGATGATCCTGGCGTGGCCCACCACCGTAGTCTCATCGGTAACGTCGGCCACGTCCTGGAATTGCTTGTTGTGTTGCGTTACCTTCTTATTCGTTCCCGAAGCTGCCATTGTCGTGTCCGAAACGTCCACGACGGTCCATAGGTCGCCGGGTGCTAGCGGTGTCGTATGTTCGGCTAACACACTGATTTTTGTATCTGCCATGATGGCCTCCTTCTACCTCTTTTAGAAATGTTCGAGCGTTATGCCAAGTCAAATACCCAAGAACCTTGAATAAAAGGTGATTGTACATAAACTCGTAGTCCCAGCCGCCGCTGTCAGCCTCAAAGTTTGCGCCCCCCTGGGGATGTAGAACATCGTAGCCTCCTTCTTCAGTTCCCCCATTTTGTCCGTCCCGTCGTCCAGCTTCGCTGTTCCCGCCCACAAGTCAACAGTCAGATTTTCCCCACCAGGCACGGTATAGCTGTCGAGTTCAATGTACTCTCCCGTTGAGACGAGTTCTATCTTCGGATTCTCGGCTGCTGCCGCAAAAACGATGGTCGGATATGCTCCCATGTGCCCGCTGTTGATTATGGCAATATCTACCGGCGTAGCCCCATTGAAGTTGTCCGACTCACTATTCTGCGTGGGGTCATAGAGGAACGGGTCGCGGGCCACGAACCTGACGATGTAGAACTGGTGCGCTCCCCAGACCGGCCTGTCCTCTGAGGCGAAGTCTGGCCCCTCTGTGACGTAGCATTTCAGGTAGCGGGTAGTGCTCCCATCAGACAAGACAATTTTTAAGATGCCTTCCCCGCGGTCCGGATTTAGGGCAGCAAGCAACGCGGCTCGGCGGGCGTCCTGTGCGATTGCGCTGGCCTGGTGATCCCAGATGCCGAGTTGGAGAACACGCGGAAGAAAACGTAAACCTCGGTGTAGAGAACGGTGCTGGCTAGGAATCGCTTGTAGGAAGTGGGCTAGAGGGGCCATGCCAAGCCCTGAAAAGGCCTTGACGCGGGACATGCTGCTATTGCCCAGGGGCAGCGCATTAGAATCTGGATCGATCCACACGAATGATATGGCCATGTCCTATCCTCGCAGTCTTTGATAAAGCTCCATCGCCTCGAAATCCTGGCGAAGACTAGCTCGCGTATCAGCTCCTACGCCAGGCGCTTCATTATAAGCATAATTATAATTGTACGTCGTATCGCCCCCCGCCGCGCCACCGAGGCCCGCGCCACCCGTGCCGGCCCCGACCATGGCGAAGGCGGGTGTACCCAGCCCCTGGGCAGCCACCAACCCGGCCATGGCTCTTTGCACGTCTGCCTGCCCCGCCTCTAGTGCGCCGACCAGTCCCGCCACCATGTTCTCGCCGAGGCTCCACGTCATTGTGCTAGGCGAAGATACCCCCGCCGCTGCCTCTGCTGCGGCGATGGCACCAGCTACGATGCTCGCAATAGTCTGATACAACGCTGAGGCATTATCAACTAACCCATCAATCATGCCCTGGATGAAGTTGACACTCAGCCCTTCGCCTGTCAGGTAGAAATCTATCGCCAGTTGCGGCAGAGAGTTCAGCGTATTGATCCCGTCAGTGATATGCCCCAGCAGCGTTGCGCATCCGCTGGCGAACTCCTCCGCCGCTGCCAAGGCTTCCTCCGCTATCATATCTCTGGCATCGTTGATTGCGCCGATGACTTGTTGCAGGTCAATCAAGAAACTCAGGAAGCCCGCCAGGGCTCCTGCGGTAGTGTCTTCCCCATAGGTCGCCATCTCGTCCAGAAAGTCCACCGCCGTCTCGAGATGACCCATGACCTCGGCCACCTTGTCAGCCAATTCCTGAGCCGCCTCAGAGACTTCCCAGTTGTCCTTCTCGAACTCAATCCACCACAACACTCGTCCCAGATGCCCAAAGAACTCCTCAAACCTGGCCTCAATATCCTTGACTTCGGGGTTGTACTCCAGAATCTGGAGCAGCGGCGCGACGGCATTGCCGATGCCGGAGACAGTGCTGCCAATGGCCGTAGCCAGAGCTGCGGTCTGCGTGTCAGCTTGTTCGGCAAAGTCAACAGCGCGGCTTTCAAACTCATCCAAGAACAGCTTCAATGCATCAAAGAATAGCCCGATAGCCGTTTTGGCCTCAGCAGGACTGACAGAGAACGATGCCACATCTAACAGGGGATCCAGCGTATCTCCCAAGCTCTTAACAGTATCCCCCATCAGCTTGGCGATGTCTGTCCCTACTTCACTCACTACTCCTGCGAACTGCTCGGAGCGCTCATTGAACTCATATAAGAACCAATACAGCGCGTCAAATGTAGCATCCAGGGCTATCTTGAACTTCGTTTCGTCTACTGCCTTGAAGCTGGCGATCCCCTCGATGCCCTCAGTGATGTCAGCAATGGCCGTGATAAGCTTCTTCTGGATCTCCACCCATGCGATTTTCAGCCGGTCAACATACTTCTCTCCTTCTTCAAACTGGTTGGAAACATCCCCTATGGCAGCCAGGATCCAACCAACTACGCTTACAAGCGCATTGATTAGACTCTCAACTTGGACCTGGCTCGCCACGATCCCGCCCTTGAATCTCGTTATGATCCCCAAGTCCTCGACAACTCCGGCCAGCGCAGAGATCAGCCCGGTGGAGAACCCCAGCCAGGCCGCCTTGAGCTGGTCTGCTGATCCCTCTGCGGCCTGGAAGTCTGAAACCACCGTATCAATGGCATCCAAGATGTTTCTGGCGGTCACGTCTATCTGCCAGACCAACTGCTGCACATCATCGAAGCTGGTCTGTATGTCACCCTCATAGGCCGCTATGGTCTCCAGGTCAGCAACCCCGCCAGCAACCGTGGAAATCAGCCCGGTGGAGAATCCTAACCAAGCCGCCTTGAGTTGGTCTACTGACCCCTCTGCAGCCTGGAAATCTGAAGCCACCGTCTCAATGGCACTCAAGATGTTTCTGGCGGTCACATCTATCTGCCAGACCAACTGCTGCACCTCATCGAAGCCAACCTGGATGTCGCCTTTATAGGCTGCTACAGTTCTTAAGTCTTCGATCACGCCCGCAACCGTAGAGATCAGCCCAGCAGCAAAGGACAGCCACGATTGGTACATAGCCCGCGTCGTCTGCGCCCCTTCGTCCAAGATGCCAGGGACTCTCGCCAAGACCTGCTGGATATACGTAGCCGCCTGGGACAGCTTGTTCACCAGGTCTCCTACATGCAGACCAGTAACTTCAATACCACCCTCGTAAGCAGTTATGGTCTTCAGGTCTTCTATCACCCCGGCCATCGTAGAGATCAGCCCCGAAGCGAAGTCTAACCAGGACTGGTGCATCTCCCGCACTGTGTCTGTCCCTTCGTCCAGGATACCAGGCACCCTTGCCAGAACCTGCTGAAGGTATGTGACTATCTGAGACATCTTGTTTACCAGGTCTCCTACGTACAGACCGGTAACTTCAATGCCTCCCTGGTAGCCAGCCAAGGTGCGCATATCGTCTATCATCCCCGTCACTGTGGAAATCAGATCGCCCGCGAACTTGGCCCACTGCACCTGGAGCGTGCCCAGTCCTTCACCGCCCCCGATGGCCGTCGCCAGCTTGCCCACTACCAGCTTGATGTCTGCGACCAGCGCATCTACGGCACCGGGCATGATGCCCGTGTAGTCTTTCAGCTTGGTGAAGGTTTCGGCAGCCTGGCCGACGAGCCCCACTATGCCGCCCACGGCCTCAGCCCAACTCTCCATATGGCCCCAGACCGTATCTTTGCGCTGACCTGCCCAGCCCCAGAGGTCGAGAAGCTCGGTGCGAACTTTGACGAAGACGTACTTTACATCATCCAAGACACCGTCTATGGCACTTCGCAGCGGCGGGGTGTAATCTGCCAGCTTGCCGAAGGTATCTACTGCCTTCCCTATGGAATCAAAAACCTTCCCAGAAGCCTCGGCTATCAGCCCCGCTCCCTCTACGCCCTCCTTGCCGATGGAGTCGTAAGCGATATAAAGCTGCCGCACAGCCTCCTGGATGTCCTTGCGCAGGGCCTCCATGCCAGCCGCTAAGCCGGTGGGCGTGGCATACTCGGAAACCTCCTTGAATATCTCCATCGCCTCCTTGAACGCTTCAGCGATGTCAACGACAACCTGTTTCATACTCTTCGTGGCCGATTTCGCGATAGCTTTGCCCGCGCTAGAAAGTCCGCCGGAGTAGTCGGCGGTGAATTGAGCGAAGTCGGGCATGGCCGGTGCCTGCAAGGCAGGGGGCTCCCACCCGGCGCCAATAGCATCAAGCCTGCTCTGCGCGGCGGCCATTGTGGCTGCACCCTTATCTAACTCGCCCTTCATGGTCTGATGGAGGCCCTCCCAGAACTTCGCGGCCCCCTCAATAGCCTCGCCAGTGCCCTCCGCCCAGTCTTTCATAAATCCTTGCCAGCCAATATTGAACTGGTCAGCGAGCGATAACTCAGCGCCAAACATATCCCCCACAGTGCGAATCATCTGATCAGCAGAACTGCCAGCCATTTCAATCTCTTGCTTATGCATGGCGATCCACATCATTATCTTGTTGCCGATGAACTTCTGTGTCTCCTGCAACTCGTTGTATTGAGACAGGGCTGCATCATATTCGCGCTGGGCGTGCGCCACCTGGGCAACGTGAGTCTGGATGGCCTCCGATTGCACCCGCTGCGCTTCCGCTATGTCAAAAGCGTACTGGGACATGGCGCTCGACTCTTCAAAGCTGCGTGTCAAGCTGGTCAACCGCTCTGTCTGACCCGCCGCAGATAGCGCCGCCGCCTCTGCCTCGTACCTGGCCGTCGCCTGCGCCTGAGACAATTGATACTTTTCAAGTGCCGAGAATCGCGCCAGCGCACCGCTTTCCGCCATCTCCGCCATCTGTTGATCGTATTGGCTTTGGGAAGCGAGCATCGCGGACAGATATTGGTCCATCGTGGCTGCCATTCCAGACCACCCCGACTCCATGCTGCTCCCCAGGTCCCCAAGTGCTTGACCTATACCTTCTACGGCTGCCCTTACCGCATCGTGCGTCTCCTTCATCTTCCCCATCAGCACATTCATAGAGGGACTAACCCCGTCTACGGCAGCCATCATTTCAAGCATAACCTCACTCGTTCCTTCAAATGACGATGTTATTTTCCCGGCAGCTTGTTCGGCTTTCATGGCAATCTCGGCCATTACCCCGCCTACGCCACCCGCTGCTACTATCAAATCCTGCGATGTTTTCACTGCTTGCTTTAGGGCCTCTGTATAGAAGCCCGTCTGCTCTCTCAACTCCTGAGTGCTTTTTGCAAATAACAGCATTGCCCTGTCCGAGGCTTCTACGCCCTCTACTAGCGCAACCTGCTCTTCTGTCACGAGGCCCAAGGACAGGGCGACCTTGCGCAGGGCCTCGTCTTGGAGAACGAGTTGTGCGACTGCCAGCATACGGGCGCGTGTCCCCTCTTCCTGAGCGGCAGCAGCGCGGGCAATACCGTCAGTGCGATCATCTTGAAGTGCTGCTAGCCTTTCCAGCTCCTTGTGAAAATCACTTAACGTGTCAAGCAACTTCTGCTGCTCAATCCCCTCCGTCGCCAATGCCGCCGCTGCTGCTCCAGTGGCGTTTTGCAGTGCAATCTTGGCGTCTACCAGCTTCCACACTTCTTCGGACAAGACCGTCGTCCACCTGGAACTGTCTTCTACCGCCTGGCGGTATTCCGTGTAGGTACTGCTCACATGTATAGCCTCTGCGGCGAGTTCCTTGTGTGCCTTGATATTCCCGCGTATCTTCACTGCCAAGAGAGCCAGCCCTGCTATCAGCGCGAGCGGAGCGATGGTCATCAGGGCCGCCCCCAACATTGTGCTCGCGCCTGTGAGGATGCCGACCGCAGTGACGACCAGAGACACCCCTGAAGCCATTGCAGAAAGCCCCGAGGCGACCGAGATACCTATGGTGATGAGTTTACCCAGAATCAAGAGCACGGGTCCCAACACCGCAGCCAATATCGCAACCTTGGCGATAAGCTCAAGCATCGGAGCAGGCAAGGTGGCCAACTTGGTAGCCCAATCCTTCAGCACATTCACAACGTCTATCACGGCGGGCATGAATGTATTGGCCAGTCGGATTGCAAATACCTCAACCTCGCTTTTCAATTTAGTGAGCTGATAAGCCCAGGATTCGTGTCGTATGGCAGCCATTGCCGCGTGTTCGCCGGCACCGAGAGAGGCTGCTGCTACCTCATCGAGCGAATCGGCAAAAGCGTCCCCGCCCTCCCGCGCCAGTGCCACTGCTCCCTTGAAAGCCCGTATGTTAGGCAGAAGTGTGGCCAGCTCAGAGGCACTGCCACCCGTGGCCTCAGTGAGCAAGCTCATCACTCCCTGCAACCCGATGGCCTGCAGCGCTGCCTCGCCGCTTTCATAACCCCACTCAGCGATCATGTTCACCAAATCTGCGCCGGGTTTGAGCAAGGCGGAGATAATCGCGTTGAGGTTGGTGGTGGCAATGGCAGTGGAGTAGCCAGCATCAGTGATCGTCATCAGCGCCGCAGCCGTCTCCTCAAAAGACACGCCTGCTGCAGCAGCAGAACCGAGCGCAGTACCGATGCTGGTGGTGAGTTGGTCAAAAACGATGGCACTGTTGTTGGCAGCCGTCTGCAGGACATCGGCGACGTGCGTGACATCCGTGGCCTCCATCCCAAACGCCCGCAGTGTAGAGGTAAGTGCAAGCGTGGTCGTAGCCGTGCCCACCATCATGTTGCCGGCAGAATCTACGGCAACCTTGAGGATGTCCATCGCATCGGCTGCTTCAAAGCCACTGGACACGATGCCACGCAAGGAATTCGCAACGTCGGCAGAGGATTTCGATGTCTGAGTGGAGAATTCAAGGACATCACTCTTGAGGGTTTGAAACCCTTCTCCAGACAGCTTGAGGACGGAGTTGACACCCATCATGGCGCTGTCAAAGTCGATGGCCAACTTCCCCGCAGCCACCCCGGCAGCAACAATAGGCAGAGTGACACCTATCGTCAAGCCCTTACCGATCTTGCTGATAGACGTGGCCGTACGCTGGAGCATGGATTCGCTCTGCGACAAAGCTTTTTCCAGCCCGCGGGTATCCCCTGAGATCTTGGCGAACAAACTAGCGATCTGTATGCCTGCTGCCATGACATTTCCTCAATAGATACGTTTAGACAATGAGGGCGGGGCAATCCCCGCCCTCATTGTCCCCTCTTCCGCAAACTCTGCTGCGCCTCCACCCACTCCACGACCTGCCGCGAAGACCAGCCAGGATGGCGCGACCGGACGCTAGCTATCTGACCTTCCACATTGTAGAAGGCTAGCCATTCCATGAACTCCAGATTGGACATGATCCGGCGCAGTTGAGCCTTGGTACAACTCAAGTCTCTAGCCAGGACGAACTCTAGGCGGAGCCGTCCGTCTCGGATGAGTTTTTTTCCGTCTTCTCCAGGACATCGTCACTCAAACCGGAAAGCGCGATGAACGCCTTGGTGAGCCGCAGGCAGGCCGCGGACGATTTCAACAGCAGGGCCTCGTGATCGGCCTCCGTGAACAGGGGCTTGCCGTCCGCGCCACGTGCCCCGCGAGTGATGGCCCACAGGTTCATCGTCTGTACGTCGCGCTCGCCGCCCTCGCCCATTTCTTCGATGACCTTGTGAGCCTCTCCCAGCGTCAGGCCGCGCACCAGAACGTTGCCTCCCCACTCCGGGCAGGCCACGATTTCCTCTGGTATGTCATCGGCTTGCAGAATCTCCTCTCGCGTCAGGAAGCGAGAGGCCATCTGCTCCTGAGCAACCAGGCCCGCTTGGACGATCTCCTCTTCGGTGCTGAGTTCACCCTGCTTCAAATCTTTTTCTTCGATCATGTCTTACCTCCGCTATGTTTATTTGTCGCCCCAGCACCCCGTTAAGGGGGTGCCGGGGCTGCTGCGCTTATGGATATGTGGTGAGGACCGGTACAGCGCTGTAGGTGAAGTTAACACTCATCTCCACCACGTCCTCGTAGGGGTAGCTCTCGCTTCGGCTCTCCACGAACGCACTTGAGACGTAGTGGCGTGGCATACCGTAGCTCGTCCCCTCAGGCGCCCACTCCAACGTGCCGTTCGCCCCCGGAGTGACCCAGCCCCAGGTGGCGGTGCCGGTGGCCCCGGTCTGGCTCAGCGCATCAAACGTCGCCGAACCGTCCCTCTGGCCCGTTAGCTTTTCCTTGTGAGCGTCATCGCCCGCGCTGGCATCGATGATAGTGATGCTCTCGTCAGGGCTGAACGAGCGGAAGTCGGCCTCCAGTTGGTTGCCGTTGAACATTACAACCAATCTTTTCCCCGAATACCTTGACATCTTAGTACCTCCTTGTTGTTAGACTGTTTTGGTTTTCGCCCCGCCTTCCGAAATACAAAAGCGGAGGCCCGATATACACGCAGCCTCCGCCCTGCATTGTCCCTCCGCCTTTGTTATACCCAATCTCTTGAGTCTGTTCCATTGCCCCGCCCAGGCCAGGCACGGAGGGTCCTGGCGATTCGGGCCGTCGCCCTAGGGCGGGGCATTTATTTCGATTAACTCATTGCGACGCTCTTATGCGGTAGTAAGCCCCCGCTGTCCAATAATCCTCTCCCCCCTTGCCCAACTCATGAAAACGGATCAGCCCTTCCCGCGCTGTCCAGAATTGGTTATCCCAGTCCGGTATGGTCAGCACCTGGTCATGTAGGCAGGTATCTATCAGGTCGGCGATTTCCCCTGCGTGCTTCATGCTGGTATCAGAGACACCTACCACCCCATACACCACGTTCAGCGAGCGCGTAGGCGTTAGATTTTCTTCCCCTCCACCGCCGTAGAAAAAACGTATGGCCGGCAGGCTGACACGCTGGGGGATGACCAGGTTGTAAATCTTCGCGCTGCCGAGCGTGTGAGTAATGTTGGTGTCCGCTGACATTTTGGTGAATAGAGCTTGCTCTACGGAATTGATAGTACCCCCCTAAAGAACTAAATCCTTACAAACTCTGCCTTGATGCCCTTCGGTAGATTCGGCCTCTCGTCCTCTAAGGCGGGCTGGAGAAACGGTTGAGCTGCGGCGTGCCTCGTCCCTAAACTGACGAAGAAACCGTAAAAAGCCTCTGGATGGTCAATGGCATACGTCACGATCCACGCAAGCTCCCCCACCCGCAATTTATCAATCGTAGATTTCAGAAGGCCGGTATCAACCGGGCAGTACCGCCTAGCTCCCTGATTGACCCGCTCCGCCGAAGCCTCAACTGCACGCGCTGCCTTGCCCTTGGCGTTTTTCCGCAGCCACTGGAGCTTCTTCATATCCAATGTTACGGTCGTTCTAGCTTGCCATTGCGCTCGTGTAGCCATCTACTCCTCCGGCCGCTCAAACACCATGATGTCAACGCCCAAGTCTTCCCGCATGGAAACATTGAGGAGCTGGTCGCTGCCCTCCATTTCAATGTACACGCGCACGACGGCATTGCGCCGCGCGTCTATCACAACCCGCGAGACATCCCTCGCCATCTCCTTCGTGATGACACCTTGCTCAGCGAGGTGCTGGATGAAATCGTAGCCAATGAGATCAGTCATGCTCTATGCTCCTACTCTAACAAACGTACCTCTCTAACTCCGCTCCTCGATTGAGGCGAAGCGGTCACTGAAGACGGCTAAGGAATTTCTGGATTTCCCCAAACTCCCGATCGTAGTCCACCACTTCCTTGAATCGCTGATATGCCCGCTTGCACATCTCGTCGTGGTTTTCGGGTCGCGCCCAAAGCCTGATCCTCTCCGCGTTTTCCTCTGGAGTCCCGGCATCAAGATCAATGCAGGTCTCGTTGTCGGTCATCAACTGCCCGCCCAGCTTGCCGGCATAGTATTTCCTGCGGGTGATCAGGGGCCGGCCTACGGCGTAGGCATTATGGACGTTGTGGCCAAATCCGTCCCCCCCAGGCTTCACGTGCCAGATGAAAGTGGAGTCGTGCATAGCGGCCGCCATGTCGTCCGCGGGGCCGATGATGCCGTCTTCGCCAAGTATCCCATGCATCTTCCACTCAAATTCCGGCAACAGCGCCTTATACTGCCCCCAGAGAGCAAAGTCCCTGCTGCTAGGGAAGCAGTTCATCATGTTCTTGATAGAATTTCTGACCGCCGGAGGCTTGTAGCAGAAGCGGCCCAGGTCAAACTCCTGGTGGCAGAAAACCACATTGATGTCCGGCGGGATAGGTATGGTCGTGGCGGTAGCTATGATATTCCTCGAGTAGCTGAAATCAATGGGCTCGTTGATGTTGCCGATCACCCGAATGAACTTCGGCTTATTCCAGTGCGATTTGGCGAGGTCAGAAAACGACACCTCGTGATTGGATACCGTAGCGACGACCAGATCAATCTTCATTTTGTGAAACTGCTCAAAGGTGATACACTTGTCCATTTCAATGTGCCTGTTTTCGGGGATATGGTACACGTCGCCTCGAAATTCAGCACTGTTCGGGATCTGCAGGTACTGGGCGATGGTGCCCGGGAGATGCGAGTACTGCCAAATGCGGTTCTCATACCACTCGTAGCCGATGGGTCGATAAATGCTTCCCTTTAATCGCCGCTCAAAAAGGATTCTTAAAAACTGGTAAAGCGAATCGTGGTGCTCGTCTGCGAAGACATTCATGTCCCTACAACCTCCTCAAAACGCTCAAGCCGTTGCAGTTAGGATAATGGACGGCGCTGTATTCTGCGTGCTTTCCCAGAAACTCATCCAAAGCTGTTCTGCATCCTGGGAACGCGCCCGCCACCCCGTCAGTATCGTGCATTGCTATGATCCCTCCCACCCGCACGAACTTCGACCAGGTGTCCAGTTCCCGCTTGGTCTGCTCGTAGGTATGCAGGGTGTCAATGAACAGGAAATCTATCGCCTTATCCTGGTTCTTGCTTGGGAGCCCGGTCAAAGTCCCCGGCGTAATCAGGGATAATTCACGGAGTTGGTTCTGGGTAAAAGCGTGACGGCATACAAGTGGTATCAGATTCCAGGTCTTGACGACCTCCAAATCATCGCCTACGATAGGGTGGTGGCGATGCTCCAACGCCAACCTGCCGGGTACGACGTCTATTGAGTAGAATTGGCCTTCGGTGGCGTTCACCGCGGCTATGAAGACGTGAGTGGAGCGGCCCGCACCGAGCTCGACCACGACCTTGGCGTTTATCTCCAGAACCAAATCGTAAAGCATCAACAGGTGCTCCTGGATGTCCGAAGTGATCTTGGCTTCCTCTGCCACGTTATCTCTGCTTAACATTCAGCCAAGCCTCTTTTATTTTGTCAGCGTCCTTCTGTATTTCACGCTCAAGGTCGTCCCCTGCGAAATATACAGGGAAGGACGGGCTGGGATCCACGACGGTCTCGCCAGATATGGTCGTGTCTTTTATCCTTATCTTTTTCTCTATAAACGTCTTGGAAATGTCAGGGATTCGTTGGCAAACGGCCCAGATCCACCAGTCGATCGCGCTAAACCACGTCCAGCGGCCCGTCGTGTCCAGCCATTTCTTGGTGACCATCGGGTAGCAGCCATACGTCCCTTTTTCAATGTCCGCCAGAAGGACATCGAAACCGTCAGCGTCAGATTCCCGTTCAGCTATGACGAGATCCCACCCATCAGTCAGCATTACTATCTCGTCCGACCACCACCAGACAAATTCCCCAACGGCTTGCTTGGCCAACTCGTTAGTGTAAACTGCCAAATCTTCCTTGCCGCGCAAACCGTCCATGAGTATGGCCCTCACGGGAAGTTGATCATGGAAACCTTCAACCGCCGCCAAGGTGTCATGGTCTCCCCGGTCAACCTTGACCAGGACTTCAAGCCGGCTTTTATCGGCAGTCTTGTCAACTAGGGACTGTAGACAGCTAGCGATCAGATCGGGCCGGCCTGGCCGGCAGGGGATTATTATCGAGATCAGCTTTGGCATGGCTTCCTGCTTTCAAACTAAGCTTCTTGTTCTTGAACCAGAAGTGTCCAAGCTCTCCCTCAGTTTGCCAAGGACAAGGCACATCTTCAAACAAGCCTTTGGTAGCCTTGAGGACAACCCCTCGTTTTACATCATGGTGTTCGCCGATGAGATAATCAATTCTCCTCAGAATCTTGAGAGGGCAAGCCCGCAATATATCAAGCTCCGCCCCTTCGGTATCAATCTTCACCAATTTACACCTCTTGATTCTGTTGTCCAAAAAGATTCTCTCGAGAGTGGTGGCGTCGGCATCACAAAATCCTTTCAGGGGGACGTTAAGAGCGTTACCGAGAAAGTGATGGACACGGCCGCTTTCGGTAGCCTCGTCGCCGTAGTGGATTTTCGTTTTCCCCTCCTCGCCCCCAACGGCAAGCAGGAAAACGCGGACATTAGCCAACCCGTTCGCGAGGGCGTTCTCTCGGAGCAGGGCAACGTTTTCAGGCAAGGGCTCATAAGCATACACCTTCAACCGTTCGTTGAGGGAAGCCATAGCCAAGCTCATACTGCCAATGCCGGCCCCGATGTCAATCACAACGTCGCCATCCTCGAAGGGGATCGCCCTTAGATTGTACTCGTCTTGAACTGCCACCGACTGAACAGCGTTGAAATCGGCAGTTCCTTCTCTCAAACCAAAGCGGAGCTTGGTTTGGAAGCAAGTGTCAAACTCTCGAACATATACTGGGTAGTCCATCACTGACCCTCCTTTTGATTTTTGCTAGCTCTTTGGTAGTCACAGGGAGTCAAAGAACTCCTCCCACTGCTTCTTGATTTTCTCTTTTCCGAAAAGCTCAATGGCTCTTTGCCTGGCGTTTTTGCTGATAGAATCAGCCACGTCTCTTTCATCCATCAGGAGCTTTATCTTCTCCCGAAGCCGCTCAATATCATCAGAAACGAAACCTGTTTCACCATCAATGATCAGGTTCTGTATCTCGTAGGTCTTCTGCCCGGGCAGAAACGGGGGGTTGCCCAACCCAGGCCCGATGGCGATGATCGGGATGCCCGTCATATAAGCCTCGATGAAGTTCAGGACATAACAGGCAGGCATGGTGCCAGTGTAAAAGTATACTCTGTTATCCCTGTACGCCCGCTTTAAGTCTTCGTAAGACAGGAATCCGCCGAAGATTTCCCCCAGATTCTCGTTATGGGGTCCGTAGACCTGCCTGGGGAATCCTTCAGTGGCCCGCATGAAATGCTCGTAGCCGCAAAACGCACCCCTGTATTTCAGGCTCTGGGTTACATTGATAACCTGAGGGGTTTCACCATTCCAATCCCTGTATTCGTCAGGGTCTTTATAGAAGCGAATCACGGCATCCTCGCCCACGTAGCCAGGGATTACTCTCTCCATGGGCGAGTAGCGGACTATCTTCATGCCTCTTTTACGATACCTGCGAAGCCTATTCTCATCGTTCCTAGAAGATTGCCCAATAGATCTCCAAATGACGATTTTATCCTTGAATACTTCCCAGTTGTTAGTGATCCAGGCGGAGATGTGCATGACGTAAACGATGTCGAAGGGCTCGACAAATTCCCGCGGCAGCCTTTCCTTGGGGTATTTCCTGGCGAGTTTGATGAAATGGTCGTGGCGCTTCCCCGGGAAGCCGGGCCGCATAGGATCGTCGGGCGCGTTGGGGTCGAGGTAGGCGCCGTGGGAGAAGACGTCGATACCCAACTCGGCGAACAGTTTGGTCTCATCAAATTCCAAAATTGAATGGCAACTCAAGTATAAGAGTTTGATTTTTTCCACCCCCATAGTTTTTTGTGAGAACATGACAACGCTCGCAAAGCGTTGCTCCATTACTAATATCCCATAATTCTGCGCACTTTAGGGCCTTTTCCGAAGAACAATACTTTTACTGACGGCTAGGATAGGTTATAAATTCTTGGCCACAGGTTAGACATACTCTTTTAACTGATATATCACCATTCTTGACTTTCGTCAACCTATCTCCCCAGCACAATCACGGTATCCCCATCGTCCTCGCAGACGACGACCTTCTCAAACAGGCCCAAGAAGGCCTTCTTTTTCTCCTCGCCCGCAGCCGCCAGGACCCACGGCGCCCACTCTTTCATGCACTTCAACTCCAGCGCCGGGTCCGTCGCCCGCGCCAGCACCCCATCGTCAATCACCAGGTCAAACCCCAGCCGCAAATCCCAGGCATCGGGGCTGTCTATATACTCCGCCAGTGTACCGCGGAAGAGGTCAACGTTGTCGGGTTCAAATCTGCGCACGCACTCCACTTTTGCGGGAGGATGCCAGCTTGTACCACGATGATCGCGCAACATCACTTCGCCCTCATCTGTGAAGCCTACAACCCAAAACTCCACTCCCGGACTGTCTCGCAAACACACCGTAGAACCTATCCCCAATCGCTCCAGCGAACGGTCAATGGCGACCACCCAGCCGGTGCGCTCCGCAATCCAGCGGACCAAGTGCTCGTGACAATCAATCGTCATCACGTTGGGGGCGAAGGGCAAGATGATCGTCAGAAGGTGGCGCAGTCGCAGGCTTCGGATTGCTTCATTGAGATGGGATTGGGGTTGCTCGTTGTTGTTAGGCATCAACGTATCCTCACTACGTCCGATGACCTGGACAGCCTTTCGGTGTGTTCGTCATCCGTATGTGCTATTTCATAGGTGTCATCGCCGATGACCACCCTCATTGTCTCGTCAATGTCTCTGTCCCAGTGGACGCTCAACTCAAACATGTCATGAACTGTGACTTTCCCCCCAGAGATTTCTTCACGAGTTATGATGCCTCTCGGCACCAACCTGCACGGCACGGCAGTCGCTTCAGCACTCCAAGAATATGATCCGCCCCCCATTGTATCTGCCGTCCACTCCCGTGTCCAGATCTCACAAGTGTCGGTAGCCAGAAATACGTCCTCAATGATATTCCTGTAAAGTGCTAATTCAGCCACCGATATTGCCACCGAACTTCCCCCTCAGCCATTCCCCGGCCACCACAGCCTTGACCTTATGTAGTTAAGCACCCAGATCAGCGAGTTCATCTTCATCCACCCTGTCCGCTATCTTCGACGTGCTTGTATAGAGATGCTCCGGCTCGATGTGGACGGCGCAGAAAGCCTTCAGCTCGTCAGGGTCGCATCCCTGCGCCTCCAGGACGTTGTTCGTGTGGAACTCGGCCGATAGATAATCTACCCTGTCTAGCAATTCCGGGTCGGCCTGGAGGATCTCGTACTCCGCCCCCTCCACGTCTATCTTGAGCAGCTTGCAGCGCCCAGGCCCGACGTACTCGTCGAATATCTCCTGCAGCGTCATAGATTCTACGCGGGCCTTCTCCCGGTCACCAGTCCCCGTTGCCGTCGGGCCTGCCCGTCCAGCAGATGGGCCGAAAGCCGTAGCCCCGCCGCTGTTGTGAGCCAGGTTCCCCACCAACGCCAGGTCCCGGCCGTCGCCCGTTACCGCCACATTGACGCAGACCACATTGCCCTCCACCCCGTTGGCCTCAACGTTGCGCCGCAGACGCTCAAAGTTTGCTGCCACTGGCTCAAAGGCATAGACCGTAACCCCTGGGTGGTGACTGGCGATGTAGATGCTGACCACGCCCACGTGCGCCCCCAGGTCGAGCACTACGTCGCCCGGCTCAAACGAGATGTCAGCGATGCCGTAGCTGGACTCTATCTCGCGGTAGACGATCTTGGCCACCCCGCCATCGGGATCATCATTGATGTCCAGTATCACGCCGTCCTTCTCCATGGCGAAACCCGTGTCGCGCACGATCTGCCTCCCGCCGGGCAGGATCGCCAGCTCTGCCGGACACCACTTACGCAGGCAGGGGACGCACAGCGCTCCCTGATCGTAGAGCCCCGTCTTGGCCCAGCGGTGCTTGTTGCCGCACTCACTTGAATAGAACGCGCTGCCCACTCCCTTTAGCCTGGCCTCCAGGCTCTGCAGGAACGGCTTCCAGTGGTTCTCCAGCACGAGGGGCCAATCAAACTTCCTCGCCCCTTCTATGGCCTTCTGGCTGTGGCTGAACGAATCGCCCAGTTCACCGGCGTAGATCCGTTCCCACGCCTCCAGCATGTTCTCGACCGACGGTATCACCGCCCAGGAATCCAGTTGGGTCCAGAACCGCTGCGCCGGCTCGCTGACAATGCCGTCGAAGGTGTTCTCTGGCATGGCCGAGCAGTTAGTGGTGACCACCCTGGTGCCGCAAGCCTGCGCTTCGCAGTTATGCGCTGCAAACCCCATAACGCAATAGCTATTGTCGCCTGCCACTTCCAAGTTGAACACTTCGCCGGAGTATCGCTCCCTCCCGATCGCCTTGATAGGCACATAAGTGCACTGATGATCTGAATACAGGATGAATGACTGCCCTACCCTCTCTCCTGTATGTGGCCTCTCTTCCCCTATAAGGTCGGCGAAATCATCACTTTGTCGGCCCGTAATCACAACGCAATACTCAATGCCCCGCCCAGAGGCAGTCCTGTCGCTACTGCGCACAGAGGCCAATAGGCCGAACTCCAACAACAGACGGCGATATTCATGTGCCAACCTGACAGACATGGTACTATAGGAGAATCCTCTCTTGACAGTGCACCCATCTCCCCACCACATCCCTGTTATCAGCCCGCGAGCAAACGCCTTGTTGGTCAGAGCATATCCCATCGGGATACGCTTATTATGAGCACCAGAACCACATAGCCGGCCAAGCACCTGTGCAAGAGCCTTATTACAGGTCATCAATCGAGCGGCCAGCCCATGATGTTGCCCGATTCTCACATTCAGTCCCCACCTTTCAAGCATCTCACGAATGGTCTGACGGTATTCATCCTCGCGAATGTGGGAGGCAAATTCAACTTGATAGTTTGCACCTAGACTGCCCTCAGCGATATAATAGCCAAACAGCAAGCCTGTATCATAGTCAAGCGGCATATCTGCCGGGATTCCTCGTTTCTCTCCTATCCAACCCAGCGTCGCAACAGCAGCATCCACCTTGGCCTGCGTTTTGACACTAATTCCTTGCCCTACTCGATACCCCTCATAGCCCCCTAGCACACGAGTGACTGTAGTAAACGATACGCCAGCCTCGTCAGCAACGTCCTGATAAGTTACCCCTAGTTCCCCCGTATTGCTGTACTTGCTCACCAGCCTGCCGTCAACGGTGGGGACATCGGTAAAGGGCCGAAGGTCAACGACAGAAACGGTATCTTGGACAAGAGGCATCGGAACAACCAAGAAGTCGCCCTCTTGAATATCTGCTGCCTGTATCCATTGCGGTCGCAACCCCCGCGCTAATGCTCTTCGTACTGAAATGAATCGCTTGTACGGAGGCCGCAGCACTCTCATTGGGTGCTCCGCTGTCATCCTTAACGGCTGGTTGTACCCCGGGACTGCCAGGGTGACAACCTCCTCGTCCTCTACTCGCCTGCTCATCCCTCCCATCAGGACCTTTTGATACCCGCCAGTGTGGGTCAAAACGCTGTCGCCGGCCAGCACATCTTCAATGGGTTTAATCCCGTCTTTTAGGTATACCCATTGCCCAGGCAAAAAGCAGATTGGCAGCCCGAACCCCTCGCCCATGGACTCCGCGCTCAGCACATTGAACGAGTTGTAGGCATCGGCCAGATACTGATCAGGCAGACCAACGAGGTAGTGGTATTCATCCACCAGCTTGACCGACCCCGGCGGCAGGTTCAGCGAGCGAATGATGGCGTATACGTCTACCCCGGCGTTGTCTGTCTTGGGATACATGTGAAGGTACAGCATTGCGTCGTCGTGCCGCCTGTGAAACTCCTCAAAGGCCAGCAGCGTCTCCGGGATGGCCTTGCGGCTGGGGTAGCCCTTGTTGGCCGCCACCATACCGATGATGAAAGCATCCTCCGGGAAGCCCAGCCGCCGCCGGCACTCCATCTTGTCCATCGGCTTGAATATCTCGCAATCAATCCCGTGCGGTACATAGGCGCACTCTATACCTATCTCGCGCATGGCCTCCAGCGCAAACTTGCTGTAGACGATGGGCTGGTAGCACTCCCTGGCCCGCGCTATTACGCGGGGCGGGATAGGGTACTGATCAACGGGAAAATATGGTACCCATGGATAAGCCTGCTCCGAGAACTGCGAATCCACCACCCAGATGTCCCAGTGGGTGATCACCGCGTCGGCCTTGAAGTGCTTTTTATGCCCCTCTACAATGTCTGCGCCCCACGGGTTGAAGGCCGGCGGCAGGACCAGGTGGCCACCCGCCTGCAGCTTGCCCCCCTGGAGGCCCCAGAAGGCGAAGTAGGCTATATCTTCGACACAATCAAATTTCATTGCGCCGGCAACAAAATTCCGCATTTGCCCGGCGTACCCCGTATGGCAACATTATATCTAGCTCGCTGCGCCCACCCAGTCTTATGACCAAGTGGGCTTCGCGAGCCAGGGAGCGTTGGCCTGTACTAACAGCCTCAACCCCATATAAACCACCCCCCTCCACTATTAAACTAAAATTTGACTTTTTCTCCGCTTTGTGCTATAATTAGCTTGACTGATGAGCTATTCCGACGGGCGGATTTTTCTTTTAGTCGTGCCCTCTGCGACCTTAAATCGGTGCTTGTCAGTCAACAACACCGCCAGGTCAATGAGGGCTTACCCTTCTACAAGACTATTCTATGAAAGTAAAAGTGCAATGTGACTTTTGCGGCACAATATTAGAACGCAGCTTATCTTATATCATTCGCAGCAAGAATCATTTCTGTAATAGCCGCTGTCAGGGAGACTGGATGCGCCAGCCCAAATTTCCTGTTCGTTGTGCCCAATGTGGCAAATCCCTAGAGCGGCTACAATGTGAACTTGAAGAGCATAAGCATCATTTTTGTAATCGCGACTGCAAGAGTACTTGGCAACGCGAGAACTGGGAAGAAGCCTGGGGATGTACTATTGAAGAACCTATCTATATCCCATGCAAGCGTTGCGGTGCACCCACTAAATGGCTTTCCTATGCTCCACGTCAATACTGTTCACCACGATGTGCCAACGCCACACTAAAGTGGGAGCCAATGGAGGCTGAATTACACTATTTGTACCTTGAGCGCCGACTGAGCATGAAAAGTATTGGGCGACTCTTTGGTTCTGGCCCTGATGCTATCAAAGCGCGATTGGTAAAGTACGACATTCCGATACGTGCCCCCGGTTGGAGAGGGCGGCTATTTGCCTGTAAAGATGGACATAAAGTACGCTCTACGTATGAGCAAAAGGTAGACGACTGGCTTTACGTTCACGATTTACCCCATGAATACGAACCCCCATTGCCATTCAAAGATACCCGACTTGCTGATTTCTACGTTTTGGACTATTATATTGAGGTGTGGGGAGTGCGTAAACAGTGGTACAAGGAACGCAAGAATGATAAGCTTAAGGATTACAAGGCATATGGTCTGAAACTGCTTTCTCTCCATGAGTGGGACTTTGACCGCAGAGCAGCCTACAAGCGCAAGCTGACCGCCAAGCTTGTGCCCCAAACAGAGCAACTATCATTTTTGAAAGGAGTCTCCGATGAACAATGAGAATTTCTTTCCACGCCTCAAAAGATGCCCCAGTTGCGCCTCCGTACTGGAGTTTAATCCTGCGGATCAGCCGCGCCCAAGGCGATTCGGCAAAGAGGCAGATTTCTGGTATTGCCAAAGTTGCAACGAAACGGTGGAAGTAACAGTCCTGCTTCCATCCTCCTTTGGTTCTTTTAGTAAGGTACAGGCGGCTCTTGAGCAAATATTGGATGAGATATGCGAGGAAGACCCTAATTTCTCATACGCTAAAGAAGTCCGTAAGCCAGAGGAGCAACGTTCAATTCACTAGGCGGCTTCCCCTGCTAATGCATCCCTCACCGGGTGCTCGACCCATGAAATACGTACTCCCTCCCATGGGGTCGAACATCCCACTCCGCGATCACCCCTGCCGCCTTCGGCTTGCCGTCGAGCGGCAGATTCATGTGTTTCAAATACTCTCTTTCGTACTTCTTCGCCCGTTTTTCATAGTCGTCAGAAACCTTGCCACGCTTGACGTTCATCCGCCCGTCCGCGACGTCCACGTGCGTAGCGAAATAGGTCGCCAGGACATCGCAGCAGTACGATGCCGCCAGCAGGCAGATAGCATAGAAGTCCTCGGCGGGAACATCCACCGCTTCCGGCGACCCGCTGAAGGCATAGGGCACACTATACCATGCCCTCACTGATTCCGTAGACGCAGGGCTGTGGTTCGGGAAGTAGAGATACTCCGCCGTCGCGTCCTCGAAGATGGTATAGTCTTTGCTCTCCAGCATCTGCGGCTGTTCGTCACTGGCCACGGTGGCGGCTGGATATTCGACAGCTTTGATTCTTGAGAAGCCATCGCTCCAGTTGGTCAGGTTGGTGATGGCGTAATACTTGCCGCTATCACCAACGAACTCCACTACGTCAAGGTCGGGCGCATCTTTGCTGTATTGATTGAGAGCAATCTTAATCTGCTCATCAACCTCATCAGAACCCAAAATTGACAAGCTGTCCCTAATTTTATGGTCCGTAGTTGAGTTAAAAACAGACAAAGCAAACGAAGTCATCTGCTAACCTTTCTTTTCCCGCTTGTGCTCCTGCGTAGATCTAAACCAACTCAGCCGCTGGTACCACACATCCACGCCCAGACTTCATCCACACGATTCCCCCCAATGCGCCACTACGAGCATGATGTCAATCACATTCACTGCGCCATCGTCATTGAAATCATACTCCAGGCAATCACCTACCTGGCGCCAACAGGCAGCTACCAGCATGATGTCGGCTACGTCCACGTCGCAGTCGCCGTCCAAGTCTCCAAATAGCGGTTCGGGATTTATCCCAGTGGCGTACTCTTCGCCGTAGACTGTCATCTGCCCGTTTGCATCGAATAGCCAGGCGTATTCAAAACCTGCATCATGCTCTTTCAAACAGAACCAGGCGTACCTTTGAACGAGATTGGTCTCCTCCATGTACTCAATTGTATGCTCCATATAATCAACGATGTAAAGAGGTGTACCATACCACTCCGCCCATAGTGGCCCGTATTCCGTCAACCACAATTCACCTGTTGGAAACGCTTCTCTCCATTCAATGAGGCTGGTCTCGAAGTCAAGTATGATGTCGTCATAGTGATCGTACCAGAGCCACCAGTCGTGGTAAATATGGATATGCCAACCCAGCACCGAATCTGTATAGTCATCATCGAAAGCATCCAGATAGCACTCGGCATACTCTAACCAATCTTTGTTATCATACTCGCCATAGCTGAAGATGCCGCCTAAGAGAAACCGAGCAGTCGGATCGGCTGTGGCAATTGCGTTGGCGGTAGCAGCGTCGTTCTCCCCAGCTACATCGCAGAGCTCGTTATCCTGGGATACGTTATTTGGTTCATTACTAAGCAGCCAATACAAACCAGGGTGCGCCTCAGCAAACTCCGCAGCGTCCTCGTCATCTATATAGTTGCGACCGGCCATCGGCACGTAACCAGGTATGCTCAAGCGAGCCTCCGATATACCCCAGTTGTAGAACCAATAACCCACGGCAGTGATCTCGTCAGCCGTCCCTACATCCCAGCCTACCCCGATACCTTTCTTTAGACTGGGTATGACACTAACTGGCCTACAGTTAGTGGAGATCAACAACACAATGACAAGTAGGACTA
>SDBU01001686.1_pt1 | contig 30764 bp, 55 predicted proteins | sample 2277071 | NCBI WGS metagenome assembly SDBU01 (sample SAMN10397929, study PRJNA504765) | marine sediment metagenome | isolation source: marine sediment core GS08_GC12, 126 cmbsf | place: Arctic Ocean: Gakkel Ridge, Loki's castle | collected 2008 | reverse complement strand
TACATCATTCTCAGCCGCGACATTAACTGCTGACTCTGCTGGAGAATGGCGAGAAGTCTTGTTCAGTTTTCCCCCAACGTTCGTTAGCGGAACTAAATATGCCATCCGTGTTATGGGTGGTACAAGTATGGATGCAGATAATTGTGTCGCCTGGAGAATGGATGAAACTTCTCCGTCATATTCTGGTGGAAATAGAGCACACAGTACTGATAATGCCGCAAATTGGACAGCATATCCTGATGATGATTTTATGTTTGAAGTAAGAAGTGTGCTTAATTATCCTACTTCTGGACCCGATATAACACAAGTAAAACGATTAGTAGCAATTGCTGCGGACAAGTTCTGGTATGAAGATATTTAAAAAAATTAATTATGAGGCGGGCTATCATGAGCTTTAGTGATTATTTAGAAACTAACCTATTAGATCAAATCGTTGGTAAAACTGACTACACAATGCCAACTGCTTACGTTGCTCTGTTTGTGGGAAATCCTGGTGATGCTGGATCTGGTGGAGCAGAAGTAAGCGGAAGTAATTATGCACGAGTTTCAACTGCTGGTGGTGATTGGAACGCTGCCGCAAGTGGTAGCATTGATAATGCTAATGTAATCACATTTCCAGAAGCAAGTGGTAGCTGGGGCACAGTAGATTACTTTGCGATATATGATGCTTCTTCTGCTGGAAATTTATTGGCATACGGTGTCCTGGATGCAAGTAGAGCAGTAGGAAGCGGTGACACACCAAAATTTGCGGCGAGTTCTCTTACTATAACATTGGACTGATATGGCTTTACAAGAATCATGGAATACAGATGAAGATGCAGTTGGTAGTGTTGAACCCACTGTTTGGCGTTGTCAGACATTTCTTGCTGGTTCTAATTATTCAATTGAAGAAATTAAGTGGCTGGTATACAGAGAGTTCACTCCTGGAACAGTTACAGTAAGTATAAGAGCAACAGACGAGATTACTGGCAAACCTACTGGTGGCGATTTAACTGTAGACACAAAAAATGGAAACAATTTTACAGAAAATGTTAATGGTACATGGAGAGGGGTACAATTTAGTTCACCATATGAGCTAACAGGCGGGGTTACATATGCTATAGTAGCAAGATCAGCAGATGTTCGTGTTTTTTGGCATCAGGATACTACTGGTCCAGTTTATACTGACGGAAAGTCTGGCTATTCAAGTGACGGTGGCAATACCTGGACTATGACCGATTCTACAACTAATTTATTTGAAACTTATGGAACAGCAGTTGCCGGGGACATAGTTCTGGAAGGAACTATAGCAGGAACGGCTGCACTAAGTGGAACCTTATCGTCTATTTCCACACTGACAGGTACAATCGCTGCATCAGCCGTACTAAGTGGGAATATTTTATTTACAAATGTGCTACATAAATCAAACATACACACTGTGAAAAGACTTGTGGCCGTAGGAAATAATGAAGTTTGGTATGAGGATGTATAAATGACTACCGGAGCAATGACAGAATTAGATACCAGTAGTGGTGCAATAGACACTACTGATCAATTGAATATGTTTGAGGCATATCAAAAAGTGTTTATAGTCAACGGGGCTAATCTTAAAGTGGCCGATTTTGTTAATACAAAAATAACAGATGGCAACGATTTTACAAATAAACCAGTTAAGGGTGATCTTGTTTATCAAGCTGGCTCTGATGCAGCAGTAATGGTGGTAGATTATATTAATAGTGACGCTACCCACACCATGTATGGCTATGTGGTATCGGGAACGTTTGAAGTTACAACAGCTATTACAACTGCGGTAAGCGGTGGTGGGGACGTAATATTTCCATCTCCCGCTGCACCAGTATCAAAGCCCCATTGGTATGATTGGACACCCTATGATAATGACACCACTACCTATGGTACAATGCCGAATAAAGCATACATAGGGTGTTTATACAGGGGGCGTAATGTTATCAGTGGTAACCCTGAATATCCGTATCAGTGGTACATGTCCAGGGTAGGTAATCCCTGGGACTTCGCTTACATAGCTAACGATGCCGGATCGCCAGTAGCAGGTGGTAATGCTGATGCCGGAGAGCTTGGAGATATTATACGTGCATTGATACCATATAAAGATGATTATCTTATTATAGGGTGCGCCACTACGATGTGGTATTTGGCCGGGGATCCTGCTGAGGGTGGATCATTGAACGAACTTGATCTTACCATTGGTATTTTTGGAGCTAACAGTTGGTGCTTTGATGGGGAAGGCAACATGTTCTTTTGGGGTACAAATGGTCTTTATGTAACTCCCATACCTGGAACACCTAAATGTATATCTCAGATAAACTTACCAAAGTTGGTCAAAGATGAAGCTGCTGATCCATCTACACACCGCATAACTATGGGATATGATAGAACAAGAGCAGGTATATTAATATGTATAACTAAGTTGTCTGATGGAAGTAATTCAAATTATTTTTATGATCTGCGTAGTGGGGGGTTTTTCCCAGAAACTTACGCAGATGAGTGCGGACCATACTCCATGTTTTTCTACACGGCTAATGATGAGGATTACAAAGACCTGTTAGTGGGATGTAGAGACGGATATATACGAAAATTTAATGACACATTAAAGAGTGACAATACAACTGGTGACGCTGCTGGTGCAGGGACTGTGGCTATTGATGGTTACGTTACATTTGGTCCCATTCCAATGGCACGTGACCCCCAATTAAAAGGGAAGCTAACTGGATTAGAGGTTATTACTGCCGGTGGTGGATCAGGTGGTAGCCAGTCTGATTCAGACAGTATATCATATGATGTGTTTACAGGGAACTCAGCAGCGAAAGTAATAGAGCGATTGTCCGCTGATACTACACCAAATATAGCTGGTATAATAGGAGCACCCGGCAGGCCGCGAGGCGGTGGTGTTAAACGAAAAGTATCTGGTGTATATGCAGGCATTAAATTACAGAATAATACAGTTGGAGAAACATGGGGGTTTGAGCAACTGTTAATCGACATGAAACAAGCTGGGAGGTTTAAGTAATGGCAGTATTAAGTATGCAACAATTTGGTGCTGGATTCGAGCGTCCGCAACAACCATCCAGCAGCACATATAAAATTCCTGGGTCTGATTTAAGATTCTCATCTGTATCAGCTGCCCAAGAATATATGCAGGGCGCGAGAGGCAGAGGCACAGGGCGCGGACAACCAGTTAAACCTGGCTTAACCAAAGGGGCAAGAAAATCTTGGAAAGCTGCTCTTGCTCAGTATGCTCCTGGTGGTGGATACGGTAAGGGTGTAGAAGCTGGTCTTGAACGTGGACGAACGAAGGCTGTCTCCAGTGGTATGCAGAGTCTTGTTAGTTCTGGTCTTGCCGGGACTACAATGGCTGCCGGGCTCGGTAAAAAATTTGAAGAAGAAGTAGCTGATCCTGCGCGAGCAAGAGTAGAAGAAACGAGAGCACAGGCTATTGCTAATTTACAAGCTGGATTCGCCGGAGCGGAGCAACGGGGATTTGAAACAGCAGAGGATAGAGCTTTACGCTCACAACAGATTTCTTCTCAAGAGGGAATGGCAGATGAACGGCTACAGTTTGGGTATGAGAATCTCGCTGTGCAGCGTGCTATGAATAAAATGAGAATAGAACAACAGTCACAACGACAGAGTAATGTGGGTGCTGATGGCGAAAATGGCAAGAAGTCTAAATTCGTAGCCGGAGATGGCTGGTATTAATATAACTATGTGGAGGTCTAACAATGCCACGAATGCAATATACAGATTTACCTGCTGCTAAGACAGCTCCCATACAGGATAATTTACGTGCTCAATGGCGTATTGAAGCCGAAGCTTTAGGCAAGCAACAATTTTCTGATAGGGGTGCTTTTGAAGCTGCAAAAGGAAAATTAGATGCCAAGTACAAAATGAAAGAACATGACGCTGTACAGGTGTTACGACAGCAGCTACAGGCTGATCAAAAAAAACAAGACCTTATTTCTGGGTATAAAAAAGAATATGAAGAAGGTGGAATGACTCCTGAGAGGCGGGCTGTAGTAGAATCAAAATATCCTGAAGAAGTAGAGACTGCTATATTCGGCAAGGAACAAGAATTTATATTACCAAGTTATTTAAGATCAACTGGGTTTAGAAAGAACATGGAAGCTTATGCTAAGCAAGCCCCCACTATAGGCGAATTTTGGACACGCGAGGGGCGCGAACCAAAAACTAAAAAAGGGCTAATAGCACAGTATGAAAGATGGAAAGAATCGGAATTATATGACACCCCAGATATGACCATAGATGAACGTGGGCAACTTGACCGCGAGTGGGACACGCTGATGGCGAGTAGTAAAATGTATAATAAGTGGTGGTCTGATAAGGCAACGCGTAAACCAATAATTGAGGTAAAAGCATTGCGAGGCACGGGAAAAATATCTGATGCTACGAAAAATATGGCTGCTGGTGTAACCCCACTTGGTATAACGCTTGGTAAGCAAATGCGTAAACGCCACTATCCAGCACGATTTACTGGTGGAGTAATAGAAAAGCAAGAGCAGAAACCTAAGCCTATAAGACAGCGTAACAAACAAACGGGTCAAGAACGAATTTCTTATGACGGCGGACAGACATGGCAAATGAATGGGTGACAATTCAAGACACTGATGACAGTGAGTGGGTAACAATACCAGATACTGGTGGCAGTGACGGTGGTGACTGGGAAACCATGTCAGAAAAAGCTGGAGTAGATTACACAGAATTAACTCGTAAATTTGGTGAAGAAACAGAAAGTATAATACAGGGTACACAACCTCTACTTCCTTTTAGCGAAGGGATACGTGGTGTGCCTGTCAATGTAGCTGAAATGGCTGACCCGGAGCAATTGCAGGACCCAGAAAAATTTAGGAGAGTTCTTCAGTATGCTTCTAATGAAGGTGAAGTAAGACAGTTTGCAACTGCAAGGAATAACTATTTCGTTAGACAGGCATCAGTCGCTAAGGCTGATGAGGCCATACAGAATATAGCCGTGCAGGCCAGAGAGCAAAAAGGGTTCATACCCGCTTTTGGAAAAGGGCTGGCAAGAGGAACATCTTCCGTTATCAGCGGTGTATCAGGAGTTATGGCTGACTATATAACCAAAGATTTTCTCCCAGAAATGCACGAACAGCGTAAGCACTTTCGGGAATTAGGCATGTCCGCTTCCCTTACCCCATCTGAAGGTGGCACAGCGGAGTATTTAGGAAACCTTATAGGTGAAACCTTACCATATATGGCAACGGCAATGGCCAGTGGTGGCATTGGTCTGGCAGTTAGTGGAACTGCACTGGCTACTCTTGGAGCAGGATTCATTGGCTTTTCTGTGGAAGGAGAAAATGCTTATCAAAATGCTCTTGCATCTGGTGCAACTGAAAAAGAAGCCCAGAGAGAGAGATGGATTGTAGGTTCTTTAAACGCAATAATAGAAGCAGCCCAGATAGGGCGTTTGTTTAAATTTGCTAAGGTGGGCAAAACAAGTTTAAGAGCACTTATAGCAGCTATGAAGGGACGTGCATATAAAGAGGCAGGTAAAATAGGCGGGAAGCTATTTGCCAAAATGATTAAACATTCCTTTATAGAGGGGCTTGAAGAATGGATGCAGGAAAATATATCCCAAGCTGCACCTGGATTATTGCGAGGGGATTATTCAAAGAAACCTGATGGCAGTCCTAATTGGTGGGCCATGTTTACAAGATCAGGATCAGCATTTTTAGGTGGCGCTGTAGTTGGCGGGATTCTTGGTACTGCTGGTGCAGCTATTACAGCACCTGGAGGACAAGCACAACAAGAAGCTGTAGCTCCTGAAGTAGAAACTGCCAGGGCTACTGGTGAACTTGATATTGAAAGTGGAGTAACTCCTGTTACGCCAACGGCAGAAAGCGTTGAGGAAGAAGTATATAAACGACTTGATAAGTCACCTGATTTTCAGGAAGCTGTAAGCACTGCTTCTAAAGCAGGGACGGAAGCAAGAGCCAATCAGCAAGAAGATGGCAATCCAGCTAAACAGGAGTCTCTTGATTTAGCCTATCAAGAGGCCCAAGCTAATCTTGATAAGCAAAGAGATATGATGGAGCAGACAGTCCAGGAAGAACGTGCTGTTGATGCGGAGTTGGGGGTGGAAGTGTCACTCCCTATACCACAACAGCATAAGGGCAAAACTGAATTTTGGGAAAGATTGCATAGAAGAAGGGAGACGAACCAATCTGCATTGTCTCAAGAAGAAGAATTAGTTGTTCAGCAAATACGAGATAGTTCATCAGAATTTCAACAAGCATTAAAGGATTTTGAGGCCATAGAATCATTTACCCCTGAAGCAAGGAAGGCCGCAAAAAAAGTTGAGAAGTTAACCAGAAACATTGATTTACAAGTACAACAGATGCCGATTGAAGAAATCCGAAAACGGTTACCAACATTAGCTCGTCCCGCCCCCTCAGTAGAGGCAGGTACAGCCGATGAAGCAACAGGTAAACAGTACGGCTTGGAACCGGCGGAGACTAATGAACGTCTTGGTAAAGCCGAACTACGCTACAGAGAACTGAAGAACAAACCAGTGAGTGAGCGTACACACGATGAGAAAAAAGAGCTTGCTTTCTTAAAACGTAACCGGGCTAATATAGAGGCTCTGTTGGAGAGGGAGACTAAGCCAATAGAAAAGCTTATGAGCAGAGAAGAAGCTCTCGATCAAGGGCACACTATTCCTGATCGTCTTGGGTGGACTGAAACCCAGCGTAGGATCTTTAATAAAAAGATTACTAATCAGAGGTCCATGAAAAAGATGACCCCTGCTCAATTGAAACAGCTTATAGTGGCTCTGACAAAAGAGGCAAGTAAAGCTGGAATAAAAGTAGAAGGTGGCCTGATTGTTTCTCCAGTAGAAGAATTAATAATGAAACTGGAAGAAAGAAAACAGAAGCCCGCTTTAACAGATCGTGATGAACGCAACATGAAAAAACTTCGTAAGATTTATTATAAAATGAAGTCTGGTACAAGCTTTTACTTCCTGTATTTGTCAAGAATTAAACGCCTGTGTCGTGCTTTAGACAATTACGAAACAGATGGACCATTTACACGCTATATCTATCAACCTATGAAGGATGCTGATACCCAGGCGGCTGTTAATTTCACTGCTGTAATGGAAGGTGGTGTGCAGGGCTTTGAACAAATGGGCATTGACGTGCCCAAGATGTTTGCTGAAATAATAGACACTGGTGTAGACGACAAGCTCTCTACCGCTGAGCGTATTGGCGTATGGGCATTGGCACAGAACGAAAAAACACGTAACCACTTACTCTCTGAATTTACTGAAGCTGAGATAAAAAAGATTTCTAAATCAGTTGAGGCTAATGAAAATGAAATGCTCGTAGCCGCTGAGATACAAACCTACTTTGAAACTGGCTGGGACGGATTAAAAGCAATAGCAGAGGCACACGGTATCACTGGCCTGGTCAAAGAAGAAAATTACATAACGGCCTTTGTAAAAAATAAAAACGATGTCGCTGATACAGATTTTATGACTGGTCTTATGCAGGAATTTACGCAGAGCAAATTTGTTCCAGGTGAACAGCATCTTATTGAGCGTAAGCCCGGTGCTAAACGTAGTCTTGAGTTAAACATATTTATGATACATGCCCGTGCAGCCAGAGCTATAGAACGATTTAAAGTTATGGCTCCTGTTGCTGATAAAGTGGGCCGAATGATGAAATACAAAGTGTTTCAAGAGGCTCTTGATAATGTTACTTATGGGCATGGCTCAAGGTTACTTGATAAATGGCTACAGGATAGCATACGTGGTAAATCAGCTTATGATCCAAGCGCAATAGGAGCAGCTTTACGCTGGCTTAGGATGCGTAGTGTGCACTTTGTATTGGGCGGTAAAGTTCTTACAGCAGCTAAACAGGGCATATCTTTACTCCCTGCAATGGGAGTACATCCGGGAATGGCTCCTTTGTTATTAGCTAATATTTCTCACAATCCATACGGTGCTAAATATAAAGCAATGGAAGCTGAGACACGAGCCAAATCAGACATGATGGTGCACAGAGACTGGGACCGGGATCTACGACAGGTGTATGATAAAAAGGCTGTTAAGAAATTGTATGCCGATAAGAAGCTATCACCACTTCTCATGCGTATGGCTACCTGGGTTGATCGTCATACTTCTACTGCCGTGTGGTATTCTGCTTATCAGTTATCACAAAAGCACAACATGAACGAAAAGGATTCTATTCGATTCGCCGATGGAGTGGTAGAAGATACACAGCCTATGGGTAAAGCCGTTGATCTACCGGCATTTTTTAGGGGTAGCGAACTGGAAAAGAACTTTTCTATCTTCCAGAATCAGGTTAATCAGAATGGCAATATGTTGTGGTATGATATACTCGGAGAAACAAAGGCAAAGAAACTTAGCCCGACAAGAATGGGCTATCGTTTATTAATGCAGCAAGTTGTGCCGGCACTGTTATTAGGCATGGTCAGTAGGGGGCGTTTGCCGGAGGACTTTAAAGAACTGGCTAAAGACCTGGCATTTTATGTTATGTCTCCATATTTTGTAGTAGGCCGGACCCTTTATAACATGTTTATAGAGCGTGACTGGGGGCCATCTACAGGGTTTATATGGGAGACACCCATAACTGAAACATTTAAAGCTGTTGGTGCAGTCACAAAAGATAAACCAGCCAGCTATGCAAACTGGGATCCAGCCAGGCAAGAGGCGTGGGACAAAAAACACATAAAAGATATTGCTAAATATGGAGCACGAGCAATTGGAGCATGGACAGGTGGAAAACCACCGTTACAGGCAATACAAACCGCTGAAGGTGCATGGAACTTGGTAACTGGTGAGACTGACGATTTCCGTGAGTTGATCTGGAGTAAATACGCGCTCAAGAAGAAAAAGAAAGAAGAAAAGTATGAAGGATACTACAAATTCTGATCACAATTTGCTCATCCGAATTGATGAGCGGCTAATAAAATTAGACAAGTGCTTTACGAACCACTTAGCCCATCATTGGGCCATTACAGTAGTCCTACTTGTGTCTATATTGGGCCTGGTCGCTAAGATCCTATGGCTCTAAATCAAACACAATACATTCTTCATTATGATAGTCATCTTCAGTGTATATTATCTTTTCACCTATATCAAAACGCGTCTTAGGGAGTTTTGATATAGCTTCCTTTAGGTATTCCACCAATTCTTTATTAGTCATTTATTTGCTCCAAGTAGTAGTTTAGCTATTTTAGGATCCAATATCTCTACTTCATCCCAGAAAAGCTTGCCAATTGACGTGTTTGGATTCAAAACAGGCAGATTCTTGCTGTCCTTCAGCTGTAAAAGTATATTTTCTACTTTTTCTTTACAGATTATCCCGTACAGTCCACTGTTATTCCAGATTATGGGCGTGGGATTTCCATGACCCGGATAAAGGCGCATATTTAAACAATGGCCTTTTGTCTCAACATAATAGAACTGTTTATCTATCATTTTTTAGATCCTTTATAAATTCTTCCAATAAGCAAGCTGCACATTTACCACGTCTTGTAGAATTACGCCCACATTCGCATCGGCTATATGTATGTATACCCTCTGCGAGTTCATATTTTATATTATAAATTAATTGATTAAGTTTTTCTTGATAATCAGTCATATTATATTCTCCTATTGTTACAGTTTTCTTTGTGCGTCACAAACCTGATATTGCCTCTCTCGTAATGCCCATTATTGTTTATTCTATCTACAGTTAACCCACAAGGATCAACTTGTAGCTCCTCAATGACATAGCAGACAAATTCATCAGATGATATAAACAAGCATTTGATGCCTCTGCCGCCATAATGTTTAAAGTCTTTACGTTTAGGATTAGTACAGCGTTGTTTCATGTCACCATAAACGTGCCTTAGATGTCCTACTGTGGTATTAGAATAACGCTCATTGTAGCATCTTTTATAGTTTGGGTTGGCATGATGGAATTTTTCTTGTGCTTTTCGCTGAGTGCACTTCCTTTTTTCCGTACGCTGATATTCCCTATCATGTTTCCTTGTACACACTCTACACCAGGAACCAACCCCGTCATTTGTTCGTTTACTTGGTGGGAAATATTCTAATGTAACAGGGTATTTTATTTTACATTTAGTACATGCTTTAGTTGTTTCCATTAGTTATCCCAATTCGCGTAGGAAACGTATCACTGCTTCCCTTGTAGTATACAATTGCCCTAACCGTTTATAGGCACTGAGTTTAACTATCTGCCCGTGAGCATTAATCCGGCCTTTTCTTACCCAATTATACACTGTGACTCGTGTGCGTACTACTCCGGTAAGTTCCAACAGTATAGCTGTAACTTTATCAAGTGTTACTAAGTCTCCTGGTTTAGGTTGCGCCATGATTTTCTATCCTTTCTATGTCTTTATTAATTTTATCTCGTATTTCATAAAGCATGCTTTTAATTCGTGTTGTTATTAAGGCGGCTTTATCTTCATCATTTAGTGTGTCATCTGCCCATTCTTCATGCTCAATACAAAAATGAGTGTCTATATAATATGGGCCAATGAAGCTGTCTGGACGAGCATAATCTATACACATAATCATTTTTCGATCGGGGAGCAGGATATCAGTGGTTTTTTCCATCTCTTTAGCCATCTCTGACAGTTTCATTTTCTTTTAGCTCCTTATATTTTTCTGGATGATCACCCTGGAATAACGAAGGCATCATGTTGTCATCACCTACCCAATATCTCCAGGGGATCTCTCTAAGTACGCAACATCTGTAACCCTCAAACCTTTGCGGCTTAATAGCAACGATCCATTCATTTCTTTTGCCTTTCACTATTACTATCCATCCGCTAATATGGGGGGTACATGGTATCCTACGAAAGATCCCAAGATTTTCATTTGTGCCTTCAACTAAAGCTCGCCCAATTCTGGGGTACGCCTTGCACAAATAGCTGTCCTCGATGATTTTAATCAGATCATTGCGTGTTCTGATTCTCATTTTTACACCTTTTTCTTTCTGTCACCTGGTTTACTTAGCCCAAGCCACCCGAAAGCAAGTGCACCACTACCTACCAGCCCGGTTATAGCTGGCTGTAAGACCTTTGTTTGTAGCTCTTGTGCCCCAGCTTGATGCAGCTGCATAGTTTCTTTGATGAACCCATACTTAACTTGCATCAGCATGTACTTAAAGTCTACCAGTCTGCCTATCCTTTGGGAATCCCACAAGGTAGTGAATGGCAGCATTGCAGTTGCCGGTGCATCTGCGTAATCAATTGTCTTAGGCGGTATGTAACATGGAGTAATGGCATCCAGCATAGCTCCGCAGCCCAGCAGCCCTAACAATAGGATGGCCACAACAGCTAATAAACATTTCTTAATCAGTTTCATTTATTTTCTCCTTTAGATAATCTATAAAGTCTTTGGCTGATTTTTCACGCGCTATAAGTTCACAAACAGGCAATGTAATATCTTTACCACATATCCGCACCTCTATTAACTGGTTATCAAAATCTATTGTAATAAAGGTCAGGTCTCTTATTGTAGCATAGACTGTATCGTATACTGCCAGTATTTTTTCTCTCGTTATTTCTTCAGCCATTTTGATTCTCCTGTGGTTCTATGGCATTTTCTTCGTCTGGAACTACTATATAATCAGCATCTGCTATCGGAAATATTCGCTTAAGTCTTTGCTCAGTGCTTTCTTCCAATTTAGCCCCAGCCTCTGCTATACCTGCAATAGATTTTATAGTAGCAACGGCTTTAACAAGGGTAATAGCAGCCATAGCAGCATCAGCAGTAGCTACTGTTACTGCTATTACAGCAGCGTCAACGTTGGCCTTAGCAACTACTTCAAAGGCTTCTAAATACTTAGCCTCTTGTAATATTAATCTTGCATCTTTCAATGACATTTCAGTTTTCATTTTGATACTCCTAAATATTCATTATAAACCCATTCAGCTAATCTTACTTTACGATATATCCTATGTCGTTTCTCTGAACCTTCCAGTGTCAGCCTGGCTGGAACAGCAGACGGATAAGCAGACAAGAACCATTGCCCGAACTGTGCCACGAAGCCTGGCTTACGACCTGATTTGATACACCAATGTGACCAAGCTTCGTATAGATGCTCTGCAAGTACATAATATTCATCCTCTTGCTTCGTCCCCTGTGGCTGTATTTCACAGCATTCTATTATGAACGTGGCAATAGGCGTAGTAAGTTCTCGCAATTGGTTCTTGATAATCTTCGCTGAATCTGGCTCTACAAATCTCTTAGCTCTACGCAAACTTTGCAGTCCTTGCAGGGCGAAGTTAATCATCTTGCCCTCTCCGGCCTCCTGTGTTAGTCTGCGTTTCAAAGTGAGATCTTCTTTACCCTCATAAGAATTTTGGAAGTACAGGATATTAAGTTTCGGCTCCAGTGCATTAGCCTGATCCGGAATATTCGGAAGGTCGTTCATAGCAATTGTGAACCGGCATTTCGGATAAACTTGAGGGAGATAGGGGAGATACATACGTCTCACACCTATGGGGTCTTGACCCACAATTTGTAGAATCTTTTCCAAAGCGGCTTTAGCTTCTTGCTGTTTAGGTACTTTTGCATCACTGAGTAGCACGGCAAGTTTTCCCATTAGTGGTTGGTATCCAAATTCAGTGCACAAGGTTTGAAAAGATGTAGACACGCATTGTTTTCTTCCGAGCATAGCTGCCAATGTATTGAGAACAGTTCCTTTTCCAGACCTGGGTCGTCCAGTACAGAGCATGAGTTTTTCATAGGACATATCTGGCACACAGTTATAACCAAACCATTGTGCAAGCAACTCGATTTGTTTTTTGTCATTATTAAAAATCTCCTTATAGAATTGTTCCCATAGAGTTGACCAAGCATCCTCATTAAATTCATATGGCAGCACATTGAAACTGAACAAAGCTGGTGTGGGATCATATAACTTCACACGCCCCTCGATGTATTCATCTACATCAAGCAGCCCATTCTTAAAAGCTATCAAGTCTGCTGGATTCGGCCTTCCAATATCTTTAATCCACATAGGAGGGTCTTCCACAAGGGGACACCACTGACTAAGCGCATCGATAATATCGAAGACTTTAGATCTGGTAGATCTATATGGGACCAGTGTAATGTCCCCTTCTGATCCTGTCTTAGGATATACTTTTCCTTCGAGGAAAGCGTAAATACTACCCCTAAACCCTTCTTTATCACTTTCTGAATAGTGCCCATCTCTGTATTCGACCCATTGGCTATGATAACTTCTAATGGTATGTAATCCATCTTGTGTTTTCTCCTGTTCTAACCATGATTTCGCTATTGCGGACGGTGAGTCATTGGGCAGAATGTTCGGATCGCCTTTACTCTCACCACATTCTTCTACCCACTCTAAAAAGGATGTCTTTGTCAGGCTGACCTGGTTTTTCCATTGTCGTATATCTTTGTACTGCGATGGTGGTAGGACTTTGGTAGTAGACTTACACACTTTAATCAGCGTTTGAAATGTAGATTCCATCCCCCGTTTGCCAGCACCTGCATCATTGTCACCGACAACAATTACATTCTTACCCCGCAGAAGTGTCGGAAGAAATTTATTACCACCCTCAGCGGATGGACGACCAACAACCACAAAGCCCAGATCAGTAACCGCAGCGGCGTCCGAGTAGCCCTCAACAACAATGATGGCCTCTCCGTCTGGTGTGTCAGGGAGCAATCCCGCATGACTACCGCGGAGATCTCCTTCTGGTGTAAGGATATGGAGATAACCCAATTCAAGGGTTTTAACTGATCCTTCGGGTATATGAACACACACAGCGGCTCCTGGATTGGTGGGATTTCCAGCAGGCACGAGGCATCCGTCCTGCTTTCCACAAATAGGACAGGAAATTTCTTCACCCACTTGGTCCCAGTTATGTGCTCCTGATACATAATCAACCCCATTAAAATCAGCGTTTAATTGATAGGTCAATCCGCGCTTTGATCCTTTAATCATGGTCTTTGTTCCATCTAAAAAGCGCTGTAGTATACCTATTATATCCCCTTTGTCATTTCGTTCGGGGAAAACATACCCCCCGGTCATGGGGTTAATGCCAACTCCAAGTTTGCATATGGAATCAGCACTAACTCCCAATTTATCAACAAGAGGCCGCAGCATCTCCGATGAAAGAATATTAGATGAATATTTGCTAAATAACTCTGCAATTTTCAATTGCTTAGTCATGTTATCTCCAAAAAGACCAACAGCAGAAATCAGTTCTGAATTAAGGATATAACCGGCATCTTAATTCTTAGCGAGAAGCTTATATTGCAGACCATATGGTTGTGTCATAGCCTTATTAGACACCATTAGTCACTTCTTCGATTCAGCTCGCTTGCACTTGTGCTTTCGCACACTCCCGTTGGCTTGTTTATATTAAAATACAGCCCTTTAATCTACCCGTTTACATTCTCCAGACAAAATAGCACCAAAGAGCACGATAGCCCCCAATAGTGGTATTAAGGCAAAGAGTAATACACAACTCATCGTTGCATCGTATGAGCCTGACCACGAAATACCCTTTTGCTTCATAGCCTTTTTAGCGATCCTAAAGCAGATAAGGACTAAAATAATATTTAGCACATAAAATGCACATATAGAAATAGCTATCATCATGTTATCTCCGATTAAAATACAGCAGTATTATCAAGCACTAATTCTCTTATTGAAAACCACTGTTCTTCTGAGACATCTTCTTGCTCTACACCTGGAGCTACTTTTTGAACGGCCGCAACCCAGACACTTGCTATCTTATCATCAGTAATGTCTTTGGCCTTGAGGTCATTGACAGCTTCCCACGCTTCATTCTTAGTACATGTGCCCGCTGGTAGTTCAGGTGCAGTGGGGGATTTAGGGGCAGCAGGTGCTTTAGGGGCAGCAGGAGCGATAGGTTCAGTCTTAACATCCTCTGCTTGCGAACCAAGTGGGTCATTACTTTTCTTAGTTACTGGTCCTTTAGGCTGTGTAGATTTTACATTTTTAGCAGTTACCTTGGTAGGCTTCGCTTTTGTAGGAGCAGCTTTCTTGCCCGTGTTTTTAAGTATGCTGGCATACTGCGCGTCCAGAGCTCGCATGTCATCTGAGTTTAGCTTCCTAACTGTACGACCGGGCACAGCATCGTATTCATCTACCCACGATACCTGTAAACTGGTCTTATCGTTGTAGGTATTTTCTTCTACCCGGAACTGGATGCCGACCTTAGATAGATCAAGACTGCTCAAGCCACAATCAGGATCAAAGAAAGAAAGCCCGCCCCAATTTGTTATCTTCTTAACTTGGTGGCAATTAAGTGTCGCTTGCTCCTTGTTATCAAACAGCACAAGAAAAGCTGTGATCTCTCTCTCGTCATAGCCTGAAAAATCTACCCAGGCTTTTTCATCTTCGTCATAAATTTCGGCAGCAAGTAATTGGGCTTGCCATTGTGCGTACCCGCCTGAACTTTTGTTTACCGCATGCTCTACGATACTGCCTCTGAATGTACTTACTCTATCAATCAACATGTTTTATTCTCCTTAATAGACTATTGTTTCTGTTATTTGTGCTGATATTTTAGTTACTCTACGCTGCATTTCTGCACCGCACTGATCACAGATAAATATGTAGCCTGTGTCAATTACTATTGCACCTGTTTTTTGGTAGTGGTCATCAAGTTGAAATTCATTGCTACATTCAGGACACACCATTTCCACTTTAACTTTCCGCGGGCCTTCATGCTGTTTGCTCATAATTTAATCTCCTATTTTACATGCTTTACAATGTTCAGTTCTCAACGTACCGTGCTTACATATTATTCCTTTCTTCACTCTTTCGTTTTGTATTAAATGGTTCATCGCCACATTCGCTGCATGATTAACCTGTTGAATTTTTACGAAGTCCCCGTGGCACGCTTTATATTTAAGCCCTGATTTACAGGGGCACAGTTCATTACGACCAGGTTTTTGTCCACCTTCAATTTGTATGCCCATTATTTGTCTCCTATTCTGACTATTTTTCCACAAATAGAACATTTGTATAAACCATTACCTATATATTCCCAAATACAGTCGTGCGGCATTTTCATTCTCCTTTCAGGGCTTTTTCTGTATCTTTGTAACGTTTGCGATCTTTTCTTTTAAGTTTTTTATATGACCTCAACAGAACCTTTTGGTCTGTTCCTGAATCTTTACCGTCTCTACCCAGCCAACTCTCCATTGTTTTCAAATCCGATACAACCGAAAAAGGTTCAACTGATTCTTTCCATCTTTGCAAAAGTTTTTTATATTTCTCATTCTCAGCTAGGAGTTGCTCGATTATATCGCAAGCCTCATCAAACCCTGCCCGAACTTGTTCATAGGTCATATTCTTTTCGTGTTCTAGCCCCATATTTATTCTCCAAAAATAAACTTAAATACGCTATCATCTGCTAAAGTTTCAAATGACACTACTGATATTAAACTACCATCGTCATCGTACCAGGGTGTGCGTGTCTTAGCCCTGAAATGAAGCTCTGGCTGCACGAACACGGCTCTATCAGTGCTACCACTGACCCGCTTGTCTTTGACAAAGGTATCATGGTAGTCAATGCGTAAGATATAGTCTGCCCATTCACAGTACAGAGACTCAATACTCCACGCCTTGTCTGCATGAAGCCGGGGTCCAGCTCTTAAAAAGTCATCACCACCCGGATTGGGCACATTGAACAGCCCCATTTGGGCTACGAAGATCACGTTCTTACCACGCCTGATAAGTTCATCACAATCCTGTAGTGGACCCTTCATAACGTCATAGAGGTGCTTAAAACCCTTGTTGTACCCATAGGCCACCAGATTCTTAACCTTCGCTCCTTTTTCAGTGGGTATAGTCTGTATTACATACGGCTCGGCCCAGTCCTGTAAGATAGTTACTGTGTCTATAACTACAGTTTTATAGTCATCAAATAAACTTACATCCTGTAGAATGGTGCGCACATCGGCAAAAGTTTTTATGCCTGGTACTCGCTTTGGCTTTTCGTGCGTAACAGGGTGACTTAATTGACCACCACCTTCATCCAGGCCGAGGAACACAGGTTTAGGCGCAAGAAGGGCCAACGAGGATTTACCTATGCCAGTGTCACCATATTCAAGTATTCTTTTCCCTTCATTAGAAGTTTCCCAGGATTCCACTTTGAACTTTTTAGCTGCTGTCTTTGCTGTAGGCATTGGTGGCGGGACACGGGACGGCATATCAGGTATGCCTTTTTTAGCTGATTTTGATATTGGGGCTTTGATTGTCATTACTTTTGCTCCTTATTGATTTTTAAGGTGTGAAAAACTATTTCTTTCATATCTGCTAAGTGACTCTGTGTGGCTTTTAATTGCCCCACGTTACCTGCACCGTCATCTGGCCGATAACCCGCTTCCCACAGGTCATTTAATAAGACCTGTGCTGCTTCTTTGGGTAGAGAAAAAGTAGTGTCCGGACCATCTAATGTATATGGGTCGTGCTCAACTGTTTTTATTGAATCTGTCTTTACTATAAGTGTTTTCCCATTCTTGTACTCTTGAAACCAGAAATTAAAGCCAGTATGCCTATAACTTCTATTCCCTCTTATGTGTAGTCCTTTAATCATTATTTTTTCTCCTTATTTAAGATGCACTTCATACCGTCAGGGACTGTTCCGTCACTGACGTCCATGCCGTTATAGCATATGGGAATATACGGACAGCGGTAAGTAGCCTCGCATTGTTGCTCGTTTGTCCACCAGGCTCCTGATCTATCCATAAATTTCAAAGTATGATACATATTGTAGGTGTCCCACTCAAATGCTTTAAGCTCTGAGTCTGTTCTTGATATTTCCCTTCTGGCAAAGTAAAACTCTGGACGTTCAGCTATGTCTGCCAACAGCCGAGTGCCGAACATTTCTGGAGTTTCCCTGATCGCAAAGGTTCCTTCTTTTTTACCAGGTTCAACTTCTGTAGGTTCTTCATTTACAACGAGCACAGGTAAATTAGCGGTACTAACTCTAAACTTAGTACCCATGTAGTCACCCGTCTCTACAAACTTCTTACTATCGGCCTGAGTTAATTTCTTCGGGCTAATACCAGGCTTATGCCAAGCATCGTAACGCACGCCCCTGATCAGGGGATCACTTGCTTTGATGCCATATTCTTCAAGTTCACCTTTAAGCTGTAACCGTTGTGCAGCATATGGATAAAGCTTAGTCTGTGTATCCAGGGTGAGGTGACTCCAGAATGTTGAATCAGAATCTACAGATTTTGTAGTAGATTTATGCTCATCTATGTAGTACACCCCATTGGGACTCTTGACGATCTTATCTATCATGCCGTTTAAGACCACGTTGGGTAATGCTCTACCAGAAGCAGGATTCAATACAGTCAGGCTGAACCTAATTTCTTCTGCTACCACTTCATAATCGTCATCGCCATATACCCAGTTGTAACCGCACAAACTATAAAGTAGGATAGCTCGTTCTGTTAGCCATTCGTCCATAGTTTTCGACATCGGGGCTACTTTGTAACATTTGTTCAGATAACGAATTACAGCATCCATCATATCTTCGGGTAAAATATCTGTTCCCCCGCAAAGTGGACATTCTGGATCTTTTTGCTTCTTAGAACAAGCGGGGCACACGGTCTGTGGGCGCATTTTGGCGATTTCCAGCACCTCATGCCAATTTGTTCCCATTCTCAGTGCATCAGTAGTCTCGATGGGGACCAGGCCCATGAGGTATTTAAGATAGACAATAGTAGGGCACTTTTTGAGCGCGCCAAAGAGCGTTGCTGATAATCTCCATTTCTTTTTCATAATTTATTACTCCTTTTATTGTTATTATTTTCTACCTCCCTCAAGTTTTTCCATACTTCTATAGCAAATGAAAAGCATAAAAAGTTTATGTCAATACTACAGCTTACATCACCGTCCATAGATTCCCATGATTGCCATGATATTTGTAACGGAAGTGCCCACTGTGTTAAGTGTATATTCAAATATATCGTATAATCAGGATTTTTACCCCATTGAAATTCCATTATATGTACTCCTTAAAATAATATTCTAATTCAGCGACACCATGAACCACAAAATATTGTCCTCCATTAAGTCTAACGTCAATCATGCGTTTTTGCTGACCCAGGCTCAATCGTCCACCTTTTCCACGTTTACACTCCAACTCAAAGTGCGTGCCATCTTTAAGTATGCCTATAATGTCACCCGCGGTTTTGATTCCATATGTTCCCCATTGTCCACGATCATTTTGAAATGTGCCAGCATCGTGCCGGTTAGCGAAAATACCCTGTAACTTTAACCAAGCCATGCACTGTTTTAACACATCTGCTTCTAAGAGATCAGGGACTGGCACAATAGGGTGTGTTGCAATTGAGCCATCTTTAGCACCTTCTCGTTTCACTTTTTTACCTTCTTTCAGACATTTAAAAACTTGAAAATAATCTTTGCATTTTTGTGCATGGGTCCTTTTGTTCATTTCTTATACTCCATACTTAATTCCCCCTTCGCAGCGAGTGGCAACCCATTGGCCCATTTCGGGCCTTTACACATTATCTGTAGCATGTCTTGAAGCCCTATCTCAGCAGATACTTCTTCCAGCATACATATGATCTCATCGTGCGCATGTAATACAATTTCCAGACCTTCTTTGTCCATTTCCAATATCCAGTAGGCAAGCAAATCCCTCGCACACGCTTGTACCACGTTCTCTGTGATACTGCCTCCCCAAAGATGCCCATAATGCCACCTTATTTCTGGACCCATAGTAGTTTGCTTTAGGGCACAATGACGATAGGTAAGTTCTCTGCCTGATGGCAATTTAATGTGGACTGTACCTTTTCGATTGAAAAATGTCAGTCTAAAGCCATCTGCATTTCCATGTTCATCGTATTTTTTAGACACTTGAGCCTGCTCATGGGAATACTTGATCACCCACTTAAATGCTTTTTCAACATCTTTCCAAAATTTAGGGATACCACTATAAGTAGTGCGATAGGTACGAATAAGAGAATCAATGAAATTACGATCATACTCGCCACTATCGAAAAGAGGACGAAGATCACAGTTAGAAATGCAGTTATTATAGAACCTGTTTGTCCCCATACCGAATCCGCAACCTAAAATGGCATCTTTTCCAAACCCCCTGCGAATTTTAAGAAGCTTTTTGATGGGGGCAAATTCATTATCTTTGGGCTCGTATACAGCACTATTAAAAAGCTGAGTAGCAAATACGCTATAAATATCTTCACCATTAGTAAATCCTCGTACCAAATCTTCCTGATCCGCAAACCAGGTTAAAATTCTTGCTTCTATCTGACGTGAATCGGCTATACCCAGGATATATCCGTCTGGACAACCTAACAAGCCCCGCATACCGCTTATAAGCGGGTGAGTACCTTGCCCTCCACGGCCCCTGCCACCCAGGTTCTGTAAATTGATCTTCTCACCCCCGGACCAGCGGCCTGTATGAGCACCATAGTAGTGTAAAGGCACTCTGAGTAGCCCGTTAGAAGCTTTAGCCTGACCAATAAGATTACTGATCCTCTTAATATGCAACGGCCATGACTTGACAGACTGTCGGGCCAGACAGAGATTGCGTACTACAGGATCACTGTGGACTAACAGTTCTTGAAATCCCAGATCGTCCTTTGCGAAAGCCGGTATGACTCCGGGTTTACTAAGTAATTTTGTCATATTTTTACCTGGCTTGCCTGCTTTCACTGGAACTTTTTCACCTTCTGGCAGAGCATCTTTCAGTAATTCCACGAATGATAGATTACCACTTAAGTCTTTACTCTTGTATCCAGTAGTATGAACAGTTTGCTTTGATTCTATCAGCATCTTGATTTTAAGATCTGATGCTTTTTCGAAATCGAATTTGATCTTCGGATCAAGATAAAGACTAAGTGTATGACGAGCAACTGGAATTTCTACTTCGGGGGTAGATACTTGCGGTAATAGAATCTGAAACAAGCGTACTTCAATCTCCACATCATCGTTACAATACGCAGCCAGATTATCTTTAGTATCATCATCCATATCTTCATAATGCAACCCTTTGAATTGTTTAGTGTCTCCTTTGGACTGAAGCCCAAACATTTTAGTAACGTGCTCCATGCCATGTAGCATACGGGCATCATAACTACGCAGTAGATCATCAATGTCAATTATATGCGGTGGCACGATGTTGAATTTAGTAGCGAGGATCGTCATATCGAACTTGCAGTTTTTTGCTGCCACTGTGACCTGCTCTAAGTTCTTACCATATGCGTTTTGTATACTCGCAATATAGTCATAGATAACAACATAATCATCCCTAATTCTCGGACAAAATTTTGCTTTCCCGTTATCCCATACACCCATTCCGGTCAACTCGAACCTATCATCCATGATAAATTCAATAGTCGATAGTTCGGTTAAAGAGTAATCCTGATCGAAATAAGTTTCGAAGTCAATCAGGAGTACCTGTTCGGGATATCCAACGGATTTTAGGATCTCTTTATATGTCATTCTGCATCTAATTCGCTAATAGGTCCATTCTGTATTGCTTTTTGTTCTTTATCATGTATTAAACGTGTGATAACATAGTTGTAATCGCCTGGGCTATGAAGGAACAAACTTAGTGCGTCAATATGGTAGTCAAAGACTTTTCGTGATTCTTGGTCAGTATGTGGCATGTTTAGTTTTTCCTTTCAAGATAAAACTGCGGGAATTCCCCAACTATTTTGTAGGCGTCTCTGCCATTCTTAGCATATTCTTCTAATTTAGTCACAAGAATGTCCAGTCCTTCGTCCAGGTCGAGATTATTGCTATTGCACAGTTCCCAATAAGCCTGTACTGCAACTGAGAGAACGCACAGCACACAGGTGTTCTTATAAGAATGGCAGGATGTGAGATCAACACTGAAAAATGGCAGAGCCGACTGGTCACATTGAGTTCTGCTAAAACGTATGCAGTATCTGAATTGCTGAATATTCTCTTTGAAAAATCCATTTATACTAAAATCTTGAAGGTCAATAAACAGTTGATCAAAGTGTTTTAGATATTTCTGCTTTAGCATCAGCATATCTACGCCTGTTATCTTTTCTTTATTACCCATCGATTACCCTTCTTTATTTGCTAATTTTATTGCTTCATCTGCTGCTTCGAGCCAGTTGTTCCGATACGCTATGCCCTTGTCATCTATATATGCCGCTGCGAATGGTTTATCATAGTCCATCACTATTTTATCACATGGTAAGTTATGCTTACACATATAGTTTTTTATTCTTTCAAAGTGCTCTATGCTATTAACGAAGCCCCAGTTTAAACTTGTGCTAACAGAATGAATATGAACATCAAAGCCTGCATCTTTAAGTTTTTGAAGCCCTTCTCGAACATTAGGTTCAGGTGGGCCACAATCTGGAAAAGCAAAACCACATATTGTGCCGTCAAAGTCTACGATTATAACTTTAGGAGTAAGACGCTCGTTATTCATTAAACTACCCTACCGTTCTTTGTGATCTTGCCCTCTCCTTTTATCTGCTCATATCGTCTCTCGTAGTCCAAAAAGGTTATTTTACCAGTAGCCAACAGCCACCGTATTGCTTCTTCTTGCCGAGAAATTGAACTCGGTCTGCGTTTATCACCTTTACCCATGTTTATCCCACATACTCTTGCAGAGCTTTTTTCAGTGTAACTTCTGAGTATTCTTTTCCGTCTACTGTTACCATTTTTTCTTCTTCGACCAGGTCTGCAAATCGACTCTGGGTAAACCAAAATCCGCCACGATCATTTGTAACAAGAATATCACAGACTGTGGTGAATTCACCGAAACTTTTAGCCTCTACGTTTTTCATTACTGAAAACCCGATATCGACAACTCTCAAACACTTCCTATTGCCCCCATCGCTTGAAAACCTTTCGGCATTAATTCCAAATGAACAAGATGAGTCAAACATATTTACTACGTCACCTATTTCTAACTTTCTCATTTTAATGCTCCTAAAAATTACTGTCATGATATTTTTCGCCCTTACCAATTGGCATAACTATATGCTGTGGTACTCCGTCAATGACTACGGCGGCACTCATCACTGATCGTATCTTTGTTCTGGCGCTATAGGCAAATGCCATAGCCTTATCGTCAATCAGACAGCCAGTGTCTAAACCGAACATCCGGCGTAATGGATTAACGAGCCATTTGACTCCGCCGGCACTGTGATGATGACCGAGAACGCACGATATGCCCATTTTACGTACAAGATTGAAAGCTGGATACAGTCCTGAACCAGAGCCATCACCGTGCGTATAATAAACTTCATCATAGATAACTTCATCTACCCAATTCCATGTAGGAGTTTTCCATATATCCTTGTAATCTCGTAAAAATTTAGCAGGGATATTAACTGTTTCTGCCAGTCGAATAACCCTACGGTCGTGATTACCAAGTATCACGTCAGCTTTTGGAAAGGCCTTATGCCATTTTTGGATACACCTGTAAGCCAGATCATACTCATCTTTCGGGCCTGGCATTTCAGGGTGATGCGTATGGAAACTAATACTATGCCAGTCAGTAACGTCACCGATAAATATCGTGTGATTAGTTTTATATTTACGCCTAAGATCACGACAGAAATTCAATGCACCTTTTCTGGATACAGGTTCATGGAGGTCTGGGATTACAAGTATTCTCATTCAATTACTCCTTTAAGTTTCAAAAGCTTAATTAGAGTTTGACCGGCATAGTACATGAACTCATAGTAGCTGGCTTCGGGTGAAAAATATATTTTAATCTGTGCGTGGGAAGCTGTCATTTTTTGCCACTCAGGTATACAGGTACCGTTACACTTTCTTCCAGGCAGAGGACACGCGTAGTCACCTTTGTCGTACCGTGTGCACATGGAGCACCCACGATATTCAAGGAATTTTCTATCAAGTTTCCTTACTTCCTCCAGTGTAAGCTGTAACAGATAAACATATTTCCTGATAGACATATCCAAAGCTGCTCGTTTCGACTTCTTACCTGCTGCTTTAATTTCTTTATAAGTAGGACGCTTCATTTTAGCTCCTTGTAATTAATAAAATCAATGCCCAAATTGCAAATGCTAAAGCAACTAACCCGTCTAACAGTTTGGCTTTTCTCTTTTCTGCTCCGAACAGTATTAAATTCAGCACAGCAGAAATAAGATAACATATCATTGTAACTATTATATATACACGCATTTTTAGCTCCTAAGAATGTAGAATAGAGTGTGTCAACCAGCTAATAGCTTCTGACAGTTGATGGAATATACATACAGGAATGTTGTGCTTAATAGCGTAATCGTGTTCAATCTTACGGCCACCGTTCAACTCGTCCCCTTCTGGAACGCAGATAATCACAGCATCACAGCTGGCAATAATCTTGCAGTCAATATTAAGTATCTGTTTCTCAGTTAAATATTGTTCCCTGTAAGCTATTCCGACAAAGTCCTCATGCTCGGCTGGGACATAGAACTCACACCTATTGTTAAAAAATGATGCACGTAGATGATTGGCTACTTCCATAATGGCATCACAGTTTGCTTTCATCTGTGTGTTAGTAGCATCTTTGCCATACTTACCACGTATGCTATGTGAGATGTAGATTCTCATAGTTAGCTCCTTATAATGATTGTGTGTACCAGCTAAGACAATGTAAAGCTTGCGTCTCTGTCCCAAAATTAAACGCATAGTCTCTTATAAAAGCTGTCTGCGAGGCAGTGTCCCAGCCAAGAAACTGCTTGCCATTACTTATAAAAAACTCGTCACGCATGTCGTCACGCTCGATTTTAAATTTGCCCTCTGAACACTCACCACAAATAGGGACCATTTCACCATCTTTAGCTTTGAGTATTTTTAGCCTACATTCAGGACACCATCTGTAAAGCTGCTCTGGTTTCCCATAAGCCCCTTCAAGGTCATCAAGCTCCTTTTGCTGTTCTTGATAAAGAATAATCGCAAGCAATGAATATACGGCGTTATCCATTAATGTGTCAATCACTGATTCATCTTTAACCATTAATTGCCCGCTGTTTACAAATTCTTCAAGTCGTGACCATTTATCTTGTAATCGTACCATTACACCCATAAACGGTTTAAGATTTAATCGCTCACACGACCGAAGATTTTTAAGCGGGTCTTTTGTGCCAGCATAATCGTGGTTTTTGCGAGAATGTAAAGCAGCCATTTGTTCAAGGAGTTTATAAAAATCAGGATGGCCACATCGTTCTTGCTCCCCGTTATTTCCTTTTTCGTCTATCATTTTTGTCTCCTTGTATTGTTGCTGGTAATTCTTTTTTACATTTCGTACAAATTTTTGTTTTCATTCTATGATTCCAAAAAATAGGAGATAAGACCATCCAACGCTTTACAAGGTATGCTATATTTTTATCTGGTTTCTTATCTCCTTTAAGATTAGTATTTTTCCTTTATTTCGCTATCCATAAAATCCTGATAGGCCACCGTCTGTTTTCTCTTACCGAAAAGCACTCCTTTTTTCCGTAGCGTGTTTACAGTGCTATCAACGGTGCGTATTGAAATAAATAAAATACGTGCGACTTCCTCAAAGGTACAACCGTAATCATTTATTAGTGACCTTATATATGTCTGCCGTTTAGTTAGAATCGGAAACAGTTGCGGAGCTTTTCGTTTAGCGTTGCGAAGTAACTGTTGGACACGTCTTTGGCCGATCCCCATTACTACCGCTGCCTCTTTCGTTGTAAGCCCGCAATGGTCGTGGTGACAGTTACGAATGGCTTGTTCCTCTAATTTTGATAACAGTCTTTTTACCATCGGAAATTAACCCCCAGTTGTTCAAGTTCTTTTCGCTCACGATAGTCATATGTGTCTACAGCAGATATACACCGCCAATCTTTGCTCGGTGTTTCGCGTATCCAGTTAATAAATAACCTGTTCCAATAGTCGATAGCTGCATAGCCACCAGGCTTAAAACCATACCGAGCTGACATGCACAAACCACCGTAATCAAAGACCACTACATCTGCCCACCTTACAGCTTTGGCCAGCTTCTCAAGTTGCTCTCCACTGGTGTTGCCCATCAATGACATCGCTTTAGATTTAAGTGCGTGCTTTGGGTAATCATCTTCTACATCGCATTTTATAGAATCAAACATTGCTTTTTTAACAATGCTGTCTTCAATATATAGTAGTTTAATGATCTTTTGCTTTTTCATTTTATTGCCCTTCCTATATTCATACGACACTCATTACGAATACGAAGTGTACAAAGCAACAAAGTTGTAAACTCTGTAAAAAACTGGCAAATTCGCCATTCAATTGTGCTGATTGTAACGATTGTCATTCTTCACCGTGCCGCTCCAACAATTTCTTTTTACTTTTCCTAATCTTCTCAAGTATGGCCGCAGCTAACAACTCCGCATTCTCGATATGTTCGGTTGCTATAAAGGAATCAGCAAAATGCCGGGCTTTGCCATTCAGATCGACAACCAACGCTTTATTCTTTGAGCCTTTTTTTCTACTCATTATTTAGCGCCTTCAAAGCGGAATGATTTGACAGCATGTACGCTACAATGGCTTGAGCAGCTTTATGACCATATGAGGGATCTAATAAAAAGGCACACAATTCGTCACGCCGCTCTTCGAGCGTGTCTTGCATATCTTGGTCATTCTTAGCTATTAAATTCAGCATTTCTTGGTCCATTTTTCTATCATTGTTTTCCCATTTACCTTTTGGATGTTCCATTCTAGTCCCCTTTAATTTTTCTTGACACCAACCGAGCACCGCGTGTCTGGTTTGGTAATCTGTGGATAATTATACTGTTGACTTCCGTGTTGCCTATTGAAGCACATTCCTTTGGGCAATTTACGCTTCCGCTTGTCAATTTCTTGTGCCCATAGTTTGCATTCAGCACATTCCATATTAATTTTTCCTTTATTCTATTGAGTGTAATGCTTTTTCCCACAATTTAGTCTTCACTATGCTTTTAGCCGCCGCAATGTGTCGTCTAAGACCCCACTTCCCATTTGCACATCCTAATATAGTTTGTATCGTGACTAACATAGCTTCTTTATAATCAAAACACGCTTCAAGCTGTGCTTTATAAGCGTGGTATTCTCTGTAGTACTCCATGTTTTTCTTTGTGCAGAAACATCCATTTTCATAGCATTTAGCGTGCTGGACTTCATGGGCTAAAATGCCAAATTTTTCAGCGTGTGTTCTATTAGCCATAACCACTACTCTTGGCAGTGGTTCTGTGCTATAGTCATAGTAATCCGGTTCAAATTGATAATAGCCAGCGTATTGGTGATGCCATAAACTGCCACTGATTACATCCATATAAACAGGACACGGACAACTTTTTATAAGTGATTTTAGTGTTTTCATTTTTATATTCCCCAGTACCATTGCATCTCATTACTAAACAAATCTGGTGTGCCCGTTGCAAATGAATTAAATAGCATATCTTCTTGTTCATCCCGTTCATCCCGTTCATCTTGACCATCCTGATATTCAATACAATCAGGGCATACGTCCGTTGCGTTTTCATTTAGTACATCAACGCCCACGTATTCGCCGCAATTAGCACACATACCAGCACTGTAACATTCCCCACAAATTACGGTATCATTGTCCGTAGCCTGATCATTTTCTGATCTATCGGCTGTAAAATTACAACCGCACTCATTGCACAAAACTTCAATGTCATAGTTGTGATTTTCGTTTAGCTCTTGAGCAATCTCCAGTACTAAACGGGCGTTATTTTCCTTTTGGAATTGTAAATACTGCTCTTTATTTGTGAGATCAATTAGAGTAGGGTCAAATTTACACGTCCCGATTGTGCCCATGTCTTTAGCTATTTCCAGTGCTTTCGCTTCTGTGTCTGCTCCGTTACGTCCGCTTGAAAAAAGATCGTGCCATTTTCCATCTGTATCCCAGAAACAAAAATTCCATTCCCAATGACAGCCGTCATAACCGCCACCTTCATAATACAGTAATTTGTTTTTCATTTTAAGCCCCTTTAATCAGATTCAATTTCAATGTCATTAACTTCATAATCGCCATCTGTGATACGATCAAGACACTCATTAAACGCGTCCGCTTCTGAGCTCGCCTCGATGTTCAATGTGATTGATATTTTATATTTCATAATTTAATCCCCTTCAATCGCTGGACTACAAACACCGCCGTCAATAAGATTTTTAGCAATACGCCCGAACCGTCCTTGTAATGTCCAGCACAATCCAGTATCAATCAGATGCTGCCACGCTTCAATTTTTTCTGCTTCAGACGCGTTTTCACCTTCACAAAATCCTTCTGCTATGCTCACTGCTTCATAATTTGTCATTTTATTTTCCTTTTTAATTTAGTAATAATTGCTTTACATCGTTAATAAGCTTTTTGTTAATACGGCCGGCAAAAGTAAAACATTCTGATTGATGATATAATTTGCGTATAGTTTTCAATTGTGCAGTGGTTAAACGTTTTTGATCTGTTTCAATTGCCAGTGTTTCTCTATATTGCAAAACTCTAACATTATCTCGCAAATGGTCGGCAAGTGAAATATTTAAGACAACCTGGCAATACGTAACATGCCCACAATTGATTTCGTTTAGTTCCCCGGTTTTATTTATAAATGCTTGCATACTTCACCCTATATAAGCTCAGTTTTCACTTTTGTCTCGACTACCAACACGCAATCTTGCCGGCCTAAAGACCGGATTTTGTCTGCTGTTACATAAACGAGATTCTTTTTGTTCTTTGGTGCTATAATCATAATTGATAGAGAATTTTCTGGTTCGCCGCTCCAATATCCGATTTGCCTTTGTACCGAAAACGCTGGGAAGTATTTTAAAACAAGTTTTGCAATTAATGAAGCTGTTTCGCTCGTTACATCTTCTGTCATTATTTCAAATTTTATCATACGCATTTTCTTGATCTCCAAAAAAGATTGTACATTCACCTGAATTAACCCACGATAACTTTTCAATTGGTTTTGCTGCGCCCGTGTTATTATCTCTTAATACAACTGGCATATCAGTATCAAACGCTTGTAATTCTGTTATTAACTCTTTGACTGTCATTTTATACTCCCATAGTTAGTTCTTTGAGCAACTTGTAAACTCATGATATTTACCCTTTAATAACTTTGTTATAATTGCGACCGGTTTTTAACCGGGACTAAACCGGCAAACCCCACGATCAGTGAAAAGAAAGTAGTATTATTAGCTGTCTAATATATACTTGATATTAGTTAAAACTTCTATAATGGCCTTGCTACGTTCGCTCTTGCCAGCTTTGAATAATCGCATCTTGTCCTTGACATAGGCTCTAACTTTATTTAATTTACGTTCTTTTTTAGTCATAATCTGTTTCCTTTTTACTTTAAGTATAACTCATAAAATGGTAAGTGCCAAATTAAAAATTAAATAATTCCAATACAATCCGCGCAACATGGCAATTTAGCTCCAAATCCTTCACGTAACATGCGTCTTTGTTCTAATCTATATCGCACTGGATCAAGCTTCTTGCTGCACTTCCAGCATATTGTATCTTCGGTATTGGCCTTCTTGTTATGTCGATAATCTCTATTGGCTATAACTTGACAAGCTTTGCAGTTTGCCCTTCGTCCGTACAATCCCCCACGTTGACGACTAAAGTTTGACAACGGCTTAATCTGGTGACATTTTGTGCATCTTTTATCTGCCATTTTGTTTTCCCTATTTTAATTTCCTTTGCGTAACTACAAACACCTTGTATTTTTTGAGTGTTTTACGTTCGGCAGGTGTCATTTTGTGTTTGTGGTAACTTATTGATAAATTTCCATAAGTGTTTTTTATTACCGTCTGATACATAATTCTATTCCTTCAATAAAGTTTAGTCTTATAGTGTTTTCCGACTTAGCTCATTAATCCGGCCATTTACTCTTTTAGCGTATTCTAAAGCCTTGATATAGGTTGCAAACCACGCTATGTCAATTTCACGTTTACAGCGCTACCAGTAAATGATACAACTGAGACATCGGTTATCATATATTTTGTCTCATATATGCCGGTGTTGCCATATTCGCTATCATATATTTGACCTAATAATCCATCGGCGTCACATCTAAATACTTTAGGGAAATGCTCGGCGATCTGTTTTGGTGTTTTCCCCGCCTTGAAGCATTTTACAACCATGTCGCGGTTATGCTGTGCGTTTGTTATAATCGGTGGTGCATAATGTAACGTTTTTAATTTGTTTTCGTCAATCATTTTATTTCCCTTCCTATAATAAGGCCAGATACCACAATATTGTTAATATCCATATTTCTTTATCCATATCAGTTAGTCCCCAATTGCCGCTTCAGCATCTTTAAGGTCGTCAAGCAAAGATTCACACTCAAAGATTAAAGAGCCTAATGCCGTTTGTGTTAAGTCGTCAAGATTGACAACTTCGTTTTCGTTTTGAATGTCTATTACTCTGATTGCTGGTAAACTCATAATACAACTCCTTTGGGTTAAACTTCACTTCGTATTTATAGTATACTACGTAAAAGGGTAAGTGCCAAACGTTATTTTATTTTATTATGACAATACCTCTATATCTGCCTATAACGTCCCATAAGAGCGTAGCGATATGACAAGGCTGTGGTAAGTTATTGTCATGGAAACGCTATAAGCTATTGATTATGCTATAGTTGTACTGATTGTGACATAACCATAGGTATTATTCTTATCTATCTAATAGTAAAAAGTAAATAGTAGTATAAAAGGGGG
>SDBU01001685.1_pt1 | contig 30786 bp, 25 predicted proteins | sample 2277071 | NCBI WGS metagenome assembly SDBU01 (sample SAMN10397929, study PRJNA504765) | marine sediment metagenome | isolation source: marine sediment core GS08_GC12, 126 cmbsf | place: Arctic Ocean: Gakkel Ridge, Loki's castle | collected 2008 | reverse complement strand
CTAGTAGGCTTCAGAGCGGGGCGCAGAGAGTCGGGTAAGGTGTGAGCCGATGCCAGCGCCGGAGCGGAATGGACCTGGGAGCCGCAAACCGAAAGCTTTAATAGCGAGTAGGCTTTGACGCAGGGGGAGCGTTATCAGACCCCGGGGTATCGAGGTGAGTGATAGTTAATAGCCTCCGTACCTGAAAGAGATGGTCATGTATTTTCTTTTTTCCATGACCAAGAAGGGTGGCACCGCGGAAGCAGCCCCCGCCCCTTCCAGGGTGGGGGTTTTTTAATTATTTAATAGCAAAAAAGGAGGATATTGCCATGGCAACGATGTTTTGGAGGTGGCCCTCCGGGGCCAAATGACGATTTAACAGGCAAAAACGTCATAAAATATACAAGAAAGGAGAAAACAAATGGAGAGAACCAAGTTTATACTCGATGAAAAAGATATGCCAACGAAATGGTACAATGTGCTGCCTGACCTGCCTGAGCCTCTGCCGGCAGTCTTGCATCCTGGCACAGGTGAGCCGGTAACGCCTGATGACCTGAAACCTATCTTCCCTATGGCCGTAATCATGCAGGAGTTCAGCCCGGAACGCTACATTGAAATCCCGGAGGAGGTACAGGCTGTCTACCGTACCTGGCGGCCCACGATTCTGCATCGGGCGCATCGGTTAGAGAAAGCCCTGGACACTCCCGCTAAGATTTTCTTCAAGTACGAAGGGACAAGTCAGGCGGGAAGCCACAAGCCGAATACCGCCGTCGCTCAGGCCTATTACAACAAACAAGAAGGTGTCAAACGCCTGGCCACCGAGACTGGTGCCGGACAGTGGGGCAGCGCCCTGGCGATGGGCTGCGCGTTTTTTGGCATTGAATGTAAGGTTTACATGGTCAAGGTAAGCTATAATCAGAAACCCTACCGCCGTATCCTGATGGAGACCTGGGGAGCCAAGGTGGTACCCAGCCCTAGCCAGGATACCAAAGCCGGGCGTGATATGCTAGCCGAGAATCCCGATTCTCCCGGTAGCTTGGGGCTCGCCATCAGCGAAGCCATAGAGGATGCCGCTACCCACGATGATACCAATTATTCTATCGGCAGTGTCCTCAACCATGTCCTGCTTCACCAGACCATTATCGGCGAAGAAACGCGGAAGCAAATGGAGATGGCTGATGCCTATCCGGATATCATCGTTGGCTGTGTCGGTGGCGGCTCCAATTTCGCCGGGCAGTTCCTGCCCTGGATCAGGGACAAGCTCAGCGGCAAGAAGTCGGACCTGCGCATTATCTGTGTTGAGCCTCAGGCTTGCCCCACCCTTACCAAGGGGCCCTATGCCTATGACTTTGGGGATACCGCCGGCCTGGCTCCCATAATGAAGATGTACACTCTGGGACATACCTTTGTCCCGCCCCCGGTTCATGCCGGAGGTTTACGGTATCACGGCATGGCACCGATTATCTGCCACCTCTATAAACAGGGTTTAGTTGAAGCTAGGGCTGAGCATCAAATCGCCGCCTTCGAAGCCGGGGTACAGTTTGCCCGCACTGAGGGCATCATTACCGCCCCTGAACCATGCCACGACCTGCGGGTAGCCATTGATGAAGCCATTAAATGCAAAGAGACTGGACAATCAAAGACCATCCTGATTGCACACAGCGGACACGGGCACTTTGATCTGGCTGCCTATGATGAGTACCTTTCCGGCAGGATGCAGGACTACGCGTACCCTGAGGAAAAGGTGAAAGAGGCACTGAAGCACTTACCCAAGGTATCTGCCCCTTAGAATCCATGCACAAGGGGGCCGGGTATAAACCGGCCCCTTTGTTGTCCCTTCTTTACTGGCTATGCTACAATTAATATTGTAATGAGGCGAGTAAAAACTAACTTCATACTTACGCTTATCACCGTCATTTTTATACTGGTGCTTGCTGTAGGATGTGCCGTACCCGAGGTGACGATAACACCAGCACCGGCGCCAAGTTTATCCCCAGCACCGGCGCCAGCACCGCCACCCACACCGATCAATCCCGCCTGGACACCGCCACCCACCGCACCATCAGGAAACATTACCCTGATATTGCCCAATATCGTCGATGTCGTTGCCAGGGTAAAGCCATCGGTGGTGGCTATCACTACCGAAGTAGTTACCTTCGACTTCTTCAACCGACCGTTTACCCAGCAAGGAGCTGGCTCAGGATGGATACTGGATAAAAACGGTATCATTGTGACCAACAACCACGTGGTCGAAGGTGCCGGCAGCATCACGGTTACCATGGAAAATGGCAGCACTTTTACCGTTGGCCAGAGCGCCGTCTTCACCGATAGTCTGAATGACCTGGCCATCATCAAGATTGACGCGCAGAACCTGCCTGCCGTAACTGTCGGCGATTCTGCCGCATTGCGGGTTGGGGAGTGGGTGGTTGCCATCGGCAACGCGCTCGGTCAGGGAATACGGGCTACCGAGGGTATCATCAGCCGAAAAGGAGTCTCAATACCGGTGGCACCGGGACAGACCCTGTACGACCTTATAGAGACCACGGCCGCCATCAACCGCGGTAACAGCGGCGGACCGCTGGTTAACCTGGCCGGAGAGGTAATCGGCATCACCAGCGCCAAAATCGCCACCGTTGGCGTTGAAGGCATGGGCTACGTTATCAGCATGGAAACGGCCATCCCCATCACGCAGGAACTTATCACCAATGGCTACGTTGTTCGCCCGTGGCTGGGCGTCGTGCTCTATAGCGTGGACCAGTTTGCCGTCGCCAGGTATGACCTGGCGGTAGAAAGCGGCGTCCTGATAACGCAGGTGGTCCAGGACAGTCCCGCCGACAGAGCCGGATTGAAACCAGGAGACGTGATTACCCGCTTTGCCGGAAAGGATATCGTCACTGCGGAAGATATGATAAGAACCATTCATCTATCGCAAATCGGGCAGAAGGTACCCGTGACTTACTGGCGTGGCAAAGCGGAATATAATACCGAGGTAATACTGACCGAGAGCCCGCCACCCTAGCCCTGTTTTTTGACCCCCAGTAGAAGTTCGTGGCCCTTAAGTTTAAAGCTTTCCGTGTAAGCGCCTTCTTCCGGAACCCCGTCGATAAGCCGTTCCGAAAGTGTTTCCTGCCTGATGTAATCGGCAAAATCAGCCATCACGTGCTTTATATACTCATCCCCCTGATAGTAGACGATGATATGGTCAGCTATCTCAAATCCGGCGGAGCGTCGCATCATCTGCAAACGGCGCACGATCTCACGCGCCATACCTTCCGCCGCCAGTTCCGGGGTAATATCGGTATCCAGCATCACCATCACGTCGCCTTCGGAGGCGAGGGGCCAGTCTTTATGCTTGGCCACCGGCATATCATCGACCACGTCGAGCGCTTTCACGTTGACCTCTTCCAGTACCTGCGGAGCGAGGTGCTTGAGCGCCTGCTTATGCCGCTCGGAGGCGACCTTGATTAAAAGTCGGGACAGTGGCTGGCGCACCTTGATTCCCGCCTCGCTGCGGGCGGCCCGGCCCAGGCTGGAAACCCGCATAATCAGACGGATATCATCGGCCAGATGCCGGTCAATCTTGTCCTTATCCGCCACCGGGAAATCGGCCAGGTGCACGCTCTCCGGCTGGTCCGGAGACACGGAGCACACCAGATTCCGATACATCTCCTCGGCAACAAAGGGGATAAACGGCGCCAGCAGCTTGGACAGCGTCACCAGGCACTGGTAGAGCGTCGTGTAGGCGGCCAGTTTATCAGCGTCATTCTCGCTCTTCCAGAAACGCCTTCGACTCCGCCGCACGTACCAGTTTGACAGGTCAGCGACAAAGGTCTCAATCTTTCTCCCCGCACCGCTGGGGTCGTAGTTCTCCAGCCCGTTGTCAACATCAGCCACCAGCTGGTTAAGCTCGGAGATGACCCAGTGGTCAAGCTCGGAATGGGATAAAATCCCCTCTCCACCCGGCGTGAATCGGTCAATATTGGCATAGTTGACGAAGAAGGAGTAGATATTCCACAGGGTCAGCAGAAAGCGACGCGTCACCTCTGACACCATATCGGTGCTGAAACGGCGCACATTTCCGGGTGGCGAGGAGGTGAAGAAATACCAGCGGAGGGCATCAGCGCCATACTTGTCTATCACCGCTGACGGCTCAATGACATTTCCCTTGGCCTTGCTCATCTTCTCTCCCTTGGCATCAAGGATATGCCCCAGGCAGATGCAGTTCAGGAAGCAGGGCCGACTGAACAGCAGGGTGGAGATGGCGTGGAGACTGTAGAACCAGCCGCGTGTCTGGTCAACCGCCTCGCAGATATAGTCCGCGGGGAAGCGCCCGTCCTCAAGCAGCGTCTCATTCTCAAACGGGTAGTGTACCTGGGCCACCGGCATGGCACCCGAGTCAAACCAGCAGTCTATGACCTCGGTCACACGCCGCATGGCGCCACTGCACTGCGGGCAGTCATAGGTCATGTCATCGACATAGGGTCGATGCAGGTCTAGCGGCTCTTTCAGACCACTAAAACCGGGTTTACCCTTCAAATCATCAACACCGCCGATACACTCCCGGTAATCACATGATTCACAGCGCCAGATGGGCAGCGGCGTGCCCCAGTAACGCTCGCGCGAGAATGCCCAGTCGACATTGTTCTCCAGCCAGTCGCCAAAGCGACCGTGCTTGATATGCTCGGGATACCAGTTTATCTCATTATTTCCAGAGATGAGCCTGTCCTTCACCGCCGTCGTTTTGATATACCAGCTCTCTTTGACATAGTAAAGTAGAGGAGTGCTACAACGCCAGCAGAAGGGATAGGTATGACGGATGGTCTCACTGCGGTAAAGCAACCCCTTCTCTTTCAGTTCCTCTATCACTATCGGGTCGGCATCTTTCACAAACTTACCGGAAAACGAGTAATTCCCGGTTATATTGCCCTGCAAATCCACTTGCTGCACGAAGTCGAGGCCCTGCTCTTTTCCTGCCTCAAAGTCAACTTCACCGAAGGCAGGCGCCACATGCACGATGCCGGTGCCGTCTTCCATGGAGACAAAATCGGTAGCGATTACCCGGTAGGTCAGCTTTTCATCTGATTCCTGTGGCAGAAGTTCGGCACCGCTTCGAAAACGCCTCCGCTCCACCCCAAATTCGTGGGGGTTAAAAAGGGGTTCATACTCAACTGCTTCCTTCCCATCGCCGCTTACCAAATCAATCCCCGCTATCCCATCTACGACCTGGCTGGCCTCAAACCCCATCGCGCTGAGCAAAGCGGTAGCAAAAATAAGGTATTCTTCATCGGATTCAACCACGGCGTATTCGGCGTCAGCGGCTACCGCCAGAGCCGTATTGCCGGGTAAAGTCCAGGGAGTGGTCGTCCAGGCCAGGAAATAGGCCGGTTTACCTGAAGAGGTAAAGAGTTTATGCAGCCGCTCCCGTACCTCGGAGCCCGTCAGGGACGACAGTACAATTTTAAACTTTACATAAACAGACGGGTCTTCCGTGTCCTCTTCATAGCCAAGAGCCACCTCATGCGAACTGAGCGACGTGCCACAACGAGGGCAATGAGCTGTTGTCTTGTAGCCCTGATAGATAAGCCCACTGTCCCACATCTGCTTTATCGCCCACCAGACGGTCTCAATGTAGTCGTTCTCCATGGTGACGTAGGGGTGCTCAAGGTCACACCAGTAGGCGATGCGCTCGGTCAGCGCGTTCCAGTCTTTCAGGTAACGGAAAACGCTCTCCCGGCAGCGAGCGTTGAATTTAGCGATGCCGTATTCTTCAATCTGTGTCTTGCTGGAAAGGCCAAGCTCCCTCTCCACCTCAAGCTCCACGGGAAGGCCATGCGTATCCCAGCCGCCGATGCGCGGCGTGTAGTAGCCTTTCATCGCCCGGTGACGCGGAATGATATCCTTGAAAATGCGGGAAAGAACGTGGTGGATGCCGGGGCTACCATTGGCCGTTGGCGGCCCCTCGTAGAGGGTAAAGCGGGGGCCGCCCTTCCGGTTCTCCACACTCCGCTCAAAGATTTTATTTTCCTGCCACCACTGGAGGACCTTTTCTTCAATTTGCGGCAGCTTAAGCTGGCTGCCCACCGGACGGAACATGGTTTTTACTCCCCTTAAAATATTAAACCCGTCCTCTAGGGACGGGAATAATCGACCCGCGTTACCACCCTATTTCCCCGATTACTCGGGGCACTCTTCAAAAGCACCTGCTGATGCTCTCGTCTCAGATAACGGCTGACGCGACCGGCCTCGCCTACTGGGCTTCAATATTCACCTGACGACCGTTCGGTTGGCGGCTCGGGAGGGATTTTCGGGAAGGCGTTCACGTCTGCTTCCACCGCACCAGACTCGCTGGGTGACCGTAGTCTCCCTACTCTTCTCCGTCAAAGCCTTTATGGCTAAAGGTTAGCACACTCCAAAAGGCAAGTCAATCTGACGGCAGTCCCTTCGGTATAATGACCACCCGCCGTGCTTCACCTTCCCCACTGCTCTCGGTGGTTACGTCCAGATGGCCAGCAAGTGTCAGGTGGATGATTCGCCGGTCAAAGGCGGGCATCGGCTCCAGTGCAAATGGTTCTTTCCTCTGCGTTACCTGCTCGGCAATCCTCCAGGCAAGAGACTGAAGCGCGTTGCAGCGACGTTGCTTGTAGCCTTCAACATCGATGACAATGGGCACCCACACCTTCTCCTGATGACCGATAATAATCCGTACCAGATACTGAAGGCAGGATAGGGTCTGCCCCCTCCGACCGATTAAGATACCCGGATCATCACCTTCCACGTTGAGGGTTATGGTGCTTGGTACCTCGACCTCGCTTTCCACCAGTGCTCCATGCTCCTGGTTTACCGAGGCCGGAACCCCCATCAGGTCAAGCAGAGTCTCCAGGATGGTCTGTGCTACCTCAGCAATTTCAGTTTTGTTCTCGTTCATCAGCTACTACTTTAAGGCAATTACCTTTACCTGGGGCGTTTGCCTTTCTTCGAATGGCGTTTCATTGCCCTCAAGCCCGATTGATACCTGTCAGGTGTCATACTTTTCGTCTGTTTCATATCCGCTTCGGCGATGTCAGCACCAATGTCCACTCCAATATCAGACTCGCTCGCCGTGTAGTCAGCCTCTTTTTGCTCCACGCCGGTAATACGCTTCAGGTACTTTTTATCCCGCCCCATCGGTTTGGCTACCCCTTGAGCGACCAGTCCACCCCAACCGCCAGTAATGAAGTACTGCATGCCAATGCTGATGACATTGGAAACCACCCAGTAGAGCGCCAGCCCACTCGGGAACTGCAGGGTGAGGAAGGCGAACATCAACGGCATTATCCACAGCATCATCTGGCTCTGCGCCTGCTGCTTGGGATCTCCTGTCTTCGAGGTGACCATCTTCTGCTGTAGCCACATCGTGCCGCCAACCAAGATTGGCAGCAACAGGAACCTATCTGGCACTGCCAGGTCCAGCCAGAGGAAGCGGCTGTTGAGCGGCACCAGGGAAAAGACCTGCGGCCACGCAGAGTACAGATGTCCGGAAAGCTTCAGAAAATCCTCGGGAACAATCGCCAGAACGCGGATAATCGACTGGAAAAGGGATATCCAGATTGGCAGCTGGATGAGCATGGGTAGCAGGCAGCCGGCGGGATTGACGCCGGATTCCTTATACATCCGCATCTGTTCCTGTGCCAGTTTCTGTTTGTCCTTGCCATATTTCTGATGCAGCTCGGCCATCTTGGGCTGCAGCTCCTGTAACGCCTTGGTCGACCTGAGCTGCTTGAGGGTGAGCGGCGTCGTTATCCCTCGCACAATAATGGTCAGCACAATTATCGACAGGCCAAAGTTATTGAACAGGGCACTGGACACGACGATAAGGATATTTATCATCGGCGACAGTATGATTAAATCCCAGATCTCACCAACCAAAATAACTTACCTCACTCGCTCTCTAATTCAAGACTCCACAGTATAGCCCCGGACCGGGCATCCACCGCATAGACGACATCGTCGGCGCTGTGAATGTAGATAACGTCATCGCTGGCCGCCAGAGACGCAAAAATCTCGTCCTCTAGATTGACCAGCAGTTTTTTCTGCCTTGGATTGATATTCAATGAGTATATCTGCCCTGCCTCTACGGCCACAATGACATTGCCAGCAACCAGAATCGGAGATGAACTAACCGGACTTTCCATATCAAATACGACGACCATTTCTCCGTTCTTAGCCTTCAAGGCATAAACTTTTCCATCTACCGAGCCGGCATAGATGATGCCTTCATCGGCCAGGGGACGTGACCAGAACCAGTTGCTGCCCTGATATTTCCAGCGCAGACTGCCGTCAGCCTCACTCAGGGCATACAGATACCGGTCAAAAGAGCCAACGTAAACCGTATCATCGTATACCAGCGGCGTGGCGACAATCGCTCCCTCCGTTTCAAACTGCCACTTCGGGCTGCCGTCGGTCACATTCAGCGCATACAGTTTCTGATCAAAGGAGCCTATATACAGGGTCTCGCCGTTTACGGCAGGCGTTCCCCAGATTTTCCCTTCGGATTCAAATATCCAGACCTCGTCTCCCGTAGCGGCATCGAGGGCGTAGAGCCTGCCATCAGAACTGCCGAAATAGACTTTATCCCCGGCCACCACGGGCCCGCCAACAATCGGCTCAAGCTCATCTTCTCGTGGATACACCCAGCGCAAGGCACCGGTTTCCGCATTCACCGCATACATTTTGCCATTATAGCCGGTAATGTATACCAGGTTGGACGTCACCGCGGGTGTACCGTAAATGGCGACCGCGCTGGTTCCCTGCGTGCAGCCAAAGCCACCTGACTGCTTCTTCTTGAACGGGACATCCGGCCAGAGGCGCTGCTGGGTGGATTTATCGACGGCGACCAGTTTGCCCTCCATTGAACCCAGAAAGAGGGCATCATCGCTAACGGAAACTCCCGACCACCCTCTCGGTATACCTTTAGTCGGACTGCACGAAGGTATAGCCAGCCCACCGGCAATTACCAGTAGCAATACTGCCAGAAGCAGCACCTTACCCATCGTTCGCTTTTTTAACAAATATTTAATACTCCTTCGTTTCCTGGATATAGCAAAGAATAAAAGCTCCCCCGCATTCAGGGCACCGGGTCATATCCCCCTTCATGGAAAGGATGACACCGGCAGAGACGCCTTGCCCCCAGCCAGACCCCCTTCATCATACCGTGCCGGGTAATAGCCTCATGCGTATAGTGAGAACAGGTGGGGGCAAACCGACAGGAATGCAACGTGACCTGGGACAGGGTCATCTGATAAAGCCTAATTATACCTAATGCTAACTTTTTCATAGTTTTCAACTAGTAAGCCGGCTCGAGATAGCAAAGCCTTAACTGCCGCCTCGAGTTCAGCATAATTAACACCAGCCGCGTATGACCGGGTAATGAAGATAATATCCCATCCCGGTTGCAAAGAGGTCGAACGCATAATTTCACGGAGTAAACGTTTCACCTGATTTCTCACCACCGCGTTGCCTACCCGGCGGCCAACCGAAAAACCATACCTGGACAATGCCAGTCCGTTAGATAGTGCCTTCATCACCAACAAATTATTCGCCCACGAACCACCTTTATTGTAGACCAGCGCATACTGCGCTGGTTTCGTTAGATACTGCTCACCCCTCACTTCACACGCCCCCTTGTATCACTGGCTGACCAGGCATTACACGACGGTTAATCTCTTGCGATTCTTCAATCGTCTTGCTTTTAAGACAGCGCGTCCGCCTCGCGTGCTCATCCGCGCTCGGAAGCCGTGCTCTCGCTTTCTCGGAATTCTCTTTGGTTGATATGTTCTTTTCGGCACTTCAACTCACCGTAATAAATAAACTATTTTCTCTTTTTGCTCAAGGAAGGTAAAGGGAAATATCGCAGTCTATCGTCGCCACCGATCAACGAGCCATTTCCGATTCATGAATATGAACCGGCGCATACGGCATAAGTGCCAGATGACGAGCTCTTTTTATCTCCCTCGCCAGGATGCGCTGATGTCTGGCACAGGTACCAGTTTTACGACGCGGCGCAATCTTGCCCCTATCGGTAATGAAGTGAAGTAGTTTTTCTGGATTCTTGTAATCTATGACCTGTGACTTGTCCACACAGAACGAACATACCTTGCGCCTGGGCACATATCTGGGTTTGGACCACTTCCTACCTCTGGGGGCTTCCTTCGCTACTGCCATTCACAACCCTTTCCACTGCATTTATCTAAAATGTGATATCGTCAGGTTCCAGTTCCGCGGTATCACTTTCCTCGGCCTTGCCAACGGTACCGGCACCATCCTCCAGCCTTTCCTCAGGAAGTGGCGATGTTCCTCTACGGTCAAGGAATACCACTTTATTGGCAATTACCTCTGCTCTTGAATGCTGCTGCCCGTCCTGTCCTTCCCAGGTACGAGTGCGCAGCCTGCCTTCCGCGTAAACCAGTTTACCTTTAGCCAGAAACTGGTTGCACTGCTCGGCAAGCTTATTCCAGGTAACCAGGTTGAACCACTCCGTTTCCTGCCTGCGCTCTCCTTCTGGAGTCGTCGATACCCAGTTGGTGGCCACACTAAACGAGGTCACGGGTTTTCCGTTTGGTGTAAACCGCATTTCCGGTTCCCCGCCGATATTCCCGATTATAATCACTTTATTCAGACTTGGCATGGCTCCAACACTCCTTTTACCCCTGCTCCTCTGCAGAGATACCAGGGCAACCTACCAGTTTAACTACCGACCTTTAACAAAAGGTGCCGTAGAATTTCCTCCGATATATTAAGGTTTGCGTCCAACTCCTTAGCCCAGGTGGGCCTCATCTTGCATTGCGTTAGCACATAATTGCCTTCCAGATGGCGTCTGATTGGATAGGCCAGCTTTCGCTTACCCCACCGTTTTTCCTCAGCTATGACGCCACCTTTACCGGTAATGAACTGGTTCACATTGTTGAGCGTAGCCTCGAGAGCGTCCTCACCAACTTCAGGACTGACTACCAATACCAGTTCGTAGTCCCGTAACTGTTTCTCTTCTGCGGCTACTTCCTCTTTTTTAATCTTGCTTTTCGCCATTTTCTAACCTATAGAATTTTCTCGACCATTATACCACAAACGGCAGACGCCGACAATGCTTTACCAAATCAGGCATTTATCAGGCTCTCTGCCACCTATTTTAGCCCAGATTGTGAACTTGACACAATATACCACCTTTGTTACACTTTGGTTCAGTACAGGGAATTAGAAATCAGTATCATCCTCACCAATATTAAATGGCCCCGTGGTGTAGCGGTCTAACATGCCACCCTGTCACGGTGGAGATCGCCGGTTCGAATCCGGCCGGGGTCGCCACTGCAATGCATAGTGTGACAAAACCTCATATTACAGTCCGAGTAAAGACTCGAATCCAGGTCGTGGCGTAGCTGCCACGATTTTTCTGTCTTAGGTCTCTGGCGATCTCAAATATTGGCCGTGCGCTCGTCGATTTCGTTAAATTTGCCGAAGCCTATGGAGCTTACGGACAAAGGGTGGAGCAGCCGGAGGAAATCAAACCGGCGCTGCAGAGGGCTCTGGAGGCGAACTGGCCTTCGGTCATTGAGGTAATTGCTGACCGCGAGGCCGATGCTTCAATGGGAGCCAGTCTGGACAAGATCGTGGAATACGAACCTCTGCCAGATAACGTTGCCGTAGCCTGAGCCGCCGCGCTTATTTCTCTGCATGGCGGGCGGTGAGCTGTCTTTCCCGGACTTCGGGATTGGCGTAGTCAGGCAGGAGTATCGGGGTCACCCGGTCGGTTACAATACCCGATTTTTCCAATTCCCTATGATAATCCTTAACATGTTGCAGTGACAGTCCGCCATCTCTGGCTTTATCCTTAGCATAGTCCGCCGCGCTCTCCCCGGCAACCCGTCCGAAGACGAGGACATCGAGCAGGGAATTGCCTATCAGGCGGTTTTCGCCATGTACGCCACCGCTGACCTCACCGGCAATGAAAAGCCCGGGCACGGACGTTTCCCCTCGGGCATTGTATTCCAGTCCGCCATTCTGATAGTGGAGCGTTGGGTAAATCAGCATCGGTTCTTTGGAAATATCAATGCCGAACCGCTGGTACACGATGAATTTGCCCGGAAACTCTCGCTCCACCGCGCCCTCGCCCATCAGTGTATCGATCATGGGCGAATCAAGCCATACGCCCAGTTTTTCAGTGGGCGTGGGAACGCCCTTTCCCCTTTCCAGACACTCCCGGATAATAGCGGCGGATTCCACATCCCTGGGCTCGCGCTCGTTGACAAACTGCTCCCCGCCAATGTTGACGAGATTGGCTCCCGCCCCGCGGAATTTTTCCGTGACGAGAATGCCTTCCAGTTGCTCCGGATAGACAACACCGGTGGGATGGTACTGGACGGTATGCAATAATTTGAGTTTCAGGCCAGCCCGGTAACCCAGGACTATGCCGTCAGCCGTGGCCCCGTAGTGATTGGTGGTCATGAATCCCTGAATATGCAGCCGGCCGCAGCCACCAGTGGCAAGAATGGTCGCCCTGGCCTTGACCACGCTATATTCCTCGGTTTCCAGATTATAAAGTATGGCGCCGGCGCAGTGGCCGTGTTCATTCAAAACGAGCTCGATGGCGGGCGCAAATTCCAGGACGGTGATATTCTCCCGGTTGCGGGCTTCATCACGAATGTCGCGCATTATCTCGATGCCGGTGATATCGCCACAGGAATGCATCCGCTTTCGACTGATCCCCCCACCGGACAGGGTATGCAGCCTCCCATCGGGAAATTTGTCGAACATTACCCCCAGGCCTTCCAGCCACCTGAGTATTTCTGGTGCCTGGGTGACCAAGGTGCGAACCAGTTCCGGCTCATTTTTAAAGTGGCCGCCACCCAGCGTGTCGAGATAATGCAGGCAGGCCGAGTCTTTCTCTATCTTGGTGGCCGCCTGAATGCCACCCTCAGCCATCATGGTGTTGGCATCACCATGGCGCAGCTTGGTGGCCACTATAACCCTGGCACCGTTCTGCTCGGCGAGCAGGGCCGCCGCGGTTCCGGCACCACCGCCACCTATTATCAGCACGTCGGTCTCAATATCCACGCGGGAGAAGTCGATTTTGTCCGGATTTATCCGGCTCCATGCCTCCAGCAGGTCGGCAAACTCCTGGGCGATTTGGTAGCCCTTGCTCGGCCCCACCTTCAACTCCCGCCGCCCCTCTTCTTTGTAATCGGGATGGTACTTCTTCAGTATCGCCTCGGCCTCATCCAGCGACATCCGGGGGAATTCCTCTCCCTGCTTTTTCCGCGCCAGCCGCTGCGGCCTGGTCTTCTCCACGGCTTTGATCAGGTTTTTGAGCTCCTCGGTATAGGGCATTCCTTCCTCCTAGGGATAATCACGCTTTGCCGGCGTCCAGTCCTCGCCAGCCATTTCCGGCTCGATTTCCCGGGACTGATACATTTCCCTGAGCTGCTTGATATCAGACTTCATGAGCTTCTCCAGCGCCTGCTGGCATTTTTCACCTTTGGCAGCTTCGACCGCCTCGTTCAGGTGCTCTGCCCTCGGCGCAATCCGGCTCCCGTAAATCCTCCGCGCCAGCTGCATAATGTGATATTGAGGTAGTTCCCCCATGCAGCGGCTGACGCAGAGGCCGCACTGGATGCAGTTGAATGATAAAGTGGCGGTTCTTTCAATGTTGCCCTGTTTCACCGCCGATATCACGTCCATCACCTGAACGTCCATCGGGCAGGCCTTGGTGCAGCTATTACAGGCGATACAGCGAAACACCTCGGGGTACAGCTTGAATATCTCCTCGGGACTATCAGAAAGCTGCGCAAAGTCGTAGCTGGCTCGATTCGCCGGATAAAACGGTATCTGCGTAAGATACATATCCGGCTCCACCACCGTCTGGCAGGCCAGCCCAACGCGAATGTGGTAGTCTCCCGGCTTGCGGTAGACCGTGGCGCAGGCCCCGCAAATACCACCCCGGCAGCCGCAGCCGCGAATAAACCGGTATCCAGCGTACTCAAGCGCCCTCATGATGGTGAGCGTTTCGGGCACCAGGTACCTTTTGCCCATCACATAAACCGGGATGAGTTTTGCCTTCCCTGTTCCAGCAGGCTTTTCCTTGTCGGTCACTTTACGCTCTCTATCCGCCATGGTAACCTCCGTTCGATTATAACCCATGAGAGGCCAACAGGCCAGAAGGTGAAATCAAATGCTTACCCAACCAGGCCCTGGCTTCAGCTATTCCCAGAGCCAGCCCGATAAGTTCGGTAAAATAGAAGACGGGTAGTTTATCTCCATCCGCGCCGGTCTGCCGCATTTCCAGATTGGCGTGGCATAATGGACAGGCGGTAACCATGGCCTCGGCGCCGGCCCGCCCTGCCATCTCGACAAGCTCTGCCACCAGATGGCCGGCGATTTCCCGTTTGCTCAATGACAGGCTGCCGCCACAGCAGTCCACCTTGCCGGACCAGTCCCTGGCCTCGGCGCCCAGGGTATCGAGCAGGGTATCCAGGCATTGCGGGTTTTCCGGGTCATCGAAGGCAACCAGCTCGGGAGGCCGAACCAGGTAGCATCCGTAATAGGCAGCCAGCTTCAAGCCCTGCAACGGTTTCACCACTTTATTTTTCAAGTTCTCCAGGCCAACGTCATGGCAGATTATGTCCAGGAGATGTCGGGTGCTATATTCGGCCCGATAGGGAACCGCCATCACGCTGCTGAGTTCCTCCCTCAGCCTGTTATCGCGCTGCATCTCATGATGTGCGTTTCTCAGTCTGACATAACAGGCCGGACAGGCAACCGCAATGTCCAGCTTCATCCCTTCGGCCAGCACCAGGTTCCTTCCGGCGAGGGTACAGGCCAACCATCGACTGGTGCTGTGCCCGGATGACGCCCCGCAGCAGCTCCAGTCGGGAAGCTCGGACAGCTCAATCCCGAGACGGGCGCAGACCGCGCGCACCGACTGGTCATACTCCCGGGCCGTCGCCTCTAGGGAGCAGCCGGGATAATAGGCATACCTCAAACCTGTCGTCGGCTGGCTCATCTTTCCGCTCTCTGGAAAATGTCTCTCACGCTCTTTATTGCCTTGAAGCGCGCCGGGAGCAGCTTCAATTTGCCCTTCATCAGCATTTTTACCCCCGGCCGCAAATCACTGAACAGGTCCCTCGTCTTAAGTTTGAGCCTGAGAATCAACGATAGCTCGTGCTGCCTTCCCCACTGTCTGATGTTTCCCAGAAAAATGCGGTGAAAATCGGCCACAGCGTGCTCTTTTACCATCTCATTGCGCAGTGAAATTTCACGCAGGACATCCATTATTTTCACCAGGTCAACCTCATGCGGACACCGGGTGGCGCAGGCCTGGCAGTCGGCACAGACCCAGATGGCGGAGCTGGTCAATACCTGCTCTCTGAGGCCCAGCTGTACCATGCGGACAATCTGGTGGGGAAGATAGTCCATGGCAAAGACTGACGGACAGCCCAGGCTGCAGGTGAGACACTGGTAACACCGGTCAATTTCAGCGCCGCTTTCTTCCTTCACCTGCGCGCCAAAACGCGCATCAATTGTCAATGCGCCTTCCTTACTAATGTATTGCATACCGTTACATCCCTATTTCGGGCAGTTCTTCCTCCTTGAACGTGGTCAAGGGTAATTCTTCATCGAGGTTTCTTCCCGGCACGTAATCGAACGTCTTCTGCACCTGATGTCCCACCAGACGGAAGATATCGGACACGGGAATATCGTTCGGGCAGGCTTCCGTGCACAGTCCACAGCCGACACAGGAAATCACCATGTGGTTGAGTCGGGTCAGATGGAAGAGAAGCGTATCGTTGGGCATGCGGAGGGCACCCTTTCGCTTCGCCCAGCCCAGATACTTTTCGGCCTCAAATTCAAAGACCGGAGAGTCAAAGAAACATTCCTTGCAGTAGCAGAGCGGGCATACCGTCTTGCAGTTATGGCAGTTGATGCAGGTGGCCAGAGCGGCCATCAGTTTGTCCAGCCCTCTGATTTCTTCCCGGGTTTGTTTCCGCAGTTCCTCTCTCTTCCCGGCTCTTTCCTCAATTAGCTTTGCTATGGCTGGCTGCCTCTCTTCGGTTTCTATAGCCTCAAGGCCCAGCTCCTGAATCGCTTTCTCCCCTTCTGGCGTTCCGGCCACCAGTACAATACCTTTCTCAAGGTTGGCCCCAAACAGGCCAATAGTGAGGTCAGCGCCCATAGGAACCGGGTATTCACAGGTCTGGCAGGCTTTGCGGAGAAGAGGGTCATCTTTTCCTTCTCGGACTCGGTTCAAAAAATCCTCGGTCGGTGATGAGCTTTCCTTGACGAATTTTCCATAGTCGTCAACCGGGTAGGTACCGTGGCAGTCAATGCCAATCAGGAGCAGTTTTTCCAGCGAGGCCTGCTTGAGCTTCACCAGCTCGACAAGCGCCCTGAGCTCGCAGGGACGCAGCACGACGCCCAGCCGGTCCGGGCTGGGTGACACCATGGTGATTCTGGAAACGAGGCGGGCGGCGTTCACCGGCATCACCGGGGCCAGCGGATTGGCCGCTTGAACTTGCTCCGGGTTGCTCACAATGGTCGGCACCACGTTATCCCCGGTGGGCAGTTCCAGCGGTACCAGCAGCGCATCGACCAGCTTCTTCTCCAGGAGGCTGGCCAGGAACTGGCGAACTGTTCCCAGTACTCCTTGCTTTCCGATAGGTAAAATCGCGTATCGCTCCATCTCAATTCCTTAAATAGACCAGTCTTTGCCTATTGGGTTTGGCCCCAGCTTTTTAACCGATTCGGTAACTTCATTCATGATCCGGGCGAACTTGGCGCCTTCCGCGGCGCTGATCCATTTTATCCAGACCCTGTCGTCTTCAAGGCCGAGGGTATTCAGCACGGTCTTCAGTATGGACATTCTCCGTCTCGCCTTGTAATTTCCAGACACGTAGTGGCAATCGCCGGGAGTGCATCCCCCCACGATAACACCGTCAGCACCGCCGAGCAATGCTCGCAAGACGTAGACCGGGTCAACCGACCCGCTGCACATGGTCCTTATGGGGCGGATATTGGCCGGGTACTGCATCCTGAGCGTGCCGGCGAGGTCGGCGGCGGTAGCCGTACACCAGTTGCAGAAGAAGCCAACGATTATCGGTTCGAACTCTTTTTCCTCGGCCACTTTTTACCTCCTTTTGGCTAGAACGCGGCATCTATCAGCGCAAATACCTGCCTGTCCCTGAATCCCCTTATTTTTGCGGCACCGCTGGGGCAGGCTACCACACAGGCCCCGCAGCCCTGGCAGAGTGCCTCCCGCACCACGATTTCATCGGTTTCATCATCCCTGTCTCTGGCATCATAGGGGCAGACGCTGATGCACATCTCACATTTGCGGCACTGCCGCTGGACCGTCTCGGAAATAACCCTGCCCGCGGCTAGTTGTTTCGAGGTCAGCAGCGATACCGCCCTTCGGGCAACCGCCTGGGCCTGGGCTATCGTCTCCTCAATCCCGCGCGGGGAATGGGCCAGCCCGCAGACGTAGATGCCGTCTTTTACAAAATCCACCGGGCGGAATTTCTCCTCCGCCTCCTGGAAAAACCCGTCTTCGTCCAGTGCCACGGCTAAAATATCAGCCAGCGTCCGGTTATCGCCGGGGATGACGCTCGCGCTCAGGATTAAAAGGTCGGGTTCGAGCCTCAGCGTTCCACCCAGCGCCGACTCGATGATTTCGATAGTTAGCCGTTCTCCGTCCTGTCTTACCTCCGGCTTGCGGTCAGGCTCGTAGCGGATAAAGCGTACGCCCTTTTCCCGCGCCCGGGTATAATGCGCCTCTTTAAAACCGTAGCTCATCATGTCCCGGTAGAGAACGTTCACCTCAATGCCGGGATTTAGTTCCTTCAATTTTAACGCATTCTGCAATGCCTGCGAGCAGCAGATGCGACTGCAGTAGGGTCGGTCTTTTTCCCTGGAGCCGACACATTGTATCATAACCACCGACCTCAACCCGCCGGAGTCAAGCTCGCCGGCGAACAGTCGCTTTTCCAGTTCCAGTTGCGTGATAACCTGCTGGCTCTGTCCGTACAGGTACTCGGTGGGTCGGTGCTCGTTGCCACCGGTGGCGACAATTATGGCACCAGCCTCCACCGTGTTGATAGATTCGTCTTTCCCCTTGATACCGACCCTGAAATTGCCGGCATAGCCATTCGCCGCCGCCACCTCCGAGTCCATATGCCGGTGAATACGGGGGTTTTTTTGCACCTGCTCTATGGCGTCCCTGAGCGACGCCCGGATGTCGCCGCTTTCCAGGGTAGAGTATACGTCTTTCAGGTTGCCGCCAAGTTCCGATGATTTTTCAACAAGGCAGACTTCGATTTCATGCCGGGCGATGGACAGCGCCGCCGTCATACCGGCCATGCCACCGCCGATTACGAGAGCATTGGGTGTCACCGTCATCGGTGACGTGGGCAGGCAATCCTGCTGCCTGATGTCTTCAATGGCCATGGCCAGCATACTTTTTGCCTTGGCCAGCGCCTTCTCTAGCTGATCACGATGCACCCAGACGACCTCTTCCCTGAGATTCACCACCCGGACCAGGGCCGGGTCAAGTCCGACTCTGGTGGTTAATTCATCGAGCATTTGCCCGCTGATATGTGTGCACGCGCCTAGCACCAGACGATTGCCCTTATGCTCCTTTACCCTTTTTCTCACCGCCTCGAAAGCCTCACTGCGGCAGAGATAGGGTACCGTCTCAACGTGAACGACACCGGGCAGTTTTCCCAGGTGTTCGGCCACCGACTCAAGGTCGAGCGTCGAGGCAATCTCACCACCACAGCCACACAAAAAAACGGCAGTCTTCGGCGCTGGCTCCTCGGCTGGTTTTTCCATCGGTTCTTTATCAGTCGGACGGATAGCAGGTGAGCCGAGCCATTTCGATGCCCCACCGGCGGCGGCACCCGCTTCGACCATGGTATCAGCGATGTCCTTGGGACCGCCCGCGCTGCCACATATGTATATCCCTTCCCGCGAGGTTTCAACTAACGAGAGCGATCGCGTCTGGCAGAACCCCCACCGGTTCGTTTCCACGCCCAGGACCTGACAAAGCTCATTGAATTCCGGTGCCGGTGTCTGGCCCACCGATAGCACGACCATTTCAAACTGACGTTTGACCGGCCGGTCATCTTCCGAGGCCACAGTGAGCATGAGGTCATGGTTACGGGGGTCTTCTTTCACCACCGGGACGCGGCAACGGGTGAATTGCACACCGAGCGCGTCTCTGGCATGCTCATAGTACCGATGGTACCCCTTGCCAAATGCCCTCATATCCATGAAGAAGATATGGACATCCGCCTGCGGCCACTTCTGTTTGATGAGCGTGGCTTCCTTGACGGCAAACATGCAGCATGCCGAGGAGCAGTAATCCCTCCGGCTGTCCCGCGAGCCGATGCACTGCAGGAAGGCGATTGACGCCGGTGTTCTGCCATCCGAGGGGCGAATCAGCTCGCCATAAGAAGGCCCACCGGGACTGAGTATTCGTTCCAGTTCAATGCTGGTTATTACGTTGGGATAGCGCCGGTAGCCGTACTGCGTGGCCAGACGCGGGTCAAACTCCTCGAAGCCGGTCGATATAATAATGGCGCCCGCCTGAAGCTGCCGGATACTTTCTTTCTGTTCGAGCTGTATAGCCCCGGTCGGGCATTTACTCACGCACTCTCCACACCGGGTGCACTTCTCCCAGTCTATGGCGTATAAGTGAGGAGTGGCGTATGGATTTGACAAATCAATGGCCTTCCGGCGGCCCAGCCCTTCATCAAACTGACTCTCCATCTCTATTGGACAGACCTCGGTGCAGAGCCCGCAGCCAATGCACAACTGAGAATCAACGCCGGTACTCTTGGTATCTAACGTTATCTTGAAATCACCTGCCTTACCCTGCAGTTCAGCGACCTCCGTATTGTATAGCAATTCGATGTTCGGGTGATTCACTCCGCGCCGCAGGCAGAACTGGTCAGATTTATCTCTGTTGAGCGTAGGGAGCATCTGGCACAGGCTGCAGTGGTTATCCGGGAACCATTTGTCCATCTGGATGAGTGCGCCCCCGATGCTTGGCTTCCGCTCGCAGAGATATACCTTGTGCCCCGCCTCCGCCAGCTCCAGCGAGGTTTTTATTCCCGCCACCCCGGCGCCGATTACTAAAACCGCTTCTGACTTGGCCATTTTATCCATTCACGCATATTCCGCCGTAGCGATATCAATTACCTCAAAGAACTGCCGGGCCGTCCAGTTTTTATGCTGCATCGCCTTGGAAGGGCAGGTGGCCGCACAGGCACCGCAGCCAACACATATCGCTTCATTGACCCTGGCCACCTTTTTCACCGGATCAAGCTCAATTGCCTGAAAAGCGCATATAGGAACACACTGGCCACAGCCGCGGCATATTTCTTCGTCCGCGAAGGCCACCTCCGGCTCGTGAAGCAGTTCTTTACGGGAAAAGAGGGAGAGGATTTTACTCGCCGCACCACTCGCCGAGGCGACGGTATCGGGCAGGTCCCTCGGCCACTGTGCCGTCCCCGCCAGGTAGATACCGGAGGTCAGCGTCTCCACCGGCCTGAGCTTGATGTGAGCTTCGGTGATGAAGCCATGCTGGTCAACGATGATGTTGAGTTTTCTGGCCAGGTCCTTCACTCCCGGGCTGGGTACCATGGCCGTGGCCAGAACCACCAGGTCGGCGGCGATTTCAATGCTCTTCCCGGTCAGGGTATCCGCACCCCAGACTTTAAGCTTATCCCCGTCCCGGAATACCCTGGAGACTTTACCCCTCAGGTAAAGCACTCTTTCCTCATCTACCACTTTCTGGATATATTCCTCATAGCCTTTGGCATCGGAGCGAATGTCCATATAAAAAATATATGCCTGGCCGTTCGGAACGGCCTGCTTGTAAAGCAGCGCCTGTTTCGCCGCGTACATGCAGCATACCCGGGAGCAATAAGACACCCCGTGTTCCGGGTCGCGCGACCCGGCGCACTGAACGAAGACCACCTGCTCGGGTTTCTTCCCGTCAGACGGTCTCCTGACCTCTCCCGAAGTTGGCCCCGAAGGTGAAAGCAGCCTTTCGAACTGCAGCCCATCGATTATGTCCGGGTCTGAGGCATACTCCGCAAGGCCACTGCACGGGAAAAGCTCATACCCCGTAGCCACAATGATGGCGCCAACCTTTTCCTCGATTACTTTATCCTTCTGCTGGAAATCGATAGCCTCATTGGGGCAGGCCTCTTTACAGGCGCGGCATTCGCCACCGTCGAAATGCAAACAGGTCTCCCGGTCGATTATCGGTCGCTGCGGCAGTGCCTCCGGGAAAGGAACGTAGACGGCGCCACGCTGCGAGAGACCACGGTCAAACTCGGAAGGAACGGTGACGGGGCAACTTTCCAGACAGAGCCCACAGTAGTTGCACTTCTCCTCATCAATAGTGGTGGCTTTTCGCCTGATGCTGACCTGGAAATTGCCGACGTATCCGGAGACATCTTCCACTTCCGAGTAGGCATAAAGCCTGATATTGGGATGTGAAGCCACCTTTGACGTCAGAGGTGAAACCATACAGGGGACGCGGCCAGCAATGGGGAACGTTCCTGATAACTGTGTGGCGTGCCCGCCGATACTGGGGTTTTTCTCCACCAGTACAACCTCATAGCCGCTATCGGCGATGTCCAGGACCGCCTGTATTCCTGCCACCCCGGCCCCTATAACCATTACCTTTTTAGTCAGCGGCACTACCAAAGGCGTTAATGATATGTTGCGACGCAGCTTTTCGATTACCGCTTTGATGATGGATATCGCTTTCCTGGTGGCCGTCTCCTTATCGGCGGTATGAGGCCAGCTGCACTGCTCCCGGATATTGGCTATCTCGCAATGGTAGGGATTGACGCCTTCGGATTCAGCCAGTTTGCGAAACGTCGTCTGATGCAGGGAGGGCGAGCAGTTACTCATGACAATACCATTCAGTTCTTTTTCTTTGATTGCCTTTCGCACCAGCTCCTGACCCGGGTCGGAGCACATGTAGATATAGTGCTCGGCGTGTTCAACTCCAGGGTAGTCCTTTATCTGCTCCACCACCCGCTCCACATCTACCGAGCCTGCGATATTCAGCCCGCAGTGACAGACAAAGACACCGATCCTTCTCTTTTTCAACTTGCGGCCACCTTTTCCGGCATCTTTTCGCTGGTGGAGAACAGAGTAAGTACTTTGCTGGCAGACCCGCTCCCCTGAGCCACCGAATCGGGGATGTCCCTGGGGCCCTGAGCCGTTCCGGCAACGTAGATGCCGGGGATATTGGTCTCCAGGGGACGAAGTTTATAGTGAGCTTCGTTGATAAATCCATGGCTATCGGTATTTACGCCGAGTATCCGCATCAGTGCCTTACTTTCTGGATTGGGTATCATGGCCATGCCCAGAACCACCAGGTCACAGGACAATTCGATTCTCTTCCCCGTCAGGGTGTCAGCTCCCCAGACCTTTAGTTTATCACCATCCCGGAACACCCTGGACACCCTTCCCCTCAGATATAATACGCCATCCTCTTCCACAGCTCTCTGCACAAACTCCTCGTAGCCCTTCCCCGTGCTTCGGGTGTCCATATAGAAAATATACGCCTGACCATCGGGGACAGCGTGCTTGTAGAGCATGGCCTGTTTCGCTAGGTACATGCAGCACACCCGCGAACAGTACGGCACGCCGTGCTCGGGGTCGCGAGAGCCCACACACGAGATGAATACGACCTCTTTGGGTGTTTTCGCGTCGGACGGCCTCAATACCACCCCGGCAGTAGGGCCGCCAGGACAGAGAATTCTTTCAAATTGAATCCCGTCCAGTATGTCCGGGTCCGACTCAAACTCAGTGATTGCCTTCTTGGGAGTCAGTTCAAAGCCGGTGGCAACTACAATGGCGCCAACATCCAGTTCCTCATAACTGTCAACCATTTCGTGGTTGATGGCTTTTCTTTCGCAGGCTGCTTCACAGGAGCGACATTCACAGCAACCGGCGCAGTTCAAGCAGCGCCTGGCTTCGGCCACGGCTGCCTCCTCGTCAAGGCCAAGTTCTACCTCGGCAAAGGAGCCCTCCCTCTGTCCCAGGTCAAGCATCGGCATGGCTGCCCTCGGCTTCGCCTGTACCCCTTCCTTGGAGACCTCTTCGACTTTGTTTAGCTGCCCTGGCCTTCCCTCACGCAGGTCGACGCCGTTCAAATAGCGGTCGATGCTCTCTGCTGCTTCCTTGCCGGCGGCAATGGCCCCGATGACATCCGCCGGCCCGGATACCACGTCTCCGCCGGCGAAGACACCGGCCATATTGGTCTCCAGCGTGACCGGGTCGGCAGATACGGTGCCCCGCTCGGTGCCGGCAATCTCACCGGGCAGCCCGGCTTTATCCACCGACTGCCCGATGGCGACAATCACATTATCCACATCCACTGTAAACTCCGAGCCCTTGACCGGTACCGGTCTTCGGCGACCACTGGCATCAGGCTCACCCAGCTCCATACGAAGGCACTCAATGCCAGTCAATTTGTCGTTCTGGCTCAAGACCTTCACCGGCGCGGCCAGAATGTGGAGCTTTACCCCCTCATTTTCCGCCTCATCAACCTCACCCGCGACGGCCGGCATTTCCTCCCGGGAACGTCGATAGATGATGGTTACCTCGTCAGTGCCGAGGCGCTTGGCGGCTCTGGCGGCATCCACCGCTGCATTACCGCCGCCAATGACCGCTACTCGCTGGCCCAAACTGACTTCATTTCCAGAATTGACCCGCTTCAGGAAATCAATGGCGTGAATTACCTCTGGTGTGCCCTCACCGGGAATGCCCATTTTCTGGCTCACTCCGGCGCCAGTACCAAGGAAAACAGCCTGATATCCCTTGCTGAAGAGCCCGTTCAGGTCTTCCACAGGGCTATCCGTTCTGATTTCAACGCCGAGTTCTCTAACATAATCAATCTCGTTATCTAATACGTTCTTTGGCAGCCGGTATTCCGGAATCCCGTAGCGCAGCAGGCCGCCGGCCATCGGCATGGCTTCAAATACGGTTACCGGATACCCTTTCCTGACCAGGTCATAGGCACAGGACAAGCCTGCCGGCCCGGAGCCCACAACCGCTATCTTCTCCTTCTTTGTCCTTTCAACAGCAATCGCCTTCTCTCTGCCTGCCTTTAGCTCGTAATCGGCAATAAATCGTTTGAGAGTTCGAATAGACATGGGCTCATCGACAGTCCTTCGTTCGCAGTCCGTTTCACAGGGATGAGTGCAGACCCGCCCGATTACCCCGGCGAAGGGTATGGTTCGGCGCACCACCTCCAGAGCCTCCTGAAATTTACCCTGGGAAATAAGGGCGATATATCCCTGGGCGTTGACACCGGCCGGACAGGCAATCCGGCACGGGGCGGTTCCCCTCTTTTCCACAGTAAAGACCGCGGGAACTGCCTGACCGAAGAGCTTGTAAATTGCTTTCTGTGCCGCGATACCTCGTTCATATTCGCCATATACTTCTACGGGACAAGCAATGGCACAGTCTCCACACCCGGTACACTTTTCCCAGTCCACGTAGGAAGCTTTTCTTCTGATGCGGACGGTGAAGTTGCCTATCTGACCCGAAACCTGCTCCACTTCCGAGTAGGTCAGAAGCTTTATGTTCTGGTGCTGTCCTGCCTCCACCATCTTGGGGGTCATGATGCACTGCGGACAGTCCAGCGTCGGAAATACCTCTGAATATTGGAGCATATGGCCGCCAATGCTGGAGGTTCTCTCCACCAGAAAGACTTCATAGCCGGCGTCGGCGATGTCCAGTGCCGCCTGAATACCGGCTACCCCGCCGCCAATTATCAGCGCCTTTCGGGTAACCGGCAATTCCGTCCTGAATACAGGCTGTGGAGAGGTCAATTTAGCCGCCAGGTTTTCAATAGCCTCGATTATCCTTTCCGAAGCCCTCTTTCCATCTATCTGCTCACGCAAATCAACCACTTCAAACTGATTGGGAGCCAGACCGGCAGCAGATGCCAGCTCCCTGAATGTATCTCGATGTAGTAATGAACTACAGCTGGTGAAAACCACCCCCTCCAGCCCGTTTTCCTTCATCACACCGGCCACCTTCTCAGGCTTTGGATTGAGACACATGTCGGGATGGAGCTCGGCATAGGCAACATCCGGATGGCGGCGAGCCACCGTCAAAAGCTCTTCCACATCAGCCGAGCCCATAGGGCTGAAACAACAATCGCAGAGAAAAACCCCTAGTTTTCCCATTGTTTTTCCATATAGCGATTAAGAGACCAGATTTTTGCTCTTGAGGAGAGAAAGAGGGTCGCCATAGCCTGATTCAAAATGGCAGACCTTCGACTCAATTCCCATGGCAATGGCTAAAAGTTGACTGAAATAAAGGATCGGCAGGCCTTGAAAATCGCTGTACCTCTGCATTAACTCAGACTGTCTTTGGCTCAGGTTAAAGTGACAGAGGGGGCAGGTAAGGACCAGGGCTTCGGCGCCCCGCCTCAGTGCCGAGCTCAATATCTCCCAGGCGCACTGGGTGATGAAATCAGGATTACCCACGATTTGAAATGAACCGCAGCATTCGGTGGCGTGGGGAAAATCCACTGCCTCGGCACCCAGGGTTTCCAGCAGCCGGTGCAATATGGTTGGCCTCTCCACCTGGTCGATAGCCACTTCCTGAGGTCGGAGCAGGGTACAGCCATAATATGGGGCCACTTTCAGACCTTGCAGTGGAACCCTGACTTTCGCCGCAATATTCTCCCAGCCGACATCATCCCGGAGCACCTCGAGAAGGTGAACGACTTCCACCTCCCCATTGTAGTCAACCTCTTCCTCCATGAAGTCGTTGAGCGTCTTCCTTTTCTCGCCATCATTTCGCATCAGCAAATTCGCCCGCTTCAGCGTATGGTAGCAGAAAGAACACAGGGTCCCGACCCGGTCGCTGCCCTGCTCTTTGACGCGGATGAGATTGCGCACCGGGGCCAGGTGATGGGCCAGGTCGTCCTCGGCCAGCGAATAGACGGTGCCGCAACAATTCCAGCGCTCGATTTCGACCAGCCTGATGCCCAGGGCATCCATTGAGGCAACAGCAGAGTCCTCAAGGCCCTTTGCCTTGGTCTTCAACGTGCATCCCGGATAGTAACTCAGGTCCATAACGCTCCTCAGGCAGTGTGTTTGCGGAAACCGCTAACCAGTGCTATCTGGGGAAGTTCACCAATGGTGTCTCTCGGAATGTCTGATGCCTCCACGTAGTCGACATTCTTCCTCAGGGTGATGAGCCTTATCGCCTCCATCACTCTGCCCAGGTCGACCCCACGAGGGCAGCGAACGGTACAGGTGAAGCAGGAGGCACAGAGCCAGACCGTCTTGGAGGCAGCGATATCTTCTTCCAGTCCCAGCTGTGCCAGTCGGATAACCTGATTGGGCAGCAAATCCATGGCGAAGCACATGGGGCAGCCAGCCGAGCACTTGCCACACTGGTTACAGGCAAGAAGGTCCTGTCCCGAGATTTCGGCTACTTTCTTGACGAAGTCACTATGGAGTGTCTGCGAGGAGATCTGAATCCTCATTCCAATGCCTTATCTAAAATCCAAGCAAAGCCCGAAAATGCATTTATGCTGAGTTTTAAAGTGGACCGGGAAATAATGCAACGGCAGTTCGAGGAGGACCCGTGACCTATGTGATTCCTCTCCCTGCCGACAAATTCTTTATCCAGCATATTTTTCATTTTAACAAATGCGATTTAAAAAGCCAAACCAGGACCGTCAGGCGGGATGGGAAAAAGGCAATTCATACATTCCCTTCGCCCGTGTAAACTTGTGTGCCCATACCCAAGCAATATATAATATTGTGGTGAACAGATGAATAAGGTTGAGATATACCGGGGGTGGTGCAAGAAATGCGACATCTGCATTGCCTTCTGCCCACAGAAAGTCCTTGAAGCCGACGAAGAGTCATATCCCACCGTAGTATCCCCCGAGAAATGCACCGGTTGCCTCCTCTGCGAGATGAGATGTCCCGATTTTGCCATCGTGGTAAATAAAGATGAGGAAAGTCGTAAAGAAACAGGTTCTCCTGCAGGGAAATGAAGCCTGCGTTGAAGGCGCACTGATGGCCGGTTGCCGCTTCTATGCCGGGTATCCCATCACACCGGCTACAGAGATAATGGAGATTATGGCTGAGAAAATGCCTGAGACCGGCGGCGTTTTCATTCAGATGGAGGACGAGATTGCCAGCCTGGGCGCGGTTATCGGCGCCTCTCTCGCCGGCATGAAAAGCATGACCGCCACGAGTGGACCGGGTTTCTCACTGATGCAGGAGCATATCGGCTTTGCCGGCATGGCCGAGGTTCCCTGTGTCATCGTCGATGTCATGCGGGCCGGACCGAGCACCGGTCTGCCCACACAGCTTTCCCAGGGTGATGTTATGCAGGCCCGCTGGGGCACCCATGGCGACCACCCCATCATTGTCCTCGCCCCTTCGTCAGTATATGAATTTTTCGAACTCACCGTGCAGGCATTCAACCTCTCGGAACGGTATCGCACTCCCGTCATCCTGCTCGTCGATGAAGTGGTGGCCCACATGAGGGAAGGGGTTATCCTGCCTGCCAAAAATAGCCTGGAAATTGAAGAAAGGCCCCACCCCACCGTACCACCGGAATGGTATATTCCCTACGCCGACCCGGGCACTGGTGTGCCACCGATGCCCGCCTTTGGAGACGGCTACCGCTATCACGTGACGGGGCTGTACCATGATGTGAGGGGATATCCCACCGTTCGGACTGATGAGGTGGAACCGCTGATACATCGGCTCTTCACCAAGATATCGAAGGATTTCGACCGCCTACAGTGGTTTGACGCCTTTGAAACAGAAGATGCCAGAGTAACGGTAATCGCTTACGGCTGCGTGGCGCGTGCCGCGCACCGGGCGGTGCGGCAGGCACGGGAAAAGGGGCTTAAAGTGGGGTTAATCAAGTTGAAAATCCTCTGGCCCTTCATGCGCCGTACCATAAGCGGAATACTGGCAAACTCGCAAAAAGTCCTGGTACCGGAACTGAACGTCGGGCAGATTTCCAGAGAGGTTAAAAGGGTCAACGAAAGCCGCTGCGAGGTAGTCACCCTGAACAAGGTCGACGGTACACCCATCAAGCCCGCGGAAATCCTGCAAAAACTGGGGGAGATATACTCATGAGGCAAACAGAGCATCTTGTCCACAAATATCTCCGCTCCAGCAAGCGGTTCCCGCATATATGGTGCGCCGGTTGCGGAATCGGCATTTTCATGCAGGCCCTGATTCGGGTCATTGACCAGAACGAATACAGCAAAGACGATATAGTCCTTATCTCCGGTATCGGTTGTTCCGGTCGACTTCCGGTATATGTTGACTTTAACACATTGCATACCACGCACGGGAGGGCGCTCACCTTCGCCACCGGCATAAAGCTGGCCAATCCCCGCCTCAAGGTGATAACGGTAATGGGCGACGGCGATGCCGTTGCCATCGGGGGGAACCACTTCATCCACGCTGCCCGGCGCAATGTTGAGATAGCCAGCTTCGTCCTGAACAACAGCGTCTACGGAATGACGGGGGGGCAAAGTTCCCCGACGACACCCTATGGAGTCATAACTGCCTCAGCGCCATACGGCAACCTTGAGCCTGATTTTGATATCTGCCGGCTGGCCGAGGCCGCCGGAGCGGTATTCGTCGCCCGTGCCACCGTTTACCACACACAACTCCTCGACCGACTCATTGACAAGGCGCTGAAAAAGAAAGGGGCTGCCGTAGTGGAAGTGGTATCCCAGTGTACCACTTATGCCGGTCATTTCCTGAAGCTCAAGTCGCCGGTTGATATGATGAAATGGCAGAAGAATAATTCGGTTACGGTGGAAAAAGCGAAACAGCAGAGCGAAGCCGAACTGGAAGGAAAGATAGTCATCGGCGTTCTGGTGGATAGAGAAAGACCAAGCTACCATGAGCAATACCAAAGTCTCCTCGCTGAAAAATCCAAGATATGAAATCCGCATAGCCGGCGCCGGAGGTCAGGGTATCATCCTGGCCGGTATAATGCTGGCCGAGGCGGGAATCATTCAGGACCTTTGCGTGGCGCAGAGCCAGAGCTACGGCCCGGAGACAAGAGGTGGCAACTCCATCTCCGAGGTCATTCTGAGCAATACGGAGATTGATTTCCCCCAGTCTACGGAACTGGATGTGCTCATTGCCCTCACCCAGGTAGCCTGTGACCGTAACCTGCCGGATATGAAAGAGGGCGGGCTGGTTATTGTTAATTCAGACGCGGTGCAGCGAGTTCTCTGGGACAGCCTGGTCTCAATCCCTTTCGAGGAAATAGCCCGGAAGGTTGGCGAGACACGCGCCGTCAACGTTGCCGCCCTCGGCTCTCTGGTACCCTTCTGTCCTTTGCTCGACCGTCGTGCTTTGACCAGAGCCATTGCCAGTCGGCTGCCCTCAACAAAGCTGGAGGCCAATTTGCAGGCGTTCGATAAGGCACTGCGATTTGCCCGCAGAGCCAAAGGTAGTCTGAAATATGCCGGGACAACAGAAGAGTACGAAATTTAAAGCCTGCACTGCACAAATATGATATCCTGACGCCGGAAAGTAACCCGCATCTCCATAAATCGCCGCCATAGTATTAAATATCAATCTCCGCAGAATCCCGCATTTATTAAAAGCGGACTTGCATTGTGATATAATTAATATTGGGAAAATGGCGGTTAAGACGGTAGCGACCAATCGCAAGGCATATCACAACTACCACATCGGGGAGAGCCTGGAGGCAGGCATCGCCCTCACCGGCACGGAGATAAAATCAATCCGGGAGGGGAGAGTGAGCCTAGGAGATGCTTATGTCAGGCCCGAGAACGGCGAACTGTGGCTGCTGAATGCTCACATCGCGCGCTATGAGGCCGGGAGCTACATGAGCCATGAGCCGACGCGGCCGCGCCGGCTCCTTCTGCACCGCAAACAGATTGATGGCCTGGCCAGTCAGGTGGCTGAGAAGGGCCTGACGCTGGTACCAACGAAGCTGTACCTGAAAGGCAGCCGGGCCAAGGTGGCCATCGCCCTGGCCAAAGGTAAAAAGCTTTACGATAAGCGGGAGACAATTGCCCGGCGTGAGGTGGAGAGAGAAATCGGGCGGGCAGTGAAGAGACACACACGGTAAAGGAGGTTGAGACAAGTTCGCCGAAGCCAATGGGGACGCGTGGTTTCGACAGGGGAAGTAGGTTACAGGGTTGCAGGCTGAGGTGCCACTACCCTCACAAAACAAGTGGCAAAAAAACAAACGGCGAACCTGAAGTCGTTTACGCAGCTTAAAATATAGCTGCGCATCCAACCCGACCTCTCCTCAACGGGTCGGGATTGGGTGACGTAAAGTTGAGGTGCCACTGCCGGACGTCGATAAAGGCAGTGAAAGAAACGTCGACTGGTCTGGCTGAACTCGGTCAGCAGAGGTTAGCCGGATGAGAACAAAGAGCTGGCTAAGCCTGTAGCATACTCTGGGTCGCTTCTTCTGGACGGGGAGTTCGACTCTCCCCCGTCTCCACCAAGTAGTAGTAACAAGCCTCAGATAGATTTCACTGGTTCGCTGACTACATCCCCTAGCGCATAAATCTGAGCTATAGTTCCTTGAAGGATGCCCGCATCCCTTCCTGTCACTCCGCCATAACCTTTGATGCCAGCAAAGCCGGATAACCTCTAGCTGGCAGGCGACGGTAAGCGAAGAAGGTGAAGGTAAAGGGCTTCCGTTTCGGGCGATGGGTCAGTGCCCAGTTCCTCCGCCAGCAGTTTTCTACATCGCTCGTAG
>SDBU01001684.1_pt1 | contig 30822 bp, 20 predicted proteins | sample 2277071 | NCBI WGS metagenome assembly SDBU01 (sample SAMN10397929, study PRJNA504765) | marine sediment metagenome | isolation source: marine sediment core GS08_GC12, 126 cmbsf | place: Arctic Ocean: Gakkel Ridge, Loki's castle | collected 2008 | reverse complement strand
CCACGGCCGCGGCCAAGAGGGCCTTTTTCAGCCGCCGGGCGTGAATCACCCCCCCCGGCGAAATCGCCGCCGCCGCCACTTCCCCCCGGGCCATCCCCATCAGCCGCAGTTGCTCGCTGGTCGCGCCACCGGCCTGACCGGCCAAATCCACGGCGTTGATCAACCGGCTCCCCTCGATGCCCTGCCGATTCTCGACCAACCGGGCGATCCGGCGGGGGTCAAAACGGTGGCTGTAACTGACCCGGGTGAGGTAGCCTATCGCCGCCAGCACCAGCACCGCCAGCGCGCAGTCGACCCCCAGCAGCGCCCACGGCTGCAGCGCCAAGACGGTATCCAGCGCCACCGCCAGCAGGCCGGCCACCAGCACCGCCGCCAGCACCGACGAGACCGCCCGCGCCAGTTCGGTCAGCCATACCCACTTGCCGACCCTGCGAAGCGTTCGATCGAGTTGCCCGGTCTTCATAGTAGTCCGGCCCTTCTTCTGAGGATCCACTCGGCCCCGGCCCACCCCAGCAGCCCCACCAGCAGCATCCACGTGTCCCAGACGAACGTCGCCGCCCGCGGCGCCGCTTGCCGCGCTCGCAGGCGGGCCAGTTCGGCAGGCAAATCGCCCGTCGAATCCTGCTGCAGGAACAGCCCGTCGGAAAGCTCCGCCAGCACCCGCATCTCGTCGGGCTTGGCGGAGGTGTAGAGCTTCTCCAGGTTCGCGTCGTACAGGCTGAATTTCTTTTCGATGCGAGCGGGCGTCGATTGAGGCGATTCCAGCGTCGCCGTGTACACGCCGATGTCCTTGCCCACGAAGGCGCCTTGGAGTCTCGATGTCGTGCCCCGTTGTCGGGCCAACGTCACCGCGTGGGTCTCACCGTCAGGTGCGGTCACCGTAAGGGTGGGGGCGAAGCCGTCCGCGTCGGCGAGCTTGCAGGTCACCTCCAGCACCACGGGGCTGCCCAGTTGCGCGCTGGAGGGGTTGAGTTTCAGCGACACGTCCTGTCCGGGCAGAAACGCGCTGCTCATGGCCTGCCAGCGGATCAGGTTCGACCAGAAGGTGGTGTAGACGTTGTCGAATTCCGCCAGGCCCGGCGGCAGGAAGCTCCACCGCCACAGCCCCTCCCCCAACACGGCCACGACCCCGCCGCGGCCGTAGCTCATGCTCGCCAGGGCCGGCATCTGGCCCTCCTGCGCGGGCCCGGTCGCCCGGCCTGCGGGAACCGCGTTGGCCAGCACGATGGTGGCGGTCTTGGCCCGCTCCACGACCGGCATGAGGGTGAAGCCCGGCAGTTTGGCCACCGTCTCCTCGACGCCCTCGGTCAGCCCGGCGAAGCCGAAGCACGGGTTGCTTCGCCCGGCCGGCGTGACCGACAGCGACAGGTTGTGCAGCAGCCCACGTCCCCACACCACCGGTTCCAGCATGGCGATGTCCCGTGCGGCCCGACGACCGAGGGCCGTCTCGGCATCGTACGCCCGGCCGCGAGCGAAGATGACGTGCCCGCCCTGATCGGCCACGTACTCCCGCAAGAGCTTCATCGCGGCGGCGTCCAGCAAGTGCTCGATCCCCCGGCCGAGAATGATTACATCGTAGGCGGCAAACGCCTCAGGCGTGGCCGGCACCACCGGGGCGCCCTGTTGGCGGGTGAGAATCTTTTCCTGCTTGCCGCGAGACAGTTGCGTGATCTGCGTGAAATCGATGCGGGCGTCCTTCCGCAGCGACTGGGCAATGAACTTCGTGTCCCAATACGGCTCGCCCTCCAGCAGCAGCACCCGAATCTGCTGGGCGGTGACCTCCAGGAAGACACTCTGGGCGTTGTTTCCGGCCTCGGCCTCGCCGGCGACCACCCCCACGGACACCTGGTACTCATGCAGCCCGGGGCGGTCCTGCCTGACCGGCAGCTTGACCGTCACCACGTCCTCGTCGCCGAAGCGCACCGGGTGGGTCGTGCGCGTGTCGCCGCTCTGGAGGGTCAGCGTGGTCTCGGCGCCGGCCAACCCCACCTGTCGGACTTTCGCCAGGATATGCCCGGTCTCCCCGGCCAGCAGATACTGCTGCTGCGCCATCGCCGCCAGCACCAGGTCTCGCCGATACGTGGGCCCGCCGACGCAGATCGTGTGCACGGGCACCCCGCGGGCCCGCGCCAGCAGCGCCAGCGACCTCATGGGCGCCTCGCCGGTGTCGTGCCCGTCGCTGACGACCAGCAGCGCCGCCTCGCCGGATTCGGCGTCGATGCGCTGGAGCGTGTCCCGCACGCACTGGGCGATCTGCGATGTTCGCCCGGTGGCCAGTTCCTCCACGGGCCGTTGGAAGGAGGCCTCCGACAGCGGGCGCACTTCGGCGTCGAAACCGAGCAGCCGCACATCGTAAAGCTCCGACAGCGCCGCCAACGTCTTGGGGTTCAGCCACCGCCGGCGGGCAGCCGCCAGCCGGGCCTCGCCGTCGCAGTCTTCTGTCAACATCGACCCGGACGTGTCGGCCAACACGAACAGCTCGGGCTTGGTCGCCTTGGTGGTCGGCGGGGGCACCGTACTGGGGCCCATCAGCACGACCGCCAGCGTGGCGATTACGGTCAGCCGCATCAACAACAACGCGATGCTCGCACGCGGCGTGTCGCGGAACGAACGGGCATACGCAAAGACCGCCAGCGCCGCCAGCACGCCGGCCAGGCCGATAATATGCTGCGGCGCCAACCCCGGCCGCCACACCAACGCCAGACTTTCGGAGGCTATCGTTTCCATATCCCCAGCAATATCAGTTCCAGACCGACGGCCACCATCGCCGCCAAGACCGACCACGGCCACATCGGATAGCCCCGCAGGCGAAGGATCGGCCCGGTCTGCTGCACGTCGTGAATTACCGGGTCGCTCTGCCCGGTGCGGAGCCGTTCGACAATCGCCTCGCGGCTCATCCGCCGCAGGTCGCCTTCCCGCCCGTCCACGTTCACCGCCGCGGAGGCGATCACGCGCTCGTCGATGAGCACTTCGTGGAAACCCGGCAGTCGCGTCCGCCGGAAATGCACCAGCGTCCGCCGCGATCCCGCTTCCGAGGCCGTGTCGATCTGAGACGGCTTTTCATCCGGGCCCAAGGCGGCAATCCGGCCCGCTTCGGCCTCCGTTGCGACCGTCACGGGGTAGTAGAACGGTTCGCCCACGATGGCCCGGCCATGCTGGGTCTGCTCGGGGCGGAGGTAGCTGAACATGCTCCGCATCAGCGCCACGAAGCCGCCGTATTTGCCCAGGTCGCTGCAGCGCAGCGCGGGGCTGAAATTGCACACCAGCAGCTTGCCCGCCCCCACCCGACGGGCCGACATGGCGGGCGTCTTGTCGGTGTACCACAGCAACCCCGTCGCCTCGCCGGCCAGCCGGCCGGTGAGCCAGACCCGCCCGAAGCGGACCTGCTGGAGCGCGTGCCGGCTCGGCTCGTCGAATTCCGCCAGCGGACGGCGCTGCCACGCACCCTCGCCGATCTGCAGGAACCCGCCGTCGGCCGCCAGGTCGCGAAGCGTCGTCGCCGTCCACGGCAGGATGTCGGCCCCTTCGGCGGCGTCTCGAAGCGCCAGCAGGTTATCTCCCACAGGCCCCTGGCCGCAGAAGACCGCCACGCCGCCGCCTTGGTTGGCATACATGTACAAGGCCCGCGACGCGGAGGCCCCCAGCTTGTCCACATACCCGACGAACACGACCTCGGCGTCGGCGATGCGACCGTAGCTCAAGCCCGCGCTGGTCAGGTGCTGCACCTCCAGGTCATCGGCCATGGTGCCCCGCGGCGCCAAGGCGCGTGTGATGAAGTAGCTGCCCGTGCCCGGCTGGTTGGGGTTGTCGTCGCTGACCACCACCACCGGCACGCGGCGAACGGCCCGCACCGTGACGTAGGCGGCGTTGTCGACGGCGAGGCTGTCCGTGCCGATCGAAAACACCACCCTATGCTCACCCGGCGAGGTGAAACGGGTAACCACCTCCGCGTCCGCCCCGGCCCAGGCCTTCAACGCCACCGGCACCGTCGCGAGGGCCCGACCGTCCGCAGAGGCCTTCACGCGAACGGTCCTGGCGTCGGCGGTGTAGTTGGCCACGCGCACGACGAGCTTGACCTCGTCGTCCACCATCGGCTGTACCGGCAGCGTCCGGGCGTTCGAGAGAGAAACGTTCTCCCCGCCGGCCGCGCCGACGGGCACGATCGTCAGCACGGTTCCTTCCGGAAGCGCCTCACCGGCGCGATCCCCGAGCGTCACGCCGCCCCAGTTGCTGCGCTGCATGTCCGACAGGATCACCAGCCGGCGTTGACCGGTGTGCGCCCTCAGCAGTTCCGCGGCCAGGGCGATGGCCTCGGGGAAGTTCGCCCGCTCCTGGGTGGGCTCGTACCGCCCCAGTTCCTCGCGGATCGCCTCCAGGTTGTCCGACAACTCCGGCAGCGCCGCCCGCGGGCGAGCGGAGGCGTACACCACGCCCACCCGGTCCACGCCGGCATCGAGGGCGCTCAGCGTCCGCTCGGCCAGCGCCCGGATGGAATTGGTCCCGCTCACGCCGTCCCGGCGCTGGGTGATCGACGCGCTGGCATCCAGCACCAGCACCACCGCCGCGCCCTCGTCCCCGGCCGCCGTCGGCGTTTCTTGCTCGCTCCACTGCGGGCGGGCGAAGGCCAGGGCCACCAGACACACCGCCAGGCACCGCAGCAGCAGGAACAGCAAGCGGCGCATCCGGTACAGCCACGAGGTGCTCTGCGACGACTCGGTCAACAGCCGGACCGTCGGGAACACGATCCGCCGGCGCGTACGCCGGGTGAGCAAGTGAGCCGTGATCGGCAGCGCCACCAGGCCCATGCCGGCCAGCATCGCGGGCGCCGCAAACGATATCGCCGCCAAAACCATATCCCTGTCCTAGCTCTGCCGTGTCTCCTGTTCTCCTGCTCTACTGCTCTACTGCTCTAAGCTGTGTGCAATCTTCGATTGCACACAGCTTACGCCATGCTGGCGCGCTGGAAGAGGTACTCCTCCAGCGCTTCGCTGTAATTCATGGCCGTGGAGACCAAACGGTAGTCGATCCCCCGGCCCTGGCACGCGGTCGACCACGTTCCGAGAAACCGGGCCAGCCGGCGCTCGTAGGCCGGGCGGATGTCCGTAACGTTGGTGGCCAGACGCCGGCGACTCTCACTGTCGATGAAGACCGCGTCGTGCACGTCCGGCAGGTGCAGTTCGTCGGCGTGCAGCACGTGAAACAGAATCGCCTCGCACCCGTGATGCGTCAACGCCGACAGGGCATTGAAGATCGGCTCCGGCTCGTCCAGCAGATCGCTGAAGACGATCAGCAGCCCTCGCCGCGCGATCAACTCGGCCAGGTTCCGCAGGGCCTGGTCGAGGCGGGCCTCATGGGCCGGGCGGGCCGACTCCATGGCGCGAAGAATCCGTACCAGGTGGCGGAACGAGCCGTACGGCCGATGGAACGCCTGCAGTCCGTCGCTGGCCAGGGCGAACGACACCTTGTCTTGCTGTTTAGTCGTCAAGAACGCGATGGCCGCGGCCAGCATGCAGGCGTGATCGTACTTGCTGTACCGGCCCGTCAGCCCGGCGTACGCCATCGAGGCCGAGGCGTCCACCAGCAGGTTCACCGTCATGTCCGACTGGTGCTCGAACAGCTTGATGTACAGCTTGTCCGTCCGGCCGTAAATCTTCCAGTCGACGTCGCCGATCTCGTCGCCGGGCATGTACTGGCGGAAGTCGTTGAATTCGACGCTGTGCCCCCGCATCGGTGACGCATGCCGACCGGCATATTGGCCCTCGACAACCTTGCGGCTGGAGAAGAACATGTTCCGCAGCCGGCGGAGATCCTGCAGCCGAAGATACTTGGAGTTCAGCGCGCCCTCGTCCGGCCCGGTCGGCGCCGCCGCCGCCGCACCGGCGAGGGCGGGTGGGTCCGATCGCGGCTTGCCCCGGTCTCTGGCCATAGGCTGACCTTCCCGCTCAATGAACGTAATCGGGCTCGTGCACCTCGGTCAGAACCCGTTCGACAATCTGCTGGGCGGTAATGCCGTCCCCGGTCGCGCTGTAGTTGGGCAGTACCCGATGTCGCAGCACGTACGGCGCCGCCTGAAGAATGTGATCGGCCGAGACCGTCGGATCCCCGTCCAGCACCGCCAGCGCCTTGGCCGCCAGGATCATGTACTGACTCGCCCGCGGGCCGGCGCCCCATTCAACATACCGCTTTACGTAATCGCCGGCCGTCTCACCCAACGGACGCGTCGCCCGGGCGATCGACACCGCGAAACGCACCACGTGCCGCGAAACCGGCAGCCGAAGCACCACGTCCTGAAACGCCATCATCTGCTCGCGGCTGAAGACCTGCTGCACCGTCAAGTCATGCGGCACCGTGGTGCTCATGACGATCTGCTCTTCCTCCTCCCGCGAGGGATAATCGATCCACAGGCTGAACATGAAGCGATCGAGCTGCGCCTCCGGCAGCGGGTAGGTGCCCTCCTGCTCGATCGGATTCTGCGTGGCGACCACGATGAACGGGCGCTCGAGCTTGTGCGCCGTGCCCATGCTCGTGACGGTGTACTCCTGCATCGCCTCCAGCAGCGCCGCTTGCGTCTTCGGCGGCGTGCGGTTGATTTCGTCGGCCAAAATGATGTTGGCGAAGATGGGCCCGTGCATGAAACGCCAGCCCCGGCCGCCGCCGGCGCTGTCCTGCTGCAGCAGCTCCATGCCGATGATGTCGGCCGGCATCATGTCCGGGGTGAACTGAATCCGCTTGAACGACCACCCCAGGGCCTGCGAAAGGGTTTTGGCCAGCAGCGTCTTGGCCAGGCCGGGCACCCCGATGATCAGCGCGTGCCCCTGGCAGAAGATCGCGGCCAGCAATTGCCGCACGATCAGGTCTTGCCCGATGATGACGGTGCCGATCTCCGCCTTCAGCTTGCCGAAACCTTCGCTCGCCTGGGCCAACAGTTCGACGTCGGCCCCTTGAAGTTGCTCACTTTGCTCAGGCACAGGACCTCCCGTGGTATCAAGGGCGCATACTGCGCTCCCGCTACAGGAAACCAGAAATCTCCGTTACCCCGTTGGACGCCCAACTCGCCCGTGGGTTCGCGCTGCACCAGGAACCTTACGCCCGAGGGAAGCACCTGTCAAGGAATATCCGTCTCGCCAATGCCTTGATGTCCTCCTGTATCGGCCCCGCCACGCCGCTGTCTTCTCGGCGTCAAATACGCCGGCAAGTGCCCCCCTGCCGGCCCGGCAAGACCCCTGCCACGGCATCAGCCCTGCTGCTCTCTTGCAGTTCCTAGTGCATGGTCGCAGCGGTACATGCGCAGTCATCACGGCTACCGTTGTTCCCTCCGGAGCCCGGGAGCACCCCAACCCCTTGACAGCACAGGAAGAGCCCCTACAATCAACGTTGGAATCGCACCACGCGCCCGTAGCTCAATTGGATAGAGCATCGGTCTACGGAACCGAAGGTTACACGTTCGAATCGTGCCGGGCGTATTTGACGTAACACCCTATTCCCCATGGGGTAAAATGCAGCACATCACGTCGGGACGGGGGTCTCCTGCATGCCGCGTTCATCGGTAGTTGGTCCGCCGTAGTCCGAGGAAGTCCAGCGTAGGCCGCATGGCGGGCGTCAGCCTGGGCGCCAGCGGAGTCAGCCTGGGCGTCAGTGGCGATCAGGCCCCGGCGACCTTCGGGTCGGTGGACAGATCGGGCAGGCTGTTGACGGCCGCGACCTGCTGCTCGCCCAGCACATGGGTGTATCGATCCAGCGTCAGCCGGATGTCCGAATGCCTCGCCAGAAACTGGTATGGCGTCCTGGAACTCCCAGGTCCTCTGAGGGAGGCTAACTCGTCGTGATCGAAAACGATATGTAGGGCAGCTCCGCTCGCCACTTGGGGCGCCCCTCGTCTTCACCTGATCCGTGGGTATAGCCTGCTGGACACTCTTCGCCCGGCCCGAGCTCAGCTAGCGAAATAATCCAGTCCTCGTAGTCTTCTCCAGTAACAGGTGGGTCCAGGGGCCGCAATGTTCGAGAAGCTTGCCGAGGACGTCGCTGTGGCGGGCCTGGATGAACGCGAGGATCTTCTCGTGCCGCCGCATCGGGCCTGCAGGAAGGGGTCGGCTTCGTAGACCTTCTTGATGAGCATGGCCCAGCGGCGACGGTCCAGCGGGGCCGGGGCGGGGTCGTCTCGTCATAGCGGGCGCAGGTGCAGTACGTGTTCAGGCGAGCGGTTCGGGCGTGCCGGTTACGAGGGGCTCCTGCGGGCCAACCACAAGGGTTCCGGCCGCTGCTGGATGTTCGCCGGACTGAACCTCCTCCGCGCCGGCGCGATCAAGAAGATGAAGCCCGACAAGCCGGATGCGGGCGATGGGAAACAGCGACGCCGAGGCCCCTGGGCGAGCCGGTCGACGCGGGCGGGGATTTGCGACTTGGGGGCTTGTGATTTCGGGGGCGGGGGTTTAGCATTTGCGTTGGCCGATTCGGACGATGTGCGGGCAGGGAACGTGGGGCATGATTTCTCGCATTCATAGCTCGCCTTAGGAAGGACACAATCATGAGAATCAGCATCCATCAGCTCCCCGGAATCACATCCCTGGTACTCGCCGCATTCCTGGTCGCGCCCGGCCCGCTCGCCGGCGCTCCGAGAAGGATGGCGATGCCCGACTTCACCAAAGGCGACGCGATCCCCGCCGGGGCGGATCACGATTGGAACCTGGGGGCCACCGGGGCCCGCGGGTGGACGTACAGCGACAAGCTGGTGACCGCTGACGCACGGCAGATCCGCATCACGAAGGTGGATAGGAACTCCCCCGCCGACGGAGTTCTCGCGGTCGGCGACGTGATCCTGGGAGTCGGCGGCAAACCGTTCTCCCACGACCCGCGCACCGAGATGGGCAAGGCGCTCACCGAGGCCGAAACCGAGGGCAGCCGCGGCGCCTTGTCACTGATCCGCTGGCGGGGCGGCAAGACCGAGACGGTCGTCGTGAAGTTGTCCGTCCTCGGCACGTACAGCGCGACCGCCCCCTACGATTGCCCGAAGTCGAAGCGCATTCTCGAGCAAGGCTGCAAGGCGCTCGCGGCACGCGTCGGGGCCTCATCGTATCGGCAGAACCCCATCACGCGCAGCCTGAATGCCCTCGCCCTGCTCGCCAGCGGCAATCCCGAATACCTTCCGCTGGTGAAAAAAGAGGTCAAATGGGCGGCGGGCTACTCGGCCAACAGTTTCCAGACCTGGTATTACGGCTACGTCATCATGCTGCTCTCGGAGTACGTGATGTCGACCGGCGACGAGTCGGTCATGCCTGGCCTGCGACGTCTCGCACTTGAAGCCGCCAGCGGCCAGAGCGCGGTCGGCTCCTGGGGCCACCGCTTCGCAGGGGAAGACGGACGGTGCGTGGGATACGGAATGATGAATGCCCCGGGACTCCCCCTCACCATTTCCCTGGCGATGGCCCGCGCCGCGGGAGTGAAGGACCGGGCCGTGGGCCGCGCCATCGAACGCAGCGCCCGCCTCCTGCGTTTCTACATCGGCAAGGGGGCGGTTCCCTATGGTGACCATGCCCCCTGGACCCAGACGCACGAGGACAACGGCAAGTGCGGGATGGCCGCCGTCATGTTCAACCTCCTCGACGAGGCGGAGGGAGCGGAGTTCTTTTCGCGGATGAGCGTCGCGTCCCATGGCGCGGAGCGTGACAGCGGGCACACCGGCAACTTCTGCAACATCCTGTGGTCGCTTCCGGGCGTGGCGCAGTCCGGCCCCAACGCCACCGGGGCGTGGATGAAGGAATTCGGCTCCTGGTATTTCGATCTCGCACGACGTTGGGACGGGACCTTCATCCACCAGGGGCCTCCTCAAATGAGGAATGACAAGTACCGGGGCTGGGACTGCACCGGGGCCTATCTGCTGTCCTACGCGATGCCGCTCAAGAAGCTCTACCTGACGGGCAAGCGCAAGAGTTCCGTGCCGCAACTCGATGCGTCCGCCGCAAAAAGCCTCATCAACGACGGTCGCGGCTGGAGCAACAAGGATCGCAACAGCGCCTATGACAAACTGAGCGAGAAGCAGCTCTTTGAGCGGCTTGCCAGTTGGTCGCCGATCGTCCGCGAGCGTGCCGCGATGGCCCTCACCCGCCGCAAGGGGGACCCGGTCCCAGCCCTGCTGAAGATGCTCGCGGCCCGGAGGCTGGAAACTCGCTACGGCGCTTGCCAGGCCCTCGCCATGCTGAAAGGCCGGGCCGCCCCTGCTGTCCCGGCGCTGGCCGAAGCCCTCAAGCACGACGACCTGTGGCTGCGCATCAAGGCGGCCGAGGCGCTGGCTAGCATCGGCGCACCCGCCATGTCCACCGTCCCCACGCTTCTCAAGATGCTCGCGAAAGGTCCTTCGAAGTCCGACCCGCGCGGCATGGAACAACGCTACCTGAGCTTCGCGGTGTTCGGCAAGATGCTGAAGAACTCGCTCGAGGGCGTGGATCGCGACCTGCTCCGCGAGGCGGTGGTCGCCGGCCTGCAGAATCAGGACGGCCGCTCGCGCGGGACCGTCGGAAGGATTTACCAGCAACTCACCTACGAGGAGATCAGGCCACTCCTGCCCGCGATCCACGAGGCGATCGTGGTCCCCGCTCCGAGCGGCATCATGTTCGCCAGCGGGGTCCGTCTGCAAGGCATCGCGATCCTCGCCAAGCACCGGATCCGGGAAGGCATGCCGCTTTGCATCCAAATCATGGAGATCCACAAGTGGGGCAAGAAAAGCCGGATCACACGGTGTCTGGGAACCCTCGGAACTTACGGCGCGGCGGCCAAGCCGGTCTTGCCTCAACTCCGACAACTTGAGAAGGACCTCCTCGCCCACAGAGAGGCCCGGATGCTCAAGCCCGCGATCGAGCAAGTCCAGGCGCTCATTAAGGCAATCGAGAACGCCACCGGAGCGGTCGAGCTGCGCAGCATGAGTTGACCCGCCGGGATCCCATCGTCACAGATGATCTCGAGGAGGCACGGCCATCTCAACGGGCCGGCAAAGGCCCAGCGGGTGGCTCACTCGTCGCCGATCTTGTCCAGGCGGGCGCGGGCCTTGGCGCCCCAGTCGGTGTCACCGTATTTCTCGATGATCTTCGTGAGGTACTGTCTGGCCTTGTCGGTCATGCCGGCCTTGGCGTAGTTGTCGGCCAGGGACAGCCAGCCCTTGCAGTCTTTGTCGGCTCGGCCGCTCTTGATGGCGGCCTGGATCGACTTGTCGGACTTCAGCGACTCCAGGTGTGCCTTGACCTTCTCGAACCGGGCGGCCTCGGCGAACTGCTGGACGTACTGCTCGTAAAGTGTGATGGCGAGGGCGTAATCTTTCTTGCCCTCCGCGGCGAGGCACCTCTGCTCGAAGGCCTTTGCCTCCGTCTCGATCAGCGATGCGGCAATCACGGGATCCTCCCTCATCGCCTTCAGCCGCGCCGCCGCCCGCTTGCCGACGTCGCTACCCGCGCTGCCCAAGGCCAGCAGGCGAAGTTGCTTGACGGCTTGGGCGTACTGCTTATCCGCGATGAGTTTCTCGGCGGCAGCGAGTTTGGCCTCGGCTTGTCGAGCGCGAAGCAGGGCGGCTTTGACGGCCGGAGTCTCCAACTCCTTGCCGCCCGGACCAAGTCGCCAAGACTTGTAGAACAGGTTCATCACCCGCGTATCCATGGATTCCCCGGCCGGCAGCACGGGCAGCCCGTTGGCTTTTGTGCCCCAGACCTCGCAGTAGACGCCCACTTTCTTGCACCGCTCGCCGATCATCTTGGCGAATCGGGCATGGTGGATTTCGTCGTCGGGGCCGGTGAAGTTATGAACGATGATCGGCGGGCCGCCGCGGTTGATGTGCGGCAGCACCATCATGTCCGTACCGTAAGGCTGGAGCGTGGCGTAAACGGCCGTGACAGGGACCTTGGCGCGGTAGGCAATGTACTCGCTGATGAGCGCCCCGGCCGACGTGCCCGCCACCGCGATTCGGCGGGGGTCGATATTCCACTCCTTAGCCTTGGAGGCGATGAACTTCATGCTGTCGGCCGTGTGGCGGAGAATGGCGGGGTAGTCATTTCCGACGTGCTCAAGGAAGGGGTAGTTCACCGTGGCGAAGCTGACGCCCTTCGGGTAGTAAGTCGACAGCAGGGAACTGCGGTAGAAGTGGCTCTTGTCGCCGCCACGAAACCCCCCGCCGTGGAAGTACACCACCAGCGGCGTGGGCTTGTCACCGGCGGCGCGCCAGAAATCCAGGACGTTCCGTTCGTGCGAGCCGTACTTGACGTCCGCGTGCGTGGGCTTCGGCCCGGCGACCGCCCGGCCCGGCAGGCAGGCGACCACTACGATGGCAGCGAAGAGGACAATACGTCTTGTACCAAGTCTGCTCGCCATGGGTCATTCTCCGTTTGGCCGCCCTGTCATTCACGCGTCCAGGGAGCGTGAGGCATGATTTCCAGCATTCAGCGAGGCGGACCCTCACCGCGCCTAGTCAGCGGGCGCAGGCCGATCTCGTCCAGGAAACCCTCGGCCATGTCCAATATCTCGTCCGGATCGAGGATCCCGTCCTTGTTCACGTCGTGCCTTCTCAGGCGCGCCTCGGTATCTCTCTGAATGCCCCTCATCAGCGTGTCGCGTTCGTCGGCATTCAGCCGCCCGTCGTTGTCGGCGTCGTACTTCAGGCCGGCCTCCTCCATCCATTCCATCAGCACGCTGCCGGCTCGCTTCCGGAACGCCACCCACTCTTCCTGGCTGGCCGTGCCGTCACCGTCTTCGTCGGCATACTTCGAGAGCCGCCCCAGGGCCTTGAAAATCATCTCGCCGTTCCACTGCTCGCGGGCCTTCTTCCGCTCGTCGGCAGTGACCTCGCCGTCGCCGTTGAAGTCCGACGTGCGAAGCTCGAACATCTTGCCTACGCCCTCCATCGTTTCCTTGAACTTGGCCTCGCCAGCCTTGAGATCAGCCGTCTCATCCTCGTCCAGTTCGCCGTCACCGTCGAGGTCGTAGTCTCGTAACTGCCACTCGCGTATCTTCTCCTTCCAGGGCCTGGCCTCGTCGCTGCGCATGGCCGCGCGTTCGTCGTCGCCGAGTTCGCCGTCGCCGTCTCTGTCATACTCCTCGAGCGCGCGCCTACGGTCGCGCTCGCGCATCTCCGCAAAGGCCCTCTGGCGTTCCTCCTCGGATATCTCGCCGTCTCTGTCCCTGTCGTACCTCTGCACCATTTGCCTCTGGTACCTATCTCCGCCGCCGGATGCCACGCGCGGCTTACGCCGGCCTACACGGGCGGCTAGGAACTTCTCCGAACTCAGGGCCTCATTAGCCGCCGTGCGCTCCTTGCCCGTGAGCTTGCGGTCCTTCTTGGTGTCGAAGGCCTCGAAGACCATCACGCGGACCTCGCGGCGGTACCTGTCCGCCTCGAACCAGTCGATGGTTTTGTTGCGGTCCTTGTCGAACCTGATCAGCATGGGCCAGTGGTCGAACTTCCGCACGAACGGCGACGTCCGCTTGCGGTCGGCGGCGAACTCCTCGGCCGTCAATTCGTTGTCCTTCCCCGCGGCCCGGAAGAACTTCACCCGCTCGGCGGTGGGCACGTACGGGTCCACGGCGTAGCGGAGTACTTCCGGGGCCTTGGTCGCGGCGGGCTTCTTCGGCTCGGCTTTGGGTGCGGCCTCATCCTTGGCGATGGCGACGGTGGCCAGCAGGATAACCGCGACGGTCAGTATGCGTTGTATCACTTTCAGTTCCCTATTCAGGACCGGCAGGACCATAGCGTCCGCCCACCGGACCGCCCGGCGAGCCAGATCACCGACAAGACTGGAAATGCTGTAGAGAATACGTCTGGCGCGAGAAGAAGGTTACACCTGACCGTGGCGATGGCCTCCGCTCGTGGCCGCTTGTTTGTGGCCCCTATTTGTTTGGGGCCTTGTCGGTGTGCGAGATTTTTTCCTGGCGCTACGTTAGTCGTTTGTTTACAGTGACTTATAGGCCTTTACCTTTAAGGAGATAAGTCATGGACGACAAACGAGTTACCCCAAGGGAATTGGAGGCGACGCCGGCGGATGAATTCAAGCAGTTGTGTGGGGAGGTGGCCGAAGCGATGAACGCCGCGAAGGCGGGCCGGATCATCGCCGACACCGAAGAGCCGGTTCGGGACGCCCACGCCGAGTTTCGCCAGCGGATGTATGAGGGGCCCTAGGCCTCCTGCAGAAAAAGCAGGAGGCTTTTTCCCGTATGGTCCCAAAACTCAGCCGTATGACAGGTCTTGTTTCAAGAAGGGCTTACAGGACGATCCCGGACAAAGTCGACGGGGAGGATCTGACCGACCTGATCTTTGCAGGCAAACCCCTCGGCGAGCGCAACCTGTTCTGGAACTTTCCGGTCTATAATCGCCCCCAGGATCCTGCCCGGTGTCCGCGCAGCGCCATGCGGCGCGGGGACTGGAAGATTCATCATCGCTATGAGGACAACGGCTATGAACTGTACAACCTCAAAGAAGACCTGGGGGAATCCAGGGATCTGGCGAAGAGTCGGCCGGAGATCCTGAAGACGATGCGCCGAGAGATCGGGGCCTGCTACGAACGTTTCGGCGCGGTCAAGACACTCGCGCCCAACCCGGGATATGATGCGGATTCCAGGTGAAATGGATTCAGGCGACGGCAAACAGCCGGGCCTGATCCGCAGCGGAAAGCTCTCGGCACGTTGGCGCCACACCCAGTACTAATCGAGGCGAGATAATGGCTTGTAGGACAATAGCCGGCGGCGTTGCAGGAACCGTGTTCCTCCTCGCCTGTTTTGCCGGTTTGCCTTGAAAAGGCCCGCGATGGTCGTGGGCGGAAGTCCATATAGGAAATCCCGAGTAGATGTCTTGCAACGAACGCGAGTATTGATAAACTGAACTGACAAGCGCCTAACTTAATCGAGATATCGCATCTCATCATCAGGAGTCTGACATGAAATCCAGGTTGCCCATCCTCATCTCACTTGCCTCCTTGGTCGTTTGCGTCCACGCTGCTGACGCAGCGACAGAGCAGGAGTTCCTCAAGCGGTACACCGGCATGCTCAACCAACTGCGTACCGAACTGACGGCAAAGGTTCCACAGAACGCCCCGGCGAACGCCGGTGCGGTGAGTAAGTTCCTGGCAAGCAACGCGTTGGACGCCAAGCTCGCGAAATACGTCGTCCTGCTCGAGGCCACGCCTCAAGGCCTGGCGGAGTTCGCCCAGCAGGGAACCGAGCAGGCAGCGCTGGTCGAGCAGATGCTGGCAGACGCCGACCTCATGCAGCAGATGCTGGTGGCAGACGGGGCCAACGCCAAACGAGCGGGCCGGGGCTATGGCCCGGCACAGTACGGCCAGGCGATGAAGATCTACACCGACATCCAGAAGGCGAGCAAGAAGGCCTCGAAGGGCGTCCTGCAGCGGCTGGCGCTGGCCATCGGTCTGGAGCACGCGGCGCCGATCAAGCAGGCGAACCCCACGGCCCAGACCAACGCCCCTGACACAATAGACCCGGTGAAGCGCTACGATCACTACGAGAAGGCGTACCTGGGCGGGGAACTGGACCCGGCGTTCGATTGTCTGAGCGTCTGGGGGCTCCGCATGGTCGTTAACGGGGACGAGCCGGATGAGACCCTCGCCTGGGGGCGCGAGATGCTCCGGAACTACCGGCCCGACCACATCTACAACTCGAACGCCGGCTGGCGCTACGTGAGTATCGTCGCTTCCGACGTCAAGTACGGGTCAGGGGACGTCAAGTACGACAGGCCGGAGTTGCAGAGATATCAGAACATCCTCATGAACGGCGGGGTGTGCGGCCGGCGTGCGTTCATCGGGCGCTTCATTCTGCGCGCCTTCGGGATCCCGACCACGGCTCGTCCCAGTCGCGGCCATGCCGCCCTGGCGCACTGGACGCCCAAGGGCTGGGTCGTCAATCTGGGCGGAGGCTGGGGCGTCGGCTGGACCAGCACGCGCTACAAGAAGGATCTCGATTTCCTCGCAACTACGCAGGCGCGCAGCAACCCGAAGGCATACCTGAAGGTCAAGCGGGCCCAGTGGGTCGGCGACGTGCTGGGAGAAAAGCGGACCTACGGGGAGCACGACGGCGCCCCCGCCTTCTGGAACGGCGTGGCGCTCCGCACGCAGCGGGCTATCATCGAGGAGGCAAAGGCCGTGACGCTCGACGCACTCGGCGCAGACATCGGCGAGGCCAACGAACCCACGGTGGCAGAGAAGGTCATCGCCTCGCCGGTCACGCCCGAGGACAGGAAGATCACCTACGGCGCCGGCGGCATCATATCGATACCGGCCGCCGCATACAGCAAGCCGTCCGGCAACACGCGGGAGGTCTTTGCCATGAAGAGCTTCGGCGGCGGTCTGCAGATATCCCTCCCGCGTTTCTTCCCTCAGGGCCTGACGGTTTTGCGGGGCGGCACGTGGAAGAGCGACGCCGCCCTGTGCACGTCCGGGACGCGCCTCCTCAGCGGCGGCTATGGTAGGTACCACAACTGGGGGTTGCGGGCGGCGGTGACGCATACCGGCGCCGGGGCCCCGCGTGAGCTGACGCTCGATTTGGGCGGCGGCGTGACCATGGAGCTGGTCTACATCAAGCCCGGAACGTTCGTGATGGGAGGCGAAAGCAAGACCGATGGCAGGTTCGAGTGCGTCGAGCTGCCCAAGCACGGGGTCAAGCTCACCAAGGGGTTCTATCTGGGCAAATACGAGGTGACGCAAGCGCAGTACCAGGCCATCATGGGCTCGAACCCCAGCAGGTCGACCAAGGCCCCGAACTGCCCGGTTGACAACGTCGCCGCGCCGGACGCGTTGGAATTCTGTGAGAAGCTCGCCGAGAAGACCGGGCGGGGCGTGCGGCTTCCCACCGAGGCCGAGTGGGAGTATGCCTCCCGCGCGGGCAAAGACACGCGCTGGTTCTTCGGCAACGATCCCTCGCGGCTCGGCCAGTATGCCTGGTCCAAGGACAACGCGGGTGGCAAGTCGCATCCAGTAGGTCAGAAGAAGCCCAATCCGTGGGGTCTCTACGATATATACGGCAACGTCTGCGAGCGAATATCGGACACGTATGCCCGCAACTACTACGCACGAAGTCCAAAGGTGGACCCGACCGGGCCGAGCCAAGGGACGAAATCCCGTTTCGAATACAAGATCACCGTCCCGCGATCGGGCAAGTACTCGCTAACGGCGCGGGTGGTCACGGCCAACTACGATCAGCGACTGAACGTCTCCGCCAATGACGCCGCGTCCGGGATCGCCATTACGATGCCCTTCACGGTCGGGAAGTGGCGGGACTCCGAGCCGGTCACGCTCACCCTCAAAAAGGGCGAGAACGTCCTGCGGTTCTCGCGCACCCAGCCGCCGCAGTACGGGCTGGCCATCAAGTCGTTCGCGTTGAAGCCGCTGCGTTAGCCAGCGGAGAGACCGACGGCGGTCGTCGGTCAGAGTTCATCCGGGAAATCCCGGGTTAGAATCTTCAGGAAGGCCGACGGCGGTCGCCGGCCGGAGTTTATCTGGGAAATCCCGGATTAGATATAGGGAAAACCACGGGTGCTGATTGATATCTCGATTGAGATAGATAAGGACACATACAACCCCCTGCTCGAGCCCAATGTGACCGGGCGCGTATGCGTATGGGGGCACTACTCTGACAGGAAGCCCGAGAAGATCACCGGACGGAACCTGATTCTGGGAGCAAAGACGAAGCTTGCGAGCGGCGACGTTGAGGTGATCAGGCTGGACGGCGAACGCATCGTCCCAATCGAGGGCGGCATCGGAACCATCGAGGCGGTCATTTCGGCGGACGGCAAGACCTTCAAGGATGAGAGGGACATTGTCGTGCGACCCTTTTACCACGAGTATCACCAGACCCTCGTGCTCAAGATCTTCAATATCCACCCGAAGGATCATCTGGGTACACCGACCTGCACCTTTGAGCAGACGCTTGATGTCATCAGGAAGACGGACAGGATCACCCGCGGGATCCCAAAGATCCTCTACCTGGAGGGGTGGCAGGAGGGCGGCTTTGATCAACTCTTCCCGGCGTGGCTTCCCGTCGACCCCAGATTGAAGCGGAAAGAAGACAAGACCGCTCTAGAGAGCTTGCGGTGGCTCATCAGGGAAGCCAGGCAATACAACACGATCGTCAGTCTGCACATCGATATGATCCAAGCCTATACCAATAGCCCGATGTGGGATGAGTACGTCGAGAGGGATATTGTAAGCCGGGACGAGAACGGCGAGATCATCCTGCTTGTTCAAGACAACAACCCCAGCGCCAAGATGAACCTCACAAGCTACACTAGGGAATGGGAGGAGGGGTTGGCGCAGCGACGGATTGACGGCCTCATTGACGCGGTTCCCGAGTTGATCGATGGCCACACCATACACCTCGACAATTTGAACACCTACTACAAGCCTGAGAACCGCCCCCTAAGTCCCTGGCACGCCAAACCTGAGAATGGCGGGATCGACATGTACAAGGAGGTAGAAACGATAAGGAAGATCTTCAGGTACTTTCGGGACAGAGGGATCGACGTCACCGGCGAAGGCATCCTCTGGGCCCATCCTCCAGGAGAGGGGTTCTACGGACTCCAGGGCTATTCATGGTGGGGAAGAGGCTCTGAACACTCGATGCGGGTACCGGAGCGGCTTTCGGCTCGCGGCGCACAATCGAGATCAGAAAAAGATTGGGACGTTCAGCCGGGCGACTTCCGGTTCGCATCGAGCATGCACGGTGAACTGGTCTGGCTCAGAGACAAGGAACAGATGACCGGTTTCCTGAGACGCTTCTGCACAATGGCGTTACCCTATTTCTATCTCAGTCAATACGAGCGACGGGCACTGGTCAACGACATTCTATACTACTCCGGCGGGGTTGTTGCTGGTGAATTCGACGGAAGAAAGATCATCAGGCAGGGAGACTATGTGCTGGTTGAGAACGGCGATGTCTTCGTCAAGGCCATTTGGCGTTCGAAGGAAATCATTGCCTACAGCACTGGTGGATACGCGGGCAAGCGCTGGACGATGCCGAGTGGTTGGGAGAAAACACCGACCGTTGACCTGTATCGCATCACGCTCAAGGGCGTTGAGTTAGTTCAGAAGGGAAAGACAATTGAGAACGGGCAACTGACGTTGTCACTCGCAGCGAACGAGGCAATCTCAATTGTCCCGGGTTGATCGATCCTGCACTGACAAAGCCCCGTTTCAAAGGCCTTTTGTGAGCGGACCAATTCCCGCAGAACAAGCGGGTACGTCTGCATCAATACTATACTGGCAAACACAGGAGCAGCACATGCGTTTTATTCAGGTCGGTGTAGGTGGTTTTGGCGGAGCGTGGGTCAGAGCTTTGAAGCAAAACAAGCAGGCCAAGGTGGTCGGCATGGTGGATATCAATCCGGCGCCCATGGAGAAGGTGTGCCAGGAGGTGGGCTATGACCCGGCAATCTGCTTTCCGTCTCTCAAAAAGGCTCTTGCCAGTGTCGAAGCCGATGCGGTGGTTTGCGTCACCCCGCCGGCCTATCACCGGCAACCGGTGGTGCAGGCCCTGCAGGCCGGACTGCATGTGATCAGCGAAAAGCCGATGGCCGAATCGCTGGCCGACTGCAAAGCCATGCTGACAGCCGCCAAGAAGGCCCGGCGTCATTATGTGGTCAGCCAGAACTATCGCTATGACCATGCCATGTTCACCATCGCGGACCTGGTGCAGAAAGGGCGCATCGGCGAGATCGGCCAGGTCAAGATCGACTTCTACAAAGGGGTTGGCTTTGGCGGCTTCCGGGCGGAGATGGACTACCCGCTGCTGGTGGACATGTCCATCCATCACTTTGACTTGATTCGCTACCTGACCGGGCTCAATGCCGTCACCGTCCGCGGTCAGGCCTGGAACCCCCCTTGGTCGCACTTCAAAGGCGACTGCTCGTCCAGCATCTGCTTCGCGATGGAAAACGGCGCCCGCGTTCTCTACAATGGCAGTTGGTGCGCCAAAGGCGACTACTGCGACTGGAACGGCAACTGGCAGATTGAAGGCAGCAAAGGCACCATCCGCTACGAAAATGGCGTCATCACCCTCGACAAGGTCGCCAAGGGCTACCGTTCCACCAAGTCCACGGTCGTAAAACAGCGCAAACTTCGCAAGGTGGCCCAGGGCTATGTGCTCGACAACTTCATCAAAAGCATCCGAACTGGCGCCCGCCCCCTGACCGATGTCTATGACAACATCCATAGCGTGGCCATGGTCTTCGGCGCTGTCAAAGCGGTCAGGACCGAGCGCCGGGTCCAGGTGATCGATCCCACTCTCAAAAAGCTGATCGGCCGGAAGAGGTAGCAAACAGATTCCGGCGGGGACAGACCCTCCGCCGTGTGGGTGCGTGGGCGCCCTGCGAAACGAGCTTCGCCGAAGAAGACAGGCCGTGCGGGGCCGCATACCCGCACGGCCTTTCCTGTTGGCTTGCTCTGAGCAGATCGAAGGGCCGACCGGCACCAAGGAGACACGGACCGATGAAGCTGCCGCTTCTATCCCGCCAGTCCAGGTGAGCGCAACGGCGTGATCACCTCGCTCTAGCGCAGGAGAGGTGCTTGCCGATCCCGTGATCAGTGATAGAATCGCCAGAAAGGCCGACGGTGGTCGTCGGTCAGAGGCCATCCGGGAAATCCCGGGGTACAGAAGTGACACAAGACAGACCGAACATCATCTTATTGATGGATGATCAGCACCGGTGGAACGCGCTCGGTTGCGCAAATCCTCTTGTCAAGACTCCCGCCATCGACGCCCTGGCCGCTGATGGGGTCCGATACGAGCAGGCTGTCTGCCAGGCCCCGGCCTGCGTTCCAAGTCGGTATTCAATGATGCTGGGCCTTTACCCGTCGCAAATTGGCGTACGCCGAAACGAAGACTGTTTGTCCGATGAGCGGATGCCGCTGCCTGTGATCGCCGAATACCTTCGCGATGCGGGGTATCAGACTGCCGGTTTTGGCAAAACCCACTGGAGCTCCCCCGGCTGTTCCACGCGCGGCTTCGAAACTCGTGCGATCGGGCAATCCAGAGAAAGAAACTCAAATCTTTGCGAGCGCGGCGCGGCAATGATGAGCGACGTGAATCCAGAGGGGCTTGCGGCGTACTTTCGGGAAACCGAACCCTACGGAGGCGGGGAAGAGAACGTGGCGGGCTATGTCGGTCGCACGAGCAGGGTACCTGCCGAAGACCATCGCGATGGCTGGATCACGCAGCAGTGCCTGAAATTCCTCGATTCAGAGCAGGATGACTCGCGACCTCTCTTCCTGTACCTTTCCTACTTGTGCCCGCATGCGGCTTTCAATGTCCCGGCCGGCTTTGAGGAGCTTTACGACATAAATGACATCCCGGACATGGACAACCCGGATTGGTCCGAAGATATACCCGGACATACGAAGGGGAGTGACCGCCGCATGCCCTCCTTCAAAGATGCTTCGCCAGATGTCCGCAGCAGGACGATTCTGCGCTACTGGGCCAACTGCAGCTGGATTGACAGCATGTTTGGCCAGGTGCTTGCAAAGTTGGAAGAGACTGGAGCTCTGGACAATGCCTTGATCATTTACCTTTCAGATCATGGGGAGATGCTGGGTGACCGCTACTTCCGGTTCTCCAAATACTGCTTGTACGAGGGCAGTGTTCGGGTGCCTTTGATTATGGCCGGCAGTGCTCTGCCCTGTACTTTGCGCGGTTCGATCGACCAACGCCCCGCAGAACTGGTGGATGTGCTGCCAACGATTCTCGAAGTCGCCTGCATTCCTGGGCCATCGGGTCTGCCGGGTGGCAGTCTTCTTTCCGAACCATGCCGTGCCGGCAGCTTCAGTGAGCATCACTATGGTCCCCATGGTCACACCCCTGCATATATGTGGCGAACCGCGTCGGCAAAACTGATTCTCTATCCAGCACCCTCATCAAACGGTCACGATGAATGTCCGAGCGAACACCGGGGAGAACTCTATGATCTTGAATCCGATCCTGGGGAACGGGTCAACCTGTATGGCAACCACAACTATGCGAAGCTGCGCGAGTCGATGACACGTGACCTGCTCATGCACCTTTGCCAAACGATGAGCAGGTATCCATGTCCCGACGACACAACAAAGTGAACAAGCCGATCTGGGACTCAACCTTTGTGTTGCTGGATGGCAAGGCGCAATGTAAAGGGCGGCGTAGGACCGCAGTGGTAGGGTGCAGAACCACCGGCTGCACGTCATCGCCGAATACGCGTCGAAATGTGAGCCTAGTCGTCGGGCCATCGAGGAGAGGCAATGATACAACATGCGAAATGTTGTCTTATCTGTTCACTGATTACGATTGCCAGTTTAGGGAGGCTCGATGTGTACGCGGAAGAGTCACAGGCTACCCACAATGACAGTTCGTATACCGAGCATGTCCAAACATGCATTGACCTTCTCATGGCGTACGGAAAGGACACGTATGGCAAAGTTCACGCGCCAATCCTGGTAACAATTCTCGATGTTGAATCGAGAACCTGTCCCGCAATACCCGAGAAGTTAGATGAATACTTCCGCGTAACTCGGCGTGGCAGACGTAGCCCCGGAGGGTCAAACCTGCTGACTGACCAGCCTACCCTCCGGGCGATGTATGCGCTATCCAGCATAACCGGCAAGAGCAAATACGCCGCCTTTGCAGACCGCTACGCCGGGTACGTCATGAAGCATCTGGTCGATGAACAGGGCTTCTTGTGGTGGGGTTGGCATCGCCACTACGAGGTCTTCACAGACAGCAAGAAAGGGCATAACCCGAACCGAGCAAAATGGGGCAAGGATGTCTTTCCGCATGAGATCCATGCAATGAACGGCATTGCCTGGGATCGGCTGTGGGAGGTGGACAAGGGCGCTGTCACGAAGGAGATCGAGGCCATCTGGAAGTGGCACGTCATTGATAAGGACTCAGGCGAGGTCAACCGTCATGGTGATGGAAACAAGGGCTGTGACTTCACCATGTCCGGCGGCGCCTTCATCGAGGCTTTCGCCTTCATGTACTCCAAGACGAAAGATCGACAGTGGCTCGACCGGGCACAACTGGTTGCAGACTACTATTGGAAACGAAGGGACCCCAAGACCAATTGCTTGCCGGAACGACCGAATGCGGGGAAGAGTCGATTCGACGGAGGCAGTTTCGTCACCTCCACAACAGGGCTGTATTGTCACTCTCTGCTGATGGCCTACGAGATGACGGAAGAACCCCGGTTCCGGGACCACGCCGTTGCCTACCTGAAGGCTTACGCCAAGTTCGGGTTTGACGCAACATCCGGGAAATTCTGGGGAGCGCTCACACTTGATGGCGCACCCATCCCGGGCCCCCGAGTCTACACAAAGAACATTGATTCCGCGGGAGGATACGCGGCCGCCCAGCCCAGGGGTCATCTGGACCTATGGGAGCCTTACGTTGCGGGTTATCAGTACGCCATCTATACCGCCCAAGCGTATGCCTATGCCTATCAACTGACCAAAGATCCCGATATGCTGACCGCCGCCAAGCGCTTTGCCTCATGGATCAGCAAGACGCCGCCGGGAACCGTCGAAACGGAGAACACGTGGTACAGGTCCTATTCAGAGGGACCAGGTCGAAAAGGGACCTATGCGGGGAAATACGGCCGCACGATATCCTTCCTCTTGCACCTGTACGTTCTGACAGGAGAGCGCCGATACTCGGATAACGCTCGTGCCCTGGCCGATACGGCCATAGAGAAGCTCTACCACAAAGGGCTCTTTCGAGGCCATCCGGCCAAGTCGTACTACGAGGCCATGGATGGTGTGGGATACCTGCTGTATGCCCTGCTGGCACTTGACCAGGTCATGAGGGATCCGAAGGCTGTATTGCCCAAACAAGCCATCGTCGTGGGGACAGGTACACAGAAGATACTGATGAACTTGGGGAATTGGTAGACAGGAGCGCCACGACCTGCCGCCGCGGAGTCCGAATCTGACAGCGCACGCCGAACGCTTCGTCAGGTCGATCAAGTCCGAGTGCCTGAGCAAGATGATCTTCTTCAACGAGAGACAGTTGCGGCGTGCCGTGGCACAATTCATCGCTCACTACCACGGAGAACGGAATCATCAGGGCCTGGGCAATCAACTGATTCAGCCAGGAGAGTCTGTTGGGAAGGCAGACGGGGAGATCCGGTGCCGTGAGCGTCTGGGTGGGCTGCTTCGGTACTACCATCGCGCTGCGTAGGCAGGGCGGCGGGGGCGGGCGAAACTGCGGGGCGCTATGCGCAGTATGCGGCAATCAGGCGGCTTCGGTGTCGAGGCAGGCGCCTATCCATCATTGCAGGCTGTCCGTCGTGCCTAGAATCTGCCCAGCAAGCGTGCCCGAAGTGCCCGGTCGAGTTTTGGGACCATACGGCATCGCGCCCATAATGATCCCTGCTCTTGCTGTCTTCATGGATTCCTTCATTATGCAGTTGCCCTTGTTCAATCTGGTATATAGCGGCCATACTTCATTCCTGCGTGAATTGATCCTGTGGTGGCATCGGAGCGCCACGCCGGCGGACAACCTTGGCGGGGACCCCAACGGCCACTGAAAAGGGCGGAATAGGTTTGACGACCACCGCGCCCGCACCGATCACCGAGCCTTCGCCGATGTCCGCCGAGTGGAGGACGCAGACGCACTTCCCAAGATAGCAGTCTCGCCCGATGGTGACCTTACGACTGTATCCGCCCTGCCCGCTGATCGGCACCTCCGGATCCTCGAACTTGTGAGAGAATGGCGTGATCGTGATGTTTTGGGCAAAGAGTGTGTGCTCGCCAATCTCCAGGCCCTGGTGTCCGTGCAGGCAGCAACCGGTACCGATGTAAGCGCACCGGCCGACTTCGATGTAGCCGTCAACGGTCTCCGTATCCAGGTAGACACCGTGTTTGAGTTGCACGGTGTCGCCGAGGGTGATGCCGCGTTCGGACCGGGCGATGAGCACACAGTGGTCGTCGATGCAAACATTGTCCGCCAGCGAGAGATTCTGCGGGTTCACGAATTTCACGCCGCAGCCGATCCGCACATTCGTGCCCATGTGCCGCAGCAGACCGGCGTAGTACTGCTGACGTCGCGTCGCCGCCTGCGGCGTATCCATCTGCATGAAGATGGTGCGATGATACGCCTCCAGTTCCTCCGGCGGCAGGTCATTGAATGCGTCGGTGAAGAATGCTGTCATTGTGCTCCTTTCTCCTTGCAACGCATACGCGGCCCACCGAGTAGTTCCACATGTTCAATCTGGTATATAGCGGCCATACTTCATTCCTGCGTCAACGAGCGCCTGCACATTCTCCAGCGGCGTGTCTTCGGCAAGGTAGTCGACGGTCGACAGAATGTAGCCGCCGGCCGGTTTCATGACTTCAAGGACTTCGGCCACCTTCTGTTCCACCTCCGCTACCGAGGCGTTGAGCAGGAACTCTTTCTGGTCGATACCGCCGGAGAGTGCCATGTGCGACCCCAGTTTTGACTTTGCCTGCCCCAGGTCCGTATCGCCTTCAGGCGGCTGAGCCAGGGATTCAAAACAATCCATTCCGGTTTTCGGATACAGGTCCAAAAGTGAGGACACTTTGCCGCAATTGTGCCAGATAATGCGGCCACCCGAGTTGTGGATTCGCCGGATCAGCTCTGTTTCATATTCGAGAACAAACTGTTCAAAGAACCGCGGCCCGACTTCGCCACCAGCCATGTTTCCGCCGTAAGCAAGAGCATCCGCCCCGCTGTCCAGAAGGACCTTCAGATAGCTCCAGTTCTGTTCCAGCGCGTGTGCCATCAGCGCGCGATAGAATCCTTCGTCCTCGTAGGGATCCATCAGGAGGTCCTGGAGTTTCCGGTAATACAATCCCACGAAGTTGAACACGCCCTGCACCCATGGACAGGTTATGCCGCGGCCCGCGAGCAGTGCCCTGGTTTCACGCAGTGCCGAAGTGTCAACATCGTCACGTGACCACGCCGGTTCGTATTCGAGCAGGACATCCAGGTCCCGTGTTTCTTTGATCGGCAGTTCGAGATAGGCATACGCTTCCTCGTAGCGGGTCATCGGCAACGCTTCGCATACGAGTGTGAGATCGCCCTTGGGTGTCTGGATCGTGGTATTCCATTTCTTCCTGGTCTCGGCTTGGCTGTGTGCGATCGATACCTGCCAGTTGTCGTTGATCGGGCCCGTGGTCTCGACAAACAGATACAGCCAGGGGTAACAGTTCCGATGTATGATGTCGGCGCCGATATCGGCCAGGAACCTCACCGTGGCTCCCGGAACGTCTATCTCCGGGTCGGAGTAATGCTGCCTGATATAGTTCTCGAACACGATGGGGCATACCGGAACCCTGTCGGGAATCGTCCCGTCGAGCGTCTTCAGTATCCGATCTCGCGCGGACAGGTTCACTGTTTCTCTCGCCTACCAGGTTATCATTCCGGAGAATGTCAGGATAGCGGCCGTCACCAGCACCGCGAACACCAGCCACCAGAACAGCACGCTCGCGTACCATGGTCGGCCTTCCGCTCGCAGCGCAGCGGTCTTCTTGGCACTGAACACCAGTTCGTCGGTAACCTGTTCGGCCCGGGGCGGCCGGGTCGCCAAGCTGGCCACGACGCAGACGATGACGCAGAAGCCCCAGTTGATCGCCGCCTGATTGGCGAAAGGCTCGATCCATGCCGGATGCGAGGGAACAAGCTGGACGAAGGCTTTGATGGCGATTCCCAGGACAAAGCCGAGAACCACGGCAAGGGACGCGCCAAAGGCATTGATGCGGCGCCACAGGATCCCGAGCAGGAAGACGGCTGCAAACGGAGGGGCGAAGAAGGCGTAGAGCGACTGGATGTATTCGAACAGACCGCCGCCAAGTTTGCTGATCACGCCGCCAAATCCGACGGCAATGATCAGGATGGCAACCGATGTAATCACCCCCATGCGCACGGTCTGCCGGTCCGAGGCATCGGGCTTGATCCACTGCTTGTAGATATCCAGCGTCACAATGGTCGCGGTGGCATTGAGCACGGAATTCACCGTTGATTGGATGGCGCCGAACAGCGCGGCCAGCACCAATCCGCGCAAGCCAATGGGAATGAGGTTCCGAATCATGCCGACGTAAGCCGCGTCGGCCGCGGGCGTGACCTCTTTCCAGGGCAGCATCAGGATCTCGGGTTGGGCGGCAAAGAGGATCAGGCCGGGGACCACGATGATCAGCGGGAGAAACACCTGCATGAAACCGGCCAACACGATCCCCATGCGGGCATGGTACCGGTCTTTTGCGCCCAGAACGCGCTGAATCATGAACTGGTTCAGCACGTTGTACCAGATGCTCACGGAGAAGATAATGAAGATCCAGCTTGTCCACGGCACCTGCGGATGCGTGACGGGTTGAAAGACGGACATGCGGTTATAGCCATCGGCGTAGCCCAGTTTTTGCGCTACCCGGTCCGTGGCCTGAGCCCATACCCCCTCGGTGGCCTGGTTGCGCTGCAGCATGATCCCAAAGCCATCGATTATTGAACCATCCTCCCCGCCGAGCATGTCCAGGCCATACAAGGTGACCGCCAGTCCGCCGGCCAGCATGACGATCACCGTGAAGAAGTCCGTCCATGCCACGGAGGAGAGTCCACCGTAGATAGCCCACCCGCCCGCCACGATGGCCAGGACAATAATTGCCGGCCAGAACGGCCAGCCGAACAGGGTCTGAAGCGCCAGGGCGCCGCCGTAGAGAACCGCCGCGAGAAAAGCGACAACGTTACTGATCACCGTCACAATCGCAAAGGACTGCCGCAACCTGCTGTTGAACCGTTTCTCCAGGAATTCCGGTATCGTGAATACCCGGGAAGCCAGAAGGAAGGGGATGAACAGCCAGATCAGGAAGGTGAAGGCGCCGATATTCGCCCAGCTGTACATGCTGATGCAGGTGCCGAAGATGAAGGAGGCCCCGATCATTCCAATGAAATGTTCGCTGCTGATGTTGGAGGCGATAAACGAGCATCCGACCACATACCAGGGCAGCTTCCGGCCCGCCAGGAAGTACTCCTGGGAACTTGTCCGCTCCTTGCGGCCCGCCACGTAACCGATGACCGACAACGCGACAAAGAACGCTGCGAATGCCAGGTAATCCCACAACCCTAACGGCAATGTGTCAGACATGAGGGCTTCTCTGTTTCAGGGATTTCCTGATAGGAGACTTTATAACCCGGTATGACCCGGGACAGCCACCAATTTCTCCGCCCTCCGGCCGAGAACCAGCCCGCCCTACATCTGCGAGCGCCGAGCGGGGTAGGGTCCGAGCGGCGATTGGCTCCGGAATGACATTTCGGGCCACCGCTGTGTGGGTGTTTGGCGCCCATCAATCAAACTCGGTGGTCCGCTACACCCAACAACACGACGGCGGCCATCGTTACCGATGACCGCCTGTTGCGTTTTTCGACCTTGCGAAACGGCAAGGCCCGTCTGGCCGAGAGCAGACTATCTGCGCCGGCGCCGAATCTCGTCGGCAGCAAAGCCGCCAATCCTACTGACTCCCACATCTGACCTCTCGCCCTATGATTTGTATTGAGGTATTTTCATCCATTCGCCATCTTTAAGTGCTGACTTGTGTGCGATCACTCCAGCAAGCGTCATGTTCAAGGCTTCACTCACATCCACAATTGGTTTCTGATCCAATAAGATTGATTCGACGAAGTTATTCGTCAGATGCCCGTGAGAACCACCATGACCACCACCTGCCACACCCGGCGGCAATGGGGGGCGTTGGCCTTTGATGTTATTGTTGTGTGGCTTCTGCCCATAAACACGACCTTGCTCCCCATGGGCATTCTTCATATCCCAACTCATCGCCATGCGTGACATGCCGCCCTCACTTGTTCTGAACAGGGCGACTTCTGTGCCAAAGCGGTTCCTGTGAGCATTGGCGCCATCTTTATACTCAGGATACAGGCTGGGCATCCCCAAGCAGGACACCTCGGTCAAACGACCACCACCAGTGACCGACACATAGTAAGCCGTCGCATGTGTGGGATACCACATCGGTACCAGGGCTCTTCTCCAGCCGAATCGATCGATCTTGCCGTTCTTGGGGTTGTAACTTCCGATTGATCCAACATTGTCATGATAATACTCGCCCTCCGAGTAGATGATCTTGCCCAAGGCGCCAGCTTGGTATTGCATTCGTTTTGAGTAGAGATCCGCATGAAATGTCGACGTTTCGTTCATCATGTATTTCATGCCGCTTTTCTTGACGGCCGCGAATAGTTTGGCCGCGTCTCCTTCGGCCTCAAAACCAAACACAGCGGGCACCGCGGACACCACATGCTTGTCGTGATTGAGCGCCATAATCGCCAAACGCGCATGACTTGGGGCATCTGTGGCGATATAGATCGCCTCGATACGCTTATCTTTGATCATCTCCTCACAGGAGGGGTATGTTTTCTTGGCGCCCACCGCCCTGGCCAAAGCCGCACAGCGTTTGGGGTCGAGATCCGTGGCCGCGACCACCTCAACATTGGGATGATTCTGATAGAAGAATGCCGCCCCGAATGCGCATAGACCGTAGCCGGCAATACCCACCCGAATCTTACGATCCGATTTTGATTTCCATTTCCCCGAGCCTTCAGTGATGACTCTTCCCGGTTGGTTATTCTTCTCTTCGCCAAAACCGGGAATGACGTTGCCATTGGCGTCCCTCGGCAGGTCGTCGGCGGCCGCAGCCTGGCCTGCCACTCCAGCCATACCCAGGGCGGCGCCTGCCACACCCATCCGCTCGACGAACTCCCGTCGTGTGATTCCTGCAGGTCGATGCTTGCTCATGGTTTTTCTACTCCTTCTATCCATAGTGTTTTACCTCATCTCTACCTGATCCTGCTAAAAGGATTCCAGTCCTTGGCGGCAGTGTCATTAAACACAGACACAGGGACGCTACCCATGTTTCGGCTGCTTCTCTTCCTCCTGGATACATCGGTAGCGTCCCCATGTTTTGAAGCTAAGCGGTAAGCGTTCAGGAAACATGGGTAGCGTCCCTATGTTTTCCAAAAACACGATGGGCGGCTATCGTTACCGATGACCGCCTGTTGCGTTTTTCGACCATGCGTAACGGCAAGGCGCGTCTGGCCGAGAGCAGACTATCTGCGCCGGCCCTTCGACGTCGCTCAGGATTTGCGACGTCGCAGCATGGCCAGGCCACCCAGGCCCAGCAGGGCCAGAGAGGCCGGCTCCGGGACGGTGCCGCCGGGCGGCGGGGGGCCGGTCCAGTTGCCCAGCAGCATGGCCAGGTCGCTGTCGTCCACGTCGGTGTCGCCGAGGCTGCCCTCGGTGAAGTTGCCTAGCGCCCACGTGGAGACGATCAAGGGCTCGCTCTCCCAGTTGCCCAGCAGAATCGCCAGGTCGAGGTCATCCACGAAGCCGCTGCCGTTGGCGTCGCCGGGAAGGTCGGGCGTCGTCGTCCCGATGCCGAAGTTGTCCACGGTTGCATCTATAGCGCTGTCACCGTTAAGCACGATCTGGTAGCCCACGAGTGAGTCTTTGGCGGCAGTGTCATACAAGTCGCCTGCAGCATCGCCTGACGTGTAGAGCAGATTCCCGTCGGCCAAGAACTCGTAGTTTCCGGCGCCGTTGCGGACGATTTCGAGTGTGGTCGGACCGTTGGCTGCTAAGTCAAAGGGAGTACCTACGTGCAATTGAAAGTTGCCCGTGCCGTCCAGGTACGTCCTCCTCACCTCATATTGAACGTCCGTGCCGCCGGTCGCGGCCAACGCGAACGTGTAGGTGTCATCGGTTGTAGTAATATAGCCTGGCTGGTCGACTGCGGAGATCATCAGCCCCAAGAAGCCCCAAGTGCCGCCCGTCCTATTAAGCTCTTTCACCGTCAGCGCCACGGGGTCGGT
>SDBU01001683.1_pt1 | contig 30823 bp, 28 predicted proteins | sample 2277071 | NCBI WGS metagenome assembly SDBU01 (sample SAMN10397929, study PRJNA504765) | marine sediment metagenome | isolation source: marine sediment core GS08_GC12, 126 cmbsf | place: Arctic Ocean: Gakkel Ridge, Loki's castle | collected 2008 | reverse complement strand
GCGCCGGCGGCACTACGGCCATCACCCCTCCAACGTAGATCGCTGAGTAGTCGTGCAATACACCAGTACCCCCGAACCTCCCCCCCGGCGCGCCCGCGCGGCCCGTAATTGTGGGTAAATAGGGGAGGAGGAGGGGGGGGAGAGAGAATAACTCTACTCTACCCTGTGCGCGCCCCTACAAGGCCCTGAGGCCGTCTCAGACCAAATTAGGGGCGTCCTCCTCTGTGGGGAAGAGGACAGAGAGCTAGAGCCATGTGGCGTTGAGGCCTTCCAGGAACCCTTGCTTGGACAGCGCCTCGTTTATCTTGGCGCTCAGGATGAAGCTGTCGATGCGGACAGCCGTCACATACGCCTCCTCAGTGAGGCTTTTGCCCGCCTTCTGGACCCCGCCGTGGCGGCGCTGGAAGCCATAGGCGGCCACCGAGTCGGCGACGGCCGCGTCGATCTCTCCATCGACCAGCGCCCGCAGGGCCTCTTCCGGGCTGGCGTAGAAGCGCAGTTGGATATCCGACCTCCTCGCCCGGTGCTCCATCTCCATGTGGGCGCCGGAGCCCAGCTCCACGCCCACCACCATCCCGTCCAGGTCGCCGGAGTCCGCTATGCGGGCTTCTTCCTCTCGAATCAGCAGCGCCTGCCCCGCGTCGAAATACTCGGGAGAGTAGAGGATATCCTGCGTCTGGCTGGCGTCGTAGGGGAGGGCGGAGATGATGACGTCCACCTTCCTGGCAGCCAGGGCATCGTAGAACCCGTCGCGCCCCACGCTCACGAAGTGAACCTCCACGCCCAGCTCCTCCCCGATGCGGCGAGCCAGGTCCACGTCGTAGCCCATGAGCATCCCCTCCCCGTTCACGAACTCGAAAGGAGGGTAGCTGGCGTCCATGCCCACCAGCATCCTCCCATCGCGCTGGATCCGCTCCCAGGCCAGATCCTTGGCTTCCAGGTAGGGGCGGGGCCACAGGAAATAGGCGAGGAGCGCCACGATCGCCAGGGCAGCCACCAGGGCCACCGGGGCGCGACGACCTCTCAGCAGATGGCGGTGCGAGCGACCCCTCACGGCGCCACCTCCGCCCAGACCTTCTGATAGAGGGGCTCCTGGCCGTGGGCGTAGCGCAGGATCTCGCTGTAGATGGGCTTCTGCACGAAATCGGGAGTGACCAGGGTGAAGGAGTCTTTGAAGGTATGTTCGGAGCGAGGATAGCGAAAGGCCCAGACACAGAAGGCCTCGCTCCAATCCCAATCCTTTGCCAATTCGTAGGCGCCGATGGTGTTCTGGATGCGATCGTAGGGACTCACGGCGAAGATCCAGCGGGGGTGATCGTTCCATCCCCCTTCGGTGATGATGCACCTCTTGTCGCCGTCGCCGTTCTTCACCATCACCTCGTGGATCAGCTCGGCTCGCCTGAAGTTGATCCGATCGGGTGAGGGCGGATCGTCGAAGGGCCATTTCCACCCGTAGGAATGGATGGCCATCATATCGAAGTAGTCTTTCGCGCCGGCATCGTACATCCGCTGCAGGTATAACAGGTCGCTCATATCTGACCCGGTCTCCTGGTCCACGATTGTGGGAGCGAGGCCGGCGGCCAGGATCTGAATATCCGGATTCGCCTCTTTAGCACGGCGATAGGCTATTTGGAGCAACTTGACATAAGATTCGGGATCGGGAGGTCGGTATCCCCACTCGAAGCTCAGGTTGGGCTCGTTCCACACCACCAGATAGCCGATGCGCCCGCGATATCGTTTCGAGAAGGCGTAGATGAAGTCTCCGAAGTCCTGGTAGTGATCCTCGTCCAGGTAGCGGAAGGTGGTGTCCTCCGGCCTGGCCCAGGCGGGGACGAAATCGATTCGCGCCACCAGGGTGAGCCCCTGCACCTCAGCGTGGGCCAACACCTTGTCGGAGTGCTCCCAGCCATATTGGCCCTTATGAGGCTCGTGATAGGCCCAGGGGAAATACTCGACGATCCAGGGGGCTCCCATCTCGCGGACCATCTGGAGCGTTTTCTTGATCTTCCACTCCTCCACCTCATCGGTGAGCCGGGTGTGAGTGCCGATCTTGGGGTTCAGAGTGCTCACCGCCTGCTGTTCTCCCAGTCGCACGATGGGCTGGTAGGGCAGGGCGATCCAGTGGAGCAGCAGGACGAGCACCACGAGCTCCACCATGCGGCGAAGGTAGGTCCGCAGCGTCCAACTGGGAAGGAGCGAACGAAGTTTCAACGGCTCCCTCTCGGTCACGCACACTGAGGGAGGTCACGGTGACCTCCCTCAGACACTCCCATCTCGACCCCAGGTCGACAGAGCCTAGTGCTCATTCAGGAAGGCGTCGATGTCGGCCGCGGCGTGCTTGCCGGCACCCATGGCGCTGATCACCGTGGCTGCCCCGGTGACGATATCTCCTCCGGCCCAGACGCGATCCTTGGTCGTCCTGCCCGTTTCCTCGTCGGCCACCACCGTGCCCCACTTGCTCCGCTCCAGGTCCGGCGCATCTTCGAAAACCAGGGGGTTGGGGCTGGTCCCGATGGCCATGACCACCACATCCACATCGATCACGAACTCGGACCCCTCCACAACGATGGGGCGCCTCCGCCCGCTCTCGTCCGGCTCTCCTAGTTCCATCCGGAAACACTCGATCCCCGTCACCCAGTTCCGCTCATCGCCCAGGATCCGTTTGGGGTTGGTTAGGAAGTGGAAGACGATGCCTTCCTCCTCGGCGTTCTCCACCTCCTCCTCCCTGGCGGGCAGCTCCTTCCTGGACCGCCGATATACTATGTACACCTCTTCGGCGCCCAGCCTGAGGGCGCACCGAGCCGAGTCCATGGCCACGTTGCCACCGCCCACCACGGCCACCCGCCGGCCGACCTTGATGGGGGTCAGATACTCGGGGAACAGATACGCCTTCATCAGGTTCGTTCGGGTGAGGAACTCGTTGGCCGAGTACACGCCGTTGAGGTTCTCGCCCGGGATTCCCATGAATCGAGGCAATCCTGCCCCCGTCCCCAGGAAGATGGCATCGTAACCGTCCTCCAGAAGTTCATCGAGGGTGAACAGCTTCCCGATCACGCTGTTATAGCGGATTTCCGCGCCTAAGACCTTGACATAATCCACTTCGGCTCTCACGACGCGCTTGGGCAAACGAAACTCGGGGATGCCGTAAATGAGCACCCCGCCGGGGGCATGGAGCGACTCGAAGATGGTCACATGGTGCCCCTTGCGCGCCAGGTCCGCCGCCGCCGTCAATCCGGCCGGCCCTGCTCCCACCACGGCCACCCGTTTGCCCGTAGACGGGGCCTTCTCGGGAGGCTCGACGCCTCTTGCCAGCTCCCAGTCCGCCACAAAGCGCTCCAATCGGCCGATGGCCACCGGCTCGACCTTCTTTCCTAACACGCACTTGATCTCGCATTGGGTCTCCTGCGGGCACACCCGCCCGCAGATCGCCGGAAGGTTGTTCTTATCCTTCAGAAGCTTGACCGCCTCCGGCATGTTCTTTTCCGTCAAGGCGAAAATGAACTCCGGGATCCTCACCTCCACAGGACAGCCTTCGATGCAGGTGTGCTTCTTGCACTGGAGGCAGCGACCGGCTTCGATCAGCGCTTGCTCCATGGAATATCCCAGGGCCACCTCTTCGAAATTGTGGGCTCGTTCTCTGGGATCCTGGCGAGGCATCTCCACCCTGTCTGGAATCTTCTTGGCCATGGATTGTTACCTCACTCCTCGGTAATGTGTGCTGGCAAGGCTTCGTCTGCGATCACCCATCACAGTTGCAGCGCTCTACCACCACCTTCTCCTCGTCCAGGTAGATCCGTTGACGCTCCATGAGCATGTCCCAGTCCACCTGGTGGGCATCGAAGTCGATGCCATCCACGCAAACGAACTTGGTCTCGCCCCCAACCTCGGCGCGACAACACCCGCACATGCCGGTCCCGTCTACCATGAGCGAGTTGAGGCTCACCATGGTCTTCACGCCGAACGGCTTGGTGGTCAGGGCGACGAACTTCATCATGATGGCGGGCCCTATGGCGAAGACCAGGTCCACTTCTCGGCTGTCCTCCAAAAGCTCCTTGAGAGGCTCGGTGACCAGGCTCTTCCTCCCATATGATCCGTCATCGGTGAGCACGATGAGCTCGTCGCTCACGCCCCCCATCTTCTCCTCCCAAAACAGGAGCTCTTTCGTCCTGGCCCCCATGATGGTGATAATGTGGCTTCCCGCCTCTTTGAAGGCTCGGGTGATAGGGTAGGTAGGGGCCACCCCGAAACCGCCGCCCACGAAGACCACGGTGCCGACTTTCTCCACCTCGCTGGGCCTCCCCAGCGGGCCCGTCAGGTCGAGGAAAGCATCGCCCGACTCGAGACCGCACGCTTGTTTCGTTGAATATCCAACCTCTTGGATGATCAGGGTCAGCGTTCCCGCTTCCCGGTCGAAGTCGGCGATGGTGAGGGGGATGCGCTCGCCCACCTCATCCAGCCGGATTATGACGAATTGGCCGGGCTTCGCCTTGCGGGCCTCATCTGGGGCTTTCACGATGAACAGTTTGGTCACCGGAGTTAGCTGCTCGGTGGCCAGGATGGGATACATATCGAGCCTCCTTAGTCAGACCAAAGTGGGGTCTATTCTAGTGCAGACCAATCGAGAGCGCCAAGTCATATTCGATACACAGATTCCTATCGCCACCGCGCCGGGATACTATCCCAATTTGGCAGCTCCCTCGCGGACGGCGCGACGAAACCGGCCGTGCAGGTCGATGATGGGCACCAATTCCTCATCGGTGGCTCCCGCCAGCCAGTGGTAGAAGGGTGGCCCCTTCTCCTTGCCTGCGGCAATCACGCGATCTCGAATTCCCTGCCTTCCCATACCATTGGCCCATGTGGAGAGCAGGGGCCACAGGTCCCGAATGGAGGTGGAGCCGACTCCAACCGTCCCTTGGGGCAGACAGAAACGGTTGCCGTTGAAGACGATGGCCAGCCCTCCTGCGGCCTCCACCACTTCCAGCATGCGGATGTCGGTGATGCTGTCGCCCACAACCACCATATCGCGCAGGCATAACCTGGGGTCCACTCGCCTGAGGATATCTTCCACCGCGCCCGCTTTTCGGCGTCCTCCCATCACCGACATCTGCTGCCAAATTTCACCCAGGGGTCTCCCTGGGAGCATTTCCCAGTAGAACCGATCCAGTAGGGCTCGCACCTTTGAGGTCTTTTCCAAATCATCCGAAGCGGGTGGGAACAGATTCAGTATCCGTCGCTCCATCTCCGCTACCAAGGAGAAGTCTACCTCGCCAAAAGCCTCCCGCCAGGTCTCAACCGGGAAAGAGGTGCAGAAGACGCACTCGGCAGGCACCTCGAGCCTGCGGGCGATCTGATAGGCATGTTGCTCATAGCTGGTGGAGATGATATAGATGGCCCAATCGTGGGAGCGAAGGCTTTCCATCAGCTCGGCGGCGCCGGCCACCAGCTTTGCACCTGCGGATACTTGGAAAACATCATCTTCGCGTAGTCCATGGTGGAGAAGGAAAGGAACGATGAGGGCCAGGGTGTCTCCTGGCTCGTAACCCACCTTTCCAGCCTCGGTGAGCAGATCGTCGTAATGGCTGATCATGGCGAAGATGCGATGCCCCGCCTCCAACAAGCCATCCTTGCGATAGACAGCCTCCATCACCTCGAAAGCGTTGTCTTGGGGCGAAAGCGGCCCCTCTAGGTCGAACCCGATCACCTTGGGTTTGCTCATTTGCAATCCTCACCGTCTTGGGAAGTCCATATCTCCTCGTCGATCCGCTCGGTCAGCGAGTATCCCCCGTCAAGGACTTGGCCATCACGCGCCACCACCTGGCCGTTCTCAATGTGTATATCCCCACCTGCGAAAGCTCGAAGAGTGTGGAGGATGAGGGGTAACTCCCTGATCACACCCCGGCGACGAATCTCGCGAAAAAGGGAGTTCGTCTCTCCATCCATCTTCCGAACCTCAGCGGCGGACCTGCCTGAAACCGCGCTCCATAGGAGCTCCATCGAAGCATCCTTCAGCGAGAAGGAGCAATAGGTGATGGGCGGGCCTTCGTCCAATTCGGGCGTCACCAGGTGCATCATAGCTCCCGTGCGTTGAGTTCTCTCGTCGATGAGCTGCCAGATCACCTCCTGCCAGGTTCCCTTGAGGCCGCCCGGGGCGGCGGGATGGAGGTTGATCAGATCGCAGCTTTTGCACAGAAGGGGGCTCACGATCAGCATGTAGCCTGCCAGGACCCCCAGGTCGATGGGATAGGGACGAAGAAGCTCGATGACGGCCCGGTCGTAGAGCTCGCGCCATCTGGCGATGGTTTCCGGCTCACCATCACGTTCCTGGAGGAGGCCCCTCCGTCGAAGGTCGGGTTCGAGTCCGGCGGATGAGAAGGCGACTAGAGGAATCTTCATCTCCTCCACCAACTGGATGAAAGCATCGCTCTCCGCGCCTTCTCCTCGCTCCCGGTTGCAGAAGACGAAGGCGATGGTGGCCCTCAGGCAGCCATCCTCGATGGCGTCGTGGACCACGGTCAGAAGCTCTCTCGCCGCCTCGTCTCGACCCGTGGAGAACCACCCAATTGCCAACGTCACTGATAACCTATCATGCTTATTGAGATAGTCCCTGGCCCAATTCATCCGGGTAACCCGAACGTCCCACTCCAGTCGCGCTCCATGAAGACCAAACGGACGCCTGCTTGGCGCAATGCCACATGGGCTTTCCATCCAGAAGCCCGGCCAAGAAACCGGCGGCGTAGACATCCCCTGCACCGGTGGTGTCCTGGGCAGAGAGTGGGAGGGCTTCCATGTAAAAGTCACCTTTGTCAGACGTTACGAATGAACCTCTAGCTCCCAGTGTGCATGCGACAACCGAAGGACCCTCCTCTCGTAGGCGAGCGCAGCCTTCCTTCCAAGGTAGGCCCGTAAGGATTTCAACCTCGCTTTGGGAGGGCAACATCACGTAGGTCCGTTCCAATATGGGACGCAGGTCACTCAGTCCCCTGCGCGCGTAAATCATCCCCGGATCGAAACTCACTAGCACCTCGCTATCCAACTTAGCAACTAAGGCTTTCTGAGCTTCGAAGGGAGTATCTCCCACGAATGACGTTAGATGAAGTATGCGGCTTTGATTGGCAATGCTGAGATGTACATCCAAGTACTGCAGAGTATCGTTAGTGCCAGGAAAAACGAACAGAACTCTATCACCGGTCGAGGAGGACACGAGCGTCACACATAATCCACTGCGGCCTCCTTGTCTGATTCCACTAAGATCCACACGTTCAGTCTTTAGATCTTCCAGAAGAAAGACCGCGTCAGAATCGATCCCAACTTTGCCAATATAGGTAACACGGTATCCTGCGCGAGCCAGGGCTACCATGGTGTTCGCAGCTGATCCACCGCCCGAACGCCCCAGCCGTTGGCCGATTCTATCCAGCCTAGATAGCAACCCGTCCGGGGGGTCGTCTGACCACACTTCGTCGCCTGGCTGAAGCCCCAGCTCATCTAAAAGATCGTCTAAAAGATCGTCGTCTACCCGGTAGGCCAGGTCCAGGTTCAGAGCTCCAAAGCCGACGGCATCGAACTTATGCTTGGGTATCATAGGGCTAGCCGGAAATCAGCACGCGGGGAAGTCCTTCCCCCCGTTCGATGACCTCTCCGATGACATGTGCGGGCTCCCCAACGGCCTCCAGGATACTGCTCCGACACGAGGGGTCTATGACGACGACCATCCCAATCCCCATGTTGAAGACATGGTACATCTCGTCCTCGGCCACGGCTCCCATCGACTGGATCAGGTCAAAGATGGGGGGGGGCGGCCACGTCCCCTTCTGAATTCGAACGCCCAAGCCCTGGGGCAGGATGCGGGGGATGTTATCGATGAAGCCTCCTCCAGTGATGTGAGCCAGCCCCTTGACGGTCACTTGAGCTCGGGCTCGCCCCACCGCAGCCAGATAGGAGCGGTGGGGGATCAGCAGTTCATCGCCGACGGTTCCATCCAAGGAGGGATGGCGTTGGGAGAAGCCCCCAGCTTCGAAAACGCGTCGTGCCAGCGAGTAGCCGTTGGTGTGAAGGCCGCTGGATGGGAGGCCTATGAGTTCGTCTCCGGGAGCGATCGCGCCGCCGTCGATGATCTGGGCGCGCTCCATCACCCCCACGATGGTGCCTACCACATCCCACTCGTTCTCGCCATAGACGCCAGGCATCTCGGCGGTCTCTCCGCCCAGCAGAGCGCACTCAGCCTCTCGGCAGGCTTGAGCAGCACCACCCACTATCTCAGCAACTATCTCGGGCCTGAGCCTGGATGTCCCCACATAGTCCAGAAAGAACAGTGGGCGAGCTCCCTGCACCAGGATATCATTCACGCAGTGGTTGACGATGTCCGAGCCCAGGGATCGAAATCGGCCCAGGGCCGCGGCGATCTTGGTCTTGGTCCCGATTCCATCGGTGGAGGCCACCAGGACGGGCGCATCCATGCCCTTGACCGCGTCGGCCGCGTAGAGGCCGCCAAAGTTGCCGATGCCCGCTAGGACCTCCGGCCCATAAGTGGAGCGCACCGCCGCCCCCATGAGTTGGACGGCTCGATTTCCGGCCTCGATGTCGACGCCGGCTTCCTTGTAGGCGTCCGTCACGAAGTTGATGCCCTCCGAAGCGCTTTGGCCCCGATATCGTGGCGGAAATGCATGCCCTCGAAGGAGATCTTACTGACCCCCTGGTAGGCCCGATCGATGGCTTCCTGGATGGTGGCACCCCAACTGGTGACGCCCATCACCCGCCCGCCTGCGGTGAGCGTTTGGTCATCGCTCCGCTCCGTCCCCGCGTGGAAGATCACCGTATTCGCCTGACGCGCCGCATCCTCCAGACCCCGGATCGGCTTCCCCTTCTCGTAGGATCCAGGATAGCCTCCGGAAGCGAGGACCACGCAGATGCACGCTCCCGGACGCCATGCGATGGGCACTTCATTCAAGTCACCGTCCACGCAGGCCTCCAGCAGCGCCACCAGATCGGCATCGAGGAGAGGCACTATGACCTGGGTCTCGGGGTCTCCAAAGCGGCAGTTGAACTCCAGAACTTGGGGTCCATCGTCGGTGAGCATCAGCCCCGCGTAGAGTACCCCTTTATACTGCCTTCCCCTGCCGGCCATCCCTTTCACCGTGGGGATCAGTATCTCCCTCATCGCCCTGTCGAGCAGCTCCTCGGTCATGACCGGCGCCGGAGCATAGCAACCCATTCCACCGGTGTTCGGCCCTCGATCCCCGTCGAATACGGGCTTGTGATCCTGGACCGAGATCATGGGAATCACCCGTTCGCCATCGGTGAAGGCGAGGAGGGATGCTTCCTCACCCTGCAAGCAGTCCTCCACGATCACTCGGTCGCCCGCCGATCCGAAAGCTCGCTCGATCATGATCTTTTTCAAGGCAGCTTCAGCTTCCTGGTGGTCCTGGCAGACTATGACTCCCTTGCCGGCAGCCAAACCATCGGCCTTCACCACAACGGGTGGCTCAAATGAATTGACATAACTCAGAGCCTTGCCGTGATCGGAGAAGACTCGGTAGCTGGCGGTTGGAATGCCCATCTCGGCCATGAAATCTTTAGCGAAGACTTTCGAGGCTTCGAGCTCCGCCGCGGCCTGAGTTGCGCCAAAGATCCGAAGGCCCTCCTTTCGGAAGTGGTCGACTATACCCTGGGCTAGAGGGATCTCGGGTCCCACCACCGTGAGATCCACGCTTTTCTCATGGGCGAATCTGGCCAGCCCCTCGAAATCATCCCCAGGGATGGAGACGGTCTCGCCCAAGCCATGGATTCCGCCGTTTCCAGGAGCAACGAATACCTGGCTGACCTGGGGCGATAGCTTCATCTTCCAGGCCAACGCGTGCTCTCGAGCTCCCGAACCCACGATCAAAACCGTCTCAGCCAACCCTCTCCTCCTCTCCAAGCGCTCCGATCTTCTCCTGCACCCAATCGTCGGCCGTTTGAAGGATCTGGGGAGGATACTCGGCGTTGAAGCAGCCCACACAGAAATCCTCGCGAGGTCGCCCGGTGGCCTGGATGAGCCTGTCCAGGCTAAGATAGCCGAGGGAATCGGCGCCCATGAACTCCCGGATCTCCTCCACGCTCATCCGGTGGCCGATCAGCTCCTCGTAGGTCGCCGTGTCCACACCCAGGAAGCAGGGATGCCTCATGGGAGGACAACAGATGCGCAGATGAATCTCTCTAGCCCCTGCCTGCCGCAGCATCTCCACCGTCGCCTTGGTGGTGTTCCCACGAACGATGGAATCGTCCACCACCACCACCCGCTTGCCCTCGAGAAGCTCCGGCAGTGGATTGAACTTGAGGCTTATCCCCGCCTGTCGCAGTCGCTGGCCAGGCTGAATGAAGGTGCGTCCGATATATCGGTTCTTGATCAGGCCTTCCATGTACGGTATGCTCGATTCCTCGGCGTACCCGATGGCCGCAGCCGTGGCTGAATCCGGGATCCCCAACACCAGATCCGCATCGACCGGATACTGGCGAACTAGCTGCCGGCCCATTTCCAGCCTCGCTTCGTAGATCCTGCGGCCGTCGAACAAGCTGTCAGGCCGAGCCAGATAGATATGCTCGAAGATACAAAAGGCGGGTGCCTGGGGTCGTCGCTCTTGTGTGTGTACCCCCTCGCCATCTATGATGACGGTCTCCCCTGGCTCGACCTCGCGGATGAAGGTCGCGTTGATCGTGGCAAGGGCGCAAGTCTCGGATGAGAGGACCCAGCCATGGTTGAGCCTCCCGACGCAGAGGGGGCGGATGCCCAGGTTGTCGCGGATCCCGAAAAGCCTGTCGGTCGTCATGATGATCAGGCTGTAGGCTCCGGAGATCTGGTCGAGGGTGGCGGAGATCTTCTCCTCCCATGTCGCGCCTTTCGAATGGGCGATGAGAGCAGCGATCGCTTCGCTGTCCGTGGTGGAATTCATGTAGATTGATCTCCCCACCAGCTGTTCCCGGATCTGGCCGTAGTTCACCAGGTTCCCGTTATGAGCCACCACGAAGGGACCCAAATCGCTTTGCGCCAGGATGGGCTGAGCGTTGCACTCGACAGAAGAGCCCGTGGTGGCGTAGCGATTGTGACCTACCGCGATGAGACCTTGCAGGGGAGCCAGGTTCTCCTCGGTGAACACCTGGCTGACCAGCCCCATAGCCTTGTGCATCTTTATGGTATCGCCATCTGTCACGGCGATACCCGCGCTCTCCTGGCCTCGGTGCTGCAGGGCATAGAGCGAGAAGAAAGCGATCCGGGCCACGTCCTCGCCTGGGGCGTAGATCCCGAACACCCCGCAGGCCTCAGATACCTGGTCCTGGCTGACATCTCTCTCCCAGCTTTGATCTGACATTCTAGCCAGACCCCTTCCCGCCGAGATCCACGTCGGCCTCCCGGATCGCGTCCACCAGAGAGTTCCGATAGCTCTTCAGACCGCTTCGAAGCTCCGGGTTTCCCAAGGCCAGGGTCTTGGCGGCGGCCAGCGCCGCCGCTCCCGGGTCCACCACAGTCACGCATCCCACGCCGCTGGGCATGCGCAGGGACGAAAACACGTCGACCCCCGCGTATCGATCGGAATAGGGTGGACAATTGATGACCGGAGCCAAGGTATTGGCATCCAACAAGCCTCCCAGGGCGTTGGAGCGCCCAGCGACGGCTATGTACACTATCTGGGTCTGGAGCGCATCGTACTTCTCCACCATTTCCAGCAGATAGCGCGGCGCCTTATGTGCCGACGCTACTCGCAACTCGAAAGGGATGTCCCAACGACTTAGACCTTCTCCGATCTTCTCCGCATGGGGCAAGTCGACCTTGGAGCCCATGATGATGACTACTAGTTGATCCACCCGGCCCTCCTCAGGTTCCGCTCGATCCGCGCCTGCACCGGATAGTCGCCGGGCTCCAGGGGCTTTCCGGTGATCATCTCGAAGACATTCACGTAGACTTGAGCGGCCTGCACGGCAAGGTCATCGGGAAGGTCTGGAATCGGCCCTTGCCCGGTGAAGCCTTGTTCCTTGAGCCACAATCGAATAAACTCCTTGCTCAGGTTCTCGGGCTCCAACCCCGCCTCGAAGCGGTCTATGTAGGTGTCCGCTGTCCAGAAACGGCTGGAGTCTGGGGTGTGAATTTCATCGATGAGGGTGAGCCGATCGTCCAGATGGCCGAACTCGTACTTGGTGTCCACCAGGATCAACCCAGCTTCCCGGCAGATATCGGTTCCGCGCTGGAACAGAGCCAACGCCGCCTCTTCGATCTCCTCGTAAGCGGATCGTGGCACCAGGTTGCGAGCCAGGATCTCGTCATGCGTGATCCGTTCATCGGCACCACCCGGTCCCGTGCCTCTGGTGGTAGGGGTGATTATGGGTTGAGGCAGTCTCTCGCTCTTCCTCAGTCCCTCCGGCAGCCGCAGGCCATAGAGGATGCGCTCGCCTTTCTCGTAGTGGGTCCACAGGGAAGTGGATGTGACTCCGGTGATGTAGCCTCTTACCACCACCTCGACTGGATAAGGAACGCACTCGTTGGCGATCATGACGTTGGGGTCCGGAACCTCCACCACGTGATTGGGCACTATGTCCTCGGTCTTTGAGAACCAGTAGATGCTCAATTGGTTCAACACTTGCCCCTTGAGGGGAATCTTGCCCAAAACCCGGTCAAAGGCCGAGATGCGATCTGTGGTGATCAGGATCCGCTTGCCATCAACCGTGTAGTAGTCCCTCACCTTTCCTTGAGACTTGGGACCCAGTTGGGGCAAATCGATGCCCTCAAAGGTATAAGGCAGATAAGCTCTGATCTCTTTCGTGTCCATGTGTCAACCCTTCCTCACTTGAAATATAGCACATCGGTCGGACCGTTTCCGTAGCCGAGGTTCCGCTACTTCAACGACCGTCCCAGGCACGCTCTTCAGCCTAGGCCCAGATATTCCAGCGCATTCCGGAACAATTTTAGGCCCTCTCCTTCCGCCTGAGTCCCTCTCCTGGTCCATCGGGGGTGCTGAAATGGAAGGAAGTGTCGCTCAGGATGAGGCATCAGGCCGAGTATCCTGCCGGTTTGGTCACAGACGCCTGCGATATTGGCTATCGACCCGGCGGGATTGCCAGGATAGTCAGCAGGATTCCCCTCGGCGTCCACATACTTGAAAACGATTCGATCTTCCCGCTCCAGCTTCGCCAGGGATTCTTCGTCTTTGGGGACGAACTTCCCCTCCCCGTGTGCCACAGGCAGATGCAAGACGGTCTCGATGCCACGAACCCATGGAGAGGAGCCCCGGTTAACATTTTTCAGGTGAATCCACCTGCACTCTAAGTGCCCGGAATCGTTGACGTGCAAGGTGGCGTCAGTCAGGAGCCCGCCCTTCACCAGTACCTGAAATCCATTGCAGATTCCCAGGACCAACTTGTCGCCCTGGATGAACCTATCCACCTCATCGCGGAGCCTGTAGCGCAGATCGTTCGCCAGCAGGCGGCCAGCGCCCAGATCGTCCCCGTAAGTGAATCCGCCTGGGATATTCAGGATATGATAGTCTTCCAGGTGTTTCTCGCCCCGGAACAACTCATTTATGTGCACCAGCTCCGGCAATGCTCCTGCGTATGCCCAGGCCGCGGCAGCTTCCCGGTCGCAGTTCGATCCGCTCGCTTGCAGAACTATGACTCTCGGCTTTCTCGACATTATGAGCTCCCCTGGTCATCCTTCTACGATGTCACCGCACGCCCAGCACGCCTTGCCAAGCATGTCTCAGTTCCCGAAGGGAAGCTGAGACCGTCAGCTTTCCCTCCAGACCCGTTATCCGCAGATCGGGACGCTCAACGGTCTGGCCGACCACATTCCAGGCGGAGTCTCCCATGATCTCCTCGAAAGCATCTCGGTGAGCAGGGGCGACCTCCACCAGGAACCTCCCATTCGACTCGGAGAACAGCGCCAGATCCGACGCTTCGATCGGCTCGGAGAGCACCACGTGACGAAGATCGAGATCGAGTCCCACCGACCCTGCGAATGCCATCTCGGCGGCAGCCACCCCGATTCCTCCTTCGGAGCAATCGTGGCATGATCGCACCAGCTCGCCGGTGATCGCCTCGTGCAGCCCCTTCAGGAGACGAACGTCGCTCAAACCTTGCGGCACCCGGCTCCCGGTGGCACCCCGCTCCCGATAATAGTGCGACCCGCCCATCTCCGGACCTGTGGCGCCCAGGATGTAGAGCAGATTGCCTGCCTCCTTCAAATCCATGGTGACCGCTTGTCGTACGTCGGGCACGATGGCCATGGCTGAGATGAGCAGCGTGGGAGGGATGGGGATCTTCCTGCCCGCGGTGCTATCCCAGTACTCGTTGTAGAGGCTGTCCTTGCCCGAGATGAATGGGGTGCCCAGTTCGAGTGCGGCATCATAACAGCCCTTGCAAGCTCGAACTAGATCCCCCAGGCGATCCGGCAGATCCGGATTCCCCCAGCAGAAGTTGTCCAGGATGGCGATTCTCTCCGGGTCAGCGCCCACCGCCACCACATTCCGAACCGCCTCATCCACCGCTGACAGCGCCATGTAGTAAGGATCGATGAGGCCATAGCGAGGATTGATCCCGCATCCAACGGCGATTCCTCGCCAGGAAGGGGTTTCCAACGGCTTCAAAACCGCCGCATCGGATGGGCCGTCGTTCTCTTCACCCACCAGTGGTTTCAAGAAGGTGGCTCCCTGAACCTCATGATCGTACCTGCGGATCACCGATTCCTTGCTGGCCACGTTCGGGCTGGACAGGACTCGCATCAAAACGGGTGTCAGATCGGCTGGAGGGTCACCATCTGGCTCCGGATGATGCTTCGACTGCCAGCGAGCGACCAAACGCCGAAGTGGAATCCCGCGATGCAGGAAATCCATCGAGAGGTCTGCCACCTTCTCCTGCCCATATATCAGTCGCAGACGACCATCCCCGGTGAACTGTCCGATCACCGTGGCCTCCACATCCAGGTGGGCAAAGACCTTCCGGGCCCGCTCCAACTTCTCGTCGGGCACGCCCAGGATCATGCGCTCCTGGGCCTCGGAGAGCCATATCTCCCAAGGCTTCAGGCCAGCATACTTCAGAGGAACCCTGTCTAGCCAAACCTCCACTCCCAACTCCGCGCCCATCTCCGCCACAGCCGAGGAAAGGCCACCCCCTCCGCAATCGGTGATGGCATTGTACAGCCCCTCATCTCGCGCCTTGAGGACTCCTTCCAAGAGCTTCTTCTCCTCGATGGGGTTCCCTATCTGGACAGCGGTGCCCACCTTGATCCCAGTCTCGTCGGTGAGCTCCACCGAGGAGAAGGTGGCTCCCCGCAAACCGTCCCGGCCCGTCCTACCGCCCACCAGAAGGATCTTATCGCCCACCTTGGGCTCGGTTCGATGGCGCCCTTTAGGGGCGATGCCCACACAGCCGCAGTAAACTAGCGGGTTCGCAACGTAACCCGGATCGAAGAGAATCGCTCCATTCACGGTGGGTATTCCCATCTTATTGCCGTAGTCCTCTATCCCCGCCACCACGCCCGAGAAGATACGCTTGGGATGCAATACGCCCTGGGGCAACTCGCTGAAGTCCGTATCTGACGGGCCGAAACAGAGCACGTCGGTGTTAGCGATGGGCTTAGCCGAGACCCCTATTATGTCTCGAACCACGCCGCCTACCCCGGTGTTGGCACCGCCGAACGGCTCCAAAGCGGAAGGGTGGTTGTGGGTCTCCACCTTGAAAGAAATCTCAAACCCCTCATCGAAATCGATAATCCCAGCGTTATCCCGGAACGATGATAAGACCCAAGGCTTTTTCAGGGTCTCGGTGACAGCGCGAATGTAGGTCTTCAGCAAACCATCTATCCGCTCACACCGAGTCTCGCCATCGCAGACTTCCTCATAATCGATCGACCCTTTGAAGGTCTTGTGGCCAGAATGCTCCGACCAGGTCTGTGCCAGACAATCCATCTCCACATCGGTGGCGGGACGGCCCTCCCTGCGGAAGTAGTCCTTGATCGTCCGCATTTCCTCAGGATTCAAGGACAGGATCCTCTCGCGGCTGAGTTCTTGCAGCTCAGCATCCGACGCTTCGGACAGATCTATCAGCTCCACCAGCGGCGTATCAGAGCCAGGCATCTCCTCGAACCGAGGTATTATTGGCTGGAAGGAATAATACTGGATCAAGGAGTTGCAAAGAAGCGACTCGGCGATGCGGACGGCGTCCTCATAGGAGAGCTGGCCCTGCAAGACGAATCGATTTCCGCTCTTGGCGCGAGCTATTTCCTCGATCCCTATCACCTTGGCGCCGTCCAGCAGGCTGGCAGCGGTGGAATCGGTCACCCCAGGGCGATAGCTGACCTCGATTTCCCAGCGCCCGCTCGTCGGCACCGGAGGTCGATCCTCTTGCTCTTCGAGGCTCTCGATGGTTTCCCAGCGGCAGGTCTGGACTATCGAATCGAACAGCAATTCGGAACACAGCCGTTCCACCTGACCAGCATCCAGGTCTCCCTGGATGAAGTAGAGATCCACTGCCTCAACGTCGCTTGCGCCCTCGATTCCCAAGTCACGGATGTCCTTGAGCAGGCGTATCCCACGATTATCCTGGCGATCTGGGCGAGATGAAACTTCTATTCGATAGAGCATGACCCCTCCTGGGAAGCAAAGGTTCATAGTGTCGGGGGTACTGATTTCGAAACCCGATCGAGATCGCGATAAGCGGCTTGAACCTCATCAGTCGGGAGAGAACCCGCTTTCACCGGAATCTCAATTATCCTGGATGACCCAGCGACGGCTATAGCTCGTCCCGAACCCTGTAGTTCGGGGCCTCCTTGGTCACAAGCACGTCGTGAGGATGGCTTTCGGCCACCCCCGCCGCGGTAATCCGGATGAACCGCGCATCGCCGAGAGAATCGATGGTGGGAGCTCCCAGATAGCCCATACCTTGACGGAGGCCGCCAATCATCTGAAAAACGACGTCGCTCAAGTTGCCCCTATAAGGCACCCGCCCTTCGACCCCTTCCGGCACCACCTTGGCGATATCGGGCAACCCTTCCTGGAAGTAACGGTCTCGGCTCAGCCCCCCCATCGCTTCCATGGAGCCCATGCCCCGGTACTCTTTGAACCGTTTGCCACTATACAATATCAACTCGCCCGGACTCTCCTCTACTCCCGCCAGGAGGTTTCCAAGCATGACCGTGGATGCGCCACACGCCAGGGCTTTAACGATGTCTCCCGAATAGCGGACTCCTCCATCGGCTATGATGGGAATGCCATGCTTCCTGGCCATGTCGGCGCAATCGCGGATAGCCGTGACCTGTGGCACTCCAATGCCCGCCACAACCCGGGTAGTGCAGATCGATCCGGGACCCACTCCAACCTTCACGGCGCTTGCACCCGCCTCGATCAGCGCCTCGGTGCCCTCGGCAGTAGCGACATTCCCCGCAACAAGTTCCAGATGGGGATGCTGCTGCCGAATCTGCCGGACCGTATCGATCACCCGTTGAGAATGCCCATGTGAGCTGTCCAGAACGATCACGTCCACCTGGGCTTTGATCAAGGCATCCAGGCGTGCATTCAGATCCTGCCCGACTCCGACCGCTGCTCCGACCAAGAGACGGGCCAAACTATCCTTAGCGGCCTGGGGAAAGTCGACCCTCTTCTGGATATCCTTCACCGTGATCAGCCCCTTCAGGCAGAAATCCTCGTCCACCAGGGGCAACTTCTCGATGCGATGGGCTTGCAAGATCTCCTTAGCCTCATCGAGGGTGGTGCCGATGGGCGCGGTGATGAGGCCCTCGCTGGTCATGAACTGATGGATGGGCTGATCGAAATCGGTGACGAACCGGATATCCCGGTTGGTCAAGATCCCCACCAGTTTCCGGCCTTCGGTGATGGGTATCCCCGAGATGTGATACCTGCTCATTATCTCGTTCGCGGTGGATAACAGATCGTTGGGAGGAAGGGTGATGGGATCCACGATCATTCCCGATTCGGAGCGTTTTACCCTGTCCACCTCTTCGGCCTGACGTTCCACGCTCAGATTTCGATGGACGATCCCGATGCCGCCTTCGCGAGCTAGAGCGATCGCCAGCCGCCCTTCGGTCACCGTGTCCATAGCCGCGGAGACGAGGGGGATATTCAATTTGATGTTGGACGTCAAGTGGGTCGACAGGTCCACCTCCGTCGGCATCACCGAGGAATGGGCAGGAACCAGCAGGATGTCATCGAACGTCAAACTATCACCTATCATCCCGTTCTTGGTTGCCATCTTCACTCCTTATCCGATCGGCGGCTCACGCTGAATGGTTGCATTACCACTATTAATACGGATAGCCTGGACAAGTGTATCACCAAAACTCCCTTGCGTCAACCCTAAAGCGAGAGAGCCTCTGGCTCAGCCATCGAGCTCAAGGTTCACCCTTGAGCCCCCTCCGCATCTCGCGCTCCGCGTCGCGCCTGGCGATGGTCTCTCGCTTGTCGTATTCTCTCTTGCCGCGTGCCAGCCCGATCTCCACCTTAGCCAAGCCGTCGCGAAGATAGATCCGCAGAGGCACCAGGGTGTTGCTCCGCTCTCTGACCTTGCCCTCCAGCCGATTTATCTCCCAGCGATGTAACAGCAACTTACGGGCTCGCTTCGGATCGTGGTTTTCGCGTCCCCCATGAGAATAGGGCGAGATATGCACGTCCATCAACCAAACTTCTCCCCCTCGAATGACGGCATATCCCTCTCGAAGGTTGACCCGCCCCTCGCGCACCGACTTGATCTCCGTCCCCGTGAGCGCTATTCCCGCCTCGTAGGTATCGTCTATGAAATAGTCGTGCCTCGCCCGGCGATTGGTGGCAACCGTACGCATGCTCGTTCCCTCGTTTGGCATCAGGCGAACTCGAGTGTTGTTCTGGGATTCGCTTCGCGTGTGCCTTGGGTGGCGAACCATTCCAGCGCGCGCTGAAGCGCCAGGTCGTCAGTTTCCAAGCCAGCTTTGTCCTGAGGCTCGACTGGAATGTCGGGAGTCAAACCCTCTCCTTCGATCTCGCGCCCGTTAGGAGTGAGCCAATGTGAGGTGGTGATGTGAAGACTGGACCCATCGCTCAGTTCGTGAACGGCTTGCACCGAACCTTTCCCGAAAGTTCGCTGGCCAATCACGACTCCACGACGGTGATCCTGTACCGCGCCAGCGACGATCTCCGACGCGCTGGCGCTCCCTTGATCGACGAGGACGACCAAGGGAATATCTGTCGCCATGCCTCCTGAGATGGCATTGTACTCCTTTGCGGTTCCGCTCCTGCCCTTCTCCAACAAGATCGTTCCGTCAGCTATGAACTGGCTTCCCACCTCGATGGCGACCTTCAGATAGCCGCCCGGATTTCCTCTCAGATCCAGGATCAATCCTCTCGGCTTCTGCTCCAATAACCGCTCCATCAGGGGCTTCATTTCATCCATCAAACGTCCGCTGAATTGAACTGGGTGCAGATAAGCGATGGAATCCTCCAACATGCGGCCGTCGACGGTGGGCAAGTCTATGGCCGCCCTGACGATCTCGATTTCGATGGGATCTTCCGCCCCCTCCCGAAGGATGGCGAGCCGAACGGGGCTGCCTTTCGGTCCTCGAATGAGCATTATCACCTCAAGGAGGTCCAGACCTTCGACCGGCTGGTCATCCACTTTTATCACCAGATCTCCTGGCTGGACCCCGGCCTGCGCCGCGGGCGAACCTTGCAGCGGCGCCACGATTAGAAAGCGTCCGTCTCGCGATTCCAGGGTCGCTCCGATGCCCTCGAAAGATCCCTCCAATTCGCTGTCCAAGATGGCGGCATGAGAGGGGGGAATGAAGGCGGTGTGGGGATCTCCCAAGCTGTCGATCATTCCATCAGCCGCGCCGTAGACCATTTCTTGCTCGTCCAGACGGGACTTATCGTAATAGTCTCGTCGCACGATATCGTGAGCCTCGAGGTAAAGGGGGAAATCAGACGCCATCTCGGAGGGGATGGTCTGATCGCCCGAAGTGAAACCATACCCTTGAAGGATCTGGTCGGCGGCGAACCCCGACCCATAGGAGGTGACGACAACGATCAGCGTCAGCAGGACTACAACGGCGCGGCGAGCTATGCGCCCTAACACTGCAATCTCCTCAGCTTGTACATAGCCTCATTACATCACATCAACGATTGGGCGCAGCCACTCGCAGGAGCTCCTGTTCGACGTATTCCTGGCCTCTGTCCAATTGGGGGTCTTCATCCAGCTGGCGATCCTCCTCGGTGAGAGCTATCTCGATATCCGGCTGCAAACCTCGCCCTTCCAGCTCATGATGAAGAGGAGTAAACCAACGAGCCGTGGTGATGTGCAGGCTGGAGCCGTCGCTCAGTTCGTGAACGTTCTGGACGGAACCCTTTCCCCAGGTCCTCTCCCCGATGAGAATGGCACGATCCTGATCTCGAATGGCGCCAGCGACGATCTCTGCGGAACTGGCGGTCCCACCGTTGACCAGAATCACCATCGGGATCTCGACGGCCGAGCCGCCCCCACGCACTTTGAAAGCTCGCTCATTACCGTCGTTGTCCCTTTGATATAGGACTACACCATCCTTGAGGAACTGACTGGCCACATTGATGGCGGAATCTACCAATCCACCTGGATTGTCGCGAAGGTCCAGAACTATCGCTTGCGCGCCCTGCTCGCCCAGGTCGTCCAGGGCCCGAAGCAACTCCTTGCTGGTTTGTTCACCCATCAGGGTGATGCGCACATAGCCGATGCGCTCGTTGAGCGCCTCCCAGGTGACGGTTGGCGTCTCGATCTTCTCTCGGATCAGGGTGAAAAGCATGGATCGGTCGAACTCCTCGCGGGAGATCAACAACTCCACCTCCGACCCGATCGGGCCACGAACCATGGCTACCGCCTCTTCTTGGCTCATGTCAGGCGCGATCTCTTGTCCATCCACCTCCAATATGATGTCGCCAGCCCTCAGTCCCGCTTCCGCCGCGGGAGAGTCCGGAAAAGTTGACGTGATGACGAGCCGCCCGTCTTCCAGTCCTATCCAGGCCCCAATTCCCCCGAAGCTTCCCTCGTAGGTATCTTTCTCCAGCTCGTTAATGTGCGGCTCGACGAAGATGCTGTAGGGATCGTCCAAGGACCTCAGCACACCTCGAATGGATGCGTAAGTCATCTCCCGGGGAGTGGGCGTCTCGCCGTAGAAGTCATCGCGGGCGATGCGCCAGACCTCCCAAAAAACGGCGAAGACGTCCGGCTCGGATGCCACCCTGGACCCGGAGATCGTCCAGCTGCTGCTGAAACCGGCGAGAAAAGAACACGACACGATGGCCGTGGCAAGGGCCAGCATCGCGAGGGAGCGCGCCACAGTCTCCACGGTGAACCGTAGATTCCTCTGGCTATATCCGCCAGCGCTATCGCCAATGAATTTCACTCGAGCAGCACCACGCTTTGTTTACATAATCAAGGGCAATCCGTTAGCACATTGTAGCTGATTTTCACCTCATCGACCACATGTGACTCCGGGGACATAAAAAAGTTGGACAACTTGGTGCCGAAAGGGGAGTTTGCCTCTATAAAGCGCCAGAAAGCTCAGGCGCTATTCCAAAAGATCGCCTGATTCATGCTCGAAGCAGAGCATCCAGTCCATCGGAGTTGGGGATAAGCTTCCCACATCCACTCAATCATCCGCGCGGTATCCATTTATAAACTACCAATGACAGACACTGGCGGCCAGATTGGTCGGTCGGTCGCGGGAGAAAGAACCCGATCCGACGCAAAACCCCGCTTACGCCGAGGCAGCGCCTGCGAGAAATACGTGGTCGCCCGCGGGCAGGCAGCTGCTCTTGAGAACTAGTCCTCAACCACGAAGGTGAGCTTGGCGTTGACCCGGTACTTCACGATCTCGTCGTCCTCCACGATGGCCTGGATGTTCTCTACGTAGACATTCTTAACGTTCCGCACGGTCTTGGATGCATCCTTTACGGCAGCTTCCACCGCACCTTCAAAGCTCTCACCCTCTGCAAGCACTTCTATGATCTTCGCGATGGACATTGTTTCCCCCTTTTCACTCTTTGCGACTTATAACCTGAAACCGTGGCGGACGAAGAAGAATCGACCGCCGTGCCTTGCCCTCCAACGACCGACCGGACCGCCCCCATTATACCACTATACCACACGCGCCGACGGAATCATCCTACGTGGAACAAGCATCCAGGCGACCATGAATTCCTTCCATGCTATGAGAAACGTGAAGATCAACGCTGACGCGAGCTCATGCACTGAAACCAGCAGAAACACCCGCCAGAACGCTTCCAGTCAGTTGCATCCATCAACCTGGGCCGACCATAGTGTAGACTCAAGGTCATCAGCCGCGCAGATGCGCGTACGCATGCCGTTCGCATCACAAAGCCCAGCAGACCTGACCGTGCTGATCCTCTCTATTGACCAGGGAGTTGTTCCTTGCTATAGTGGTGTTGTGTGTCGTTCACGATGCCTCTGTGATAGACTCATCCTACCTATGAATCTGGAGGACAAGCATGTTAGGAATTGAGGCCTTTCTAGAAATCCTCGCTGCCGCTGGCGTGTCTTATATCTTTGGCAATCCGGGCTCGACAGAATTACCCTTGAACGATGCTTTGGCCAAGGATTCACGATTTCAGTACATCTTTGGCCTGCACGAGTTGCCCCTCACAGCCATGGGGGACGGCTACGCCATGGCCTCGGGCAAGCTGGGAGTGGTGTGTGTGCATATTTCCTGCGGACTAGGCAATGCAATGGGCATGTTGTATAACGCCCATTGCGCGGGCACGCCTCTACTGCTACTCGCCGGTCAACAAGATCGACGATTACGATTCGGAGAGCCGGTGCTAGAGGGAGATACCGTCAGCGTCGCTTGTCCGTGGACCAAGTGGTCGGTCGAGGTCCAGCGCGTCGAAGACGTGCCCACGGCTGTACGTCGTGCGGTTCAAACGGCTCTCAGCCCACCTACTGGTCCAGTTTTCATGTCGCTTCCGGTGGACGTCCAGCTCGAGAGCTCTGATGGGCTCAACCTCGCTGCACCTCACGTCCCCGATCGGCGCGTTCGCCCACCCTTGGATGCCTTGAAAAAGGCTGCCGAACTCCTAGCCCAAGCCCGGAATCCTGCTATTTTGGCGGGCAGCCGGGTGACCGAAGCGAATGCAACTGCTGAGCTGGTTGCACTAGCTGAGCAACTCGGCGCGTCGGTGCTAGCCGAACAGCAATCCGCACATGGACGACTGCCCATGCCCGCCGATCATCCCCTTTACTCAGGAGTCTTGCCATTGTGGACTCCTGATGTTCACCAGAGCTTAGCAGACTTCGACATCGTCTTGGTGGTGGGCATGAATCTGTTGCGCCTCTATATCTATGATGAACCAGCCTGTCCGATCCCGGAACGAATTCGTCTGATCCATTTGGATGCGGATCCTTGGGAGATAGGGAAGAACTATCCTGTGGAGGTCGGCTTAGTGGGAGACCCGAAAGCTGGTTTGGCTGAACTATGCCAGCTCCTGTCGGAGATCCAGTCTGCCGACCATGCCCAGGTGGCTGCGCAGCGGCGCGAGGCATACGCCGCACTGCGAGCGGTCGAGCGCGAGACCCTCCTGTCCAAGGTGGATGCGCAGCGGTACCAGCGGCCCATGACGACCTTTACCTTCATGGAAGCAGTTTGTCGCGTGCTACCGCCGGAGGCGGCGGTGGTGGAAGAAGCTCCTACCACACACCACAGCCTCTTGGAGAGACTAGGCGCACTGACAGATCCAACCGGTCGCCTCTCGCATCGCGGCTGGGCGTTGGGGTGGGGGTTGGGCGCCGCGATAGGGGTGAAGCTTGCCTGGCCCGATCGGCCAGTTATGGCCCTTTTAGGCGATGGGTCGGCGCTCTATGGCATTCAGGGGCTCTGGACCGCGGCGCACCACCACATCCCGGTGACCTTTGTCATCGCCAACAATGCGCAGTACAGGATACTCAAGGTGGTTGGGGATAAAATGCAATTACCCCAGATGGGCCAGCAGAAGTACCTGGGGATGGACCTTGTTGAGCCAGAGGTGGATTTCGTCGGCCTGGCCCGTGCGTTTGGCGTCAGAGCTCACCGGGTGTGTGAACCTGACGAACTGTGCACACGCATTCGTGATTCCTTCAACCGTACGGAACCTATTCTGCTGGATGTGTCCATTGAAAGGTGAATATAAATTATCAATTGCTTGGTCAATAGGGCCATGAGGCGTTCGGCCATGCAACCTGAACAGCCGGGTAGCGTTGTCGACCAGGATTCCCCGGATTAGGGATGCCGCACCTTCCAAGGTCAGGCAGCCTCTGCGTCTTCTCTTGATGGGGCAGAGGCTAGGACCCGAGAGCAGGAGGCAACAGACGTATGATCATCGTGAGCGCCTGCTTGGCAGGCATGAACACCACCTACAGCGGCTCAAATTTCAAGGATGAACGAGTAACACAACTGGTTGCCGAGGGCAAAGCGATCCCGCTCTGCTGTGAGCAACTGGGAGGGCTTACGACGCCTCGCGACCTTCAGGAGATCCAGAAGGGAACCGGCAAGGACGTCCTGGACAAGAAGGCACGAGTCGTGACCGTGAACGGCGATGATGCGACTGAAGCCTACTTGAAAGGTGCAGAGGAAATCCTCAGAATCGCTGAATTGGTGGGCGCCAGGGAAGCGATTCTGAAAGCAGGCAGTCCCTCTTGCGGCTGTGGCTGGATATTCGACGGGACCTTTACCGATGTCAAGAGGTGGGGTGACGGAGTGACGACGGTGCTTCTGAAGGAAAACGGCATCTCTGTGACCACCGAGGAGGATCTCTAGCGCAAGGATATGCCCACAAGATGAGTGCAGTGGGCTGCGTGATTTCCGGTCAAATGCTGCGGGTATGAGCTGTAGCCAGGCGGCGTATTGTGCCGCCTTCATGTCGATAGGAGGTATAGCTTGCCTATAAGTCAGGAGCGCCTCGAACGGAGGCTGCAGCAACTGACCCAGATCGGTGCGATCCCAAATGGGGGGGTCAACCGACAGAGCTTCACTCCGGAATACAAAGAGGCCCAGAAGCTGGTTGCGGATTGGATGAGGGAGGCTGGCCTTGCCACCCGCCTGGATGCCATTGGAAGCTTGATCGGACGACGCGAAGGTCAGGAGTCAAGGGCGCCGGCGATCATGGTAGGCTCTCACATCGACACCGTCCTGAATGGCGGACGATTCGACGGCACGGTGGGGGTCATAGGAGGCATCGAGGTAGCTCAGGCTTTGAAGGAGGACGGGATAGGGCTGAATCATGCCCTGGAGGTCGCCGCTCTGGTGGAAGAGGAAGGCGCACGATGGGGAAGCGGCTGTCTGGGAAGCCGCGCCATGATGGGATTGGTGACCGGGGAGGTCCTCCAGCGCAGAGACCGTGATGGGATCAGCATGGCCGAGGCGATGAAGTCGATGGGTGTGGAGCCGGATCGCTTCCGCGATGCCAAGCGTGATCCCAAAGAGATCGACTGCTACCTCGAGATGCACATCGAGCAGGGAGGGGTGCTGGACGACCTCGGGTATCCCGTTGGGGTGGTGACCGGCGTCGCCGGGCCGCTTCAAATGTCCGCTCGTCTGGTCGGCAAGACGGACCACGCGGGCGCCACTCCCATGAACTTGCGCAGGGATGCGCTGGTCGCCGCCGCGCACTTGGTGCTCATAGCGCAGCGGCTGGCCAAGGAGGCATCCCCCACGGCTGTGGCCACGGTGGGCCGAATGGAGGTGAAGCCCGGCAATTTCAATGCTGTCCCAGGTGAGGTCTTCATGACCTTCGACATCCGCGACATCTACCGCGAGCCCCGAGACAAGATGGAGCATGAGATCGTGGCGGCTGTGGAAAAGATTTCAGCTGACAATGGCCTGCAGCACGAGATCAAAGAAATGGTGCGACTCGAGCCGGTGGTTCTGCCACGGAAGATCGTGGGCGTGATCGCCGAATCATGCCGAAGGGTGGGGGTGCCGGCCCATGAGCTGCCCAGCGGCGCCGGACACGATGCTCAGATCATAGCCACCCAGGTGAACACCGGCATGATCTTCCTGCGCAGCAAGGGGGGGGTCAGCCACGACCCCCAGGAGTTCACGGAAGCGCGGGACATCGCCCTGGGGACCGAGGTGCTCTATCAGACGGTCCTCGCGCTCGACAAGTAGGATACAAGCGCTACCGTTCGATTCAGAACCTGGAGGCTTGCGGAAGGATGCTTCCGCAACTCGCTTCCCTTGCCCCATCTGGTGCCGTTCTTCGAGGAGTTGGTTTATTTCCAGGGTTTCATCGGCCGTTTGGCTTCGATACGAGTCGTCGACTTGTCGGTCCTGGAGTTGGAAAACGACCTCGAGGCCACCAAGGAGCGGTTGATCCATGCTGACTGGAAGGCGGTTGGGGAAGATGGGGCCGAGGTCCTATGTCTGGGCTGCGCCGGCATGGCGCTGATGGATAAAGTCGTCGAGGAGGCGGTGGGCGTACTGGTCTTGGACGGGACGGTGTGCGCGATTAAGATCGCCGAGGGAATGCACGCGTATGGCCTGAAGACGAGCAAGGTCGCGGCCTTTTAGAGGCCTGGACCGAAGGAGTATGTGGGCTGCTCCGACTTGTACGAGAACATGTAACTGCAGGGCAGATGTTTGGAGAAATGGAGAGAACACAGAGGACGCTGGCTCATCATACCCCGAAGATCCATCACTTAGAGGTCCAAGGCCTCCGCCAGTTCTATGTAGTAGCGCTGGTCCTCAGTGACTTCGCCTGCGGACGCTTTCGCCGATCCAGTAGGCGATGCTGCGACTTCTTCCTCCAGGTCATCGGCACCAAGAGCGATCGCCTCCTCCTCCAGCAGAGAATCATCAAGCACTGGCTTGTGGGGCATTGTTCGCCGCTCTCTCCGATTCTTCACAACATATACTAAGCTCATGGACATCCTCACTTCCAGGCTAGGGGACTCCCATCGAACATATGACTATTTCCTAGCACTTCAACTCTCATATACCATATATATCCGCCGTTGTCAATAGAACAATAGTGCTATTCGTCACAATGTTACAATGTTGCAACGTTACATCATTGCAGTATTGCAGCAGTGCAAGTGTGTAGCCCCGCATCGCCGATCTCGATGCTGGAGATAGCATTAGTAGAGCCTCTGCGGTTATCTACAGCCGTCAGCTGGACGGACAGGGGAGTGTCTCCCCAGACAGGCTTGATACCTTGTGCTTCTTGTTCTTCCTCAATTCCTATGGGAAATACTGGTGGCTAGAGCGGAAGTCAGGCAACGCGAGAGATAGCAGACTGCTACTAAGACTCTGTTGGGTTTGACGGTGGCAGGATTTAATGGCCTGCTCCTCCAACAGCGCCACAAGTACATTGCGCCAGAGTGAGGTAGAGCGTATCCTCTCTCATCCGGATCAGTCCGGGATATTCTCGGGGAGGTGCTTACATGCCCCTAGCAGCAGTCGTCGTGTGTGCGGTTTTCTGGCTATTGAGTCTGGCGGTAATGGCGGGGGTGTTCTTAGTAGCTCGCAGAGCGACCGAGGACATGGAGCATGACGATGGGCGCTGCCAGGACCCTCCTGTTTCGGGTAGATAAGGATGGGTATGGGCCTAGGTCTCGGTTTTCAGCCCCCAGAGGCCTTCTGAGCGCTTCCTGCGCAGTGATTCCAGGCGTCTCATAGGGCCCTCTTGTAAACGTCCCCAGTCGTTTCTGAGCTGACGAAAACCAATGTGGGCTAGGGGAAAACCCATCGATCTGCTCTACAAAGACCTCCTCATGCACCTCATAGGCGTTTCCATCCAGATCCTCGACGATTAAACCCACGACATATCCGCCTGGCGCCGCGTCCAGTTCCTCCCAGGTGAACGGTTGGTCTCCGAAAGTAAGGATGCCCCCCTCTTGTGCAGCAACTTGCACGACGTTACCGCGCTGATCCAAGTCCATCCACTTCTCCAGGACAGTGAATGTATCGCCGGATTGTGGAATGATCTCACGAGGGGCACCGGTCCCGTCGTCACCGGTGAAGCCCAATACCTGTCTCAATACCCCATCGCTGAAGTACAGTCTCGAATAACGGGATTCACCACCGTCGGCATAGGTGTAGATGCCATCCACGGTGTAGACGGCCTCCTCGGGCGAAGCTCCGTACCTCTCCGGCGTGAAAGGCGCAACACGGAGTCCACGCCGTCATTGACGGCGAACATGAGGGACTCCCACTCGAACTCCATAGTGAATTCGTCATCTTCACCCCAGTCTTGGTAGTACACTCCGCCGACTTCGCGAGTATCGTGACTCTCCAAGTAATCCGTACCGGCCACGAAGATAGAGTTAGATTCCTCATCGTAGAAGCCGACGAAAAGGGAAGCGTAGCCTACGTTTTGGCCGCGAATATCGGCGCTAAGAATCACCGGCCGTCTGGGAGCAGCTACGCTCTCGGAGAGGGTGACAGGAGAGACCCCGATCTCCCCGTAGCCCGGCGCACTGATGGCCGTCCCTCGCTCCGGAACCGCGATTGCGTCGGTCGCAGGATCGAAGGTGCGGCCGGCATAGTGATATGCCAGGAAATCGTCCCACAAGGACTGGTCGGCAAAACGACGCGCGACGACCGTATAAGATTCGGGTCCAGCAACTGAAGAGCGATAGAGCCGCGAGTTGGGGAGATAGGGGAGATAGATGGAGATGCCAGTCGCTCCCGGCTTGCTCGGACCATGCTTCTCGGCGATGACCGCCTCATTCAGCGAGACCAGCATCCGATCGGCAGCCTGGGCGATGCTGCTGTTAGTGGTCTCTCTTCGCAGCAGTTGGACGAAGTTGCCCAAGTCGATGTAGGAGGGCGGCACACTCTTTCCGAAGATGCTGGTGAAGGATTGGGCATAGGTCCGTGCACCGGCCACAAGCTGCTGCCGCTCTTCCTGCAGCGTGAACGACAGGTCATTGGCGCTGTCCAGCAGCTCCGGTATGGCCGATAGATCGACAGCGGTCAGCGTACTGCTCTGCCCCATATGTTGAGCTAATTGGTCGGCTGGATCATGACCTGCCCCAGCTAATTGGACCACTACTTATGTTAGACTCACTTGCTGAATCGTGGAGGTTGTCAACATCACAGCAGCTAGAGCAGGCGGTCTGGCCCGTGCGTTTGGCGTTGAAGCTCACCGGGTGTGCGAACCTGATGAACTGAGCTAGCGCATGCGCGATTCACCTAGTCAAACCGAGCCGATTCTTCTGGATGTGTCCATTGAACGCTGAAATCTGCGATAGTAGCTGGAGGTGAGCGGCGGCAGCTGAAGCGCGTAGATTCTCCCAGGTTACTACTGATACTTCACGAAATAGATTCAAAGCGCGCCTGGAAGAAACGTAGTTGCTTGGGCTCGTACACCATCTTGAGGCCCCGGGTCTGCTCGCGGTTTTCATAGGCGGTCTTGACTGCTTCCGCAACGACGTCCATGTGCGCCTGGGTATAGACCCTGCGCGGGGTCGCGAGGCGCGTCAGCTCCAGGGCCGGATAGCGATGATCGCCAGTCTTGGGGTCCCGTCCGGCACTGACGTTGCCCCGCTCCATGCTGCGCACTCCCGAGTCCAGGTAGAGCTGAGTAGCCAGAGTTTGGGCGGGAAATTGGTCCTGGGGTATGTGAGGGTAGAATCCCTTGGCATCTAGAAAGACGGCGTGGCCGCCCACCGGTTGTACCAAAGGAATGTCCCAATTGAGCAGTAGGTCGCCCAGGTATAGTACCTGGCCCACACGAGAGCGTACGTGGTCATCTTGCACGCCTTCGACGATACCGATGGCGAGGGCTTCCATATCGCGACCGGCCATCCCACCATAAGTATGGAGCCCCTCGAAGACTACGACCATGTTCCGAAGGCTATCAAAGAGCTCATAATCGTTGACGGCCAGCCAGCCGCCGATGTTGACTAGGTTATCTTTCTTGGCGCTCATCCAGGCGCCATCGGTATAGCTGCAGAATTCCTTCAGAATTTCGGCAATCGACTTGTCTGCGTAACTCTCTTCCCTCTGTTGGATAAAGAAAGCGTTCTCATACATGCGGGTAGCATCCAGGTAAATCGGAGTGCCGTAGCGGTCACACAGTTTCTTGAGGTCCTTTACGTTAGCCATGCTCACCGGCTAGCCACCGGCCATATTCACGGTGCCCGCGAGGCTGACATAGGCGATGTTTTCGGCACCCTTTTCATTTATCAAAGACTTCAGTTTGTCCAAGTTCACGTCGCCTTTGAAGGGATGCAAGTTGTAGGGATCGTGGGCTTCATCAATAATCACGTCCACAAAGGTGCCGCCGGCCATCTCCTGATGCAAGCGGGTGGTAGTAAAGTACATGTTGCCTGGCACAAACTGACCGGGCTGTATGACGACCTGGCTGATCAAGTGCTCAGCGCCCCGGCCTTGGTGGGTAGGCACAAAATGGCGATAGCCATAGTAGGTCTGTACTGCCTCTTCCAGGTTGTAGAAGTTCCGGCTGCCGGCATAGGCCTCGTCGCCCAGCATGATGCCTGCCCACTGGCGGTCACTCATAGCGCTGGTGCCGCTATCGGTGAGCAGGTCGATGTAGACGTCCGCCGACCGCAGCAAGGAACGTATTATAGTCTGCCTCTTCGAGGGCTTTGGTCCGCTCCTCGTGGCTGATCATGTGGATCGGCTCGACCATCTTGATCTTCCAGGGCTCGGCCCACGAACGACGGCCAAATTGCTGGCCCATGGTTTTGAACATCGACTCGGTCATCTTTCTCCTCCTTGATGATTGTGTAGATTCTGTACTGCACCCCTGAAACTGGACACTTTTAGAGCGTTTCTTAGATAACAACCAGCTCCGCTGCTTGTCTGTAGAGCCATTGTCCCTCGAATTCGACT
>SDBU01001682.1_pt1 | contig 30825 bp, 20 predicted proteins | sample 2277071 | NCBI WGS metagenome assembly SDBU01 (sample SAMN10397929, study PRJNA504765) | marine sediment metagenome | isolation source: marine sediment core GS08_GC12, 126 cmbsf | place: Arctic Ocean: Gakkel Ridge, Loki's castle | collected 2008 | reverse complement strand
TGGCCGCTCATCACACCGAAGACCGTACCTACATATTTCGCCCCACGGTGAGCTCGTCGGAGGTCAGGCGGGGGCTTTTGGAAGAGCTCCTTGAACTGGTCTTTGACAGTTCACCACGCGACTTAGTGGCAGCACTTCTCGACGTAGATGCGGTGACGCCAGAAGTATTGCGGGAGGTCAGGGTACTGATTATGAATTCGGAGGTAGCTGAGGATGACTCATAAAGTATTGGTGGATGCGCTGGTCGCGACGACAGGACTCGGTGTCATAGTCTGGGTCGCAAACGTTATTGCTCGACGGAGCTCTGCAGCCTTGCGACACACGCTGTGGCGCATTGCGCTGGCCGGTTTTTGGCTTGTACCCGTCGTCTTAGTGACAGCTAACGTGCTCGACCTGAATGCCTATGCTATTCGAGTGCCAGTACTATCCGCGGCCGAGGTCACTCAGTCAACGGAAGCAATCGAGCCTCAGGATAGCGGTCCTCTCGCGCCGGCAGCTCCCTCATCCGCCGCGGCCGCTTCGCACGAGACACGACCTCCGCAGGCGGTGACTCCAGGGCATATGGACGTGGCTAGGTGGCTTCTGTTGTTGTGGGTGGTGGGTGCTGCATTTGGCGGGGCGTGTTTCGTGCGCAACATGTACAGCGTGCGGAGGCTGTTGAGTCAGAGATCGCCGGCAGACGATCCAATCCTTACTGCACGAGTTGGGCACTGGACAGCTAAGATCGGGCTGCAGAACGTGCCAGCCCTGGCTGAGTCGGAGACTGTGGTGGTACCCACCGTGGCAGGCTGGCGTGCGCCACTGATACTGCTACCTTCCGGATTCTCAGCAAGTGACGCCGGCTCCGATGCGATTATCGTGCACGAGTTGGCCCACGTTCACCGCGGCGATGTGGCAACCGTGTGGCTATCCCGATTAACCCAGGCCTTATGGTGGTGGCACCCCCTGGTGTGGCTCATTGCGCACAAGTTACGTGGTTCGGCGGAGGAGGCCTGCGACAACTGGGCCATTGCGCTGACGGAGCGCCGCAAAGCTTATGCCGGTGTATTGGTACATTGGGCGGAAGTCGGCGCGTCGGCTAGCAACTTGGCCTGTGCCTACCAGGGCAAGGCCTTGATCCGACGTGTTAAGCGCATCTTGACTGAAAGGAGAATACCGATGCTGCAACTCTCAGGACCTATGAAAGCTGTACTTGCAGTGTGTGCTTTCTGTGCCATTGTCGCAGCAGGGACACTCCGCATAGCGCCGACCCAGGCGCAAAGCTCCGGAGTCACTGCCCAGACCGAGGCAGTCAATACGGTCACCATCAGGGGCCAGATCGTAGGACCTGACGCGCAGCCCGTGCCAGACTGCCGGGTACTTGCTTTTTACTACACGCCGCACGCAAACTGGGAGACGGTCGAAACAGCTTCTGATGCTGCTGGTGCCTTCTCCTTCACTATTGACGTCTCGGATGCTGTCGCCTCTGTCAGCGTAGTGGCGGCGAAGGAACCACTGGCTCTTGATTGGGCCAGTTCCGGCGAAGGCGAGGAGGTGACTCTGAGGCTGGGCGATAGTCCCATAACCTGTATAGGCAATGTGGTTGACAGTGAGGGCAAGCCAGTTGTTGGGGCTGAGGTCTGGGTACGTACGCTCATGTGCCCGGCTGAGGGCGGCCACTCAGCCCGTTCCCTGCACCTCAGGGAGAAGAGCTTCCTGAGTGATACTACGGACGAAGAGGGACGGTTCCAAATCAGCGGCATCCCCCCCGAAGCGAAGGTCGGGCTGACAGTAGCGGCCGAGGGCTTGGCACAGTTGACGTCCTACCGACAACCCATAACCACACGCGGACTTCGCTTCCTCATGGTGTCCGAGAGTACTATCTCCGGGCAGATAACCCACAACCGGCAGCCCGTGGCGGGCGTGAAGGTGCACTGCCGGGGTGAATTGCCCGATTCTGCCCACGCCGAAGCTGTTTCGGCTGTAGACGGCACCTACCAACTCGAGCAGCTCCGGCGTGGATTCTACCGCATTACCGTGGAGCCGCCCGAGGGGATTACAGCGAAACCAATTGAGCGGATCAGAGTAGGTGTGGGTGAGCACATCACGGGCGTAGATGTGGAATTGAGTCCGGGAGGCTTGGTACAGGGCAGAGTTACCGAAGCCGAGACCGGCCGCCCGATTCCTTATCTACGCATGGGAGCTCAAGAGCTCTTCCGGGACGTGACCACCGATGAGTCTGGGGCTTACAGCATGCGCCTGCCCGCTGGCAAGGCGAAAGTCATTTGTGCGGCTGCCGGGGGACCAGTAATGGAATGGGAGGGGGACAGATGGCGAGAGGTGGAGGTTGTGGAAGGCCAAACACTGACGGGCGTGGACTTCGGCCTGCGCGAACGCCAACCGGAGGTGCTGCGGGGACAAGTGCTGTCGCCGGACGGCCAGCCAGCACCCGGCGTGCAGCTTGCCGTTTTGGGGGGCTACTGGGGCCCGCCAACGGGTGGCCCTTTCAAGGCTATCACTGATGCCGAAGGCAGGTTCGAGTTAGAAAAGGGTCACGCACCGCCCGACGACCTCCATAGCTTGCGCGTGCTAGCGCATGATGTGGACCGAGGGCTGGCAGGGCTAGCTACGGTGATAGATCCCGAAGAGCCGATGGAGGTTCGGTTGGCGCAGGGGGCCTATGTGCTGACTGAAGTAGTGGATACAGAAGGCAAACCTGTGGCTGGCGTGACCGGGCGTGTATTGGTGAGCGCAAGGAGGGCCGGAGGAGGCCACACATTGGTGGACCTCCCAGTGCACGTGCGCAGTGATGATCAGGGTCAGGTACGCATCGGCCCGCTGCCGCCGGGAGTGCCACTGACGGTGGGGCCTGGGATGGCAACCAGGCTGTTGGTCGTGGATGACACCTGGCGACAGGTAGGAGAGATTACCCTTGCCCCAGGACAGAAGCGCGAACTGCCGGCCCTGCGGGTTAATTTAGAGGGGCGGAGCTGGCCGGGTTGGGTCGGTGATCAGGACTGGGGGCCAATCGAAGGCGCTATTGTCTTTGGCGTCGGGGAGGAGCAATACCACGAGTTCGGAGAGCCAGTTTACGCGGATGAGCGGGGATACTTCCTGCTTACCGGCTTGCCCATGCAAGGTAAGGTGACTATCGTGGCGGTACACCCCACTAAGCCACTATTCGCCTCTCACAAGGTTGACCCCGATTCGCGCTTCCCGCGCGCCCTCATACTGCGGCCCACGGGCAGCACGATTGGCCAGGTGCTCGATAAGCAGGGGCAACCCGTATCCGACGTCTATGTGGACGTGTCGGGCTGGCTTGCAGGTCATTGGATACCAGAGGAGTTGCGTCTGCGCCTGGGTGCGGCCGGGTTCACGACGGAGACCTACACAGACTACGAAGGCAAGTGGAGCTTCCAAGGTCTTGTCCCAGGCATTGAGTACTCGGTTTCCCTGCCCCTGCTCGCAGGCGACTATGTTTCTGGGGAGGCACCCACTGAGTTTACCGCGAAATCGGATGAGGCGGTTGACGTGGGGGTGTTGGTGCTGAAGGAACAAAACTATTGAACTTGGTTCTCTCCACTATTCGGCCGGTCGCGGAGTTCTCGGCTCCATTTCTTCTGAAGAGAGATCAACGAACCAACGCGAGTTTCGGCGAAAATCCGCTGAGACGCCATGGGTCGGGAGGCTGTGTCAGAAGCTATGCAATGCCGCATTCCGTAACAGAGCTCGCGCTCATCGCCAGGCAACCCAACTGGCGGGGACCGAGGTCTTTCCCACCCAATTTATATCCACCAACGACTGGGCGTATCAACCGCGAGGGGGAGGGATTGATGTATCAATCAAGAATGTCCAAACAGATGATGAGTGAATAATCTCGCCCTCTGCTGTCTCTATATGAATGAGGATGTAAACTTTTTCCACTTGTTAAGCGAATATATAGTAAGAGAGAACTGATTGCACGAATCCGAGTCTGTCAGCGGATTGGTGACAAACACTGCTGGCTCGACGTACAATGCACAAGGAATGTACCCGAGCTGGAGTTCTGAACGAGGGAGGACAATCGTGAAACAGCTGAACGTCGTTTGCCTTTATCTGTTCTTGCTTCTCCTCATCTTGGCCGGCTCCGCAGCAACTTTTTCCGCAGCTCTGTCGGGTGAGGTAGTCAACGAGGAAAACCAGCCCGTTGCGAACGCCGAGGTGTGGGTGATTCGTCTTGCCCAGGAGCCATACGAACTCAAGATTGTAGGCTCGGCCAAGACTGACGCGCAGGGCAGCTTCGTGGTGCCAGACGTTGAGTCTGACCCTGAAAACAAGGGTCACTTGCTCATAGTCGCGGCCTACCACCAGGGTCTGGCGCTGGGCTGGCAGACCGTACATACAGTCACTACGGCTCTTGAAATCGTCTGCGAGGCTCCGACGCCTACCGAGGGCAGCGTGATGACACCGGACGGTGAAGGCATCGCCGCCCAGATAGAACCTTCGATGCTCCATAGTCCAGATGCGCTTGACCGCGGCTTGCGGCCTCTGTATTTCCCCGATGAGCTCAAGCAGCGCTTCGCCGTGAAGACTGAGCCCAACGGGCGTTTCACTATTGGCTGGTGCCCCGCAAGTACCCAGCTGAGCACGACCATCACGGCGCCGGGATATGGTGAGGTGAAGTCTTATGGTACCGGTGACGACTCCTTCGACTTCACTCTCTCACCGGCCGGCTCGATTCGCGGCCGGGTAATCTGCGAGGCCGAATCAAAGGCCGTCGCTGGCCTGGAAGTATTGGGGGATGCTTACCACCGCGAGCGCGGGCTCCGCTGGGGTGGGAAGGCGGAGACAGACGATCAGGGAGGCTTTGAGATAGCGGAGCTTCAGCCGGGCCCTCTGGAGGTACGTATCAAGTTTGCGGCAGGCGCCGAATGGCAAGCCCCCGGGCAGCAGGTCGAGGTGAACTCCGGTGAGACCACCGAGGTTGAGTTCAAGCTGGCGCGCGCCCATCTCCTCAAAGGCCGTGTGGTGGACGCGCAGACCGGCGAGCCGATTGAGGGCGTAGGTGTCTACATTTCTCAGACGCCGGCCGGCCGCATTGGCAACCCCGCCCCTACGGACCAGGATGGCTACTACACTCTTTGCTCGCTCCCGGGTAAGGCTATCGTTTATGTGGCCAGTCGTCCCGAACCATACACACATGGCCCACGTGGGGGCGAACGTAGGGAAGTGTTGGTCGCCAATGCCGACATGGCTATACCCGATATCAGTCTCAAGAAGGGTGTCACTGTAGAAGGGGTGGTGTTGGATGACGAGGGCCAGCCCGTGGCTGGCGCTAGCATCTTCCACACGGGAACTGAATTCTTCAGCTTCCACTCACCAATCTACGCGGACGAAGAAGGGAAGTTCAATATTCCCCGGATGGACCCGGACCGTCCCTTCACCATACGCGCCCGTGACGGTGACCGAATGACCGAAGAGCCTCTTTCCGTTGATCCCAAAGAGACTGAGCCGCTCCAGGTCGTAATCCGCGAGGGTGCTGGTGCCCGGCTGTGTGTACGGGCTCTGGATGACGCCGGAATGCCCATCGCCGGAGTTGAAGTCGTGGCCATGTGGCACGCGGAAAACTGGGGCAGGCAGGCGGCGAAAGGGCAGACCGATGCTACGGGATGCTTCGAGAGCGAACTCGTTTGGCCCGAGGGCTCCTACGAGATAACTGTGACTGCCGAAGACTGTCCCAAGGCAAAGACGGACTCCTGGACGGCTGTGTCGGGGCAAACCCACGACTTTGGCGATGTAGTTCTGGTCGCAGCGCGCGGCTTCGTGGAGGGCCGGGTGGTCGACGCCGAGGGCCAGCCTGTCGTTGGTGCCAAGGTGTACAACAAGGGTGACGGCCCTCAGGCGCTTGCGGCCAATTCCGATGAGCAGGGCCACTTCCGTCTGGAAGGGCTATATAAAGGCCATGCCTACATCTTTGCGGAGAAGGGTGACTTGTTTGGCGGCGCCCGCATGCCGGTAGGGGTGGAGGATGGCGTCATCACGGTCACGCCGGAGCCAGTGGAGGTTGAATTGGGAGAGCCGGGCCAGGCTGTTTCACTCACCAGTCCGGAAACGGATAAGGGGGTTGCGGAGGAGCTAATCCTCGAGGCTCTCGACAAGCCGGGGGCTATGAGCGCGGGTTCCTATGTTAGTACGCTGATCGCGACGCTGGCGGTCTGCGATCTCGGGAAAGCCTTCCAGCTTTCGGCAGAGCGCGAGGGCAAGGATGATGACCGAATCATGCGCGCTCTTGGCGACTACCTACTCGGCGAAGGCCCGGAGACCGTTGGCTATTTCGAAGGCATCCCGAACACGCGTTCCCGGCTGTATGCGCTATTGAATGCGGCGGAAAAGCTGACACCCAGCGACCCCGAGGGCGCGCGCGAGGTGCTCGAGGCAATCATCCCTGTAGCTCACGCTGTGGGGGGGCCCAAGTACCAGGCCGCGTTTCTGGCAAGCTGTGGCGAGGCGCTCTACAGATTGGACCCGCAAGCTGCTGTGCCCGTCATTCGGAAAGCCGAAAGCATTGCGCAGATGCTTACCAATGCCGAATGGGACGCTTACGCGCGCGGGTGTGCGGCGGAGGCCCTGTGCCACATTGACCTCGACGCCGCTCTCGCACTGATTGCAGACCTAACCGGCGAAGAGCACGAGACTACCCGGCATCAGCCGAATATCGCTGCGCGTATCGCTGCCACACGGCCCGAACGGGCCGCGCAGCTTATGCGGGTTTTGAGTGACTCGAGCTATGGCCGCAAGATGCCAAGAGTAGTCTACAATATGGCTCCCACTTATCCAGACAAGGCATTGGAACTTGCGGAGACGGTCAAGGAGCCGGCGGCAAAGGCCAGATCGCTTGGCTTTATCGCGCTGGCGCTGGCCGAGATATCACCTGACCGTGCGGCCGAGGTGTTCGGGGAGGCGCTGGCGACCGTCCGTGGAATCGAGGTCGATCCAAACTATGGCGGGTACCAAGCGCGGGAGCCCGTCAACACCATGGCCGAATTGGCGCAGATTGCACTGCAGATTGGGTATCCGGACGCCGAGCGGATCGCCTGGCGGGCGGTTTCCCTGCGGCCGGCGCCCTCCCAGTCGCCGTGGGACTCTGGCGACCAGCGCTCGGGGGAATACATCAAGAATCTTGCCTTCGCGCACCCGGCACTGGCTCGCGACCTGATCCAGGACACAATGGCACGCCAAGCGATAGACGAGCAACGCGGTCATTCGGACCTCATGGACAATCTCACTATTGCGGCGGCGCTGGTGGATGCCAACCTCGCGGCTAAGCTGGTCCGGGCGCTGCCTGCGGATGACCCTGAGGACGAACGTCCGTGGACGCTGCGGCAATGCTGGAACGCAACCAGCTACTTGCTGCGCAGCCCTGAGGAGAGATATACGGAGGCGATGGGAAGCTACGGACAATGGGTCCCGGGCGCAGATGCTGACTAGTCGTGTATCAGCCCTTATCGGCCGTACAGACCTACCTCAGGAAAAGGGAGAGTGAAGAGCAATGGGCAAGCGCATCCTTCTATACAGCCTGCTGCTGGCGGCGTTAAGCCTGCAGGCCGAAGCGACAGAGGTTGCCTTCAAGCTTGTGGATGAGTGGACGGTGATGGGTATCCCAACCGCGCGATGGCGACCCATCAAGTTAGCTCCAGGACCCCAGGAGGAGCTAAGCGCAATCCCCGAGTTCACCGGCGAGGCGAGGTACGGCGCCCTTCAGCTTGGTCAAGGTGAAGACAGGATCGTCACTGTGGTGCTCGACTACAGCAAGACGGAGTCTGTCCTGTTCGTGGACGCCAATAATGACGAGAGGATTGAACTAGCCGAGCGATGCCCAGCGGCGAGCGGCGTCTGGGAAGCAAGGCTGGTCCCACCGGGACAACAGAGCACTCGCTTTTTGCGCTTCAAGCTGGGGATGGCTGGGCGGATTCTGCTTTACGCGGTGCGGGGAAACCGAGTGGGGAAGCTGCCGACGAAACTTGGTCTCCGGCCGGTCGTGCTTCTCGACATGAACGGAGACTGCGTTTACGACACTGGCGGCCGTGACCAGCTCTGCTGTGATCTGGACGAGAATGGCGAAATTGATGCAGTGACCGAGCGGGTAGCGCTGCTTCCGTCGGTTCATCTTGGAGACGAGGAGTTTGTGCTCAAGGTCTCGTCATCCGGGGATACGCTGGACGTGGACCTCCGGGATAGGCAGTTGGGCCGACTGGTGGCCACGGTCGCCCTCAATGAAGGTGAGATCACGTCAGCTTTGATAACCCTCACCCGTGATGACGGCTTGCCGCTTGCCGTCCGGGAAACAGGCACGCCTGTGGCACTGCCCGAGGGCACTTACCGACTAGCCGGCGCTGATGTGTGGGTGACCGACGAGGCTGACCAAGCCTGGCATTTTCCCTTTGAGTTTGTCGGCGGCGAAGGGCTTGAGGTAAAGGTAGAGCGTGATGCCCAGACTGACGTCGCCTTCCTGGCGCCTGTTAAGTGCAGGTTGGACATCAGCGGAGAACTCGCTGCCGGTGAGAGCCTCTCGGTGACGGTAAATTGCATCACTGCCGAAGGTCTGAAGCTTGGTGCAGCCAGCAAGGGGCAGGGACGCGGCGAGGTCATATCGGCAAAGGCCTGGCTAATCGGACCCGAAGGGCAGGTGCTGGCCCACGACGATGCGGGCTTCGGGTGAGGCGGGCAGAGATGCACGTGCTCCGTGCGAGCACCAAGCCAGCTACCACCGGGAGACTACACAATCAAAGGAAGCTTCGACACCGGGCCACTCGCGGGTAACTTGGAGGCAACGAAGGAGTATCGGATCGAAGAATGAGGCGTCAGTTAACCAATGATGCGAGCATTACAAGGGTTAACGGATTTGACATAACGGTACTAATCGGCTATGCTTACAGGTGTCTGCGGTCAGCCCTGGGGAGACGAAGACACTGTACAGGAAGACCGTCTCGAGTCTGGGCTTCCGCCTCAAAGGAGATCAGTGCACAATGAGAAAGCTGACTGGTCTTACCCTCATCTTCACCGTGTTACTTGCTGCTTCTTCGGCCCTGGCTGAAGCGGCGTTAGAGCCTACCTATTCATCTGAAAAGCCGCTGTATGCTTTTGTGGTGGTGAATGAGGCAGCCACCAAGGTTCTGAAGCTTGCCTTCGATGAATCCCGGGGCACCGGTAAAGGCTACGATACGATCTATGCTGACCTCAATTTCAATGGAGATCTGAGTGGTGAAAAGCCCATAGAGGGCACCGTTAAGGCGGAGGGGAATGCTGTACAGGGCTCCTTCCCGCCCATTGACGTTGCTGTTCCTTACAATGACAAAGCCCAGGGAATCGCAAATCCCTGTCGGCTTGTGATTAGCTACTCTGGATATAAACTTGGCGAGCAAACAGATTACACATTCAACCTTAACGCCACGATAAAGTTGAGAGGCGAGGCGGGAGTGTGGGAGTATTTCTGGCCCAAGACGCTCCAGCCCATGCCCAAGGGAGAGGGAGCAGTGGCCACGAGTGTGGTCGGCGAGCCAAGTCTGCTTGTGAACGTCAGGCCCGATGAAGAGAAAGAAGGTCACGTGCGAGTCTCCGCTCACTTGATGGTAGATGGGATGCCTGCACAACGCTTCCAGAAAAATGGTCAGCTGGTGATGCCCCAGGTCGTCATAAAGAACGAACACGGCGAGGTTATTACGGAGGTCAGTTCAGACAAGTTAGGCCCTGAGCAGCCGGCCGCAGTTGGCTATGGGATGTTGGGATATTCTATACCAATGTCCGCTGATGCCCGCAGCCTGGAGGTGGCAATTGACACTGGCCCCCTGGCCGGCGTGCTCAAGACCACCATGCCCTGGGCGGGCGGCGTTGAGGTCAGCAAAGAACCCGTCTATGCATCAGAGAAACCATTGTATGCCGCGATAGCCGTGAACGAGGCCGCCAGTAAAGTGCTGACCCTGGTGTTCGACGAATCCAAAGGCACGGGCAAAGGCTACGACACCCTCTACACGGACCTCAATTTCAATGGCGATCTGACCGACGACCAGGCGCTAAAGGGTACCGTTGAGGGCCAGGAAGGCTTCGTGCAGGGGTCTTTCCCTCCTATTGATGTGCCCATTCCTTACAACGACAAAGGTCAGGGCATCGAAAGACCGTGTGAGCTTACCGTGCAGTACTATCAGTTTAGCCGTCAGACTATCAGTTACAACGAAGAAGGAGAGCGCATTCTCGTCGAGAGTGGGGAGCAAACGCAGCACCAGCAGTTCATGGTCAGTGCAACGATAAGGCTGCGTGATGAGGCGGCGCAGTGGGAGTATTCTTTCTTCGCTCAGCTAAGTCCAGCCGAGAAAGCTGAGGAAGTGCTGGCTGCTGCCCTGGGCGGGCAACCCAGTCTGCAGCTCTCCCTCGCCCCATCGGACGAGGAGGAGGGTAATGTGGGGATTGGGGCGACCGTGATGGCTGGGATGGGGCCCCTCTCGTGCACCAAGGACGGGCAGCCGCTAATGGCTCACCTGGAAGTGACGAATGAACGAGGAGTGACCATTCACTCTGAACATGTTGATGCCGAGAAACTGGTGCCGGGCTGAGGTGGCGTATGCCGGTATTCCGTGCGAATACCATCAGGAAGATACACCGTAGAAGTCAGCGTAGATACCGGACCGTTGGGCGGAGTGCTCAAGGGAACCAAGCCTTTGCTTGTAATGTAACATCACCCAAGGGGAGGTCAGTGTACAATGAAAAGGCTGGCTAGCGTCGGCATTATCCTTGTGCTCGCAGTCGCAGTTTTTCCACCTCTGGCTGAAGCTGCGTTAGAGCCTACCTATTCATCTGAAAAGCCGCTGTATGCTTTTGTAGTGGTGAATGAGGCAGCCACAAAGGTTCTGAAGCTAGTCTTCGATGAGTCCCAGGGCACCGACAAGGGCTACGACACCATCTATGCTGACCTTGATTTCAATGGAAATCTCACTGACGACGCACCGATCCAGGGGACCATTGAGGGGGAGGAAGGCTCTGCTTTCCGCCCGCTGGGCACGCTGGTTACTGCATTTGTGCAGGGGTCGTTCCCTCCCATTGAGGTCCCTGTGCCTTACAATGAGAAGGCCGAGGGAATCGAAAATCCCTGCCAGCTTGTGATTAGCTATACGGGATACGGATTTGGCGAGGGAATCGACCATACATTCAGCCTTAACGCGAGGATAAGGCTAAGAGGCGAGGAGGCAGTGTGGGAGTATTCCTGGCTCAAGACGTTCCAGCCGGTGGCCAAGCCGGAGGGAGCAGTGGCCACGAGCGTAGTCGGCGAGCCAAGTCTGTTCATGAGCGTCATGCCAGGCCGAAAAAAGGAAGGCTATACAACAATCGCCGCTGCCTTGATGGCCGACATGCAGCCTATGGTCTGCACGAGAGACAATAAGCCGATAACGCCCCTGATTCAGATAAAGGACAAACATGGAACGGTCCTTCCTTCTGAGGATGTTACCTCAGACAAGTCGGGCCTCGGGCCACCTGGCATGGTTGAGTGTTCAGTAGCAATGACAAAGGGCAGGCACAGCTTAGAGGTGTCATTGGACACTGGCCCCTTGGCAGGCATGCTCACGACCACCATGCCCTGGGGGTGCGGCGTTGAGGTCAGCAAAGAACCTGTCTATTCATCAGAGAAGCCCCTGTATGCCGCTGTGGCCGTGGACGAGGCAGCTAGCAAGATCCTTACGCTGGTCTTCGACGAATCCGAAGGCACCGGCAAAGGCTACGACACAATCTATGCCGACCTCAATTTCGATGGTGATCTGACTGACGACCAAGCGATAAAGGGAACCTTTACGGGTGACGAAAACTTGCCCGGCAGTTCGTTCCCGGTCATTGATGTCCCTGTTCCTTACAATGAGAAAGCCCGGGACATTGACAAGCCGTGCCAGCTTGATGTGATGTGCTATCAGTTTAGACAGGACGAGCAAGCCCAGCAGCACTTCCAGCTTAGTGCAGAGATAAAGCTGAGCGATGAAGCGGAGGAGTGGCAATATTCTTTGTATGCTTTATTGAGTCCGGCTGAGAAGCCTGAGGGCGCAATTGTTGCTACTTTTGGCGGGAAACCAAGTCTACAGCTCTTCCTCGCCCCATCGGACGCCGCTGAGGGGAACGTGGGAATCGGGGCGATGGTGATGGCCGGGATGGGGCCCCTTTCGTGTACCAAAGACGATCAGCCGGTGATGGCCCACCTGAAAGTGGCGAATGAACGAGGAGTGACCATTCACTCTCAACATGTTGACGCCGACAAACTAAGGCCGGGGTGAGGTGGGACATGCGGGTATTCCGTGCGAATACCATCAGGCAGATACACCGTAGAAGTCAGCGTAGATACCGGACCGTTGGGCGGAGTGCTCAAAGCCACCAAGGCCCTGCTTGTGATGTAGCGAGGCTGGTTGTACGTTGGCTGTTTGAAGGATTCACCGCGTGGTGAGTCCTTCTTTTTTTGGCAACGCCAAGACGAGGGCTGATGCTAATCCGGAAAGGCAGTGACAATCACGGAACTGTAAAGGAGGGATCGTATTGCCAAACCAACGAGAAGAGATTCTCAAGGGCTTAGCCGACGCAGTAGTAGGGATGGACGAAGACCGTGCCCGGGAACTGGCCGAGGAGGCCGTCGCTACCGGCATGGATGCCTACGACGCGATTATGGAGGGGTTGGCTAAGGGCATGGAGGTTGTCAGCGACAAGTATGATCGCCAGGAGTATTTCGTGCCAGAGATCCTGATCTGTGCCGACGCTATGTATGCCGCGCTGGAGGTGCTGCGCCCGCATCTTGAGCCGGAGGCGGTCGCAAGCAAGGCAAAGGTGGTCATCGGCGTGATCGAGGGAGACGCCCACGACATTGGCAAGAACGTGGTGAAAATGATGATGGAGGGTGCCGGGTTCGAGATGTACGATCTCGGCCGCGATGTGCCGGTGGCTCAGTTTGTTGACGAAGCCGAGCGGACCCAGGCCGATATCATCGCCATATCAACGTTGATGAGCACGACCATGCATGGCATGCGCCGGGTGGTTGACCTGCTCAACGAGAGGGGCGTGCGTGACCGGTACAAGGTACTAATCGGCGGCTGTCCGGTGTCTGCGGCCTTTGCCCAGGATATCGGCGCAGACGCGTACGCCCCCGACGCCTCCCATGGCGTGAGGACTGCGAAGAGGCTGATAGGAAAGGAGTGAGTGGTGTGAACAAAGACGAGATGACGCCGAAAGAACGCGTGGGCGCGTTTCTGGCAGGTGAGGAAATCGACCGGCTGGTGTGTGTTCCTTTGATTCTCAATCATGCGGTGCGAGCGGCCGGCATGAAGGTCTCCGACTGTGGCTGGTCGGGAAAACTGCTGGGCAAGGCGCACGCCGCCGCGTTCCGTAAGTACGGCCAGGATCTCATTACTATCTTCAGCGATACGTCGCTCTTGGCTGCGGCGATGGGCACCGGTCTGTACTATCCGGAGGACGACGCGCCGCGGGTTGACGAACCGGTGGTGAAGTCACCCGAGGACGCAGAGACTATCCGGGCCGCTGATCCGCATTCCGATGGCCGGCTACCAGTATATCTGGAAGCCATTCAGGCGGCCAATGCCGAGGTCGGTGAGGAGGTGTTTGTCACGTGCTGCTATGCAATGCCTTTCACCACGGCTGCGGCGCTGATAGGCACTGACATCTTCGTCAAGTCCTTGCGCAAGGATCCGGAGCTGGCTCACCGCCTCTTGCAGGTCTCGCTGGAGACCGCGCTGCGCTTTACCGATGCCGTGTTAGAGGCGGGAGGCCTGCCGGTGCTGGTGGATCCGGTGGCTTCGTGCAGTGTCATCGGCCCTGGGCACTTTGCAGAATTTGTGGCCCCATATATTACCCCCGTCATCGAAAGAATCAATGAGGCTGGCTTTCCCGGTGTCCTGCACATCTGTGGCCTGAGCAATCTGATCTGGGACCAGATGGCTGACACCGGCGCTGCCGTGCTGAGCCTGGACGAGGTGGACCTGGAAGAGGTCAAGCACGCGGTCGGAGAGAGGGTTTGCCTAATGGGCAACGTTGCACCGGCCGAGACGCTCCTGTTCGGCACACCCCAGACCGTCGAAGAGCAGACGAGGGAATGCATCCGGAAGGCCTGGGACAGCCCCGGCGGCTTCATCGTGAGCAGCGGCTGCGAGGTACCACTGATGACGCCGCCAGAGAACATCTTTGCGATGATGGAGGCCGTGCGCAAGTATGGGAGAATGCCGCTGACTGCCCCACCCTAGAGACGGCAGTTGCTGGGTAACCGAGGAACACAATGCCGACTCAGAAGCGGCATGTACCGGACAATCAGGGCGTAGTCCACCTGACTCACGGAAGGAGAGTTGAGTAAGCATGCAATGCGCAAAGCCGCTTGTAATCATTGGCTTGATCGTGCTCTTGCCAGGGACAGTCTTCGCTCAGGCCAACCTGGAGGGCCCGACAGGCGCGTGCCTGAACCCGCTGTCGTACACGCTGCCAGAGGGGACAGTGCAAGGATCGGTACACTTCGTAGATCTGCAGCCCATGGGGACGGTCACCACAGTGGGTGTGACTGCCGGCCTGCCCGGCGGGCTTGAGATTGGCATCACTCGCGAGGCCTTCGCGGTGGGCGGTACAACTAGCACTAACCTGATCCACGGGAAGTGGGCAGTATTACCCGAGAAACAAAACGTCCCGGCGATATCCCTGGGCGCCATCGTGCGCAGACCCCACGGCAGTGGCAAGTCCACCGCCGACTTCTACATAGTCGGCACCAAGATTATCCCCACCAGTAGGCCTGTGATCGTGTCGGTCAACGTGCGCAGCACCGATGGCATGGGCTTCGGCTTACTCGGCGAGGCGGAGCGCCGGACCGAGGTCGGAGGATTCGTGGGCGTCGTCGTAAACCCGAAGCTCATTGTGGGCTGGGAGGCGGCTGAGCAGCCGGGGGGAACACCGACATGGAGTATGTTCTGCGTACGGTATTCGCCTGCGGACAACACTAACATTGACGCCGGACTCGCCGATCTTGGTGCCGGACTGGATAATCAAGTCGGTGTAGCCCTCACCCGGCGTTTCTGACGGCCCTAGCGGCTCGATCAAGACTCCCGCCCGAGCACGGGAGTATGCCGCTGACCAGCCCACCGTGAAGATGCTAGCTATTAGTCGGAGACGACCATGCTGACAGCGATGCGACGACTACTCGATGTCCTGGCTGGTCAACCGGTAGACCGGCCGCCGGTGGTATGTCCGGGAGGGATGATGTCGTTGGCTGTAGCGGAGGTTATGGACCTTTGTGGGAGCGGGTGGCCGGAGGCGCACGCTGACCCCGGCGAGATGGTCAACCTGGTCCTTGCCATGTACGAGCACGCTGGCCTGGAGAACGTGGGGGTGCCCTTCTGTATGACCGTGGAGGCTGAGGCGCTCGGGGCGAGGGTCAATATGGGAACGAAGACCGTCCAGCCACGGGTCGTCGAGCACCCTTTCGGATCCATCCGCGAACTGGTAGGACTGCGCACCGGACAGCGGCGCGCGAACAGTCGTATGGGCGTCGTCGTCGAGGCGGTGGGCTCGTTGGCAACACAGATGCCCGAGGTTCCGACCGTCGGCAACCTGGTCGGGCCGGTCAGCCTGGCTGGCTCGTTGATGGAGCCGACAGTCCTTATGCGCGAGATGTACCGATCTCCTGGCGAGGTGCACGTAGCCCTCGGCTCGCTTGTCGAGGAACTGGTCAAATTCGGGGATGCCCAGGTGCGGGTCGGGGCAGATGTCATCACCATTGCCGAACCTACAGCGACTGGCGAGATTCTGGGTCCGAGGTTTTTTGCCGAATTCGGTGTTCCGTACTTACGCCTGATGGTCGAGGCACTGCATGTGGCTGGGGCCAAGGTTATCGTGCATATCTGTGGAGATGTGCAGCTGATCGTCTCGCACCTCCAGCAGATCGGGGCTGACGCTATCAGCGTGGACGAGATGGTCAATCTTCGACAGTTGCGTGCAGCCATTGCGCCAACGGCGGTGATGGGCAACATTTCCGCCTTCGTCCTGCAAAGGGGACCCGAGGGGAAGATCATACAGTGGTGCGACGAGATTGGCCTGCGGACGGCTGACATCGTGGCTCCCGCATGTGGCCTGGTTGCCACCACTCCACTGGCGCATGTGCAGGCGTTTGCAGAGGCAATCAAGGTGCATTCGAAAACTTAGAGAATCTAACCAAGTGAGAGCACCTTTTCTTGTTGCAAGGAGGTGAAGGATTGAACAACGAGACTCTGCGCCAACTTCCCTCGGTGGACGAATTGATGAACGCGGCAGCGCTGGAGGGACTGGCGGAGCAATACTCACGGGACCTCATAGTCAATGCCATCCGGACTGTGTTGGAGGAGCTTAGATTGGCCATTACCGCCGGCGAGACGGCCTCACCGACCCCAGAAGGGCTCTCGGTGGAAAGTATATGCAAGCGGATCACCTCTTACCTGCACGAAAAGTTCTCACCATCGTTGCGTAAGGCAGTTAATGCCACAGGTATAATCCTCCATACGGGCCTGGGCCGGGCGGTGCTGCCACAACAAGCGATTGAGGCCATCAATGATGTTGTGACAGGTTACTCCACTTTGGCCATAGACATCGAGAGCGGCCGGCGCGGGCATCGAGATGTGCACCTGAACGACCTACTTTGCGAGTTGACCGGAGCAGAGGCTGCCACCGTTGTCAATAACAATGCTGCTGCGACGATGCTCATATTAAACACACTGGCCAAGGGCAGAGAAGTCATTGTCTCCCGGGGGCAGCTCGTGGAGATTGGTGGCTCCTTCCGCATGCCCGAGGTCATGGAGACGAGCGGGGCCATTTTGAAAGAAGTGGGCACGACGAATAAGACCCATCTGCGGGATTACGTGGCCGCGATCAGCGAGAACACTGGCGCGATCCTGCGTGTCCACCAGAGCAACTACCGCATCGTTGGGTTTTTCGAAGAGCCTCCAATCGAAGATCTGGTGGCCGTAGGGCGAGACCACAACCTGCCGGTGATTGACGACTTGGGCAGCGGCGCGCTGGTGAATCTGAGCGAATATGGCTTGGAAGCTGAACCGATGGTTCAGGACAGTATCAGAGCGGGTGCAGACGTGGTTTGTTTCAGCGGCGATAAGCTCATCGGCGGTCCCCAGTCCGGTGTCGTCGTCGGCAAAGCGGGAGTCATCGAGAGGATCAGGAAGAACCCGCTGGCGCGGGCGATGCGCATCGGGAAGATGACCATAGCAGGCATGGAGGCTACTCTGCGGCTATTCCTAAACCCGGCCCGGCTGAACCAGCAGCATTCTGATTACGAGATGTTCTCTCGCAGCCTGGAAGAACTGGATCAGAGGGCCTGCGCCGTGGCCGACAAATTGGCGGCCTCAATTATGGAGGAAGCCGAAGTCTCAGTAGTGGGTGGCGGTTCACAAGTCGGCAGCGGGTCGGTGCCGGCGCAAACTATGCCGACCACGCTGTTGAGTGTGAAACCTGCCGCAATATCCGCGCAGACTCTCGCGAAGGAACTTCGCTACTACACGCCGCCCATCTTCACCAGAGTTCAGCACGAAGCGGTCCTGTTTGATTTTCGCACGATCCGACCGGACGAGGACGTGCTGGTCCAAGAAGCGCTTTGCCAGCTTCTACGAGGAGAGGAGCCCTAGCCATGATTGATACGGAAAAGAGAAAGCGGGTAATGGAGCGATCCATAAAGCTCGGGTACTGTATCTGCAATCCGAAACAGCCCTGCCCATGCGATCTGTTCAAGGAAAAGAACATCTGCCTGTGTGCGGGCGAACGACTGGAAGACGCGATGGAAGATGTGCGGCTGACCACGCTGGTCGAAAATGCCGGCTGTGCTTCGAAGATAAACCAGAACGACCTCAAGCAAGTCCTGGCCGGACTGCCGGAGATATCCGATCCTAGAGTTTTGGTCAGCACCAACACCTGTGATGACGCCGGAGTTTTTCAGCTCAGCGATGAATCTGCATTGGTGCAATCCGTGGACGTCTTTACTCCCAGCTCTGATGATGCCTATACTTTTGGCCAGATCGCAGCGGCTAATTCGCTCAGTGATATCTATGCGATGGGCGGTCAGGCCCTGACCGCTCTGTCCATAATCGGGTTCCCCATCAAAGAGCTGAGCCCCAAGCTCATGACCCAGATTATGCGTGGTGGCCTGGATAAAATGCAGGAAGCGGGGGTCGCCGTCATCGGTGGGCATAGTATCGACGACCAGGATATTAAGTTCGGATTTGCCGTCACTGGCACGATTCATCCGGCTAGGATTGTTACAAATGACAAAGCCCGGCCTGGTGATGTCCTGGTGCTGACCAAGCCGCTTGGGGTGGGCATAATCAACTTTGCCAGCCAACTGGGGAGGGCCTCAGCGTCAGCGATGACGGCGGCTGACCACTCGATGGCCGAACTCAACAGGGCGGCTTCAGAGACAATGGTGGCGGTGGGCGTCAACGCGGCTACCGACGTCACTGGATTCGGGCTGATGGGTCATCTGAGCGAGGTGGTCGCGCAGAGCGGCGTGACCGCCGAGATATACGCTGACCGTGTCCCGATATTCGATGAGGTACTGGACTACGTCTCCCAGGGGATGATCTCCGGCGCAGTCGAACGTAACCGGGAATACGGAGCGCAGTTTGTCTCTGCGGCGGAGGACGTCAGCGAAGAGCTGGAGCACATCTTCTACGACCCGCAGACCTCCGGCGGGCTTTTGATGGCCGTACCGGCGGAGAGGGCGGAAGCGCTGGTGACGCGCTTGCAAGATAACGGTGTCGAACATGCCACAGTCGTCGGCAAAATCATCTCCTATTCAGAGGGACAGATACTGCTGAAGAAGGACGCAAAGAGCGAAGCCCTGAGCCCAGCCTCTGCTCCCTCCATCACCGTCGCACCAGAACAGGAGATGGCAACCGTAGCGTCGCATCTGGCCTGCTGTGATCCTGACATTGATCTGGAATGCTGTGTCTCGCCGCCTGACCTTGCCGCCGAGGGAAACGCCACGGAGATTAGGCACAGATTCGGCGAATTCATGAGCGTGGTCAACGCCGAGGGCGCTGTGAGCATACGGGAGAAGGAGTTGATGGCCATCGCATTGTCTCTGCTGGCGAAGTGCGAGCCGTGCGTGAAGCTCCACATTGATAAATCCCGGAAGCTGGGCCTGACCGATGAGGAAATAGAGGAGGCGGTGTGGATGGCGATATCATTCGGGGGCGCGCCGATCATGATGTTCTACAACTCAATCAGGGGGCAACTCTGACCCCGATGATAGCGGAGACCGAGCACGTAATTGTTGGCACTGCCGGGCACGTTGACCACGGCAAGACTGCTCTGGTGAAGGCTTTGACCGGAGTGGATGCCGACACGCTGGCTGAGGAGAAGCGGCGTGGCCTGACGATTGAACTGGGCTTCGTTTTCCTGGATGATCTGGCTCTCGACCGGCAGATTGTCTTCATTGATGTACCCGGGCACGAAAGATTTATGAAGACTATGGTGGCCGGCGCCTGCACTGTTGATGCGGCGCTCCTGGTGGTCGCCGCCGATGAGGGGATCAGTGCCCAGACAATTGAGCACTTGGACATTCTCCGCATGCTGGGGATCGAGACCGGAGTCATTGCCCTGACAAAAGCGGATCTGGTTGATCCTGAGCGCCTCGAGGCACTCGGCAGCGATGTCGCAGAGTTCGTAGCCTCCAGCTTCCTCAGTGATGCTCCCATTGTTCCTGTGTCTGCCGTCACCGGTGCGGGCGTGGATGAAATGAAGTCCGCTCTTGTATCGCTGGGGCAGAAGGTGCGAAAGCGTCGTGACAGCGGCATCTTCCGCATGCCCATCGACCGCGTCTTCACAATGCACGGCTTCGGCACTGTCATCGCCGGCACCATACTCGCGGGCCGAGTAAGCGTTGGTGATAGAATAGAAGTGTTCCCGGACGGGATAATGGCGAAGGTCCGCGGCATGCAGATTCACGACCGGGATGTGCCCGAGTCATACATCGGCAGACGCACGGCGCTTAACCTGCAGGACACCAGGAAAGACGACCTGCGCCGTGGACAATGTGCCGGGACGCCGGGCACGCTGGTGCCGACCAGCCGCCTGGACGCCCGGCTGCATCTGTTGAAGAGTTATGATGACCCGTTCAAGAACAGAGCCAGGGTCAGACTGCACATTGGCACTGATGAGGTGATCAGCCGCCTCGTCCTGCTTGACCGCGACGAGTTAGCTCCCGGCGAGACGGCCCTGGCCCAGTTCGTACTGGAGGCGCCCACCGTTGCAGTACGCAGCGACCGGTTTGTAATTCGCACCTTCTCCCCCCTGAGGACGATAGGCGGTGGAATAATCCTGGATGCGAACCCCAGTCGGCACAAACGCTTCGATCCTCAGCCCCTCGAAGGACTCCGGAAGCTCGAAGGGACAATTGCCGAAGTCATTGAGCAGGTGTTCCTGAGGTCGCGCTTTGTCCCCCAGAGCTTGATCGACATTGCGCTGACCATCGGCGAGCCGGAAGACACGGTAAGCGAACTGATAGAGAATCTGCACACGTCTGGAAAGCTGGTGAAGACTGCCGTAGGGCCGGACCGATACCTTCATGGGGAAGCTTACGGGGAGTTGTCCGAGGTGTTGGTTGACATTCTCAAGAACTACTTTGCGCAATACCCGCACCGACTGTACATGCCTGAGGCAAATTTGCGGTCTCAGTTTCTGGAACTCGCGGACAAACAACTGTTCGACACTGTAATGACCGAACTTTCCCGCAAGGGTGTTGTCTATCACAAGCAGGGCAGTAGGATAGCACTGGCCGCCCATCAGATAACCCTTGATCCCGGCGACGAGGCACTGGCGCAGAGGATTGAGCAGGTCTTCGCCCAGGCAGGATTTGCGGCACCGCGCGAAGAAGAGGTCCATCACAAGATCGACATTGCTCCGGACGTGTTTGACCGGATAATGACAAGCTTGATTGAGCAGGAGAAGCTTGTCAGGCTAGATGAGAAGGTCACGTATCACAGACAGTACGTTCAGGCGGCTGCGGATGTTATCACTGCCCTTATTGCACAGAATGGCAGTATCACCGTGGCGCAGTTGCGCGACAAGCTCGGAGTATCCCGCAAGTATGCCCTGGCTCTGCTGGAGTATTTCGATAACATCGGCATTACGAGGCGTGAAGGCGACCGACATGTAATGAAATAGCCGGCGGGAGGGTGTAGGTTCCGGTGAATCTCCTGGGCTTCAAACCCAGTGTGGGGCCTGGTAAGGTCCTGGGTGGGTTCGACTCCCACACCCTCCCGCCATACTAAGTACCACCAATGTCTTGAGCGTCCGCCATCGCTGGTGAAGGCGAGCCCTGAGTCTGATGGGGCAGGAGTTGTTAGACAAATCCGGCCCCCTAGACTACACTTACCTAGCGACGGTATGGCGAATATACGAGCAGTTGCAGCAGGACAGTTTTCCTCCTGCTTGTCAACCTAGGCCGGCCCAAAAACCAATATATAGTGACGCTGCAAATCAGCGGCAAGGCGCTTGGTGGCATGTTATCTGACGGTCAGGGAGGCGGTTTAGTTATGCGCATGGCGAAGTGGATCTTGCAGACGACTCTACTGCTGGTGGTGCTGGCGTCCCCGCTTTGGGCCGACGTTAGTGGGAAGGTCTTTACCAGCGAGGGGTTGCCCCTGCCGGGCGCTGAGGTTTGGCTGACGGTCAGCTTCACGCATGGTTACAGCAAAGGCCAGGTACTGGGGAAGGTGGTCACTGATGCTCACGGCCGCTTCACACTCCGGGCAAGTTGTTCCACCCCAGGCAGCCGCTACTGCGCAATTGCCTATAAGCCGGTCTACGCGCTAGGCTGGGCGGCTATTGACCAAACCACCAAGTGGATCAAAGTGGTGCTGTCGCCGCCCGGCACGGGTCGCATCCGCATCTTCGACCCGGACGGCCAGCCCCTCGCTGATGCGCGCGGTACTGTTCAACACCTCTATCGCGGCTGGGATCGCCTGTGGCAATCATACCCCGGCTGGTGCTCCATTCCCGACAAGCTAGCCGCGAAGCTTCCGATGACTGCTGACAAAGCAGGCTGGATTGTGCTGTCATTGTGCCCGGACCCCGCAACTTGGGCACTGCGGATTAGCATGCCCGGCTATGCCCAGGAGAGCCTCAGGTCGGAGCAATGGACCAGCGACACTATCGTGCTGCGTCGGCCCGGCAGCCTGGAGGGCCGACTGGTCTGTCCGGAGGCACCGGAGATTGTGGCCCACCGCCGTGTCACTCTGATGCTGACGGTGTCGCCGTATGAGGCAGTGATGTTCGCGCTAATCACCGATGACCACGGCCGGTTCTGCCGGGACGACCTGCCTCCCGGCAAGTACTCGCTAATAGTGTCCCCACGCCCAGAGGATAGGTGGCACCCTGACAAGAGCGGGGAGATCTTGGTGAATGAGGGCCAGGTAGCCTCAGCAGAGATAACATTTTCGCGCGGGTATAGGGTTAGCGGACGAGTGGTCCACGGCGGACGTGGTGTGCCCGGCGCCCTGGTGTATACAACTTCCGCCCCTGCCGTCAGAACAGACAGCAACGGGAAGTTTGCTGTGTATGCACTCCCGGGCAAGGTCACCTGCAGCACCTCTCGCCCACCTGCGCCGTACGTATGGCTGGATCAACAACGCAGTCAGCAATCGGTGGAAGTAGAAGCCCATGACGAGAATCGAGTGCCAGACCTGGAGGTCGGCAAAGGCGTGCAATTGTCCGGCATTGTCGTGGATACGGTGGGCAAGCCGGTTCCGGGAGCAGTCGTCATCCACTACGATTATTCAGAAAGCTCACACCGTTCTTACTCGCGACGAGTAGTCTGCGACCAGAGGGGCAAATTTGAGCTGCCTCCGTACAAGCCAGTGCAGACGAGGTGGCTGATGGCGGGCAAGGGTGATGCCGTCACGCCCGAGCCGGTGACGGTGAAGATCAAGGAAGGTGCGCCCCGCGTGAAGCTAGTGCTGAAGGAGGGTGCAGGAGCATACATTAAGGGCATGGTGGAATCTTCCGACGGCGAGCCAACAAGGGGCGCGGCAGTTGAGGTGCTGGAAAGGCAAGAGCGGTGGGGGGATGCACGCGTCGGCATGGTTCCCACCAGTGACGATGGAAGCTTCGTTTTTGGGCCGCTACTGCCCCAGGGCCTCTGTGTTTACAAACTGAAAGTCAGCGCCCGCGGTCATGCGGATAAGCAGATTGAGGAACACGAGCTAAAAAGCGGCGAGACCTGGGACGTGGGCACTATCACGCTGGTCAAGGCGGGGTCAACCATGACCGGCAAAGTCGTAGACCTGGACGGTAACCCGCTATCCGGGGCAATGGTCTTCAGCCTCAATGCTCCCACCCGTGTGCAGACGCCTAGCATCACCGAGGGCGAGTTCTCGCTGGCGAGCCTCTACCCGACCAAGGCTTATGTCTTCGCCGAGAAGTCCGGCTACTATCTGAACGGCGTGATGGTGATGCCCGGCGGTGAGCCTATCACCATCCCGCTTTGCCCCGAGGGCCAGACCGCGCCCTGGGCCGCTGATTTGAAGGTCGTGCCGCGCCGGCTTCCCGAAGACCAGGAGCGGGAGATGGCGATTCGTCTCGTTGAGCGGGCCGTGGAAGTCCTTGACGCTAGCCAGGAGGAGAACAGGTCACACTACGCCACCAATTTGCTAAGCAGCCTGGCGAAGATTGATCCGGACCGTGCCCTGGCCGCGGCAGCCCAGCGCGATAGGAGTTGCCAGGACGAGGTACTGGGGGGCGTGGCGGAGTCGCTCTTTGATACTGACCCCGCCGCCGCCCTGAGCATCCTCAAGAATGCTCCTGATAACTGGCGTTGGGTCTACCGCTTGCGGGAATTCGCCAAGCGGTTCACCGACAGCCGCCCAGACCTGGCACGGGAAGCGCTGGAGGCTGTCACTGAGGCGTGCAGCAGTGGAGCCCGCAACTTCGCGGTTTGCTACCTGGCCAATGCTGCTGAAACCTACCTCAAGATCGGCGACCGTAAGCAGGCTGAGGCCACCATTGAGCGGGCCGTGGAGCTAGCCAGCAAGCTGAGTACCTGGGAGACCGACGCTTACCAGCGCGGGGTGGTAGCTGCACACTTGGCGCTCTTTGACGTCGAACGGGCTCTGGAGTTGATGGAAAGCATCAAGGGCGATGATGAGTACTATCGCCAGTCACAGAACCTGGCGGCGCGCGTGGCCAGGACTGATCCCGAGCGGGCTGTCGAGATCTGGCGCGCAGCGACTGATGGGCGCCGCTACTCTGTTTTTCCTCGCCTTGCTGCCGAGGCTGCCGGGCAGCATCCGGACTTGGCCTTGAAGATGATCGCGGATGTTCAATCTGAGAGTGCGACGAGTATGAGTGATACCCTCGCCGCGTACGTCAATGTCGCGCTGCGCACGGTGGAAAGCGACCCCGTCACCGCGCGGGCGGCGATCGCTGCTTTGCGTGAGGTCGCCCGTGCGCCAGAAATGAGTCCTAGTCGTTACATATATGGTTCGTATCGCTCGCCGCGGGTGAGCCTGGTGGCTGCGGCCATTCTGGGGGCCCAATGCGGCGATCCCGACCCGCGCAGCCTGTTCCTGCGCGTCCTGACCACGGAGTCGAGGCAGATCTTCGCCACCCCCCCGGGATATGAAGCCGAGCAAAGGGCGCGAATGGCACAATTCATCGCCTTGGTGGACCCGGGCACAGCCCGCTCGATGATCAGCCCTTACCTGGAAGATCCCAGCATCCTGGGAAGCTATGGCGGTCGCTATCTGTTTGCCGCGCTGGCGGTTGTTTCGCCGGCCGAGGCCGAGCAGCTCATACCTAAGTTTGTGGAGGCAACGGAACCCGAAGAACGTGCCAGAACCCAATACTCGTGTGCCAGTAGCCTGGTGGCCCACATCACCACTACGCCCGAAAAGCGACTGGGCCGACTGCTATCGGACATGGGCTTCTGGGTTCCCGAATACAACTCTGAATGAGGTGATCAAGATGCGTGTGTTGATTAGCTGTGCAATTGTTGTATTGGTCTTCTCCTGCGCTGTGACCAGCCAGGAATTGACCTGCCCGTTAAAGTTCGTAGACGACTGGCCGAGCGGCATTCAGCCAGGACGCAGTATGGCGATCTTGTCGTCGGCTGTCCCCGAGGGCGTCACGCCTCCAGCCGAAGGCCTGCTCTTCGGCCAAATCCCCCTGCCCGGCGGCAAGACGCTCCTCATCGCCGCGCAGGTTGGCGCAGAGGGGAGAGTGGTCTCTTACTTTGTTGACGTGAACCTGGATCGGCAGCTCGCCGACACAGAGACCGTGCCTGTGGTCCCGGTGCAGCTGCCAGCTCTGCTCGGCGACATCCGGGGCGCACAAGCCCAGGTCACCATCCCTGTAACCGAGGGCGAGCCGAGGCGCCGTACCGTCGTTATCACGCCGGGCCCGCTCAAGGCCCTGACTATCTACAGGTTCCGGGGTCACTACGCCGGGCAGTGCGACCTCGCAGGCGCCCAGCGAGCAGTGATGCTGGTGGATGCGAACCTTAACGGATCGTTCAACCAGGAGGGGATTGATATCCTGCTGTTGGACATCAATGGGGACGGCCAGCTTACTAAAGATGAGCGTCGGGGGCCGCGCAGTTCCCTGGAGATAGGTGGGCTACGCTATGTTGCTATTGCCACAGGTGACGGCAGCAGCGTGCGCTTCATTGAACGTCCGGTCGGCGAAGGACAACTGGTCATCCGCATCCCTGAAGGGATCAAGGTCTCAACGTGTGACGTAAGTCTGCGCTTCGAGACCGGCGGGCCTGAACTAGTCCCCAAGGCCAACCAGCCGGTCACGGTGCCGGCGGGCCTTTACCATGTCGCCAGCGCCAGCATCACGGTAACTGATGAGGCCGGCAAAGAATGGCGCTATTACCTGTCCGGCCCGGAAAGCGTGCCGATGCCGGATGGCGATCCGTCCCGGCTCGTCTCTGTGGAGCCGCACGGGGGAACCATTGTTGACTTGTTTGCCGACTGCAGGCTGTCAGTGACAGCAGACGCCAAGCAGGTCAAGGCAGGAGGCAGCGCAGGGATAGACATAGCGCCCCGCGCCGGCTACGGCACGCGCATCATGGGCGCTTCGGATGCCCAAGCTGATGTCGTCATCCTGAAGCCCGATGGTACGGAGCTGAGTCACGGCAAAGCGGGCTTTGGGTGAGGCGGTGTCTGCCGGCACTCCGTGCGAGTGCCCCGGAATACACCAGCCGGCCAGTACACCGTGAAGGTTAGCTTCCCTCTGGGCCCGCTGTGCGGCACCCTGGAGGCTGAGACAAGCTTCGAGGTCATCACAGAGTAGCTTGCCTACACCATGCGCTCGAGACGGGAATCGGGGTCTTCGGCGCGGCCAGTTGCCGTGCCAGTTGAGAGTCCACAGGAGGCACAAAGATGAAAGCGACTGCCAAGGCGATCGTTGTTCTAGTCTGCACGGTGGCTGTCTTGCTGACGGGAGGTACTGCCTGGGCGCAGGAAGCCGAGCCGCCGCCGGCCACGCCTGAGGAGGTGCTGCGGCAGTTTAGCGAGCTATCGGGATGGTTTATGGGGGACATAGACTCGCTGCGGCCGCTACTTACCAAGGAGTCTGTTGCGGTTCTGGACGAGTTTGAGGGAGGCTTGCTTTTCTCGTTCTCAGGGATGCTGCTGTCGTCCGAGCTTCAGCCGCTGGAGACCGAGATTGAGGAGGATCATTGTACCGTCACGGCGGTCGGCGCACCCCGGGCAGTGCAAGTCAAACTGGTGAGGGAAAACGACCAGTGGAAGATTGACCTTCTCGACACAGTCGCAGGCTTTGAAGAACTCCTGTGGCAGGTGGGCGACCCCGACACCCCTGAAGACGTGGTCAAGCTGTTTGGCACACTAACGCCGTTGATGATGACCACGATGTTCGGCGAGGCAGAAAGCCTGCCGGAGAGCCTTCAGCTGCTGCAGGCGGCGCTCAAGGTACTGCTGAGCGCAGACTCCCGACAACTGCTGGAGAATGGGGAAGACGAGCGGCTGGGGCTTCTGTTTGGGTTTGGATTTGGGGGCTTCGCTCAGTCTGAGCTGTGGCCCCAGGAGGTGAGGATCGAACAGGAAACCGCTACCATATCGGCTCTGAGTTACCAGGGCGTGCGGCGGATCAAGCTGGTCAAGGAACACGGCGAGTGGAAGATTGACCTGGCGGCCACCCTGGAAGAGCTCCAGGTGCCCTGGGAGGAGGAGTACGAGGCAATCGAATGCTTGTCCAACGTCAAACAGATTGTACTGGCATTGCTAATGTACGCGTCGGACTACGATAACCACCTGCCGCCGGCCGATAAGTGGATGAACGAGATAGGCCCGTACATGAGGAATGAGGAGATACTTCGGTGCCCGGAAGCGCCCGAGCTGGAATACGGCTATGCGTTCAATGCCGACCTTAGTGGCGCGAATCTGGACCAGATTGATAGCCCGTCCGAAATTGTGCTGATATTTGATTCGAGCCTGGGCACACGCAACGCCGCAGGCGGCCCGGAAGCCGTAGCCGACCCGCCCCGCCACAATGACGGCAATAACTACGGCTTTGCAGACGGCCATTGCATGTACCGCCCCGAGGTCCCCGACTTCGGCACCGCACCCAGCACAGCCGCACCTCCGGGAGATGAGGCCCAGGTCCAACCTGTCATCGAGCTTACCAGCGCCAACTTCGAGCAGGAAGTGTTGCAAGCTGAGGGCCTGGTTATCATAGATGCCTGGGGATTTTTCTGCGAGCCCTGTGAGGAGCTGAAGCCTATCTTCCGCGAGGTGGCGATCCAGTACGCTGACATGGCCAAATTCTGCTCCCTCAATCTGGACCTGGCCGAGGACATCGCGGATAGATACAGCCTGCGCATCCGGCCCACTCTGATCATGTTTGTGGGCGGCCAGGAGCTCGACCGGGACACGGGGATGATGAGCAAAGACGAGCTCAAGACCTGGATCGACAAGTACCTGCTGCCGTAGACAACTTAATCAGGAAACTACTGCTAATTCATGACGGAAGAGGCCAATACAGCGTTTGACGAGGCGTTGGCGAAGGTCAGCCAGCGGGTAAGGCGCTATGCAGAGCGTGGCCCGTATGAGCTGTTCCCCGACGAGGTTGTGGTCCGCAACGCACTGGTGAAGATGGCCCACAACCTTGTCGAGCACGGGCAGGCCTATTGTCCGTGTCGGGAGGTGACCGGCGATGCCCGAGTAGATAGGCTGAATATCTGCCCGTGTCGGAGCCATCACCAGGACATCGCCCGGGACGGGCATTGTGAATGTAGATTGTTTGTGAGCGACGATTTCTTGCAGTCTCGCGAAAGTAGCAACCAACGCAAGGGGGTGTGAAAATGGCTGTTTCGCTCGGTACAAGAGCACCAGATTTCGACCTGCCGGCGGTGGATGGACGGGACTATTCGCTAGGCAGTTTCGCCGACAAGCAGGCGGTGGTGGTCATTTTCTCCTGCAATCACTGCCCCTATGTTGTGGCCAACGAGGACCGCATGATAGAGCTGCAGGCCGACTATGCTGACCGGGGCGTCCAGCTTGTGGCGATCAATCCCAACGAGGATGTCAGGTACCCGGCCGACAGCTTTGAGGCGATGAAGACAAGGGCAGTTGAAAAGGGGTTTAACTTCCTCTACTTGCGAGATGAGACGCAGCAGGTGGCCAGGGCCTACGATGCCTCGGTAACACCAGAGGTTTTCGTCGTTGACGCAACCGGGAGTGTTGTCTACCACGGTCGCATTGACGACGGTGTCATGGAGCCTAGCAACGTGACCCGCCATGATCTGCGCATTGCCCTCGACGAACTGCTCGCTGGCGAAGAGATCACCGTCAAGGACACCGAGCCAGTGGGCTGCACGATCAAGTGGAAGTAACGGGGCAGCGAATCGGGTGGTACCGAGATCGAGCAATTTGGGCTGTATTGTGCCCAAGGGAGGATTACTGATGAGGACCAAGACCGTATTGTGGCTCATACTGCTGCTTGTGGCAGCAAGCCTGGTAAGGGCCGACACACTGGTTGAGGTGTATGTTGACGGGAAGAAGCAAGACTTTACCCCAGCAGCGCGGGTACGCGCCGGGAAGGCCTACGCCCCTTTGCGGGCCTCGGCTGATGCTGTTGGCGGTACCGTAAAGTGGATGGAGGCCCAGCAGATGGCAGTAGTGTGCAAGAACGAGCAGTGTATCAACATCAAGAAATCGGAGGGCATAATCGTAGCGGGGCGACTGCTGATCCCCTTGCGGCTTATGGCCGAGGCTTTGCAAGCCCAGGTACGCTGGGATGCCAAGCAGAAAGCGGTGTTGATACAGGCACAAGCCCTCGGGGTAGAGGAAGGATCGGGCGCGGAGGAGGCAAGCCCATGACGCGTATGTCTATTCTCGCGATGATGGCTGCCCCGGCTATGAGATGGCGTTACTGGTCGCTGGCCGCAGCCGCCGTCGGCCTGGCCCTGATAGGGATGGGCCTAGCCACTGGCCAGTGGCAGGTAGTCAAGCGCTGGGCTAACGTCCTATGCACCGGTTGTATTGGGCTTACTATTGAGTAAGAGGCGAAGGCTATGAAGCAGCCCGCCGGGTCTCGGTGGCTGTACTGCCGAGGCTATGTTCAATTCTTCTCCGCCCTACTGGCCAACTCCTATTTTCTCAGCCAGCTCAAGGGCTTCTGCTACCCGGTGCTTAATTGCTGGGCCTGCCCGGCGGCAAACTTCGCTTGTCCCATCGGAGCCCTGCAATACGCCACAATCGCCGCTCGGCGGGGGCTGGGCGTAGCCTCGCTGGCGGCTGTCCTGCCGCTGTACGTGCTAGGAACGTTGGTGCTGTTCAGCGCACTGTTCGGTAGAATGATGTGCGGGTGGCTATGCCCGTTTGGCTGGCTGCAGGATCTCTTAGGCCGGCTACGCCGCAAGAAACACAAAACCCCGCGCTGGACCGGGTATACCCGATATGCGGTACTGGTAGGCTTGGTCTTTGTCGTACCGTACTACACGGGATCACCGTGGTTCACCAAACTGTGTCCGCAGGGTGCACTGCAAGGCGGCATCTTTCAGCCACTACTATATCCCGAACTGCGGGCCGGCATCCATGGAATGTGGTATCTCAAACAGGGGATTCTGCTGGCGACGCTCGTAGCCATGATACTCATACGCCGGCCCTTCTGTGGCATTGTATGCCCATTGGGGGCCATTTTCTCCCTATTCAACCGCCACAGTGCCTGGCAGATAAGGTATGATGCTGACAGGTGCACCAACTGTATGTGGTGCGTGGCGAATTGCCCGGCCGCGATAGACCCTCGCAAAGAGGCAAATGGTCACAGCTGCATCTCCTGCCTGGAGTGTCAGAAGTGTCCCTATGAGACGATACACTCGGAACCCTCATGGCGGAGACAGCCGTGCTCTGAACACCCAGGTAAGGCAATGGGGGACGTGTCTCCAACGATAGAGTAAACCTGGGCAGGGCCTGAAGCGTATATAATACTGAGTAGGCTACTAAACTGACTTCGAAAGAGGTGGCAGTAATGACACGTTGTAAGGTCGGTCGGACGCTTTTCATTGTTGCGTTGTTTGGCTTCCTCAGTATTGGGGCTTGTGCCGAGGAAGTGACGATCGCAGGCTACGTGCTCGGGCCCGATGGTCAGCCGGTGGCGAATTGCCGGGTGTTTGCTTATCGGTGGCGGCGGAATCGTGCCCCGGTATCTATAGAAACATTATCCGATGCTGCGGGCAGTTTTTCCTTCACGGTCCAGCGCTGGCGGAGCCCTCCTTTTCTTCATATAATCGCGACCGAGGCGGGCCTCGCACCGGACTGGGCCATTCTGGATTTCGGCGAAGAGGCGGTG
>SDBU01001681.1_pt1 | contig 30856 bp, 44 predicted proteins | sample 2277071 | NCBI WGS metagenome assembly SDBU01 (sample SAMN10397929, study PRJNA504765) | marine sediment metagenome | isolation source: marine sediment core GS08_GC12, 126 cmbsf | place: Arctic Ocean: Gakkel Ridge, Loki's castle | collected 2008 | reverse complement strand
CCTGGCAGCCGACATGGGGGGTATGGGCTTCATCACCCGCTTCCGTGTCGAATGCCTTCGCAGCGTTCTGATCAACACGCACATGCTGGAAGCCGCCTATCAGGCAGGAGCAGAACGCTACTTCTTCTCCTCTTCGGCTTGCGTGTACAACACAGACCTGCAGAGGCACAAGGGCGTGCGGGCCCTGAAAGAGACAGATGCCTATCCGGCAATGGCCGAACGCGGCTATGGCTGGGAGAAGCTGTTGTCAGAGATGCTCTGCCAAGAGTATCATGCAGAGCGGGGCATGCAAACGTTCATCGCCCGGCTCCACAACGTCTACGGCCCGTACGGCACATGGGACGGCGGACGCGAGAAAGCGCCGGCCGCCATCTGCCGTAAGGTAATCGAAGCGAAGGCCTCGGGGCCCCACGAGATCGAGATCTGGGGCGACGGGACACAGGCCCGCAGCTTCCAGTACATCGACGATGTCGTGGCTGGCATCTGGCGGATCATGCATTGCAACGAGCTGGTCGCCACGCCGATCAACCTGGGCTCGGCTGAGTTGGTCACAATCAACCAGCTGGTCGATCAGGCCGAAGATATCGGCGGAGTACAGCTGCGACGGAAGTACATCGATGGTCCGCTCGGAGTCGGAAGCCGGAACAGCGATAACACGATGATCCGGGAGTACCTTGACTGGGAGCCCTCTACGACGCTCAGTCACGGATTGACAGAGACCTACCTCTGGATCGAAAAGCAGTACATGGCACGGAAGGAAGGCAAGGCCGTAGTTGTGTAACCAGGAAGGAGTAACCGATGGGACTATTTGGCAAGATCCTAGCGGTACCCGTCAGAGTCGTGAACGCTCCGCTGCAGGCGCTGGAGAAATTGGTCGACACCCTATGGGTCAGTCCCATGCGTTGCGGTCATAGCTGCCGCCCTGAAGAGGCTAACGAACTGCTGGAGGCCGTGAAGGCCCGAATCTACCGGATCGACCCTGCGGAGGCTAACAGACTGCTGAAGGCCGTGAAGGCCCGAAGTAAACAGGGCGACAAAGACAACGTTATTTCGGCCCTGCTCGACGTGGTGGCCCAAGCACTTGAGGAGGTCAACGACTGATGGGAAGAAAGCTGGTCCGGGACTTTGTGCCCGGCATACGACTGGCGGGCGAAGGCCCAATCAATGGTGTAATCCGGGTCGCAAAGGATCCGCGGGAACGCCGCCTGCTCGGCGCCGAGAAGGTTGTCGAAGAGGCTAACGAACTGCTGAAGGCCGTGAAGGCCCAGCTGGCAGAGAGTCATATGGGCATACCGCCGGCAAGCGTTGACGTTAGGCGCGAGCTGGGCGATGTGCTGGCAGCGTTGCAGTACACCGCAGTGATCTGCAACGTGAATGTGACCGCCGCGGCCGAGGCTAAAGCAACGTCGCACGGCGGCTTCACCAAGCACTTCGTTTGGGAGTGGCCGGACGACGAGCAACCGTGTACAATCGAGAAGGACGGACAGAAGCACGACCTGCAGAATTCCGACTGTCCATGGAACTGTCACGGTGATGCCAAGGGCATCATGGAATGTACATGTCCAAAGGGGGATACATGAATTGGAAACTGTACTACGCCATCGCGATCCCGCTTTGGCTGATCGGGCTGCTGGCGATCTTCGTGGTCGCTGCCTGCGGGTACTTCAACGAATGGCCGTACTTTACGGCCCTTGGAGTCGACACATTGCTGTTCGGCGTCGTGATCACACCGACGGCAGTTCGGGCACTGAATCCGAACAGCTGAACAGCAGTTGCGACGCTAGTGTAGTGGCTTCTGCACAGCACGTTGCCAACGTGTAGGTCGGAGTTCGATTCTCCGGCGTCGCACTGAACGGCGAAATTGGTAGATGTCGAAAGGGGGTACGGTATACCACGCCCCTCGGTAGCCTGGCGCCAAGACCTGTGAAAACGTCCGTAGGCCACGGGCGGCGGACAAGCACGGCAGCGTACGTCTCGTCCGGACTAAGTTCGGACGTGTACGCCTGCGGCAGTGCGTAAGGCAGAGCAGGGTGAGTAACCGTTCTTCATACAGCATTGGTGTAGTGGAAACATGGCTGCCTTCCAAGCAGCGGACGTCAGTTCGATTCTGACATGCTGTACTTTGTGGAGTAGTTGTGGGGAGATTCAGCTCCTTGTGGAAGTGGGGTGAATTGACACCCAAGTCGGACTAGTGAAGCGGTCATACTTGAACTAGCTGCAAAGACCCCGGCCTACGGTACAACGCCAGAGTTAGACGCCTGGTATTCCATCGCATCTCCGTCTCGTAGCTCAATGGATAGAGCATCGGTTTCCGGAACCGAAGGCTGTTGGTTCGACTCCAACCGGGACGACTTTACGAGCGGCTCGCGTCTGGGTATTTTATGTAGGTAGAAGGCCGCGGTGATGCGGAGGGAGCCGGTTCGAATCCGGAACCAGATGCCCGCTCGTAAATATGACCTCGTGGCCGAGTGGACCAAGGCGCCGGTTTTCTAAACCGGAAAATTCGCAGGTTCGAATCCTGCCGAGGTTACTATGAAGATCATTGCGATGTGTAACGACCGACTGATGGTGTTCGCCGAGAACATGATCGAGTCACTCAAACGGGTGGGTGCGGAGGTCCAGTTGACCCATATTGACGATCCGCCCGGCGAGTTCAAGACTGCGGCATTTTGCAAGATCTGCTACCGGAAACTGGAGATCATCACGGCAGAACTGGCGCTCGGCGAGCCGTTGCTGTACACAGATGTCGACGTGGTGTTCCGCCGGAACCCGCTCGAGGATCTGGAGCATCGGCTGGAGAACTGCGATGCAGTCTTCCAGCAAGAAGAGCCAGCATCCGGGCGCGGCCACAAGCAACTTAGCCCTCATCTGTGGGGCGCCGGGTTCTTTGCGGTGAAGCCGACTGACGCTGGTAAGGCGTTGGTGGCGCCGAAAGGCAAAGAAGAAGAAAACCGATGGGAATGGCATAGCGACCAAGGGCTGCTCGGAACTCGGCTGCTCCGTACGCCGCCAGTTGCGACAGTTGAGTTCCTGCCCATGAAGTTGTATCCGTCGGGCTGGTACCAGAAGAAAATCGGACTCGCTGCAGAGCGGTTCGCTTGTCATTACAACTGGACAGTGACGTCGAAATCAAAAATCAAGCGTATGCAGAAAGAAGGAGACTGGATGATCTGATGGGCCGACACATAGCCATTACACCATTGAAGCTAAACAGCCAACGGCTGCCGGGTAAGAACTTCAAGTCCTTGCGTGGTATTCCGCTGTACCAGTGGTCGCTGCGGACAATGCACCTGCTACAAGACGAAGGTGTGTTTGACGAGGTTGCGATCTACGGCGAGCCGGCGATACTGGAGCAGCTGCCAACGCAGCTGCGTACGGACGTGGTGCTGTACCCTGAAAAGCATGTCCCGGCTGGGCAAGATGGCAACGCCTTGTTCCGCAAAATGATGCTGTGCCTGCCCGAAGAGATCGAGTGGTGCTGCATCTGGAACGTCACGGCGCCTTACCTTCGCGGCGAGAGCGTACGGGAGGCTATGGCCGCCGTGCTGAGCGGTCAATATGACTCGGCTGTCAGCATGTATGCCATTCAAGGACGGCTGTGGAACGAGAAGAATCAGGCGATCAATCATGATCCGGCGACGTGTCCGAGAACACAGACGCAGGAAGTGCTATTTCTGGAGTCCGAAGCGTTCTGGATCCTACGGCCATCGCAGATCATTGAGCAATCGCGACGCGTAGGCGTCCGGCCGTGGTTCCAACAGCTCAACGGCGCCGAACTGGTGGATATCGATACTACCGATGATTGGCAATTCGCCGAACACATAGGTCCAACCATATGTCAAAGACCATAGTCATAGTCGGAAACGGCAAGCCTGATCGCAATACATCGGAGGCAGTGGATGCCGCAGATGCAGTCGTACGCTTCGGAGCCACGCCGCACGTCTCTAGCAAGATGGTTGGACGACGGACGACAATTTTGACGATTAGAGCGTTTTCGCTACGCGACGGGCATGTGCAAGGCAGAACGTTTCCCTGTCTGTGTGACGCGGATACTGTTTGGGTGCTGGACGATGCAAACTTCAAAGGCCAACAGCAGTTCGCGTACGAGGATGAGGACGCATTTACAGACCGCATGCAGACCAAGTACCATACGATGGTGGCCGAGGATGCGTACCTACGTGATAAGCACGTGGAGTTCCCTAGCGGTAATGTCCGGGCCGAGCTTCGTGAGCTGTTTCGAAGCCGCGGGTTCCGGGACGGAACGTCGAGCCGCACGGAGCCAAGTGCCGGTGTTTGGGTGACCGTATGGGTCGCATCGCTGGCCCGCTATGCGGACTGGGACGTAAAACTGGCCGGGTTTGCAATGGAGTATCCGTCGCACCCAAAGAACTACGAGACCGACGTGCTGGAACAGCTGCGTAAGGAGGGACGGATCACGATGATCTGATCGGGCATTGGGGAAGCCTGGTATCCCGCATCGTTCGGGACGATGAAAACGTTGGTTCGAATCCAACATGCCCGACTCTTTTTGTGAACGAACGATCGACGGGGGCCGGACCAACAGGCTTTGGCACGGCGAGCCACGCGCGATCGGGGTTAAGCCTATGAGCCATCGGCTCCGGCGCCGTGTGCCATATCACCTCTTTCGGCAGCAAGCCGCGGAACACGATTTGGCAAGCAAAGACATGTCGCCTGCACGGTCAGGGTGGAGAACCTGTTGCTCCCGTCCGCCTCGTTCACATTTTGGACGTGGGCCGGTGCCCGGGGGACTCTTATAAGGCCCCCTTGCTGGGATCAGCACCCAGACGTCCGACTTACGATGCTCTGTAGTTTAACTGGCAGAACACTGGGATCATAATCCAGTAGTCTCGGTTCGAATCCGAGCGGAGCGACTTGTTATTGTTTTTGCTCAAAGTCAAAGGAGAAACGAATGGGTGACACGATGCGTTGGAGATATGCCGACACGAACCCCGTGGTGGCGGCCGTCGATCGGGAGACGGTCATTGAAACCGGCGACCTGCTTTGGCAGGACATTAGCCACGCTAAGCCAGCGTCGATGGTGGACGATATGGCTTACAGCAGGGGACTCGGGGAGTCAGTCATAGCACGCCCCGAAGAGTTGCAGCAGTTCTTTGCCAAGAACTTCCTGGGCGTAGCCATGCAGCGGAGTCGCAGCGGCGATACCGAGCCGATTCGCGTGGCCACCACCGGCGTGTTCGAGTTCGATTGCGATGCAGGCGCGTATCAACTAGGTGATCTGTTCGGTGCAATCCAGCGGGGCTCAGTGGGGCTGTTGAATCAGGTATTGGGTCCCGTCGCAAGCAGTTCACATGCGATCGGCCGCGTGGCAGTGCTGTCAAACAGCGACCGGCAAAATTCGTACATCGCCATCCGTTCGAGCGTGATGACCGGCGGCATCTAGGGCAGCAGCCCCGCCGCCATTTGAGGTAGACCGTCTTGCCGATTCCTACTCCTCCTGGCATCCCGGGGAGGAACGGTCTAGGGCGTGAGACTCAGAGTGAAGCCGCTGGTGATTGCAAACCGGCAAGCGATGAACTCGGCTCAAAACTCGCCGCCGTTATGGGAGCGTATAGTGCGGATGCCTTCCCTTGGCACCGGGGAAGCTGGTCGCGAACAGCAGGTGCATCTTTTTGGGCTCGTAGCTTAGCCTGGCAAAGCAAGGAGCTTTTAACTCCGAGACCGTAGGTTCAAATCCTACCGGGCCCACTCCGGAGTAGTTTAGTGGCAGAACGGCTGTTTCGTACTCAGCAGGCGCGGGTTCGATTCCTGCCTTCGGATCTTGCTCCGGTACCGCTGGTGCGGACGCGTCCTTGGTATGGATGCTGACACGGCTCAATCCCGTGTACCGGATCTTGAAGGAGGAAGTACAATGGCGCCGTTAGTAGTAGTTCTTGGGATTCTATCTATGCAAAAACCGCGACAAAATGTTGCGTTTAACTCCATGGAGGGGTGCTTTCCCGAGAATATCGGTACGGTGTACCGGATCTTGAAGAAAGGAGTGACCGATGACGATCGAAAGGGAAGAAGTCGCTGTCGTAGGCAGCTGCGGTGGTTGTGGCTGTGTCATCATGGCGATCGGACTGGGCTTTGCTGCCCTCTTGTTCGCCGCGGCGGCCAAGATTATCATGTGAACAGAGGAGAGGCGACGTAGCTACCCCGCAGCGGGTTCGAATCCCGCCGTCATCTCTCTCATGGACCTGTAGCTCAATTGGCAGAGCAATCGGCTCTTAACCGATAGGTTCCCGGATCGTGGCCGGGCGGGTCCACTGCGTCTTGTAGCTCAACTGGTAGAGCGCTGCCCTATTTGGTGCAGAGGTTATGGGTTCAACTCCTTTCAAGACGCCTGTGTACGAGCCGGATGGTGGCTTGCCGGACTTGGCTGTGAACCAAGAGGTCGCAAGACCACGCGGGTTCGACTCCCGTCGTACACCCCTCAACGCCCTCACTCGGGGGCGTTTTTCTTTGGCCCCTGAGGGCGATGGCCCTCCGGAAGCGGATCAGCCGCCCGAACCCGGCTAGATCACCTCGTCGTCCCAGTCGGAGTCCTGCTGCAACGCTGCGGCACGCAGCTGCTCGTCTGTGATGGCGTACTCGGCAATCTGATCCAGCCGCGGCCACTGTCGCGTGCGGTACCAAATGGCGACACAGCCCAGGTTCACCGCCTGGGCGAAGTCATCCGTGAAGCCCTCCTGCCTCGTGATCCGGTAGATCTCGCCAGCAGCCATCGTGGTGATCTTGTCCTCGATGAGGGCCAAGAAATCACGGATCAGCCCGGGGTCCTCCTGGGTGGTGTAGTCCTTGTTGAAAAACTTGAGCTGGCGGCACTTGATCATCGCACAGGTCAGCAGGAGCGAACGGCTCTTGTCGACCCGGTAGTGCGACCGCGGGTGCTGCATCGTCGGAGCAACGTGGTAGCACGGCTGCTGGTGAGCGGAGCGTACCATCTGGCACGGCATGACCGATCTGGTGGACACACCAGCCTGAATCAGGAAGGTCTCCCGCAAAGCGCCAGCACCCGTGTAGTCATGGGCCAAAATGGTCGGCCGGAAAATGTCCCACAGATGCTTGATTTCGCGAGCCTCCCGTAAATGGTCGTGCGGTGTAAGCAAACGTTTGCCGTAGATGCATTCGATCACACCGTTCCGCCTGTATCCGAGCAAGGCCACAGTTGTGAAGCTCAGTTTCTTCTCGCCGCCGCCACCCCAGTCAACAGCCAGTACCGTCGTGCTGTATATGCCTCGGCGGGCCCTTGCCCGCTGGATTGTGTTCTCACCGAGATTCGACACGGCGTCGAGCTCGGTCAGTGAGACCAGCTTGGCTGCCGTATCGTACGACTCACCGAGCACCTCGTTGTAGAACACGTTCAACGGCGTATTGCCCTTGCCGGCCATCTTGGCTAGCAGCTCGGCCCACTTGTCGGGCTTTGCGTAGTGCAGAGGCATGACGATCTGCGGTACATGGTACCCGGCCTGCAGCCAGAAGCGGTCCGGGTACCTATGTACCCAGCGTCCGAGCCGCGGACTGATCGGCTTACCGCACTTATGACAGACCGTAGCCGGGTGCTTCTCGGAGATATCTGAATGGTATGGCCCGATCATCTGCTCAAGATGGTGCTCCATTGCTGGAATACTCCAGGTAGGAGCGCCATTAGTCGTGCAGTGCAGACAGGGCACGAACCATTCGCCCTGTGACGATTCTTGCCACAAAGCCTCCAGCGTGTTGTCGAGTGTCTTCGGCGTACCGGTAAACTGCCGTAGCGCCCAGTTGGATGCTGACATGGTTTCCCGGATGATCGGCAGATGCTCATGATTCATGTCCTGGACTTCGTCGACAGCCATCTTGTCCGCGGAGATGCCGCGGATCCGATCTGCGTTCAAAAATGCGAAAGAGAAGAGCATCTTTGAGTGGTTACGGAAGCTGCGATGCAGAACGCTGTTCACAGTGTCAGTCCCGCTCCACAACCGTTTGACCGGGGACTGATCGATGAACGGCTGCATGAACATGGTGCTGAAACGTCGAACCTGCTCAAATAGCGGCATGACGTAGAGCGTGGTCATGTTCGCGATCGAGACCGAGGTCACAATGCCGTGAGCCGCCAGCGATGTCGACTTGCTGACTTGCCGCCCTGTCTTGTAGATTAGGGCTGAGGGCATATGGAACCGAAAAATTTCCTCGAATGGGAAGTGGTCGATCAGACTGTACGGCTTCCCTTTGAGATTGAGCATGAGCGGCAACGCATGCGACAGGGTATCGATCTGTCCGCCGCGGAGCAGCTTGTGATACGCGATCACCCGATCAGAGGGTGTAAGTTGTTCGGCGTCCTGACTGCTAAAGGCCGCGTAGGCCTGTGCTAGCAGTGACTCCAGGGCCATCGGCTCATTGAAGATGGGATCATCCATGACGAAGAGTCCTGAAGGTGACAATGACCTGGAGAAGTTCGAATCGTTCGAGGACTTCTGCAGCCAGGCGTGGTCACGAACCAAGCCACTTTGGATCACCGGATTGATTGCCTGGGTGATCATTCTGGTGGTCTGCTATCTATAGTATGATAGCGTAGGTCCTGCTGAAATGCGAAGACCATAAACTCCAGCCTGTAGGAGGGGCTGCTATGGCAGTTTCCAGAAATGCGAGGTTGTTCCTTGAGCGTGCGGGCATTCGGGCCACTTACAGGCGGCCCGCCGCAACCGTAGTTCCGGCGGATAGTCAAATCCACTCCTACCCCATGGACAGGCCGCTACCTAGGCCGCAAGGGGTACGGGATGGCTTCCCCGCACCGGACAGGGCATCGACTCAGAATGACCCGTGGCATCTCGGACTTGAAGAAAGCTAGCTCATGTTTGATGAGTGGCTCAAGATGGCCATCGGGCTGGGTGTCATCGCTTTGCTGGCGGCGTTCGTCGTCGGTGGGGTTGCGATGATCATCCCTCTCGTGGTCGTTGGTGGTGTGGTCTTCATGCTTTTCCACGCCGCCAAAGGCTTCGCACAAGCGGACCAGACGCGACATAATCGTCGACGTAAAGGGAGATAGGATATGGACTTGCTGGACTTCGTGATGATGTTCCTGGCGACAGGGGCACTGGTCAATGCGTGGATGCACAAGGACGGAATTTTTGAAGAGCTCCGCGACACGATATTCGTGTGGGGAGAACCACGACATGAGACGCCCACCTTCCGCGACAAGGTACGCGGCAGCTTCGCCAAGCTGTTGAACTGTCGCGTCTGCCTGACGTACCACACGGCGTTCTGGCTCATAGTCCTCTTCTACGTGCCCAGCCATCTCTGGCTGTCGCCGCCCTGGGCTGTAGTCTGGTTCATCCCGATCTACGCCCTGGCGGCTACTCGTTTATCGCTTTTGGTTGGCACATTTACGGCGTGCCTTCCTATAGAAGATGATCCGGAAAACGATTGATGAAATTTATCGTCCCACGCCAGATCCAAGTGGATGCAGAGGCCGAAGTCGAAGCTGATTCGCCCGAAGAAGCGATGCGGAAAGCCGAACGAAAATCGGTGCTCGGCATGGACATCTGCGGCGAGCAGGTCACGGCGCTCGACCCGCGTGAAACTTGATCACAGGAACAAAATGTCTGACCGAAAGAAGTTCTACGAAGTAGTGAACGAGCGGCTGCATGACGTCGTCACGCAGCTGATGGAGGAGTTTCCGGAGCTGGAGGGTGCAACTATCGCACTCGCATATGCTCAGGAGATCGGAGATCCGCCAGCATGTCTGGTCCTCGGTGACTTGAAAGATCCACACCTGATCTGCCGCATGGGTATTCAAACAGCCAAGCTGCAGTCAATGGTCTCACAGGGCATATCCCAGCACATCATTCGAGCGCTGGAGGCACATGTCCGCCTGACACAGGAAACAGATGCCAAGCGAGAAGACAAACGAGAAGACAAAGACCCGCCGAGCCACCCGCAAGCGGAAAGCGATAGCGCCGGGGCTGGCCAGTTTGGCCGAACTACTGACCCACCTCAAAGTAACTGAATGGGACGCCCTCATTGTGGGCGATGGCTCGGGAACCGGATGGAAGATGGGAGCTGGCTGGGCCGCGGTACTGATCGATAAGTACAGCGGCGCCAGGAAGCTTTTCTACGGAGCCATGAACACCGGCACGGTAACGCTTGGCGAACTCTTTCCGTATCTGCATGCTCTCAGCTGGTACACCGGACGTGACGGGCCCGGCCGGCACCGTCGTCGGGAACTCCAGTCGGTGAACAGGCAGATGCAGATCCACATCGTGACCGACTCGCAGATCATCGCGACCTGCGGCAACAATCCCGGGTCACGGCGGTCGCACCAGGAACTGTGGGCGGCTTTCGACGAGTACCGCAAGCGGGGCTTCATCCTGACTTTCCATTTCATCGAACGCGACCGCGTCAATCTGAACGTCCTTGTAGACGAAATTTCAAGACAGGCGAGGCTAGATGTCGAAGACACGTACAAGCGGGCGCTTGAGACCTTATGTCGAAAGTATCCCGGACTCCCCACCGACGCTACCATCTACGAGTTTTCAAGCTAAGCTCCAGACGGCAACGTACTACGTGGACCTTTACGGCCCGGACACGCCGCTCGCCATCATCGAGTTCTTTGAGGAGGAGCTGCGGCATGTGGCCGATACCAGTGCCGTCTTCTTCAACGAGCGGTTCCGGTTTCACTACGGCGAGCCTTTGACGGGCCGAGCCTGGGGAGATCACGACGAGGGCTACGTCTCCATGAGCAATGGAGAGGCGCCCGTGCCGATCGTGCTCTACAATCGCCACAGTACCGGCGGGGCTGCGATCCTGATGAACAACATCGTCAAGATCGAGGCCACACTGGGCGGGCGGGTGATCTATCGACATCCACGTTTCCATACCCACGACGAAGCGCCGCTGCCGGTCAAAGAGTCGATCGACAATCGGGCACCTCGTCGGATTTCACTAGCAAGGTCAGAAGGAACGAAAAATGGACACACGGACGATAGCTGAGGTCTGGGACCACCGCCGAACGTATCTCTTCGAGCAAGAGGCTGCTGCAACAATTGGTGTCAATTGGGCGGCCGTCGGTCCGGTTCGTCCGGATACAGCTCGTCGTTTTGCAAAACGACTTCTGCAGGCCGCTGAAACCGCCGAACGGCGTATCGCAGCGGCCAGACGCAAAGGCTGCGAGATCGTGAATCCGGAGAAATGAGCAGAGAAAAACGTAGCTTCAAGATGCATAAGCAGCTGCTGGTCGACATTATCAAGCGACAGGCTGGCAGTTTGTGGAAGGCCACAATCGAGGGCATCATGAATGCCATCGATGCAGGAGCTTCCACATGTAAGATCGAGCTCACGCAGGAGATGTTGATCATCCGAGACAATGGCAAAGGCTTCCGGTCCCGCGATGATATCGAGAACTTCTTCGAGCACTTCGGCAAGCCGCACGCGGCCCGTGAGCAGAAGACGTTCGGACGATTCCGGATGGGACGTGGTCAGCTCTTCGCGTTCGGCCATAACATCTGGCGGTCCGGTACATTCGAGATGACGATCAACATTGAGCGGGATGGGCTTGATTACCACCTGCAGGATGGCCTGGATCGTTACGATGGTTGCACCATCACCGTCGAGCTGTACAAGCCGTTGACCCATACGCAATTCTCCCGCGTGGTCGACGAGATCAAGGCCAACGCCAAGTACGTCCGTATCGCGACGACACTGAACGGACACAAGTTCGGACAGAATCTGTCGCAGATGACCTGGGATCTGGAACTGCCGGAGGCGGACATCCGATTCAGGCAGAACCAAGATCTGCGTGTTTACAACCAAGGCATCCGGGTGATGACGTACTATCGACAATCATTCGGCGTGGGCGGCGACATTGTGACGAAGAAGCCCATCAGGGTGAACTTTGCTCGCAATGACATCATGGATGACTGCCCAGTCTGGGCTGCCATCGTCAGCGCCATTCATAAGCATGTCAATGCTCAGCAGACTTCTACGGAGTCTGCAAGTCGCAGCCGCACCAGCGGCAGTACCGGACGTACACAGGCGCCGCGGCTGACCGAGGAGGACCGTATTCGCCTCTGCAACCAGGCAAAAGACGGCAACCTCGAAGGTGTTCAATTCAAGAGCATCAGGCTGTTCCAGCGATGGTCGTCGGACGTGAATCTCACGGTCCGCCAGGTGGCCAATATCGCCAAGGGTAGGGTCACGCTCTATCCACAGCAGGCCAGGTATCCGGGCTGCTTCCGCAAACTGGTTGATCAGATCAGCATGAACAAGCTGGCGTGCGTATTGGACCGCAGCGTGCTGACGCGGTTCGGTCTCGGAACCGGCGAAGACATTGTCGAACTGGTCAACCGAGTCATCGGCGCCTACGACAGATACGTGCTGACCTACGTGCAGTGGGGAGACCTGGTCGAGACAATGAAATCTGACTGCCAGATCATACAGGACGAACACTTGAACCGCATCGAAGCCGTCGTACTAGGCGTACTCCGGCTATGCAAGGCTGATATTCTGGGCAGCTATGCGGGACAGGAGTTTGCTGAGTCACAACGGGCGTTTGAAGGCGGCCCGACTGTCTGCGACGTCCGGGAGCGACGGATTGTGCTGGGCCGTGGCCCACGGGACTCCTGGACTGACGCCTGTTCCTATATTGCGATCAACCGTGAGATTGCTCGTAGGATGAAGATCAGTCCGTCGGCGTGGATGCACTACGCCCATCTGATTATGCATGAGGCGCTGCATACTAAGCCGTCGTTCAAGAATCACAAGCATACCAAGCGCTTCTACGAACAGTTCCACAACTGGAGCCGGACCCGCTGGCGCCTCGGAAATTTCATGTACAACTGCACGGTCAGGACGCCTGGCATTGCCAGCTCGGTACGCCAGCGGCTGACCGAGCAGGCGCTACGTGAAATAGACCGCATCGAAGCGGGACAGGAGTTTGCTGAGTCACAAGGCGATCTTACTGCGGCGCCCGCTGTGGCGGATGCCGCGACATAAAAACCTTCTTTTATGGAGGAACAGATGACTACTCTAACGCATGCCCTTGGAGCCTATGTGCAGCATACACCGCCATGAGGTACCTCCCATGGCCGATCCAGAATGCGTTGGACAACCGTATCGGGCTCGGGAAAGCCGCAATCTTGGAGTATTGGACGGAGTCCATGACCACGAGGCAGAGAAATGCTGCTGACCTCTGGATCATGAAAAGCCGACCTGACGTGCTCGAACGCTGCGCTCAAGGCCTACAATCCTGGCGATTCATAAACCTGATTGAGGTGCTCTATGCCGAGTACGAAAAAGAGAAAACCGAGAGCGAAGGCAAAGGAGATCAAGACATGCACTAAGTGTCTGACTCCGACCCGCGATTGGTATCCAACGACAGGAGGAGCAAAGCTGCCCTTCGTACGGTGTAGCAGCTGCTTCGAAAACGAAGTACGACGGCAAGCCCGCGAGGGCTTGCTGTACGACATTGTCCGCGAACTCGAACAAAAGGAGACACAGCTGAAGTGATGGGCGATCACTACAAGGCGTTCATACAGATGCCTGTGATTCTTCACGGGGAAGTGAGCGAGATTGTCGAAGCAGAGATCGAACTGCCGGTGTGGTATCAGCCGCAGCTAGGCCAATACCTGGTACACCAGTTGACCAACGGGTTGATGCCGATTGGGCCGATCTTCTTCGACGGCGATCGCGATACTATCGTATTGACCGTTTTGGGGTCGGCGTATGACCTCACCACAAATCTGGAAGAGTGGCTGAAGGATCGGCCGCACTGGAGCAAGGCAGAGAAGCCATTTATCGTACAGGAGAAGACCAATGGGAATGAATCCCAGAATAGCCTTGGCGATCCGCTCGACGGATGACTACGAGTACGATTGCCGCGCGGCAATGCTTGAACTGACGGACGACGTGATTTACCGGCTGAACAAGTGCAACGAGCTGATCCAACGCATGCACGACAAAGAGGACAAGACACTTCGCGAGATGCGGTTCGGGGGTGTCAAGAACATCGTACTCTACGGCGTTGATATGCTGAACTGGATCGACTGCATGGGAGCGTGGGGGCGTCGGTGGCAAAACGAGCTCGCATCCGAACGGATTACGCTCATGCCGATGAACTGCCTGACCATGCCATGCGTGGAAGTCTGGGAGTCATTCTGCGAACTGGTTGCCACATACCGACCAGACCAGGATCCCCGATTTGGCTGGCGGTTCTTCGTTCTCGAACACCCGGTCGAGATTTACACCACTCCGTTGCCGCTCGCAACGTACAAAAAGTTCTACGACCTCCAAATGGAATCCCCAGATATGGAGCGCCTCTATGAACCCGGCTGAACAGATCGAGGCCCTGCGTGCCGAGATCAGACGACATGACACGTTGTACTACGTCCACGGAACTTCCGAGATCCAGGACGTGGAGTACGACAAGAAGTTCGCCAAGCTGCAGCAGCTCGAGATGGATAATCCCGAGCTGCTGACGGCCAACAGCCCCACCCAGCGTGTTGGGGGCGAGCCCGTTGACGGGCTCACGACTGTAAAGCATCTCTTGCCCATGCTGTCGATCGACAACGGATTTGAGATGAATGTCCTGGACAAATTTCATGCCCGGGTCACGAAGGCCCTCGGGAGGGAGCCTGACTACACCGCTGACTGGAAGGTCGACGGCTGTGCCGTCAGTCTGATCTACGAGGACGGCAAGCTGGTCCGGATGCTCACCCGCGGTGACGGCAAGAAGGGCAGCGATATTACCCACAACGCCGCATCGATCCGCGGAGTACCACAGGTGCTGACCCGCTTGCCGCTCAAAGACCTTGGCAAAGATGATCACGTGATCAAAATTGCCGGGACCATAGAGGTACGCGGCGAGGCGTACATTCCCAACGCCGAGTTCCGCAAGCTTGTGGCTTTCCAGGAGAAGGCCGGGCAGGAGCCATTCAAGAACTCCCGCAACGCTGCTTCTGGCGCCTTGCAGCAGCTGGACCCGCAGGAGTGCTACCGCCGTGGGCTGCGTTTCATCGCCCACGGCATCGGCCAGTTCGATCCGGACTACATCGACGACTCGTATCAACAGACGATGTGGGGGCTGTTCGTGCTGGGTGTGCCGATCCTCGACTACGGCAGGGGTGGCCTGTCGTATGTAGCGGTGCAGAAGAAGATCGCGACGATGATCACGGTCATCGACGGGGTCGAATACCCGATCGATGGCATCGTGCTGAAGCTTGACTGTTTCAGCGATCGTGAAGCACTGGGCCAAGTTTCATCTCGCCATGTCTCGTGGGCGCTGGCCTACAAGTGGCAGCGATACGAGAAAGAGACCACGATCATCGAGTTCAAGACGCAAGTGGGCAAACAGGGAACCCTGACGCCGGTTGCGTTCTACAAGCCTGTCGAGCTCGCTGGGACCACCGTGAAGAAGTCGACGCTGTTCAACTTCGACGAGGTCGAGCGGATGGATCCGCGGCTGGGTGACACGGTCACCCTCGAAAAGGCGGGGAAGATCATTCCACACCTTGTCCGTGTCCATAAGGACAAGCGGACGGGCAAGCCGCGGAAGTTCAAACAGCCCCTCCAGTGCCCGGTATGTCAGGCCCCAACCGCTCGGGAGGGTCCCAGCGTATTCTGCACGAATACCGCAGGTTGCCCAGCTCAGCTGGAAGCCGTAATCCTCGCAGCTGGTCATCGCAGCCGACTGGACATCGACGGCCTCGGTCCTGCGGCCATCAAAGCCATGATGGGTGCCAAGGTCATTGAGGATCTGGCTTCTCTATGGGCCCTGAGAGACGCTGTGAGCGATTCTGGGGCCATCCCTGGAATGACGCCCGGAAAGTCGAAGAAGCTCTTGGCGGCCCTGGAAGGGGCCAAGACGCAGCCCTCGTGGCATCTCCTGTCTTCACTCAACATCAGGCACTGCGGACGCACCAACTCGGAGCTGATCTGTAAGGCAGTTCAGGCCAATGCGGTCCAGAACCTCGATGTGTTCGATATGCTGGCTACTCAGTGGACCCGGTCCAATCTGATGGCGCTGGACGGTATCGGCCGAGAGACAGCCCAGTCCATTGTGAACTGGTTTGGGAAGCAGCGTAATTTGGGGCTTATCGACAGATTGCGGCAAGCTGGGCTAAATACAGGGATTACAGACCCCAAGCCCGAAGTGGTTCCGGCCGGTCCGCGTCCGCTGGGCGGCAAAAACGTGTGTGCCACCGGCAAGCTGTGCAACTTCTCGCGTGAGAGCGTAAAGGAGGCGATCGTTGCGGCAGGCGGGCGGGCCGCGAGCAGCGTGTCCAAGAACACCGACTATCTAGTCGCTGGAGCTGATGCTGGATCAAAGCTGGCGAAGGCAGAACAACTCGGCGTGAAGGTGCTGACTGAAGATGAATTCCAGACACTCATCGGCGTTTAGCATCCCGTATGCCGATCTGCCCCACGAGGTCTGCATTCGTTGACCTAATTACCCTACCGAATTCTTTGCGTTCGAGAACCCCGGTGCGTCCATTGGGCATACCGCGAGCCTTGAGCGTGTCAACTTCGAACCTGCAAGGAGGTTTACGTTGGAAGTGAAATGCGTGATGCCTCGTGACGAGCTCCTGAAAGTTGTTCAGGAGAACAAAGTTCAACACGAAGCCATGAGAAAAGAAGCCCTGGCGGGCTACTGCGAGAAGGCTGCCGCGGCCTGTGAGGAAGCGGTGGCGGACCTCAAGGCCGGTAAGCCTACGCGCGTGCAGATCTGGATGCTCCAGCCTCCCGAGGATCACACTCGGGACTACGAGCGGGCAATCAGCATGCTGACGAAAACGACACAGACCGAGATCGAGCTCTCCGGAGGCTGTAGTGACACCTTTCAAATGCACAAAATGCGGAGGCGAAGACGTTCGGTACGTAGAGGATATCTCGTCCGAGCGTCGACTCCTCGGCATCGATGAACAAGGATCTCTGAACGTTGCCAGTAACTACTCAACCGAAGGCTACGACGAAGACCCAACCAACAGTCGACTTGTCTGTAGCTGTGGTCACGAAATGCCCCTCCCCGATAAGATCGATTTCGTCTGGGGATAGCGCGCCAGTCGATGAACACGGCGAGCCGATTGATGAACACGGCCCGCAGCTGATCACTGTTCGGCGGAAATACGGCCATGGCGAAGGCCACTTCAATCAAGTCGATGCCTATCCGGTGCACGGCACCGAAAACGTATGGGCAGTTTACCGGAACATCGACCGGCCGAAGCGGTGGGTTGGCCTACATGTGCCGTCAGGGCGGGCGGCATACAACAACTTCGCCAGCCGTGAAGAAGCGGAGGACATACTCTGCTGGATCTGGTGCAACTCCATAGACCAGAAAGGACTGCACAGCAGCGAAGCGAGAAAAGTCACCGATGCGATGGGCGCCCGTGTGATGTCGCGATTCAGGGGAGGCGGGCCGTTCAAGCAGCCGCGCCGGAAGCGAACACAGAAAATCGGGCAGACTGTCGTGGCAATCCCGGACGATGCGGCGCACTACGTACGGCGGCTACAAGAGCTTGGCGCCGAGCGTGAAGCGTGGCTCCAGCAGATGTACGGCGAGCAGGAACTGCTTGCTGAGCAGGACCGGCAGGCTACGCTGCGAGAGACCACACTCCGCGAGGCCGAGCAGAAGATGGAGATAGAGGCCAAGGAGATCCGCGAGACGGCTGTGGCGTTCGCTGTGGATCAGCGTCAGAAGATCGCAGACGCGAAGGCGCAGGTCACGACGCTGCAGGACCAGAACATGAGGGACCAGCAAGTGCTCACCAATCAAGGGTTCGTGCTGAACCGTCTGCGAACCGCCATGTTCCACGCCTTGCAGGCTGTGGATGTCGGCGCCGTACTCGCAGACGGGGAAACATCGATCGGTCGGCAACTTCGGAAGATCCGGATCAAGCGGGTCGTCAATGCTGAGCTTGATCAACCAGAGCCTGACGAAAGCAGCTGAGCGAGCACGTGAGCCCGCAATGCTTCTTCGCCCACCCGAACAGTGCGTTCATCGACAATCCGGCGTACTGGTCGTTGTGATAGTTCCTGACGAACTGATCCCAGACTTCCTTTTTCCTGCCGCGGAGTACCCGCGGGGTGATACGCCGTTCGCGTCCCTTCAGCTCTACGAACGGGTCGGCAGCGGCCTTCTTTGCCATCACTTATTTTCCTTTGCTATTTTGTGTGTAGCCAGTCCAGTACGCTTTGGATTGTGCCGTCCAGCACCTCGTCCATCAATCCCCAATCTACAGCCCCCTCGGCTGACAGATATACCTCGTGCTTATCGCGTATCTGGCGATCCAGGTACGTCTTGATTCGCTCGCGGCTCCAGCGCTTACGGGCGAACCAGGACGGCAGCACGCGGCAACGACTGACGTAAATATCGAGCATCCTACCCATCAGACGAGCTTCCCAGGCTGCTTCGGTAATCTTGCCCACCTGATCGTTTGCAACGCCGCCTGTGCCGTGGTGTATCATAAAGGTACAGTTTGGCGTGATGATTCGGTAGTCTGCTGCTTGAGGCATAATGCTGGACATCGAACTTGCCTCTCCGTAAGCAAGCAGGCACACGTAAGAGCGGCATGCCGTAATCGCGTCGTAGATCGCCATGCCGTAGCTCCACTCTCCGCCACAGGTGACCTGATGGACAAGGACGGGGCTGCTGCTAGTGGCGTCCAGTAGGCGAAGATTGGCAATAAAGCGGGTTGCCATACGGTAGTCCACGCCAGGTTCTTCTTCACCAGTGAAGGCGTAAGAGCCTAGCACAATCTCCCGCGTATCGGGGTTGTACCCGAGTTCGTGGAGATCATTTGCCAGCTCGGATCGCTGACTGATGTTGCGACGTGGACCTTTTCGCATGGCTTTCCTTGTGCCGCAAAAGTCATTCCGGATCGGGAATGCCGGTGTCGGCAGTCTTCTCCGTGGCAGCGGCTTGCTTCTCGGCAGCGGCTTGCTTCTCGGCACCGATCTCATCGACCAGTCCCGAGACTCTATCGAAAAGGCTGGGCAGCATCTGTACGGCTCGGGCGAACCTGTACAATCGTGCGTACAGGTCCTCCAGCGTGCCGTTGTTTGGTATGCTGATATCGCAGTCCGCGACGGTGATCTCGCACGACGGGTCTTCGGGGACATCCCGCTCAATCCAGATAACCAGGTCGATCATCGAGTTCTGCTGAAGTGCTAGCAGTTCTGGCGCCCGGCGGATGCCGTTCAGGATGTCACCGGCATCCAGCATACCACGATACAAGGTCAGGCCATCAGGCTGGTTGTAAGCCCAAATTATTTCGGCCCATACCACGCGGTGGTTGGCCCGATCGTCGAAGGCTTCCTGGGCGCTCTTGTAGCCATATTTCTCGGCCAGGGCGTCAAAACACAGCTTGGCAGCTGCCTGTGAAGTGCTTTCTTGATAGCACAATGTCGTGTTGTCGTTCAGCCAGTTCGAGGTGGTGTCCTTGCCACATCGGCCATGGCCACAGATAGCGATCTTCATGTCAATTCCCTAACAGTTGGTACTGGGCCCGGACGCTGTCCATCGGACACTCCCGGGCCACGCGAAAACGATTGTGGAGCCGCGGAAAGATGATCTGTGTTCCGCCGCGGCGGTTGAATGCAGCTTCGTACCGCTCGTCATCATCCACCAGGACAACTCCGGGTTGGGAGACAACGTGCTTTTGAGCGGTGAAGGTGACTTCGCGGAACCGGCGGCCAAAGTGGCGCTGGATCCACGACATCTTGCCTCGCACGGAGTGCCCCACACCCCGAGCATCCAGATGATCGAGCATCAGCGGCCGGGTTAGGATGTGGACCTCGGCGCCGACCTCGTGGGCCCATGCCCACAGATCGAACGTCCAGGGGAACGTCTCGATATCGTCCCACCACTCCCAGCCAGCATCCAAGACAGGAAGCCAAACTTCGTCGACAGTCATGCCGAGCTTGGCCTCCATATCGTGGCTGTCCAGATGCTCAAGCAGATCCATCCGGTCATGGAGTGCCAGTAGCGCTTTGGGCAGGTCGCACAAAACACCATCCATGTCCAGATAGATGTGCCTATTCGAGGAGCCTGGAGGCGTTCCGTTGGTTACGTGCATCAGTTCGCTCTTCGCAAAAGATCCGCGTGGCCATGACCTGGCCGTACTCTCGGTCCATGATGATTAGGGTCTGCGACGGCACCTGACGCTTCGCGTTGATGCTGGCAGCATACGGATCGTATCCGATGAGGCAGCCGCAAGCAACAAAGTTCGGCGTGGCGAGGAACTGATGAAAATGGCCAATCACGTCCAGTTCGGCATAGTCGTGGGCCTGATTCCAGTTGGCGATGGCCTTGTTGGCGGGGCCTGTGAGCCCGGCCTGACCGCCGTGGAACGTGAGGTTGTCGCCGTGGTTGAAGCGACAATGCCAGCCCTGAATGTCAGCTTCGAGCATCGGGCCTTTGGCGATCTCGAACGAGACCTTCTTGGCCAACACGCGGTCGACCTTGATCACCGCACGCACGCTGTCGTAGATGACGACCTCGAACGAGTTCGTTGCGGCCGTATGGATCCGCTTTTTCGGATGCATCCGCCCATGGTTGCCGTAGCTACCCAGGAAATGAAGGTGGGAACACTTCGTTTGCTCCATCAGGTGTTTGATTCCCGAAACCAAATGGTCACGGACGTACCGGATAGACTCGGTGATGCCCATGCTGTTGGTCTGCTGGAATTCCTCGTGGATGATTCCGTTGATAAGGTCGCCGCCTGCCCAGACGATGACCTCGTCGATGTTACTGATCCTTCGAGCGAATTCGATCAAGTAAGCTGCTTTTTCCCACGTACGGGCGATCCGCCTGTCCGCGATCTGGAGGTTGAACTCGTTGACGTAGCCAACCGTGGCTGGGTCAACCGTCTGTTCCACGTGCCAATCGTTGACACATACAATGGCAGTGGCTTGGCTCTTCCCTTTTCGCTTCGCAGCTTTTCCGTACTTGCGATACGTCTCCGTATCGTCCAAGTCGAACATGCGGGCCAGCGATGCTTCGGCAGATCTGAGTTCGGTCTCAGCTTGTCGAAATCTCCGCTCTGCGTCACGCCGCTTGGCCCGTTCTGTGGCCTGGCTGCGTTCGAGATTGCGGATGAGCTGGATCTGCTCATTTTTGCTGAGAATAGCGAGACGCTCGAGTTGTTCGAGCTCCGGGAGGTCCTTAGCCGATTTCTTCTTGGCCATTAGGCTTCCTGTGGTGAAAGATGTGGTCTGCCGTACCTGACAGATGTCACTGATATCACAAGTATACCAGATGTGCGGGAAGAAGGAAAGGTGTATTTCCTGAAATTCGCTCTGGTGCTAGCACAGGAGACAAGCACATGCCCGAATATCCGATCGATCATTGCCCGGACGTCGAATTGACGAAGATGCCGAACGATGGTGTGAGGACGTATGACGGTCATATGCTACGGCTCGGATCGATAGCTTACTTCCGATTCACGCCTTCCCGGGCAGCCACGCAGTATGTGGTAGTGTCCGATCGGGCGATACGCCATAATGGTGGCCATGAGGTCATCGTGGTGGGCCCTCGGGGATTCCCGACGGCCATGAACCCATACGATCTAGTTCATGAATCGGAAATTTGGTGGCAGTTCTGGCAGAAGCGCTATGGACACGCCGCCAATGGGAGTCAAAAGACCCATGGCGAAAAAGCCAAACGAAGATCTTCCGGCCCTCGTGGTGCCGGAACTCGTGACCATCAGCGTCGATCTCGACAAAGATGATGTCGCTGCAATCTTGATGTCGCGTGCCGAAGAGCACCTGAAGTCCGCGATCAGGACATGCCATAAACAGGAAAGGGTCTTGGGCAAAGAGGCCGCGGACCTGGAGATGCAGCTCGAAAAGCAGCTGCAAAACGTTGCCGACGCACACTTCGAGGAGACCGTCGACACACTGAAGGAAGCCGCCGCTGCCCTGAAGGCCAAGTCGATCGAGGCGTGCGTCAGCCATAACAGCTACGCAATGCAGTCCGGGAACGGCAAGAACGGCCAGCCCATCGTCCATTGTGCGCTCAGCGTCACCGGCCAGAAGCCACGCGTCCGCTTCGAAGTCACGCAGGGTGTCCGTATGCCAGCCGCTGTGAAGGCCACGCTGGCCGACATTAAGGCCAAGGAAAAGGCGGCTGCGGACAACAAGAAGGACTGGATGGATCACCGGCGGAAGCTGGCCGATCTGCCCACGCTTGAGCGGCGCGCCAAGGCAGCCGTGGCCGAGCAGCGCCTCAAGGCCACCGATGAAGGCAGGGCCCTGATCGAGATGCTGGATGACCAGCTGGACAACAGCATCAAGCTGCTTGGCGTAAGCTAGACCATGCCGCTGAACAGCCGTGAGGATCAAATCCTCGGCGTTATCCGCAGTAAAGAGGACCCGACGGAGTGGACGCCCTTCACGGACGAAGAAACCGCCCTCCATGCCGGCCTCGACGATATTGTGTTTGGCAAGACGCTGTCAGAGTGTGCGGCCACGCTGGACGGGAAGTTCCCGGCGGCAGACCCACGGCTGACGCGTCTTCGCCAGCACAATAACGGCTGCTACGACAGCAAAAATCGCTGGCGTAACAACGCGCTCATCACAGTGTTGATGGAAGACCAGCAGCACTACGATGGCGACGATATTTTTGTGGCGTTGGCGCTGGCCAAAGAATTCGGGGCGATACGCTGCAACTTGCCGCGACACAACTACGGTAAGTCCGGTCCGGTGAAATGGGCCGAAGAGGGATGTACCGTCTTTCCAAACGGCAGTGGTTATCACTCGGTAATCAGCGAGATCCGGTACAATCCGAAGGGCATCTTGCGGGCGTTGAAGGCCGTAAAGACCAGAGCTAAAACCGCTCCCGTCAAATGTAGCAAGGTCTCTGACGCTACTTGGCAAATGCGGAACTTAGTACGGGAGCATATCCCATCGCTCAGTTACGAGTCGCCAGACGGCCGGTACTCTCGGTACTCTGTCGCCTGGCTGTTTCTGGAGACGATCAAGTATTTCTCGTTCGTGTTTGGCCCGCACAGCTATCGGCGGCATCCGGATTTCCGGAAGCTGAAACTGCTGTGGAAGGACCGAGCCGAGAAATCTCGAGCGGCGTTCCTGACTGGCCACGTCAGCCGCCAGAACGAAGCCCTACCGAAGTTTTGCAATTTCATGGACCACGAGATTAGAGTACGGAATGGCAAGCTCATCCACAAAAAAGAGGACTGGGAGCCGCGGGGTGTCTTCCCGGACTTCCACGAGTTCACGTCGCACGTCTACTCCGAAGTCCTCGAAGCCCGCAAAAAAGAAGCCAAAGCCGAAACCAAAGCCGAAGCCGAAGCCGAAGCCAAAGCCGAAGCCAAAGCCGAAGCCAAAGCCGCGGCCGAAGCCGAAGCGAAAGCCAAGCGGGTCCGACCCAAGTCCCGAAGTTCGTGAGGCCGTGCTCTGGTTTGGAACCGGGTACATGCGAATGTTCAAGCGATTCCAGAATATCTTTGAACGGAGTCTCACAGATTTCTGGGTCGACAACGCACACGGCCTCGACATCGAGAAGTTCGACGCGGAGGTTGTGCATTCCGAGGGCTGCGGTCTATTGGAAGCCGTCAAGACCCGTTGGGGCCGCAACGGTGTGGCCATCATCAAGCGGTTGCTGCCGAAGTGTTCTACTACTCGGAAGCGATCTGCATGATGGACAAGACCCAAGCTTGCCCGAAATATCCCCACGACCAGCGCTGCTGTATCGGGATCGTGGTACGTTGCGGAAGAGACTAGGCCCGTGGCCGACAGTCGGGAGTCGACGTCGGCCAAAACCACCCCGAGTCGCTGCGGGTCTGTGTGACGCAATGCGGGCACATTGGTCCAAAGCGGCTCGGGGTCTTTCTTTGGCTCGGTAGCTAGCGCTGTCGATTCCAAGGCAACGCTGGCGCCCAGTCCGGCAAAAAGATCCAGAAAGCGATACTCGAAATGATAGTACGATTCCCTTCAGGACTATCCGTGCGACTTCCGGCATGCGTCACGGATGTAATCTTTCAGATGGGCACATTCTGGCAGTTTGATATCCTGCCGGCATGGCTGCTTTGGGAGATGCCGTGGCACCGCGATCTCACTGAAAGTCGCGTGAAAAAGATCCAAGACAACTTCGATCTGCGTGGGTTTACCCCGCTCGTCGTCGTATGGGACGCCGACTTAGGTAAATTCGTCGTTTGCGACGGCCGGCACCACGGAACAGCCTACCTCAGATGGGCGGGTGACAACGCGGGCAAGATTGCAGTCCGTCTTGTGGACGGCGATGCGTGGAAGATGTACATCCTACACAACCAGAACACGCGGAACGTCAACAGCAATGAGCTGTTCAAGTGCCGCCTGATCGGCGGCAAGTGCCGCGAAGAAGTGTACATTGTGAAGCAGCTGAACGCTCGCAATATCCAGCTGGTCTTCGGCGGCGGTACAGCTGTACCAGGCGTCACACGAGCAGCAAACGCATTCAAACAGCTGTTTCAGGCCTCCGGCAGCCGCGGCAACTTCGAAGCGGTCCTCGATACGCTTGGGGCATGCTTCAGCGAGCCAAGCGGCGGGCTTCTCACAACGACAGCGCTCGGCGCCGATTTCATCACCGGGATACGGAAAATGTTGCGGACGACCGCGTACACGCCCCACGACATCGACACAGGGTTGTACAACGCCCGATATAACAGCAAAGATCAGCATGTCGACGAGTGGACGGCTGGTGCGTATATCGAAATGGCGTGTAAGCGAAAACGTGGGCATCGTTCGCAACGAGATCAAATCGGCAAACTTCTTGCCGACGCCCTCACGAAGCATGCCTTCGCGTAAACTTGATCAGGAGAACAAAATGGAGACATTCGTACTCATCAAGCCCGACGCCGTTGAGCGTGGGCTGATCCACGAGGTCATCGGCCGCATCGAGAAGAAGGGCCTGAAGATCGTCAAGATGGAGCTCATGGAGCTGGGGCGGAACACGGTCGGATCGCTCTATCACAAGTTCCGTGACCGGGACTTCTTTGAAGCGCTCCTCACCTTTATGACTACCGGGCTGTCCGTCATTATGGTGCTCGAGCACCCGCACGACTGTAAAATCGTGACAATCGTGCGTAAATTGGTCGGCTCGTTCGAGCACGGCGGGGATCCCGTCGAGGCGGCTCTGCCTGGGACTATCCGTGGTGACCTGGCAGAGAATTTCCGCCGCAACGTGGTTCACGCGAGCGATTCACCCTCGCACGCTCTTCGTGAGATCCGCATCTTCTTCCCGGGCTATCTTGACTAACGCAGCCCCTGGACACCTGGTCTACAAGATCGTGGATGTCCACAGAGGCCAGATCAAGACCTTGTTCCACGCCCAGGACGGCTCGAAGGTCCTACCCAGGAACAAGTGGATGACCGCTGTCCGCAAGCGAGTGCGGGGCGGGTCAGCTAAGACGTGGTACATGTCCGGATGGCACGTATTCACAAAGCTGCGGGACGCCATTACATATCTGGGCAAATTCCAGAACCTGGCGCCCAAGGCAATTGTGCGTTGTCGGGCACGCGGGCTGCGGCCGAAAGAGCGCAGCCTCTCACCCGTATTCCTAGCAGATGAACTTCTCGTCGAACGGATCGTTTGGCGAATCAATCAGGAGGAACATGATGTCACGCGGACGTAACAGCGGTAGCGGCCTGATCGTTTTCGGAATCTTGCTGTGCTCGCCGCTTTGCATGCTGAGTGTGAGTCGGTTCATTAAGGGCGTTGGCTTCGATCAAGAGGTGGGGGGCCGCTTGAAACGAGCCGCAGACTCCAACTCGATCGAAACGGCCGAGAGGGAGCTGACGGCAGCGCTGGACGGCATGAAGCGCCGAGGCTGCACAGCAGGGCGGTCTCACGCCCTCTGGTACACGCCGGACTGCGACGTCGGGTTCTGGCACGACAATATCAAGTCGGCGCTCGACGAGCTGAACGAATTTCCGGCCGACGCGGACTCACTGACGATCTCCAACCAGCTGATGCAGCTGCGAGAGACCGTGCTCGATGAAGGTCAAAACGTGTCGGTCACCACACCACCTAACATAGTGGTCTATCCGAATCAGGGCCTGTGGCTCGCCGGCTGGGTCTTTTGCAGCCTCGCTGGAATTGCTGGGGTCATCATAGTGGTCGCCGGTTGCGGCGGTCTCGACTAACAGGAGCATTGACGTGTGTAGGCTCTACCGTGGACCCTCATTCCTGGAGATCCTCATCATTGCCTGTGCCATCTTGGCTGGGCTGCTGTTGATCGCTGATGTTTGTAGGTAGTCCTTTTTGAAAGAACGTGTTTCCCCGAGACTCGGCCAGGACAGATGGTAACATCTGGCCGCAGGCGAGGGTTATCAGTCTAAGCGAAGCGAAGACTGGTATAGACAAGCTCAAGTTTTGCAACCCCAGGCGAGGGGTATTGAGATAAGTCGTTACCATCGAGGGACTTGTGGGAAGTGCCCTCCAAATTCAGAGGACTTCGTAGACTCCGAGTCCTAGACAAGCTAGCGAGTCTGGGTAATCAAACTTTGATCACATGAACAAGAAGGAGATTCCTATGCAGCAAGACTTTACAACGCTCAAGCCTCTCGTGACGATCGTCTGCATTCTGGGCATCTGCGTGCTCGCGATGGCCATAGGCCCGCTGGGCATCCTTCTGGTGCTCATCATCGCGATTATCTGGGTGATCTCGACGATCTTAGGCCAAGTCGGCCAGCCCGTGACGGCCGGGGTCATCGGCAGCGTGACGGCCGAGGTCATCGGCAACGTGACGGCGCTACAGTACGCCCACGCCTTCTGCCTGTGGGAGGGCACGATCGGCGACGGTGGGAAATTCTACGTGCAGGACGCGGCGTCCGACAGCCTCGAAACTGTTGCGAAACTGCATGTTGCACGCCTGAAAGACCATCGAATTCAGGGAATTATAGTGTACCAGGCTAGGTTACCCCTGCGTGGCCGCCTCACTTCTGTGGCCGGCGTCGACGAGGGAGGCGAAACTTTCATCATTGGAGTCACTGGGCGTGACAGAGAAGCGGTCAGGGGGATGATGCAATGACGCAGGCAAAGACCGCCGGCGAGCTTCATCTGCTCACCCTGGACTGCCCTAGCAAGATGCGTATTGTGGTGCCGGCGTCCGATCACTCGTACCGCAGGGCGCTTGCACATCGTGGCACTGCAATCCTTCATCCCAACGGCTCTTGGAGCGAGGACTACGGAGATCTCAATCCTACAGAATGGGGGGAGGACGGATCCGAAAGGGTCGAAGTCCTTATCATCGAATGAAAGCAAAACCCATCGAGCAGCTCGAGATCTCTCGGGTCTGGACAGTCAGCACTGTTCATATCTCCGGGAGCGATTCCCGAGTCCTCAGCCAGATCGCCGATCTGCCTGTTTTAGAATATCCGGAGGGCTTCTGGTTGACCGTGCCCGACGCAGAAGAGCTCGATGCCAAGTTCATCGACCGCTTGTGCGAGGTTGGTCTTAGTCCTGCGGTAGGCCACATTCTATCTGTGGCCGGCAGACAAGCAGTGGAGTTTGTGCGGATTGACGCCGACGGGCCGATATACAGTTTTCTACCGCAGTTCCACTGGTAGTTGAGCGCCGGGCCCGGTGCCCGTCGCTTCGGTAACCCTGGGCGATGCTGCCGTCGGGTAGCACTCGCCCGTAATCCTGAAGGAGGTGTCATATGGCACCACGTAAGCACCCCACCGCGAGCTCGATGGCCCGCGACTGGTGGACCGCCCATCCGAGCGGCGAGCACGAAGATTGTGTCGCCCATCTGATAGCCAAAGGCCATCGGAGAAAAGGCTCTGAGAGGTTGACGAAGATTTCGCACCAGGCGAAATCTTTGTTGAACCGGTCGGAAGACGGCCAGCAGTCAGAGCTGACCAAAGCCCGCCGCAGGCGGACGCGGAAGCGTAACGCCGCCACCAAGAAGCGGAAGGCGACACGCCAGGCAAATGGCACCAACGATCGGCGCCATCCGCGTGAACGAGATGACACTCGTTATCTCGTGGCGTATTGGCGAGCTCACCTGGAGGATGGCAACCACGATGATGCCGTGGCATCGGTGCCCAAGGGTACCGATACGGACATCAAGCGCTCCTACTGTGCTCGCTCGAAAGTCCGTGCCGGGGATCAGAACGGCAACGGCGACGATGTGGCTGCGGAGACTCCCACCGCGGCGACGTTGGATACGGAGATTGATGCCACGGACACGGCAACGAACGGTAGCGTCGCTGAGCATTTGAGCAGAGCCAAGGCGTTTATCGTCGAGGCCGAGCAAGCTCAGACGAGCGATCCGTTCAAGGCCCCTGCTCCGATGGAAAAAGCCATGGAAGCGATGGCGATGTCCATAGCCAGGATGTCGACAGCCATGGCCAACGCGTAAGGGCCGTCATATCACAGATCCGGGCGCCCGGTGTGGGCGCCCGGATCACCCTTCTGGAGTCTTATATGAACGAGCGGGCTATTATAGCCAAAACCGAAGAACTGGCTGCGTTCATAGCGTGGCTACCCACCGTAGATCGAGGTGAGCTTGAGCAATGGCTCGCCGACGGGTTCTGGAAAGACGAAATAATCGACAGCGAGCTTGTACGATTCTTCAAGTTGTCGCTGCGGGGCGTGGACATGCGCAACGTAAAGGAGGTACTGGTTGATGTCGAAGACGGTTGAGTTCAAGATGCGGGTCCCGCAAGCATCGCCGATGATGCGGGTGTCGTACCTTTCAACAATCTCGACGCTTGTTGGGCATATTCGCAACTATCCGAAGGATCTGCCGGCAGCTTTGCGGGCGGTACGAATACGGTGGCTGCTGCGTACCAGCGAGCTGTTGCAGGCAGGCTGGGAACAGCTCCAAAGCACGAAATTCATGTTTGCCCGGAACTGTCCGCCCTGCTGCGTACAGGTAGATCCGTGGCGAACACCGTGCAATCTGCCTATCTGCCCGTTCTGCTTTGCCCGCCGCGTAGAGCAAGTTTACCTGAAGGTGAGCCAGCTGATGCGGGCAGAGCGAGGAACAGTGCTGACATACAGGCAGTATCACGGCTATATCCATGAGGAGACCAAAGGGATCTTCTTCGACTGCAAAGGAGATCTCCGAGGTAACCTTGCGGAAGTCATGGCCGTTGAGCATCAGATGCCCAAGCAGTTCCGCGAGACATATCTGCAAGACGCCATTGGCGGTTTCTACTGGTACACGCTTGCCCCGCAGGTCTACAACCTGCCGGCATACGATGGTAGCTGCGGCAAGTGGTTGCGGCTGCATAGCTGTGTGGCAGTGATGCCGCCAGGCTGGGACGGTGAGATCGATGACACGATCATCATCAAGAATCCGTCGAATCTGACGATCGCCAAGAGTATCGGGAACATTTTTCGGTATCAGAAAGGCTGGCTGGCCAGCGACGCGGCTGTGATGGCCACGTTCCTGAACGCCGTAAAAGGAAAACGCTTTCTCTCACCCTTTGGGTATTTCAAACGTGTCCCAACCACTGACACCAACGGAGCGGCTTCTCGCTCTGGCGGACAAGTATCAGCTACCAGCTGATGCACAACTGAAACTCATTGGCGGCATCCCCGATGCCGGCATCGAGCAGTTCGACGCAGTCCTCGCCATTGTCGCGGAAGAGTTGGCGGCCTCATGTTCGCCGGAGACCCCTAAAGAACCTGATCTACCACCGAAGGCCATGACGGCCAAACCTGCTATGGCAGAACTGGACACGTTCTTCGATCGCAACTTGGCTAGGCACTCGCTTGAGAAGCTTGTGCGTCTTCCGATAGATGGTGCGGCATTCGAACGCGTAGGCTATGATACGGCCAGATTGGTCGTGCCAAAGTCTGAGATGGCTACATACAAGGACATCCTTGATCATGGCCTCAACTTCGAAGCAGCCGAAGGCGATATTGTCGCCGGCTGGTACACCATCTTTGCCGACGGAAGCACAGCTGCAGTTGCAATCGTGAACGCAAAGGCGGAAGACGGGGGTAAATACGTGGATGCTTTTCTTATCCTTCCGGATGGAGTGCATCCTACGGTGCCCAATGTGTCGCTGCCACCGACAAGGCGGCTGGACGAGGACTTTGTGTTTGGCTATCCTGATGGCACGTACAAAGTCATCAGGCTGGTGCCCAGCACGGTCTAACCGGAGGTAAGGATGCAAAACTTCAGGGATGACAGAGACGAAGCGAAGCCGCGGCGTTGCCTGCGTTGCTCGGAGATGTTTTTGTCCGAGCATGCGGGTAACCGGATCTGTCCTCCTTGTGCGTTGAAGCCTGTCTCGCTGGACGGGATGCGACGCGTATCGTTAGACCTTGACTCAATCACGTCAGAGAGGACCATCGATGACAACATCATCTGACAGGCCGAATAACGAGGACCGCGTGGTCGTCGTCGGACCTGTCATTGTGGATCACTACTTTTTAGGATCGACGTCGCGGCTGGATCAGACAGCTCCGATCCCGATCGTGGACGTACGCATGCGTAACTCGTTTGTAGGGCTTGGCGGTGGCAGCAATGCTGCCAACAATCTTGCACACATGGCGATGCCGGTGGCATTCGTGAGTGTGGTCGGTACGGATCCGGGGGGTAGGGCCTTTTTGGACACGGAACCGAACGAGCTCAAGCAGCTGTATGTGGCTCAGGACCCCAACTACCAGACGCCGCAGAAGAACCGTGTTTACGCGGGAGGTCGGCTGGTCTCCCGGTTTGACATGGACGAGAAGCCAAAGGCCAATGTCGAGGACAAAGTCGTCGACATGTTCATGAAGTGCGTCGATGACGTGCCGCCGCTGGCGATACTCATTTCGGACTATGACAAAGGGATCTGCACCGAACGGACGATCGGGGTCATTCTCCAGTACGCCCATGAAAAGAACATCAAGGTGATTGTTGAC
>SDBU01001680.1_pt1 | contig 30857 bp, 40 predicted proteins | sample 2277071 | NCBI WGS metagenome assembly SDBU01 (sample SAMN10397929, study PRJNA504765) | marine sediment metagenome | isolation source: marine sediment core GS08_GC12, 126 cmbsf | place: Arctic Ocean: Gakkel Ridge, Loki's castle | collected 2008 | reverse complement strand
GGACATCTTTGAAGTCCTCTATAAAATCTGCAATTCAGGCACGAGCATCCAAAAAATCAACCGAATAGGCACTTTCCCAAAGCTGGTCGATATCGAATTGACCAACTGCTGCAATATGCGATGTAAAATGTGTCCGACAGGCTGTGGAACCACAAGCCGCACTACCGGCTACATGGATACCCGGATGATTGAGCGGATTCTTGTCGAACTGTCCCGGTACAAAACACCTGTCAGGTTTATCCGGTGGGGCGAACCGCTGCTGCATCCGGGGATTTATGACGTTCTTCGCCGGGCAAAAGAACTTGAAATTGCCACCCACATCAACACCAACGGCCTTATGCTGTCGCCGTCGATATCTAAAATGCTCATAAGTACAGGCGTAGACAGCATTAAGATTTCCATGCAGGGCTACGACAGGCAGAGTTACGCCGTGGTCCGGGGCTTGGACCACTTCCAACAGCTTTGTGAGGACATCCGGGGGCTGGTGCTGGCCAGGGGTGATTCCAAAACGCCGCGGATTGTGGTGGGCACTACAATGGAGCCGGGCAAAACATCCCCATCCTTTGACTGGTGGACCAAGACTGGGCTCAAGGGCGTCGATATTTATGCAGGGGAAACCCTCGACCTGGCCGAAAAACGGGAGCCCCCCGACGTATGCCCGGAAGTCTGGGACAAGCTCTCAATCGACTGGGATGGGAAGGTGTCGGCCTGCTGCGGGGATTACGATAACTATATGACAGTGGGGGACTTAGCACACCAGACGCTCAGAGAAGTCTGGGTGTGTGAGAAAATAAAGAAATATCGAAAGAAGCTGGCGGAGCATGATTATGAGGGATTGGCGCTATGTCAACGCTGTGCCAGAGGAATATGAAGGTTGACCAGAACTTCGTTGTCGCCTACAGCCGACTGTTCGACTTTCTGGTCCGGCAGGGCGGCACAGAGGAGGTAACGCAATTTTGTGAGTTGTTTGCTGATTGTATCGCACGCGAAATGACCGAGCGGGTACGCGCCCGCGGGCTCTCAGGGGCGTTTGAATACTGGAGTTATACCCTTCCCCAGGAAGGCGCTACCTGCAAAATCACGCTGGACGTAAAAGAAGGCAGGCAGACACTGGATATCAAGATGCTCGACTGTCCCAGCGTCAAGCACCTGGATAAGCCGAATTGCCTGTATTGTAAGCACTGTGATGTGATTTACCGTCATCTTCTGGTGCCCCTCGGATACGACTACTATATCAATTATAACGGACATGGCCAATGCCACATAATAATAACGGAATTGTCTTAATTGGCGGTGGCGGCCATGCACGGGCCGTCCGGGATGTGATTGAGTCGCTGAATGGTTACAGTATTTCGCTGGGCGGACGGCCAAAGATTGCTATGGTGGTCGAGGACAGCCGTAAGCTTAAGCCGGAGGATTGGGGTGTGCTGTATCGGGAATATAAGCATTACGTCCTCGCTATTGGACAAGTTAAGACCGCCCAGCCACGGATAGATGCAGTCAGGCAAGCAAAGAGGGGGCGTATGCAATGGCCGACCATTATTTCCCCCAACGCATACGTGTCCCCAACAGCAAAAATCGGTCAGGGCACGGTCGTTATGCACAATGTCGTGGTCAATGCGGGGGCCCAAATCGGAGACTTCTGTATAATTAACACTGGAGCTATTATAGAACACGATACCGAGGTGTTTAATTTTTGCCACATATCAACGGGGGCCGTGCTGAACGGTGAGACGATAGTTGGATTCCGCACTTTTGTCGGCAGCAATGCTGTTGTGCTGAATCAGATAACGATAGGCAGCGATATCGTCCTCGGCGCAGGCTCTGTGGCCTGCTGTGATATTACGGAGCCAGGAATATACAGGGGTAATCCGGCGGGAAGAATAAAATAATGTCCAGAAAGTCTCGCCCTTTTATATGCCAGTGGTGCAAAGTCGAATTTATGTCTGTGCAAGCCAAGCCGAGATTGTGTAATACTTCCTGTAGAACTAAGTTTAGCAACAGATTTTATAAACCAGTCCCGTTGTTTACGTGGTGTAATGGATACTGTTTAATGGTGGCGCGGGGGCATCCATACGCCCGACCCCATAGCCGTAGGGTTAAGCGTGCTCGCCTAATCATGGAACAGATACTTGGCAGGTATTTGGGGCGGGACGAAATTGTCCATCATAAGGACGGTCAAAAATGGCACGATGTTCCAGAAAACTTAGAGGTTTTGCTTGCCAGCGGACACGGCAGCCTGCACGGAAAACTGCAAAATCGCACACGTAATTCTTTAGGGCAGTTTGCGTAGAGGACAATATGGCTATCTACATAATTGCTGAGGCGGGATGTAACCATTTAGGAAACATGGATTTAGCTCAACGGATGATTGAGGCTGCCGCTTTGGCAGGCGCCGATTGTGTGAAGTTCCAAGTATACGATACGGACGTGCTGGTTGGCGCAGATGACATTCGTGAGTTCTGCCGCGAATGTGAATTGTCGCCAGCCAACATCGCTCTATTGATGCAGGTCTGTAAGGACAACGGCGTCGATTTCCTCGCATCAGCATTTGACCTCGACAGTCTGCATATATTGGCCGAATTGGGGGTCAGGTGGCTCAAGATTCCGTCGGGCCAAATTCATAACGAAGAATACCTAAGAACCGCTAAACGGCTTTTTGGGCATCGAATCTACCTGTCATCGGGGATGTGTGTGTGGGAAGAATGGGCCAGGGCGCTGGACCTGGTGGGGCAAGAGGACTACGACCCCGCAGGAATTACGAGGATGCACTGTGTTACCGGATACCCAGTCCCCCTGGACCAGGCGAATATGTGGGGGCTTCGTAGCCTGGCGTGTTATTCAACGCGGTACGGCTATTCTGACCACACGATGAGCGATATCACGGCAATTATGGCCGTTATGCTAAGTTGCCGTGTCATTGAGCACCATTTCTATTTAGACGAGGTTAATTGCCCGGATATGCCCGCGTCATTTGGTATAGCCAAGTTATCGTCTTATATCCGCAGCATACGGGACGCAGAGGCTGCGATGGGGACGGATAGCCGCACTAAAATAATTCAGTCCTGTGAAGGAAAGCACTTGCAACGGAGAGACGAGAATCGCTAAGCTGTAATTAAACCAAAATAACCAGAGGGTTTGATTATGGCGACATTAGGGCTGACATTTCAGGAACTGTATCAGCGTGTCCAGAAGTTCCTCGGAACTTACGGCAGTAGCGGTGCGACCTCCGACAGCGCTGCCGAGACGGATTCCAAGGATTTCGTCAATAAGGCCTACAGGCGACTCATCAATGCCTACGAATGGACTTTCCTCACCGGCTACACTTCACTCAGCACGCAGCAGGGCACTTTGACCTATGAACTGCCGGAGGGTTTCCGCGGCCTTCGCACACCGTTTACGTTCACCAACGTCGTAGGCTATCCCCCGCCGACAGAGAGAACGGTTGATGAGATTGTGGAAATGCAAAACTATGGCGTCTTTAACTCCTGGCCCCAGTATTATGCTATCCGTGCGGGTCAGCACACCAGGGAGCTTGGTCAGCGATTTGAGGTGCTGTTTTGGCCTACGCCTTCTTCGGTCTACGATATGTTTTACAGCTATCACGTCATGCCCGAAAAATTAGAGGCAGATGCCGATATCCCGATTGGCGGGTCTGAATTTGCCGAGTGCCTGCAACAGATGGCCCTGGGTGTGGCCGAGGAAGAAAAAGATGAAGTTGGCGGCGGGCCGCAAATGGCGGCTGCTCAATCGCAGCTTACGACCTGTATCACAATGGACCAGAACCGCGAGCCCAGAAGCGTCGGCATGGATATGCCGCTGTATCCACTGACGGCGTGGGAAATGGCCCGCGGAACCACGAGAATCAACGATGTAACATATACAGTTTAGGAGACAAAAATGAGTTCGGGAAACATTGATTTTGAAATGCAAAACACGGAGTTCAGGGAAACTTCCGATGACCCGGTTGCAGTTATTACCATAAATGTTGCCGCGTCCCTGGGGAGTAAACAGGCCATCTTGATGTATATGAACAGGGCCCCTGGGACATACGCCGTTGCGTCGAACCCTGACCCGGATGGCGGTGTGAGAGGTCCGATGGCGTTCCAGTTTGCCAAGGGGTGTATTGGCATCGACACTAATGCGGGCACCTTGTTTATGAACAGTAACGCGTCGGCCCCATCCTGGACCGCACAGGTATAAGGAGAACCTAAGATGAGTTCAGGTAATATAGATTTCGAGCTACAACATGGCGACATAAGGCTGATAACTTCTGTGCCGGTCGTGATAATTAACATTAAATCCGCAGTAACTCTTGGCGGAAAGCAAGCTATCCTGGCATGTGTTAGCGGAGACCCGGCATCAGTGGCGGTCGCGGGCACCGGCCATGCGTTGATTTTCCACAAGGGCTGTTTAATGTCCCGCGTAGACAATGGCACGCTTTATGTTAATACGAATGCGTCAGCACCAACCTGGCAAGTTCAACAATAAGGGTATTTTCATCCCTCCTCCGATGGGCGTATGTGGTATTACACACATGCGCTCATCGTAGCGAGGTAAGGAATTTATTATGGGAAAAGAGGACCCGCGCGACTCACAGACTGTCGGTATTTATTCACCATCGCAAGACCTGTTTGCGCCGAAAAAGCCGGGTGGCCGTGTTCCCGGCACAAGCGGCAAAATTTCCAATTTGTCTTTCAGTGAGGCGGCCAACAGGGCCAGGCGCGCCAATGAGGAACGATATGCCCAGGGCCTTAGCCTCTGGGATGAAATCATCCAAAGATATCAGCCCGGCGGTGCATTCGGTGCCGGAGCAATGGCGTCATACGAGCGGGGTAAAACCAAGGCCGTCGGCGCCGGGATGCAGCAGTTAGTGTCAGCCGGGTTAGCTAATACCACCGTTGCAGCCACAATCGGCAAGAAATACGAGGAAGAAGTCGGCACGTCATTTCGGACACAACTGGCCGACATAGAAATGGGGCGGCTCTCTGAGGCCCAGGCGGGCAAGGCCGGATTTGTCGAGCGACGTGAGGATGTCGGTCCTGACCCGAACGTGGTAGCCAGGGCGGGCCAGCAGGCAGGATACGCCCAGGGAGCGCAGACAGGGGGAAGCGGTCTGGTGCGCAATCAGCCATTCCCTGAGAGTGCTGGCATAGCGGAGCAATTCGCCTGGCAGATATCCAGAGGTGGTGGCGGTGGCGGCGGCGGGTATAGTCCTGGCCGCGGTGGTGGACGTGGTGGAGGAGGATACGACCCCGGGGCGGGCCGCACTCTGGATATTGGCCGAATAACATACCAAGGCGAAGCGTCTCGTGCCGGAGAGTTTGCGCCAACCGGAACAGGTGGCGAAGGGGGACAGTTTGATGCGGATAAAATAAGGAAACAGTTCCCAGAATTTGCAGGAGAGGTGGGCTTTGAAGGTATGCTTCGTAGCGCCGCCGCAGGAGACCCGTCGCGTATAAATGCGTGGATGGGAGAAATAGGGACCAGCGGGACGGGTTCATGGGCCCGACAAAAGGAAAGGTACAGACAAAAGCAAGCAGCGGGAGGCGGCAACGCCCCCAAGCCCGGAAGTTGGACCAGCCTAAGCGGGGCTGGCGGTGCAGGTGGCGGGAGGTTTTAATGGCCAATGTCGAACTCCAGTTTCCAATCCAGGGCAAGAGCGAAATAACGGCTGCGGCCAAACAGCCGCAGTTGACCACTCCCTATATCAATAACGTCAGACCGCAGGATGTCATTAAAAATCGAATCAGGGGCGGACAACGTCCGGGGCTGGACAAGAGATATTCCCAGCAGATAGGCGGCAACTCCGAGTACCCGGTCATTGCTTTATTACAAATAACATTGGTGATAACATGAGTATAATAATAGGTGCCGCGGTTGCAGCAGACGCCAAGAATGTCTGGAAGATAAACGATGGTTTAACCGCCATCGAAGATAGTGCGAACCTCAACAGTTCGGCTACCACTCGTGTTCTGCGCCAAGATGCGGCGGGAAGTTTCTATGCCGCCGTAAACGAGAAAATCGCCAAGGTTGATTTGAACCTGGATTTAGATACTACCTGGGGCGACGGAGACTCCGGTTTGATTGACGCAGGCAATGTTAATATCTTTGATATGGATATTACCGCGGCGGGGAATATGGCTATGGTCGTCGGTGCCGCCGACGGCGGTGGCGTGGATTATTTTGACACTAACGGCGATTCGGTGTGGGACAGCGTGCTGGCGGCTGCTGCGCCTACCGGGTTGCTTTTTGATTTGGGTTCCGATTCTATATGGGTGTGGGACGGAAGCACGTACAAACTAACGAGAATCAACCGTGCCGACAATTCGACAACATTGTATGCCGTGGCCGGGTTCACCGCTGGTTCTACAGCTTGCAGCGGGATTCTTGTAGACCGCGTAAATTTCGGCAGCCCCTCCCATCTTTATATAGAAATATCGATGGTTGCCGGGAACAGGACGCTGTTTTGCTTCGACCCCGACAGGGTTGGCGACGGTGCGATTTGGTCAACTACAACGAATATGGTGGGCGGTTCGGCGCGTAACACGGGCCTTGCTATCGACTCCTCCGGCAATCTTTACGTCGTCGGTGCTCGTACAAACAGTGTTTCTGTTTTGAAAATAAACCCAAATACCGGTGCCATTGTAGCAAGTTTCGACACGGGGGCCAATACTCATGCCGTGGCGGTCAACAGTTCCGATAAAATCTTTGTCGTCGGCACCAAATCCGGCAGTAAGTGTGTGTGGCGGCTGGACACTGATTTGACCGAGGAAGCGGCGTTATCGACAACGGTACTCGACCAAAACATTGAAGCTCTTGCCGTAGGCGCGCCCAGCGGCGCCGTTGTTACGCCCAAGGATGTTAAATATACCAGACGACTTATAGCGATAGCCAACAATGAAGTATGGCATGAGAAGCCAGCCGGGACAATGGCTGTTGTTTCCGATTCCCAAAGCGGCGGCCTCGATGTTACCAAACCGTTAATCGCTACGGAGGCTTTCCAAAAGATATTCATTGCGAATGTTTCGATAAAGAAAGTAACAAGATTCGCTGACACAAGGTTGGTGTTTTCGACCAACGCAATAGCCGTATCCGATGTACCTCCTCATGGGACCATCATATCGTCAAAGAACCGGGCGGCGGCAATGGTAGTTGATTATGTGTTTCCTGTAAATTCAACCACCGTAAGCGCTGTCTATGGTTATACCACAACTTCGCTGAAATTCATCAACGCAGACAGCGTGGCATGGGGCTCCCGGTCGATTGGTACAGTCTCCGCTGTAACCGGGGCGTCGTTGCCGTTCTTCCATGATTATACCGTATACCCATCGGTCAGTACGACACCAAAAACATTCGGCTCGTTGCCTACCAGGGCGACTCTTATATGCCTTTACCGTGGCAGGATTGTGCTGGCGGGAGACCCGGCGGTTCCGTTTCAGTGGTATATGTCCCGGCAAAACAACCCCTACGATTTTGCATACTTCGCCGCCGACCCGCAGGCCCCGGTTGCTGGTGGTAATGCCGACGCGGGCGAACTCGGAGACCCGATAACCGCCCTTATTCCATACAAAGACGACTATCTCGTTTTTGGCTGTGCAAACACAATCTGGGTCATGCGGGGCGACCCCGCCGCCGGAGGTTCACTTGACGAGGTTTCATTGACGACGGGTGTCTTTGGCCCGATGTCTCACTGCTGGGACGACAGGGACAATCTTTATTTCTTCGGTACAGCGGGGATTTATCGGATTCCGCCGGGCTTCGGGCCGCCCCAAAATCTGACGATTGGCGTGCTGCCGAATATAGTCGCAGACCTGGGCGTTGACCCATCCACCCACAGGATAGTCATGGCTTACGACCGCAGGAGGCTTGGGGTCTTGATTGCCATAACGACACTGGCTACAGGTTCCAATGTCAATTACTGGTTCGACCTGAAAACCGAAGGCTTTTTTCCTGAGACATATCCCGAAGAAGGCGGCGTCTACGCCGCGGTTTACTACGAAGCCAGGGACTCAGATTATCGCAGGCTCCTGCTGGGCGGCAGGGACGCGTATATCCGGTATTTCAAGGATTCGGCGGAAGATGACGATGCAGGCAACAGCAATGAGGCTATTAGTTCCTATGTTACTTTCGGCCCCATCATGCTCTCACAGGACCCTGATAAGGAAGGCAAGATAATTTCTTTGACCGTCGTTACCGGCACGGACACGGATGGATTGAACTACGATGTTCATGTTGCCGACAGCGCCCAGGAAACCATCGACCAGGTTGTCGCCGGAAGCACGCCGTTCCTGACGGGCACCGTCCAGGTAGACAACCGGGTCGCCAGAATCAGAATTAAATGCAGGGGAATATATGCCCTTGTCAAACTATACAACAGTGCGGCGTCCGAGACATGGGCCATTGAAAAAGTCGTCGCTCAGGTAACGGAAGGAGGAAGAATATAATGGGCTTTGGATACACTTTCCCCGATGAGGATTGGCCAAGTTCTCGCAAGAGGCTGCGGCAGATAATCCAGAAACTTTCCAGTTTGAATCTTGGCCCGGAGGCTGCGCCTACTTTTGGCGGACTAACTATCAACGGCGACCTTGTTATTTCAGACCTGGTTCCCGGCAGGGTGATGTTCACAGGCACAAACGGAGAAGTTACCGATGACGGCGATTTCACGTTTGAGACGGACACGCTTACTGTTACGAAGCTGGCCGCTACAACCATGACCGGCAATCTGGACATGAACGGGAACGATATTGATGATGTGGGTTTAGTTACAATAACAGGAATTGGTAATGCGGCTCAACTTATTATTGGCAATGATAGTACTGTTACTTCATCCGTCCTAACTTTCAAAACAATCGGGGATGATGGTTCTTTAATCTATTCCGCGTCCACAGATACACTCGGTTGGAACAAAGCCCTGACTGTAGCAGGAATCGGAACATTTGAGAAAATAATTGTTAATGATATAGATATTGACGGACTCAGTATAGTCAGAAATGATACAGGTTCTTTCTTGGTATTGAGAGGACAGCCGACAGGGAACCCTGCTATTAACATTGGTGCAGGCGACACGATTTCCTTGAATTCTGCCAATCCTATACTGGCAGTAGATTTGACCATGTCAGGAGATTTGCTGGTTAGTGCCGGTGATGTATTTATAGGGCCAACAAGTAGTATGTTGGCACCGTTAAATATAACTGGAGATACCGCTGATATTGGAGACCGCCACGAAGGTTTATGGATGCGTAGCAAGGAAGGAGCCTGGATTGTTCAACTCAATGTAAGAGGTCCAAGATTAGAAATAGGAGGAGGTGGCAACTTAGATACTACCCCTGCTATGTCAGTCAATTATAACACAGGTAGAGTAGGTATTGGGACGACAACTCCAACCGTTCCGCTGTCAGTTTTGGAAAAATCCGGGAATACAGGAATCGGCGGCTTCGCAGTAAAACTCACAAATAAAACCGGCTTCGACACTGTTGCCGGACAGTTAGTGATAGCGTCAGCCGGGACCGATGATGCTTTTGCCACCGCAGCGATAAGTGGCGACAATGTTATAGGAATTGTTCTCGATGGAGGTGTCGCCGACGGCAGTGAAGAATGGATTGTCATATCCGGGATAGCCGACGTTCTCATAGATGCCGGTGGTTGCCTTCATGGAGATAGAATGATATCTTCGGCAACCGCCGGGAGTGCGGACGTGTGGAATGTTGGTGGTGCGGTGGCAACACATTTCCTGGAGATAGGCCATTGTATAGAAACCAGGGTGGGGGCAGGGCTGGCAAGATGTATATTACACTTTAACTAAAAGGGATGAATCATGGCGAAGCAAAACAAAAAGACGAAGAACCAGGAATTGAAGCATTTGTATGATAAGATGGGTCGGGTGGCATATCACCTGGCGCAGGCCGAGGCCGTGTTAGGAGAGGCCCAGGCGGCGCATCAGCGGCTGCGAAAGCAGGCGGTCGATATCGCTAATCAGATATCACAGGCCGAAGCCGTGAAAGAATCAGGAGATACAGATGACGATAACGGTTGATTATACCCCGGTCGGAACGGTCTATGAAACAGCCAGGCGGGCGGGCAGCGTCCAGGCCCAGCTACAGATGTTCCAGATGCGCCAGCAGCAGGAAAACTTTGAAATGCGCCTCAAGGCCGAACAGGACGCCCGCCAGTGGACCGAGAGGATGCGTCAGGAGGCCTCCGCCGAGGACTATCAGCGGACCCTGGCGATGGCCCAGGCCAAGAGCCAGATTGACTTTGACTCGGACATACAGATGTATCAGCGTAAACGCATGATGATGATGAGCGAGATTGAGCAGATACAAGGCGCCGACTTTCTCACCCAGGACGACAAAGACGAATTGGCCAGGAGGGCTTATGGTAAACATTTCGGCGTTACTTTGGCTAATACCACCATGGAGAATTTCCTGGAAAAACAGCAATATAAGTCCGCTGTTGTGCGGCAGTTGCAGGAGCGGGTGGATTCTGAGGAAATGTCGCCGGAGGAGGCCAGGAACTACGCCGCCGCCAGCGGAATCCCGTATTCGGCAAATATGTTCGTCCCGGAGAGTGAAAAATTACGGATACGGCGGGACAAGCTGGGCGCCCGTTTCCGCAGCACGGTTGCAGCCCTGGAAGATTACAAGGAAGGTACGGATTGGTTGGGCCGCGAACGAGTAGAGATATTTGACCGCGAGAGCCGGGAATGGAGAGAGGCCACCCCGCGAGAGGAGGGTAACTATGAGCGGCTGGTGGCGGAGTCTGCTTCACTGAATGACGAAATGCTTGGGATTGAGGAGATGTCGCTCAGGCAGATACCCCAGCAGGAAATCGACGCATACCTGGCCCGGCTTGGCCCGGAGGTAAGGATTGGCTGGGACCTGGCCAAGGCCGAAGGTATCAGTTTCCCTGAATTTTTATCAAAAATTGGCAAGCTGCCAAAAAAGCCGAGGGCGCCGTCGCTGCTGGAGAAAATTTCTCCCATCGGCGCCATGAGCTATATTGCAGGGGCCAGATAACATGCCAACCCCATTCGAGCAATGGCTCGCCGACAATAAGAAAACACCCAATGTCATGGGCGAACAGCCCACGGCAGTGCTTGAGCCTGCGTCATTCGGCGAATGGCTTAAAAGCGAGCCCGTTATTGATGCCGAACCGCTGACTGTTGGCGAGAAGGTCGCCGAAGTCGGTAAGGCCGCCCTCAGAATGCCCCAATACGTGGCTGCCAATGTAGGCGATGTCATCCAGTGGGTTGCAGAACAACCGCTGGCTCCTCCGGGATTACTGTTTCAGCTTTTCCCGCAGATAGAGCAGGCCCTGGTGCCCGATGAACTTAAGGCCAGGCACGATATAGCCAGCAAGAAGGTTGTTAAATTTGCAAAGAACATCAGCAGCCACTGGCGCAAGGCCGCTGCGACAGGTGTGGAGGCCAAGGACCCTCGTATTGAACAGTTGTCATGGTCGGAAGCGCCGGTCCTCAAAGGCCTGGTCAGTGGGATAGAGTCATCCGGCTCATTCCTGACAGCGGTTGCGGCCGGTATAATCACTAAGAATCCTACAGTCGGGCTGGTACTGCTTGGAGCCATGTCGGGCGGTGGTACTTATGCCGAACTGCGAGAACAAGGTGTTTCGCCGGAACTGGCAAACGCCATAGCCACATTGTCCGGCACCTTTGAGGCGGTTACAGAGAAGGTGCCATTTAATGCGATATTTAACTCTACCTCCAAAAACTTACTGACCAAATTCCTGAAAACAGCGTCTACCGAGGCCCTGCAGGAGTTTTTCCAGAACATGGGCGAAAATTACCTGAAACACTTTGCCACTGAATACACCGAGACAGGCGAGCCGTCGGAGGCCCTGAAAATCTCCTGGGCCGAGTTGATGGAAAACTGGCAAGACGCGATATCCGGCGGCCTGGTGATGGGTGGGGCCGGGGCGGCGATGACCGGCAGGGCGGGGCTGAAAGGTGCCGAACCCGGCTTGGCGGAGGCAGCGCCCATGCCGGAGATGGCGCCGGAGGAAAAACAGCAGCACTTTACACAATGGCTTTTGGCCAGGGTGGGTGGCATTGAAGGCGACATGCAAATCCTTGCGGAGAAGGTAGACTTGGCCGAACCGGAATCGGAAGAACAACAGGCTGCGGCGCAGCTTGCAGCCAGATTTGGCAAACAGGCAATATGGTTTACTGACCCAGCGAATATTGTTGGTGTGTATGGTTCAGTTGACCCCAGCCAGCCTGGTATGATTTTTATGGACACACAGGACGAGAAACCAGTCGTTACTGTAATGACCCACGAGTTTGTCCATCATATAGAACGCGACGCCCCGGAAGTCTACGACAAATTGCGGGCTTCTATTGAAAAATATACAATGGACAGGGCGGCCTATGACAAAAGCAGGCCCAGCGTAAGAATGCTGCCGGAGGATGCAGCTAACCGTGAATTTGTTGCCGACATCGTTAGTCAGGTTGGGCTGCAGCCGGACTTCTGGAACAACGTTGCCAGAGAGGAACCGGGTGTCCTGGAGAAAATCATTGCCGCTATCCGCAAGGTCATCGACCGGGCGTTGGGCCGGGAAGCAGGAGATGTAAAATTCCAGGCGGAAGAATGGGCATTTCAGCACATCCAGGATTTCGTCCAGATTCAAAAGGCCGCCGAGGAGGCATTCAGGGCGTGGGCCCCGGAGGCAAGGAAGCAGGCCGGGCTTCGTAAGCTCAGGCAGCAAGCTCGCAAGAAGGCTGAGGCGGGCGAGGAGATATCCCCGGAGGAAATCAAACTCCTGCAAATGAAACCCCGCCATATCAGGGAAATGGTGGCCGGGGAGATTCAGGCCAGCCAGAAAGAGTCGGTCAATAAGCGGGTGCGAAAGATTGCCTCGGAGGCCGAAGGCCCGTTTTCTGAACACGCATGGACATTCCTGTCTAAGTTGAGCTACGAGGAGGGGCTATCGGACAATACCGTGGCGGCGTACTTGACCGCGGTTCGGGATTTTTCCAGGTTCTTCAAGGGGAACATTCAAACCGTGAGGCCGGAAAATCTGCGGGCATATAAACAACAAATGTCCAAGGCCGGTAAGTCGGCTGCCACAATAAACTTACGAATGAGCGGGTTAAATGAGTTTTTTGGCTTCCTGACCATGACAGACCAGATTGCCGGAAATCCCATGCTGGCGCTGGCCGATGAATTGGTCAAGGGTCCAAAGACGCTGCCAAAGGTTCTCTCTGTCAGCCAGATGGGCAAGTTCGTCAGGGCCGTCAAAGAGAAAACCCGCAGGAATCTGCTTGAACGGAACATTGCTATGGCCGAACTACTCTGGGCGACAGGCGCCAGGGCGACAGAGATAACCGAGATTAAGGTGAGGGACCTGCGATTAAGTGAACGACTCGTGGCGATTCATGGCAAAGGGGACAAGGAACGGCTTGTGCCGATAACCACAACGTCGGTCAAGGCGTTGCAGGCGCACATCGACAAGGCCGGGCTGGAGGGACACGAGTACCTGTTCCAGACCCGCCGCGGCGACCAGTTGACCCGGCAGGATATGGGGCGATTTGTAAAACAGTATGCCAAAAAGGCAGGCTTGCCCGCCTGGGTCAGTGCACATACGCTCAGGCACACATTTGCCACGCAGTTACTGGAAGGCGGGGCCGACATCCGGTTCATCCAGGAAATGATGGGCCACACCACCCCGGAGATAACAGCGCTCTACGCCCATGTTACGATAGCGAAGAAAAAAGAGGCGTTCAAAAAGTACCATCCGTCAGAGGTCGGGGTGCTAAAGAGAAAGAAGCAGGTGCAGTTTGCCGAGCGTAGAACCAGGCGAGCCTACAAAATCGGCCAGTTTATTCAAACGCCCGAAGGTAAACTTAAACGGGTGCCCACCGTCAGGCAGGCGGCCCAGAAAAAGGTCGCTCGCCAGGTGGGTATGGAAGTGGAGGCCAGGGTCGTTACCGAGGCCGAGGCGCTCAAGGCCAAAGAACGGGCCGCGGTTACTGCCGCCAACGTCGGCTACAAGGCCGGACTGGCGATGGGCAAACAGAAGGCCCTTGAGCTAAAGAACAGATATAACACCCTGGCCGCATGGCGAACAGAGTTCAGGAAATACGTCAAGGCGGCGCTTCCGGCCAGTGTCCAGGGCAGGATGCTCACCGCCCTGGAGGGTATTAAGGGCGAAAAGTCCTACGAAAAGGCCCTGCGGCGGCTGGTGGCGGAGATTGAAAAAACCCAAGGCACAGAAGCCCGGACCCGCCTGCAGAAGCAGGTCAAGAAGATACAGAAAAAATGGGGCCGTAAGGGAACATTCGGCGGCTATAAACTGCTGCCGGAATACGAAAAAATCCTGACAGACCTGATGAGCTGGTTCACCACCAAAAGAGAGCCGATGCCAAAGGACTACGCCAACCTTAACGAGCTTCTGCAGTGGGCCCTGGACGAACAGGAAGCCCTGGAGGCCAAGGGGCAGACTGACTCCCCCTTCCACCAGTTCGAGGTCGTAGCGACCATCCAGCGGCTCCAGAAAAGCCTTGGGGTGGTCAGTGTCGCCAAGTGGCCCGCTGAGAAGATAGACCAGATAACCGACGCCCTGCTGGCAGTCGTGTACCAGCATTTATATGACCGGGAGGCCTTCAACCGCATTATGAAAGAGCGGCTGGATGCCGATATCTCGCAAGGTACAGTAGACGTTACCGCGGCCAAGGGTAAGCCGGTGGTGCCGACCATTACGGTCGGGGCGCAGGCCGAAGGGATATGGGAAAAGGCCAAGGCCGAGGCCGGGGCCCTTGTCGGCAGGAGGAATTATAACCTGTCGGCCCTGTCCAGGATAATGAGCGGAATGAAAAAGCTGGGTCCCACATGGAAGCGGCTGGCCGGTGATATCGAGCAGGGCCGCGGCAAGTCGCTCCGTCATCGCCAGCAGGTCCACGACTATATCCACGAAATGCTCAAAGAAGCCGGTATTTCGGCCAGGGAGTTGATGTCGTGGTCCAAGGTCCTTGGCCGCAGTAAGTGGACCGGCCCTGAATGGGTGAAGAAGATATCCGAGTTGGACTGGGACGCCGAGAACAAGAATTTTCAGCGTATACCCACGAAATTCATCGAAGTGTCCCTGGAAAGCGGTAAAACGCTCAGGGTTTCCGTCGGAGAGGCGCTGGATATCTACATGCACACCCGCAACCCGGATAATTATAAGGCCCTGACCGGCGAAAACGGTATATCCTTCTACGGCAAACCCGTCCAGGAAGGCCAAAGGCTTAGCGATAAGGATGTGGATAATCTTACCGAAGTATTATTTAAGACAATGCCTAAGGCCAGAAACATGGTCGATATCTTAGAGCGGGCCCTGGCGTTTCAATCCAATGAGGTCAATAAGGCGTCCCGGCGGCTTTTAGGTTACGACCTGGCAACGCTGCCGGGCTACTGGCACATTCGCAGGCTGATGCCAAAGGTCCCCCGCGGTAAAAAGGCGGCATTTACCTATGAGACTATCGAGGGCAGGAGCCATTGGAAAGAACGTGTCGGCGGCAAGCAGCCGTTGGTTATCGGCGACGCAATGAATAACTGGATTGAAACGGCCAATACAGGCGCTGATTATATTGGCTTGGCCGAGCCGCTGCGCAACGCCAAGACAATGATAGCCGATAAGGATTTCCGGGCCGCCGCAGAAAACAACGGCTTCGGTAAGTATCTCAATGATATAAGCTGGCAGATTGGCCAGATAGAAAATCCCGGTTCCGACAAGGTATGGTCCGACCGCTGGCTGGCTGGCTGGACGCGGAATGTTACCAGGGCCATTTTCGGACACAACCTGAGAATCGCGGCACAGCAGGAGATATCTGTTTTTCTGGCCTTTGCCCACCTGGATTTCAAGTATGCCAAAGCGCTTAGGCCGTTCGTAACGGCAGACATCGTCAAACGTATGGAAGCATGGAGTCCCACCATTAAGGACAGGTTCGCCGGGCATATGTCAAGAGAAGTCGGTGATATCGCAGAGACGGGCGGGCCCTTGCGGTACTGGACAGGAAAGGACCAGTACGCCAACCATGGAACATACTTAATCAGGCATTTCGACAAGAGGGCCATCGTTAATGTCTGGCGAATGGTGGAGGCCGAAGTAGCCGACAGGGCGGAATTTAGCCATTTGAACCGTGCCCAGATGTTGAGGAATGGTGCTTATCAGGCGGCGGTGGTTGCTCGTGCCGAACAGATTATGCGGGACACCCAGCCGACATGGCACAAGGTCGACCGTTCAATCATCGGCTCCAGCCCGAATATGGCCGCCCGAATCCTGACGATGTTCCACTCACAGCGGGAGAAAATGGTGCAGATGGGCGGCCAGGCCAATGCCGAATATGCAAACAGCACCAAAGATACCCCCGCCAAGCGTAAATTAGCCAGGACTTACGGCATGATTGGGCTGAATCTGGCTATGGTGAATGCCTGGAAGGTGGTGTTTTCGGTACTTGTCATGCGGCGAAAAGACGAGCCGGAGGAATGGCTGACGAATGTGCTGGCTGATATTCCCGGAATGTTTTATATCCTGGGGCCGCCTGTCAGGGAATCGGTCAAGGCCGCCAGCCGCACGTGGCGGGGCAAGCGGGTGTACCAGTTGGGTGCGATATCCCTGCCGCCTTTCAAGATAGTCGAATCGGGAAGGGAAGCGCTGTATGCCTGGGAAAAGGTTGCATTTGAACTGCTGGAAGGCCATAATGTGGAAAAAGAGCTGTTGAAAGCGGGCGATAAGACCTGGGAGTTCAGCCAATACGCCCTGGGCCTGCCGTTTAAGTCGGTTACTGACATTGCACAGGCATGGAGCGATTAAGATGGCGAAGAAAATAAACGGTTACGCTACCTGGATTATGATTGGGCTGCTGGTATTTGGAATGATAACCGGTGGTGTAGTGTGGGCGGTGCGGGCCGAGGGCAAGATTGAACTCAACAAAACCAACATCAGCCATGTCGCCGAAGATATCGGAGAAATTAAAGATGACATTAAAACTATTTTGGAGAAGTTATGAAAAAGCGAAAGATTTTTTGGTTCGTCGCCATCATTGTTACGAGTATAACATTGGGGTGTGTCCAGGAACTAAATCCCGTAACAGGCGAGCAGGAATCACTGTTGGACCCGGTGGTTGCCGCCCAGATAGACGCGGTTGCCGAAGCGGTGCCGGGGATGGCGGCACTATTGGCGATATTTATTCCGGCGCTGTATCCTCTGGCGGGGATTGCCGCCGGGGCAGCCGGTGCGTGGGCCAAGATGAGGCCGAAACTGAAAGTCGCCCGTACTGAGGCCGAAACCTACTACACGGTAACTGAATCCCTCGTTGAGGCGATTGAGCAGTACAAGACTGACAATCCTAAGGAATGGGCGAAGCTGCGGGCGAAACTGGGCGACAATATCGGCGACAATACGGAGGCTGTTATACGGGCACTGCGGGGCTTACCTCAGAAGGACTAAGGTAAACTCTTGTTCCTGGTTGCTCGTTGAGATAGAGCCCGATAGAAACTTGCCTGATTTGCTTGTCGTCCACATAATAAATGCCGTTAAGCGCGTCCATGACAAATTTTAGGTAATTGTCTATGTCCCCGCGAAGGGATTTGCCAAAACATAGAACAACCAAGGTCAGCCCCCCTGTCAGTGGCACATCCGGCCTGCACTGGGCCATTGCCTGGACCAGGAACGATTCCTTGTCCTTGGCCGATGGGTCATACTTACCCCCTCCCTTGCGGTCGCGGTGTCGCTTCTGGAGGCGGGGTTCGCCTGGGATGGTGAAGGATATTTGTTTCATTTATGGCCCTTTCTCTCTATATATCCGTTCCACAATAGCGCCCTGTTTTGGCGACAGCGACTCCAGCTTGCGCCATTCGTCTAAACGGGCAATCTCCCAATCCGTCAGTCGGCACCCATATCGTAGCTCCCGCGCGGCCTGTATCTCCTGAATCATTTTCTGCCACTCAGCCTGTTCCTCGCTCATTTTTCCACCTCCCGCAGGTACTTCCTCCCCGCCCTGGACGTTGCGTATTTACCAAACTTTACCACCACCAGTCCATCCCGAACAAGTCTCTGCAGATGCTCGTGGACACAAGCCCCGCTTCGCTCAAGCACTTCTCCCATAGCGCGAACGGTAGGGGCGCAGCCATGGACCGCTTTCCAGTCGCCCAAGAGTTTAAGCACCCGGAACCTGCCCGGCCTCATGCGATAATATATGTCTCGTGGAAATTTCATGTTATCGCATCTTTCAAAAACTCCAGCAGGAATAAGCGGGGGGCGACAAGGATTTTAAGCCAGGTCAGATTAGTAAATAATATCGTGGCCCCGCCGCCATAAATTACGACGTGGAATAGAAAACACAAGGATGGGCAGAATAAGCAGCCTTTAGTGGTGGGACACTCTTTTTTACAATCCACTGCCGCAACCCACAAGAGAAACTTTCTGCTGTAATAAATCCCCACCAAAAAGGCGGCCAAGAGCACAGCGAACCACATCGCGCTTCTGATTCCATGCCACCATAATATCTCTTTGACCAGAATCGGCGATTGTTCGCAAAGGAAATCCACCGCTTTAGCCAGCCCCTCTTTAGTGCCCTCGATAATTGGAATAATCTGTGCCTTGATTTCTTCGTCCATTTCAAGCTCCTAATAATTCCTGTAATTTTTCGCTCGTCATGCAGCCCTCCCGGAACACCAGGTCGCTCCGGTGGTATTGCTGGTGGTGTGGTATACAGAGCCACGTTACATCCAGCGGCTTATCATAGTCATCATGGTGAGCCTGGATTCTTCTGCCACACTCACCGAGTCTTTTGTGGGCACACGGCCCGATAGTTAATTCTCCCGCTCGTATGGCCTTCCACATTATACGGTGGCATTTGGTTTTTCCCCGGTTGTGTTGCCGGTACAGCTTATTATTCCGGCGAATTTCCTCGCTGTGCTCTTTGTTATACAACCTCTTGGTCGCCTTTATTCTGGCCCTGTTGGCCCTGCGGTACTCCCTTGCGTACTCAAGGCAAGATGTTCGGTGTCTGGAGTAGTATGTTTCCATGAGTAAACTCAATCGTGTATTTCCAGCCAAATTGCAATCCCAAGCATCGTTGTTATTATAGGGATAAGGGCTATGTACCATCCAATCCAGAGCTTTGTGAAAAATGTTTCCCACCTTGAAAACGAACCCAGGAAAAGTAATATGGTCAACGCTATAGTTATCGCCATTACCATGTAAGAGGCGACTTGAATATGGTCTCCGGTAATCAAAACAAGACTCCAATAATTAAAATGGACAATCCTCCTCCAACTGTTTAGAATGGGCGTCCGTGCCCGTGTCCCCATCCGTGGCAGGAGGAGGGTGATGAAAAGCGTCTTTAATTTCCTTAACCTGCTTCCGTATTTCCTTGGACATGGCCAAAGGACCTTTTTTCTTTGGTTTTGTAAAGTTTTTTCGGGTAAAATTAACTTTATCTTTATAAAATGCCGCTCGTTCGACCATCAGGCCTCTTTCGGTTACGTCAGACCGGACAACCCACTCTGTTCCATCCGTCTGATTCAGCTTTATGCACATTTTCCTGGCCGCCAGGATATATTGCTCGTTCGGTATATCTTTTAAGTGCGAGCCTTCCAGTATTATCGGCAGATACCGACCCGTGGTTGGGCCTTTAATGCACTGGACGAATACGGTCGGCTCGTAATACCGCTTCTCTTGTTGAACCCTGCCGCCTTGGGCAACCTTCTGGCGCTTGGCTGCTCGTTTTTTCCATGTCCTCACACAGGCTTCCCAAGACGCAACAGGTGTACGGCTCTTGCCGTAAACCCAGCCACCCATATCGTAAAAATTCAAAAAATCCTCAGCATCTATATCAAACCCAATGCTGTCGGCGTATTCTTTAACCTGTTGAACTGTTGGTTTATCCATAACCAGACCGGCTGCCAGTGGACTGTAGTAAAATCCATCGCTCGTTCAAAGGCATCCTTTATTTACGGGTAGGGGATTATAATTTCGTCCAGAGTACCCCGGCCAGCCGGTGGACCTGTTCCCCGTAAAGGAACACTTCTTTTCTTCCGTGAGGGTGGAAGGCGGGAAGGTATTTACGCGACCCGCTCCTGAGAACATCCATGAAATCAAAAAAGGCCGCCTTTGACGTGTCCCGGAGGGCGGCGAGCCGGGTCAAATGAAAGGAGTCCTCTATGCCAAAGGAACCCATAATCATAAAAAAAGCCCACGCCGGAAATTCTGGTGAGAACAGCCGGACGGGGCTTTTATAAACACAACTTAATTGTTCACTGTTTCTCACCATGCCCAAACTATACCACACCCGCTCGTTTTGTCAAATCAAAAATAAAAAATTATTGCAGGGCCGGGAAACGCGACGCAACCCGACCCCGCGGTCAGGAGGGTGCTAAACTTTATAATCCTTAATCATCACAGCAAATCGCTCGTGGAAGTTACCCAGCGACTCGCCCCAATCTTCCGTATCTGCGATATTGTACCTGTCGGTTACAATACTACACAACTCTTGTATGGTGGCTTTCCTGACTCGCTTATACCCGCCCATCGCCCCCAACCGGCCTTCAAGAACACCTAACTTGCTCATATCCACGAGCAGCCCGGCCAGCGTACCTCGCGGCATTCCCAAAACCTCTGCGATATAGAAAGCAGGCACGAGCCCGTTGCGGGTCTTTGTGTTGTCGATAACCTCAAGCGAGTGTACCATATAAACCACCTGGTCCGGCAGCGGCCCGCGGGGGCCGGTTTTTTCGCGGTATGGTCCCCTTTGTTTATGATTAGCCATCTTGTCTCCGTTCATATTCCAAGGCGTGCTTTATGGCCCGTTTACACAAGCCAAGGCTGGTTGCTCTCATCGCAGCCGTGTATTGTATTCGATACGAGTCCAGTATCGTCCTCAATGCTTCAATTTGTAGTTCAAGATTTACTATATACACAGCGTTCTTTGCCGCCGCCTCCAGTATTTCTGCGTCCGTCGTTTTAAGTTCTTTGATTCGCTTACGGTATGCCGCTCCGGCCAACTTACCGCCGCTCAGGTCCACCACGATGTCAGCATCCTCAATATAATCCATCATATTGCCTTAAAAACACCCCGTAATCCTTAAAATTTACGACGCCGTCCTTATTGATGTCCAAGGGGTTGTGTTTGTGTTTGTCTTTGGTCAGCCACCTGTTGGGGGCCAGCCGGGCAATTATCTTTATTGCACGTCCAGGAGCCAGCCACCAGGGGGCCAGCCGGGCATCTATCTTCATTGTATATCCACGAGGCAGCCAGCACACTACAACATCGCCAGCCCGTACCAACAGTGGCTCCGGCTTTTGGGGAAACGCCACCAATGGTAATATATAACCGGACCGCCATAATTGCCTGTCGCAGCCTGCGCACCGGCCAGCCTCATGGACTTGAATATCAATCGTATAGCACGGAGCCCCATTGGGGTCCACGATTGATAATTCCGCGTCGATATCGCCCAGACCCGCACTCTCGGCGGGGGCGTGAAAGCCGACCGTATACGGCCAGGCCTTTTCGGCTATCGGGGCGACATCGTTACTGTCATAAGGCAAGGGGGTGATGAAGGGTGCCGCGGTCAAAACCCATTCATCGTCAGCCACCCTCACCTTAAACCATCTGGAATGAATTAAAACGCCCTCGCCGCTGGCGTTGGGGTCATTTGAAGGTGGATAGGCTTCTGATAGTGCACATTCAACCAACGCTGGCTGAATTTGTGCAACCGCCACCTTTGGCAAGGGCGCTGTCGGGTTTACTGGAATAGGGACGTTCGGGTCGGGCGGGGACATGGACATCATCGAAAACCCTCCTATTGGCGAGGTGCCTTCATAAACAAGACCTTGCCAGGACAAACCAAGGCCCCCCCTTGGCATATTGAACAATACCCCCATTTCCTGGCAAAACAGCACTTCCGATATCGCGTCCGTGGAATCTGCCATTCCAAGGGTGTGCCATGAGACGCTATAACCATTGCTCACGTACATATTGTTCGGCCAGTCGGATGCGCCGAAATAGATGGTTGCAACGCCGTTGTCGTCCGCAATGACAGTTATGGCACCGGCAGGGGCATCGTCTATGTCATCGCCCGACGATACGGCAAATGTTCCGAGTACGGGGCCATTCCACGCATTATAACAGTCGTCAGAAGCCGTAAACTGCGTGTGTATTCCCGGCTCATCGAACGTTTGCCCGGTGCTAAAGCTGTGGGTAACGCGCCACCCGAATGCCGCCTGTGATGGAAAGCCGTCAGCCGTAAGCTCCCACGCATCCAGCCAGGGCACAGGGCCGGTCGCGTTCATTCGTTCCACGACGGGCGGCCCAAGATACTTCATTTCCGGCGGGGTGGTGTCCTCACAGCCCCAAATTATACAGAGTGTAATGAGGGCGGCAGCAACAACCAGAGCCATTGCAGTCCACAACAGGCATTTCTCCAACATTATCCACTTCATAATTATTCCCCTTCAATTTTTAGTTTCCAGTACGGCTTCCTTCCTTTTGGTTTTACCTGGGTCCATTCTAACACAAAATCGCCTGCGACCGCGTTCTGTCCCGGCACAAGCATTTCCTTAACCTGTTTTTCTATCGCGTTACACTCGGCCCTACCCGGCTTGAGCCGCTGGTAAAGGGCGACCGCCGACAAAACATCCGGCGCGGTAATTATCTTAGTTTCGGTGCCGATTTCAAGGTCCGGCATACAGATATGGGCAAATCGGCATTCTTTGCAGTAGTCGGGCCGGTTGATTCTTGCCTCCGGCGGCGTTTTTGCCTTGACAGCCACATTGACCCGTTCGGCTTTTTGCAGCAACTCCTCGACGAAACCCAGGTCAACATCAAACTCGACGGGTTTCCAGTTTGCGTAGATATTTGACTTGTCCACAAAGAAAATGACACACTTTTCCAGATTATGGGCGAACGAGTACAGCATTAGCTGTGCGATATAGCCGGTAGACCACGTGTGCGTATGGAGGCTCTGTAAATCATAGTAGCCACGATATGGATTCTGCCCGGCGGTCTTGATATCGACGACGGCAAAGGTTTTCCACTCTCGTCCACAAAATGCCTGCAGGAATCCGTCTATCGACCCGGATATCTCATGCTCGGCTAACAAACTGTCGGCGGTCGTTACCTGTTGGCCGACAATCCTCAGCGGCGGGTCGCAGTTTGGCCCGACCTGGGTATTGAAATAAGCCATCAGTATCGGCTCAAACACCTTGCCCTGCTCAAAGACGCCTGCCAGGCTGTCGGGAATGGTTTTACTTTTGTCCCAGTCAACCCGACAGTGATACAGATACCGCTCGCACGGGTGCCCCATACTGCTAATCCTGTTTACATGACACGGATAGCTCTTTTTACGCGGCTCAAGGGCCTTGGATATTGCGGGGGCTAAGTCAATCATTGCAAATCTCTCCACAGATTTTTGCCAATTCCTCCAAGGTAACTCCTGCGCCTTCTGCGGCGCTTTTCAACACCTTGCCGACAAAAAGCAATAGCAGTTCTATTGTGTCGTGGCCAAGGCCGCCTTTCTCTAACCTAAAATGCGCCGACCCCACCATCGCCAGTGCGTTCGTAACCAGTGAAGTTGGAATGACGCAATAATCACTGCCAAACGTTGCGTGTATCGCGGCCCTGGCCTCGGCGACCCCCTCTTTGTCCTCGTCTATCTCTACAAATCTGCGTTTTGCTCGCTTAATCACGGTTTTCCTCCTTAAATTTATCCCACACCTCTTTCGTCCGGGACAGTGTTACGTTTAGCCTCTTGCCGCGAAGCATTTTATATGACGTTACGCCTTTGACGGTGCCTTTGTCGCCCTCGAACTGTGTCAGGGCCAACAGGCACGCCTTGGCAATCAAATCGCGCTCGGCGATATCGGCGGCGTCATTGACTATAACCTCAACGTCGCCTTGTTCGTAATGGCACATCAGGCCAGCGTCCACTATCTCATAGACCACAGCCGCTAATTCAGCCTGTTTCGTGGAATCGGCCTTGCTCGTGCCGCCCTTGGTACCCTTGGCGTAAGGAACGCCGTCAGAGGCCACCTCAGAGCCGTCCTGCCCGGTTTGTTTCATAATCCGCTCCCATTCGGCCACTGGAATGTTACGGATACCAAGAAGGGCCCGTATAGCGTTCCCTTGACAACGGCGGTAAGCCGCCATGCGAATATCGTTTTCGTTGATGTCCTCCAATGGCCGCCATTCGCCATCGCGTTTGCCCAAAAACACGTCCCTTGTGCTGTACGTCCCGGTCGAATATAAGACCCGACCTTTAAGCTGTGCCCTGCACTCGTAAACATATCTGTACCCCTTGCCATGCTCGTCGGTAAAGTCGTCCCTGCCAAGACACTTAAAATCGCTGAGCTTAATCGGGAACAGGCGGGCAATTCGCTCGGCCCCTGCGGAATTAAGGGCCATCTTATCGCCAAACCTTTGCCAGTCAGGCGGATATGTCTGTGTTACCAGCATCGTCTCTTGGGCCTTTTTCATCGCCGGGGCGTATTTGGCCACTTCGGCAAGATATTTGGCCTGTTCGGCAGGCGATATGTCTTGTTCGACCAGTACGATGTCACCGGTCGGTTCCGGCTCAAATTCCGGGGTCGGGTGCTCGTCCATCAAGCTCTCCTTCTCGTTTTGATAAATATTCTAAAAACACCTTTTCGGCTTCTATTAGGGCGTCATATTTGTCCAATAGTATGTTAAGTTGTGCCGCGGTCTCTATCTTCTTGCCGACAGCTTTGGCGTACCTTATAAAAATAGTGTGCCGCATGTCAGAGATATGGACTATTCGGTTCATGCAGCGGCGCCGAAACGTCTTGAACGTCGATGGTTTGTATGGTTTCGTAACGTCAGCCATTGATTCGTCTCCGTTTACGTGGTTTTCCTTTATTTACTGCGGCTATCCCCTTGACCATAGACCTTAGCCCCTCAGCCATAGCAGCGTTACCAAACGCCCTAAAAGTCATATTTAGCTCAAAGGCGGCACAATAGATACGGTGCACCTTCTCGGCTTCGTCGCCAATAGTCTTATTCAGCTTCAACTGTTTGGGGTTATTACGCTCCATCATTAGCCCTTTTGTTTTAATCGTCGTCGTCGTATTCTGTTGGGTCAGGGTATTGCTTGAGCACCTGAATCTGCTTTGCTCGTGTTATTTTACCGATACCATACAATGCCGTCAACTGCTCGCTTTCGGGCCCCACGCCGTCCCTGGCGTCCCTGAGCTTGATTCCGTACCTGTGGCATCGCTCGTACACCTGCCCCAGCGTCAAGCCGGTTTGTTCTGCAATAAACCGCCCGTGAAAGCGGTTGCCCGCCCAGAAAGCGATAATAGTGTTCCTCCAGTCGCCCCAATCAATCCTGCCGGATGCGTCCAGTCCAACCTTAGAGATTTTTCTTTTAGCCATCGGTATTCCTTTCGATAAAGACAGGCGGCCCCAGTACCAGCGGCACGCGGATTGTAATGTCATCGGATAAGTCAAAATCCAGAGTTATTGTCGGCTTACCACTAACGAGGGCCTCCTTGATTCTGGAAGCAACGGGCTGCTTCGGCTGTCTTTTCTTGTACGGACGACGCGGAGCCCGTTTTCCTGTGGCGGTTCCCAGTGCGACAAAGTTTCTGCCAACCAAAAAAGGCCCGCTTTGTGATTTGTGTATGTGGCCGATATGTGCGGCAACGCCCTGGACCGTGTCAGTGGGCGGGTGGTCGCAGTATATACACTGAAATGGCCCCACGGCCTCCTTATTGGCTTCCTTGGCAGCCAGCCGTTTCCTCCAGTCCGGGTCCTTGCGGTTCACGGGCTCGTTCGTGGAATGCCAGCTTTCCGGCATTGCTTTGTGTTTATGGACAAGGTGCCGCTTGACTTGGGTGGGCTTGCTGAAAACCGCATCACAAAGATTACATTTACAGTTAGTTGGTACCACTGTCCCATCTTCCGGGGGGTCTAAAACTTCCATTGCTCACCATCCTTTCAATTAAGACTCGAAATGTTCTTCTATGTCCTGCAACGCCTGCAGATATCCCTGTGCCTTGGGGTCCTCGATGTCGCTCGTGGTGTTCATTTGCATAATTCGCAGGTGCTCGATGAATCGCATCAACTGTCCGCTCGTAATGTTTCGCATAGTCATATACGCAAGATACCCGGCATACGCAGCATGTCAATAGAAAAATAAAAATTATTTTCATAAAAAAAGGGCCCTGAAGGGCCCCGGTTACGGCCTCGGCCCCGCAACAGTTAACTCAGCCGCCAATATGTTACAGATAATCTCCGGGTACAGCAGCGGAAAAGCCCGGAGCCATTGCGTGAATTGCGACAACATAAACCCCGCCGCGATATTGGCGCAATAGCAGGTCGCCTTTGAGGTACACGATTCCGCCAGCGCCTCGGCGTCGGTGTGCAGGGTGCTCTCGTAATGCTCCTTACTGGCCGCCGAACCGTCCACCGTCAGAATCCGGCAGGTCTCAGCCGACATACGACCATCGCAAAAGAAGTGCAGGTGGTTTAATTCACCCTCAAAAATCTCCCGGCGTGCCTGCATACTGTCAACACAAGCGAAAATGACCGTCTCTTTTGTCAAGACACCCGGCTTGTAAATGTCCTGAATCATGCGGACTTTGCAGTCGGGGTTGAGACAGATAATGTCCGACTTTACTACGTTTACCTTATCGCAGCCAATGTGGACCGGTCTAAATCCCTGCGGGCCGACATTAAGCTCCTCGATTGTATCGGGGTCAATCACGGTCAGCGAATCGGTCCCGATTTGGGCTAATTGCAGGGCGACATTCCGCCCGATTGCACCGACCCCGATTACGGCGATATCCAGAGCCGCCAGACGTTCGGCGGGTACGATATCACTCATCCTGAATTGCCTGTTACTTGCCATTAGTGGGCACTCCTTAAAATACGTCTGATTGCGTTTTGATGCTCTTGGGCGTCAGTCTCAAGAGCCCGTTCATATTCGTCATCCAGTGCGTCGATGTCGACAAGGTCATTACCGCCCCCCGGCAATAAACGCCGCCTGTCCAGTAAATCAAGAGCGTCATTGATTTTCTGCGTACCGCTTTTTACTTTGGCCCGCACGGTCTTTTTGACCTTGGCTTTCTTGCCGCCGACCGTGTTGGCTTGTCGGGCTGCGGTTTTTACGTGCGCCCGAAACAGCTTTGTCCATTCCCGCCGCTCCTGTGGGTTGACGTGTTCTTCGTACTCCACGTCCAGCCGGTAATTACTCGGCAGGGCTTCGGGTAGTTGGAACTCGGCGTATGCCCCGTAAGTATCGCTGAAAATCAGCATGACCGACCACTGGCAATCACCGAACGCCCGCTCAAACGTCGAATCGTCGCCGCCCGAAGGGCTCGGCGTGCCGCCGCCAAAGGGGTGCGTATGGAACCAGATACGCCCGAATTGAACGGGCTGGAGCCCGGCCTTGACCATATCGACAAAATAGTCATTCAAGGCCCTGTCATTCAGGTCGGCGTGGGCGCCGCCCGCCCGCTGGTCCAGCAGCATGAAGTCGGTTATCCGCAAAGGCTCTTTGATATCGCCGCATACGCCCATACCGGCAAATTCGCCTTTGGCGATATCCAGCCAGAATTTGATTTTGCGCCCGGCATCGGGTGTGATACTCAAACAAAGGTCTTTGATTTTCGGCATAAGCAGGGACTGATAGTTATAGCCCGCCGCCCCGCAATAGCCGGAATGCTGCCCGAATCCCATTGTATTGTGCCGTTGTGTCTGGTTGGCGTGAGTTACTTTGTATTGGGCTTTCACGCCGCCCGTAACCTTGGTTTTGGCCTTGGGGGTGCCCCGTGTTCGCGGTGCCGCCATTTTCGCCCGCTCCGTCCCGGTGATTTGTTTTAATAGTCTGTGTTTTGGTTTTCGCTTTGACATGGTTTTCCTTTCTAAAATGCTGCCTCATATTCAGCGCTGGTCCTCAGAGGTTTGCGCCGTTTAGTGGTGTTTTTTGCGGTCTTTGGCTTTTTTACGGCCTTACGCTTTGGGAGTTGTTCACCGCAAAACAGGCATATTTTTTTGTCGCCGATACAATCGCCGCACAGGGCGATTTTGCAGTATTTACAATGTAAGAGCGGCGACGACCGTGAGGTATACCGACAGATTCCACAAACAGGCCTTGCCGATGCCGAACCGCCCGGCTTGAAATAGGCTAAGTCTGCATATCCGCTGCCTGACGGACTTTGCAGGAAGTTGAAAACAAACGCAACCGCCTCATACAATAAACCCGCCGAAAAGAGCTTCATCATCGGCCCCCCCGCCTGTCCCCTGCAAACGCCGCCGCTTGTATAGATGTGCTGGTGATGGCAGTCGTTATAGACCCGTGTGCGGTGAGCAGGGATATGCATTGTGGACGACTGCTCTGGAATACCCTTAAAATCCAGACAGACCCTGTACTGCCCCATCTGATAAACAAAGCTGTCGGTGCGTATTTCGACCGATGTCGTAATGATATGCAGGACTTTGGAGTCTTTGTCGCCGTAGATACCATCGACAAACGGGGCGTCAAGCAGGGCCAGAATTTCGTCCCTGCCCGCTTTTGCCGCCTTTGCTTTGATGTTTGGGGCGTTCTGTGGATATAAGTTTTTTAGTTTATAGGCATCGGATTGTATGGTGGAGGCGAGATGGTAAAAATCACAGGCGGCGTGTTTATCGCGTGAGCGCTGGAGTACTGCCAGATTTTGTTCCATCTTCTGCAGAAAGCGTTTTCGATTTGCTGAGCGCCATATTGCCGCCCAGTAGCTTTTTGTGTTTTTGGTAAAATTGGAATCCCACGCCTTGCCGTATTGAGTGAGCAGGGCCTTGGTTGTTTTTGTTAGTTGTGTGTGCGGCATAGATTTTATCTCCCGATTAAAAGGCCCGTCCGGGCCCGTCCGTGGGCCCGTTCGGGTAGTTCTTAGCGGCAAGCCACAAGCTCGCTGCCCTTGACATTGGTGGGCGTGATTGTAACCGTGTCGCCTTCCTCGATGATTTGGTCGGGAGAGACCGGAACGCGGTTCACCGAGATAAGGTGGTCAGCCGGTTTGGCCTCATCGCCCATCATGGAGTGAAACAACTCCTCTGCGGTACAGCCCACTTCCACCTCGACAACGTCCGCAAAGCCGCTGCCTGAGTTGTTGATGAACGTAATGTCCACCGTTTCGCTACCTGCTTTTTTCTTTTTTGCCATTGCAATGGCCCCCAAAAAAGGAATGGTTTAAGACCCGGGACACGCGCCCCGATGGTCCGATAATGATTTTACAGTTTATTTGGTATTTTGTCAAAGAAAATCCTTGACAAAACGAAAGTTTTTTTGTATTATCGGTATATGTGGTATATGACGTGAAAAACAGGGTTTTATAGGAGTGTGGACAATGAACAAATCCAAACTGAGCAAATCAAATCAGAAAACAGTATCAAAAATCTATCAAGAGTGCGGAACGTGTTGCAAAGGCGATTAAGCCCAAAAAGGCGGTGAAAGATGCGTGAGTATAAAACTTTATTTAGCGAACCGGGCCCGCCGAGTGTTGAAAACGTGAACCGTCTTGCACAGGAAGGGTGGGAATTGGTTTGCGTCATACTGGTAGGGCCGGGCATAGACGCCGCGATAGCAAATGGTTATGTGGTGTATCTACAAAGGAGGCTGGGATAGTGTATAACCCCCAACACAACCACAAAACGCCGCTGTTTTACGAGGATTGCCCCCGATGTGTGCTGAATAAGGCGGCCTCGGACCTGTTGGCGGCGTGCGAAGAACAACACAAGGCAATAGACAGTTTATTTGCCATGTTAATCACTATTGACACGTCTTTTTTTCCAAGCAAATGCGGTCAACCGTGGCAAGCATGTTTGCAGGGTAACGCCGCCATCAGAAAAGCCCACCTGCCGGGAACAGTGCCGCATTATCAATTAGGACAGCCAGTAGTATGGGTAAAGCCCAAAACACCCGTGGGCGATTGCGGCTGTAAAACCTGCGAACACTGGCGAAATTCAGCAAAAACGCCTGAATCGACGTGATTTGGGCAACGAATAGCAGTTTTTAGATTAGGAGCGTGTATTATGGAATTGTACGAACTTGTTGCGGTATTAAGAAGCGGGACGGGCGATGCTCAAACAGCGAAAACCTGCGGCCCGGACGAGCGGATTTTCGCTAAGACTGCGGAACAGGCCCGTGACATTTACCGCGAGCGAAACGGCAAGAGCCTGACAGAAGCCAGAAAAGAGGGCACAGTTACCGTACTGTGCAGACGGTTTCAAGGCGACTGCTGAGCCTGTGGCGGTCTGTGAGACCAACCCGCCGCACTTCCCGCCGCACGCAAAGAACGCCCCACCGGAGAACATCAGGCCGGACCCTGACTATATTCCCGCAGTGGGCGGGTGGTTTTGGTGGTGGTGCGAAGGCAGCAAACCCCGCTATGTCGCCCGAAAACGTGAAACGGAGACAATTTTGCGGCCCGATAGGACTCTGGGGTTGAAGGTTTACAGGGTTTGGCGTTGGACTCCTTATGCTCATTACTGCCTGCCGCTGGACTGGATGAACAAAAGCGATATTGTGCGGTTACGAAAGGCCGGTTGTAAATGCCAGAAGCCGTTAATAGGTCATCGTCCCAATATAGGGCCGCGGTGCAGGTTGTGTAACGTAGAAGCTGAGCCCGATAGTCAACCCCAACCCCAATAAGGGGAAGGGGGGGACTATAGGGGGGGATGGGGATAGTATCTCTTAACAGTGAAGAAAAAAAAGAGGAGAAAATGATTATGAGTTGCAAAGATTGTGAAGAGCAACAGAATGAACAGCCAGCAGTTTACTATCGCTGGAAAACAGCCAAGATCGCTATGATTGGCTGCGATGAGCATTTACGGGAGATATTTGAGGTTTTGACGGAGT